>Ga0310810_10002972_pt1 | contig 18384 bp, 16 predicted proteins | sample NCmetagenome_FD_207641 | JGI IMG/M metagenome (GOLD analysis project Ga0310810, IMG submission 207641) | Soil microbial communities from experimental microcosm in Duke University, North Carolina, United States - NC | ecosystem: Engineered > Artificial ecosystem > Soil microcosm > Unclassified ...
TCGTCAGCATTATGAATAAAATTCTCGGCGGGCAGGCAGTAGGCCTGCAAACAGAATTTTTTTATTGCAAGCCAGGAACAAGAGGATTCTCTCTTCATCAAGATAACTTTTTTGTTGAAGCACCTTACGGCACATTTGGGTCAGCATGGGTAGCATTAACCGACACCTACCCTGAAAAAGGCGGATTAATAGTTTACCCTGGCACACATAAAGAAGGCACACTGCCTGTCAGAAAACTTGATCTTGACAAAGATGCTTCACAGGATCCAAACGCTAACAACGAAGAAACCGTCGTACCTGAAAAATACAAAATATTGCATGCATCAGTACCAAAAGGTGCCGCCTTATTTATTCACGGTCATTTGGTGCATGGATCAAATCCAAATAGCACCAATGAATGGCGACATGTATTACTGAATACGTTTATTCGCAAAGGTGAATCCTTCCGGCCTGGAAATTATGCACAGCGTGAGGCGATTGATTTATAAATATAAATTGGTGGGATTGTGATTACGTAATAGCAAAAGCTAGAGACCAAAAATCACAATTCCACCAATGATTCGGATGAAATCCTTCTATTACCATCCCATTTCTCTCATAAAATCGCTTTGCTCTCTCACTTGGAACAGTCAGCTTTAACTTGTGACACCCTAGCTCACGATAGTGCGAAATAGCATGTTTGAACAATTCAACACCTATTGAAGCATTTCTATATTCTTCAGCAACTAGCAGCCAAATGATCGTCCCTACCCCTCCCTCGGGCTTGCCACCAGAAACAATACCGATAGGCTTATCCTGTTCCCAAACCACCATTAGTAAGTCATTTCGATGTTGTATGCGTTTACCAATGTCTTCAACACCCCAATTTGCTTTATAGGCGTTCAACATTTCTGCATTAAACATGGAGAAACTGGTTTCGATGATTTTGCAAAAAAGCTTGCTGACCATAGCGGATTCATCAATCTCAGGTCTACGAACAGCATATTGTGACTCGCCAATATCTAGCATGTTATTCGCTATCTTTGTATACATATACAGTGTACTCATATAATCCATAATCAGAACGCACAACAAAATGTCTGCTACAGTTTTTCAGTACTATAGAAGCCATACGATCGAGAGGCAGATGAAACAAATCTTTCCTAAACCAGTCAACATGATGATGCATGACATTAAAAGCCAACCCTTTTTTACATGCAGCAAATGCCACGCGAAGGATTTCCGACATAAAATCCTCCATACTCTCCTGTGAAAGATCGCGCTTCTCCGTCATCAATCCATTCATGATGATATAGTCATAAGCATATTGAGACAAACCATCGACTAAAACGTCACTTGCTTGAAAATTCGCTTCAGGATGTAAGCGTTTTGCTTCTCGAATCATGTTAATAGAAAGATCAACACCAGAATAATCATATTTACTACTTAACTTGTTCTGGTTGATGTAATCAAGTAATGCACCATACCCACAACCTAAATCAAGTATAGAATATGCGGATTGTTCACCTTCGTCACGAATCACATCCAACATGACACGAAATCTCACATTCAAATCAGATGCGCTGGGCCAATCAACACCAGCATGTGTCGGCCCATGCAAATCGAGACAATTATCATAGTGCTCAACCAGAGTGTAATAATATGGTTTAGATTGCGACAAAAATAACCCCGCAAATAATCGTTAATAAAATAATGAACGTTCATTAGATAGAAATTATCTTCAATTTGCAATATTTCATAGCATGTTGTATATAGTCATGGTCGTTTATCATATATAAAGGATGTCAACTATGAAAAGGCTGAATATCACCTATGTTTCTCATGCTTGCATAAAGCTAGAAGGTGAATTCGGATCATTATTGACAGACCCATGGATTCTAAATGAGCCAATTTACACTTTCACGACATGGAAATTTCCAGCTGCCATCATCCCGCCAGATCAGATAGCAAAAGATTTGGACTATATTTACATTTCCCATCCTCATGAAGACCACCTTCATATTCCATCAATAGACAAATTTCCGAGACACATCGAAATATTACTCCCTGAATACAGTGACTATCCTTGTCTTCGATCACAAACTGTAGAGCGAACCTTTAGGGAACTAGGATTTTATAATGTTCGCAAAATCAAACCTTGGGAGACAATACTCTTAGGTAATAATACTCCATTCACGATCATACCTGCGTGTAAAACTAAATATTGGGATTGGGAAAATTCAGGCTTTGTATTGGAACACCACGATTGCAAGGTGTTAAATATGAATGACTGCCCATCTGATGAAGAGCTTTATGCTGAAGTTAATCGTCGATTTGGTGAAATTGATCTAGGATTTATTCAATATACCGGCGTATCCATGTTCCCTGGCTGCTATCGAATGCCAATGAGTGAAATGCTAGACCATGCCAAAAAGAGAAAATTTGGCTGGGGACAGCAAAGAAACATGATTGAACATCTGCAAGTAAAAAGGTTAGCACCCTTTGCTGGCGACTTTGCGTGGCTCGATGATCGCATGTTTCACTGTAATACCACTAATCGCTCAACACCTAACCTGTTCGAGAATTTTGTCAAAGAAAACTACCCGCAAAGGAACATTGACGTTATCGTGATGTATCCATCTGATGAATGGAGTCTTAATGACGGACTAATTCGTAATCATCCAGAAATTGACTGGGACAATTATGTTGATGAAATAAAAAAAATAAAAGATAAACTTCAATATAAGGTTGATGCCATAAACGAATGGATTGACTCTTCAAGTCTGGAAGATCTTGAGTTCAGAAGTAAGACATTCACTCAACATATCAATCAATGGGTAACAAGAGATTATATTGATTTCACGGCAAGAATCCGCGTTGTGATTGAGGGTGACAAATCTAATTTCTCATTTGTCATGAAAGCAACTCCCGCTGATAAATTCCGAATTGACTGGGATGACATTGGTGAAGTCGATCAATCGCTCTTCATCAGACAGGAGTTATGGGCGTCCGTACTTGAAGGAAAAGTTTTGCTAACAAACACACAATGGGCTGCTGAAAATTTCCAACATAATGAATTTAGAATCGAGATTGCAAGGTTTTGGTTCTGGTTTGAAAACTATATTGACTTAAATAACAGAAACACGCAGGCACTTATAGACAGAGCTCTTCATCCCGACATAACTGAGCGTATTAGACCGAATCATGGCATGTTTGCAAATGAGAATGAGTGGAGTTTATTCTGTGATGAGAGGGAAGATAGACAAAGTGTTGCGGTACAGAACTAGAATTGTCTATGTTAAAACAAAATCTAATACCATTGACAGATAAAAAATCATGGGATGATGCTTTACGAAATTTAATTCACGGGCCTTGTCATTTATGGTCCTATAATGCCGCATTAGCAATGAGCTCTGATACACCTATATTTCTGTACGTTGCAGGTGATCAGCACTATCAGGCAGCATGCCCAATCTCTGTCAGATCAAAATTCAGCACTCAAGATATTGTTACACCATATGGGTTTGGCGGTTTAATCATTAACGGCAATACTGATGGCGCGATCAAAAACCTAAAAAATTTCTTTTCTAGCAACAATTACATTTGCGGCTATATTAGTGTGAATCCTTTTCTCAATCTGAACCCACTCGAGAACGCAGAGGAAATAGTCAGTGGCAGTCCCATCTATGTACTAGATTTAGAGCAAGATCTCGATTCAATGCTCACGAATGCTGCAAAAGTTCACCGTTATGAAATCAGACAATGGGAAAAAACACAGCATAACATCATTACTGATAAGAAAAAGTTAAGCGAAGCATTACCAGCTTTATACACTGACACTTTGAGCCGTGTTGATGCTTCAGCTGTTTACCACTTTTTTACTGAGACATTGACATCATTACTCAATCTTGATGAATGCATCGCACTTGGAATTGAAGAAAACGGCAATATCATAGCAGTCACCATCACACTTCACAGTATGTTTTGTGCTGACTATTTCATTAATGCATCATCAGTAAATGGGCGCCAATACACTCGCGGCTTACTTTGGGAAACCATCAAAGAACTTAAGTCCAGATCTATTCGGAACTTTAATCTTGGCGGCGGCATCCGGCCAAATGATAGTCTTGATGATTTTAAGAGAAGATTTGGCGGGCGCAAAATCATACCAAAAGTTATCAAACAAATATACAATCAGCCGACATATAACGAGCTATGCCAGAAATTAGGGCTTGAAGCAAACAATATAAACTATTTTCCTGCCTATCACAGCAAAGCGCACAATTAGATTAACAACGGAGAGCAAATATGAAATGGGAAAAACAAGAATTGATTTTCAAACCTGATAATCAATTTCCATGGATGAAAAGCCATGCACAGGTTCCAACTGTATTAGTACTCGATGATATGTTCAGAATCTACTTTGCCACGCGCGATGCTAACCAGCTAAGTCATATTGCCTGTATTGATGTTGATATCAACAACCCAGCAAAAGTGCTAAAAGTGCATGACAAGCCCGTTTTAGAAAGAAGTAAGCTTGGTGCCTTTGATGAAGATGGAACAGTACCCTCTTGTGTCATGCACAAAGATAATAAAATCTTCCTTTATTACAACGGTTGGAACAAGAAGGTAACAACACCTTATCATAACGCAATCGGGGTTGCTGTCAGTGAAGACAATGGCGCAACCTTTGCCCGAATGTATGATGGGCCCATCATCGACAGAACAATTCTAGAGCCGTATATGCATGTTTCACCGAGTGTAATCAAACATGATGGTGAATATAAAATGTGGTATGTGTCAGGCACAGAATGGAGCATGATTAACAACAAACCTGAACCCATCTATGTAATCAGATATGCAGAATCCAAGGATGGCATCAACTGGAAAAGAGACGGTCACTCTTGCCTTCCACAAAGCTACCCGCAAGAAGCGATTGCCACTCCATCTGTGTTATTTGAAGATGGGCGATTCAAAATGTGGTATTGCTTCAGAGATAGTATTGATTTTCGCGATGGAAAAGGCAGTTACCGCATGGGATATGCTGAGTCGCATGATGGAAAAACCTGGGAAAGATTAGATCATTTAACAGGATTAACATACTCTGCTGAAGGCTGGGATTCTAAAATGCAAGCTTACCCATACGTCGTAAGGCACAAAGACAAACTATATATGTTTTATAGTGGAAATGGTTTTGGCAGCGAAGGAATTGGGTACGCATCCGTCAATCTATAAAAATGTTTCATCAAGTCATTGCACGTGCCAACTATGTTGGCACGGAGAACAAAAAAGTTCCCAATCGTGGATAGGTATAATATTTAACAAATAATCAACAACTTAATTTATGCATATATAAAACATCTGCTAATTATTCTTGACTTTATGTGCAATATATGTACAATTATTGCGCTTAGCTCGTCTATCAACTACAACTAACTACATTAACAAAGGTAATACTTTATGAAAACTAATAAACTCATTACCGCTGCTATATTACTTTTAAGCGTTACCAGCTCATTTGCAGCAACAACCAGCAGCTTTCCTGTCGCGAATGGCGTAATTAACAGCGTAAACAAGATTGGCAGCATTTCATTAGCTACTATACAAAATCAACCAAGCTATTATGATGTAACTTGTTTGGTAACAGGTGTAAACACAGACAAAACTCCAGCATCTTTTCAGCCCTACTTAATACTTCCAAGCGAAACTGGACATGTTCCCTACTTTATGTATTACGATGGTAGAAATATTTCACCAAGTGGCAATGTACAAGAAGCACCTGTTATTAACGATACCAAAACACATCAAATCATGGTTACAATTTATGGTACGTCAGTTTCACCTAGCACTCAGTTTAGTTTGAATTGGAGCAACGGTGATGCCAGCGCAGTGATTAACTATTCTTGCTCTGCTGAACAGCGAGCTGTAAACGTACAAAAGTAATCAGCTCTGTTATAAATAAAAATGCCCCTTTATAGGGGCATTTTTATTTATCTTGTCAACTATGTGGGCAACGCAAACAAAACAGTTTCCCAGTCGTGGATAGTGTGATGCTCCAGATAAAGCTTATATTCAGGATTTGCTTCTAGTATAAACCGTGGAATTTTATCAAAATCATCATCTTTATGATAAACGCTGATTGCCAGCTTCGGTTTGAATTTCTTAATGGTAGCTAATGCTCCCCGCAAAGCGCTCAACTCAGCACCCTCAATATCCATTTTAATGAAGTCGACCTTAGACAGTTCATGTCTCATCACAAAATCATCTATCGTAATTGTTTTACAGATCAGGTAATTTGATTGACCTTGCGATGAATCAGAAATGCTGCTGCCAGGTCCATGATCAAAACAATACATTTCCTTATCTGACTCGTGCCATAAAGGATGCTTGACCAACTCAATTTGCCCAGCCAAATGCTGATTCTGCTGAATATTATGATTAAATATTTCCAGATTACCGGGCATGAATTCAAACGCATATACCTTGCCAGCTTCACCAACTTGATGTGCGAAATACAATGTTGTATCGCCCCAACAAGCTCCAGCATCAATCACAACATCACCGCTTTCAGCCCGACATTCCACATTTTGTCCGTGATAAGCATATTGCTCTTGTAAATACGCTGCCGCTATACCAGGAGCAGTAGCATTCAACTTGGTTTTCACGCCAATCTGATCTAGATTGAACAAATTCAACGTATAGTGCTTGGTATATAGTTCGCTCCCGGGCACAATTAGCTTATTCAGATCACTGATGGTTTGCCAATATAGTGGAGTATTCCGCGGTAACTTTACCTTTTTATATCCCAATATACGATACGCTATTATCTTCAATAATAAAGTTTTCGATTTTGCATCTGCAAGCGCTTCGTAAAGAAATGAAAAATTTATAAGCCGATCAACGACGCTGGCGTAAAATTCTTTCTTAAAAAAAAGATCTTTAAGTTTAAATTTCACCGGATGCTTCGTTTGAAATTGTTTGCTTAATGGTAAAAAACGATTGAGTAAGGCGGCCAGGAATGTCTGGGATTCATCATGCACTTCCTTGCCTCTCTGAATCTCGTCATAATTATCGTCATAATTGTCATTTAAGCTACCCAAAACCTCACCTAGCAACATCTCTTTGTAATTACTCATCATGAATAGCCTCTATAATATCGCCCATATATCTTCAATGTGCATGATCTTTGCAATATTTTTTCCACATTTGTTCGTATGAATCTTCCAAGCGGCTTACGAAAGATTTCACATCTGAAAGAGTAGATTTTTTAAAATCATTCCTTAAGTTCATCCTGTAATCATTAAGACGATTTTTATCTGAAGCAAGCGCAATCGCTTTCGCTATATATTCTTCTTCCGTTCTCGCAACCAACTCGGGATGACCAACCGCTGTCAAAACAATCCTGCCATTTTGCGTGCAATAACGATCGGTGTTACACAGTGAAATCACTGGGACACCTTGCCACAAGGCTTCCATAGTTGTGGTGCCTGCTGCATGGGGAAATGAATCAAGTGCAATGTCAACATCGCCATATAATTTTAGCATATCAAAATGCTCTGAAAATCCCTCAAAACGAATTCTATTCAAATCAATGCCGCCTTGTGCGAATAATCTTTTATATACGGAAACATATGCATCATGAGTAAAGACACCCGCTTTCATAAATAATTTCGCATTTGGCATTTCATGCAAGATTCTGCACCATAACCGTATCACATCGGCATTTATCTTATGTGCAGCGCCAAATGATCCGAAAACAACATAATCCTTATTTTGGCATGGAGATGGAGCTACGTCTGGAAAACTATCAGGGAAGATAGCAATGCCCTGCACACCTTTCATTTGATATATCTGCTCAGCATATTTTGATTGATCTAGTACTATATCTTCTCCCACCAGCACATAATCGAATGCAGATATACCAGTAGTAGCAGATTGGTTATAGTAATTAATTTGTACCGGCGACGCCTTCCGTGCAATTACGCCATATCTATTTGTAAAAGCATGGCCATTTAGTTCCAGCAGAATATCTATCTCATCCTCACGGACTAATTCAGTTAACTGCGAATCATCCAAGTCTTTCGTTTCACGCCATATCGTCGCACATTCCCTGACATCATCTGACACTTCTTCAGGGCTCGCATCAGAGTAGCAGTACACATTTACACGATCACGGTTATGCTCTTTCAGGAACGGTAAAAGAAGAGACTTTGAAACACTATTATGAAAAAAGTGGCACAGGTAGCCAATATTCAGTTTTTTGTTTGGATCCAACTTATTCGGATGATACTCATATCTTTTTACATGCGAATAAAATTGATTAAACTTTACGGCTTCCTGATACATGAAATCATCTGAGCAATATGGATCAACCAGCAAGCCTTGTAGATAAAGACTATACGCGTATGGTGAGAACGATATATCTAGACTATTTTTGAAGTAAGATCGAGCCCATTGTGGATGACCAACGTTAATTATAAAACTAGCGATTTCACTATAGATAAAATCTAGTGAACGAGTTGCAACGTGACCGTCTACAATACCCTTAACAGTTTCAAAAATGCCTATTTTTTGTAAATTTTCATCCTTCATTATAACATTGTAAAGAATTTTCCTCTTAGTCTCTGTATCAGAATTTCCATTTGATCGAGCTATTTTAGGAATGATTTTTTTATAAATCTTTTTGCTGATATTAAATAATGAATTAAACATATTAATAACCTTATTTACAAATCATTTGCTCATCATGCTGTTTGTGGCATTTTATATTGATTTACATTCATTAAAACGCTAGATAGCATTTCGCATACATAGTTGATGTTGCCCTCACTGATATCAATAGCAAACGGCAATCCAAGCACCGAACGACTTAAAAAATCTGTCGCAGATAAATCACGTGAACGTGGAAAATGCTTATATGCATGATGTTGATGACACCCATTGAACCACCATTTTCGTGTGTCAACACCTGCAGCCTTCAAATGCTCAGCCACCTTCTCGCCTATTTCAGGTAACATTACATTACAAGTACTCGTAACATAGTCTGCACTCAAAGAATGGTTTATTTCAAATACCTGGCAGTGATTAATGTAATGATTACGCGCAATCTCCCACTCTCTACGTGTAGCCGACCATTCATCCATAGCTGCCAAACCTACTGCTGCCGTATATTCAGATAATTTTGCATTTGTTCCAAGCAACAAAGCCTCACGTTGCAAATTTAAACCAAACCCAGTCATGGACTTTATTTTCCAAATCAATTCTGTGTTTGTTGATAGTCCAATCCCACCCTCTCCGATACCAAAAACTTTAGTGGCATGCATGCTCACCATAATTGGAGATCTACCGACAGTCATAAGGGGTGATTGCCCTACCGTATCAAAGCCAGCTGCCGCATCGATAATAACCGGAATGCCAGTTTCGTCAGTGAATTGATCCCATGAACAGATATCTATAGTCGCCCCGAATGGAGCAACAACAATAACAGCTCCGACAGGATCATTCATCAATGCCAGCTGGTCTTTCAAAGCTAACGGATCCAGCGCCTGCGTAGTGATATCCACATCAACAAAATAAGGAATCAAACCGGCGTAGTGTGCCGCTGCTGCAGTCGCAATAAAAGTCCAGGACGGCATAATACAAAAACTATCTTCTGGCACGTTAAGTGCTTTGAGCATACTTGTGAGCATCAACGTGCCATTTCCTGCAGTAGCAACCATTGCAGGTGCAACATTAAAATATTCGGCAAGCCGGCCTTCGAACTCACACAACAAGGGTCCAAAGTTTGAATACCATCGTGCGCCGTCGATTCGCTGCAGGTAAGGCAGGATTTTTTCGGTGAGAGGCAGTCTTGGGCGATGTACCGGTATCATGTCCATATTTAGGTCTCATCAATCATTTATTTTAGATTGGTCTGCGATTTCGTCACTTAAATCATCAACATTTACAATTGAAAGTCGCTCCAGAATACTATCATACGAACCCGAATATTCTGATAAAAATTTCAATTTTATTGCGTGCTTTTTAAACTCATCTGCATTATACAACTCTCTTCCACCTGACAAATTTATATATTCTGTCGCTCCAAAATGCTTCGCAATCTCTATAATCCGATCTTGACCGCGGATGGATTCCGGTAAACATAATGAAGATGAATATACTGCATTCCATTGAAACCCAAGAATATTACAAGTTTTTTTCAAACTATTCACAATAAGTTCAAGTGGCGATGAGCCAAGCTGCAAAATATTTTGCAACAACTCATTGTCCTTCATGGGCTCGTGAAACAATTTCGGAAAAACTCGTAATCGCTCCGGCCATACCATGTTGCAATCATCCGCGAAAGCAATATGTTGAATTTGAGTTTGCTGAGGCATTTTTTTAAGGGGGAGAGTCAGCCATTCCAGCTGGTTATTCCGATTTAAGAGACGGTTTCTATGAATCCAGCCACGCCTGACGAACTGCACACAATCATATATTACAAATAAGTCTGTAGCACAAAACAAGCGGAAATAGCCTGCATAAGGTATAAAGTAAGGCTGCATAATAGCAACACGCATAATAATTCCATATAATTAAGTGAGAGAATCGCCAACCCTCTCAGAAATGATCATTCACCGCCCCGTAATATGAATATATGGGTTTCAGATTATAAATAAGCAACAGTGCGTTTTCGAGAAGTATTTTCATAGACAAGCATCACGTTAAAGTTTTAGTAATGAAAGCCGCGTGTTATGATATTGCCTCGTCATGAGATTCGTTGGGAAGCAAAAATATAATCAACCAGTGGATAGTACAGAAAAGGATATGAATGAGACTATGAGTGCGATCATGCCGATTCAAAAGACCAATATCAATGACATCAGTCGTGATGGCAGGATGAAATTAGCCGAAGAAACCTACCGTGGAGAGAGTTACTTTCAAACTTTATTTCACTGCGATGAGACTATCATTTCTTGCACAGAACATGCCGACAATTTTCGGAAAGAAATAATTAGAATTCTTCTTGAAAAAAATATCATCGACCAAGATCTTCCACTCGAAACCCTTCATGACCAATTAACAGATGACATTAAAGCATATGATTTTGCACACGGTGTCAACAAATTAAGTACATTTTTTTATGAAACTGATCAACAATTCACAAGCACATATCATCATTTTCTGAAATTCATACGAGAAGAAGTCATCAAGGAGCCGTTCTGGTTTCAATCTACACCAACAATTCGCCTACACTGTCCAAATTCAATAAATGGCGATCTTTACCCACGCTATCATTCAGATATATTTTATGGACATCCGCCAGAAGAAATTAATATTTGGCTTCCATTAACAAAAAAATTGACTGGTCATGGATTCAGTATGATGACGACGCAAAAATCACGTGAACTTTTAAAAAAATATAATTATGACTATCCAGATTTCATAAAGGATGCTACGTATGACAGAGAATTTTCAAAATACTGTGAATCCTTAGCTCATCCAGTCGATGCTGAGTTTGGAGAAATGATAGTATTCGATTCCAGATGCATCCATAGCGGAGAACCTCTGAAGATGCACACACGCGTATCGATGGATATTCGTGTATTACCACTTTCACAATACGAGCAAATCAATCTTCAACACCAAGGAACTGGTAGGCTTAAGATTTTATTCGAGCCAGGACATTGCTATGACAGTATTGATTCAGACCAACTTAATTAATCCACTAATTCAGGGGTTGTGCTGAGCAATCCCTATTAATATCAAAAAGCCAGATCATATCCGAACCCAGAGTAGACATCGTTCATTTTTGAATTATCAGAGATGAATTTCAATGCATCTCGCTGCCAATCCTGCAAAGCACCACACTCTTCCTCTATAGATAGCCGCGCAGATTTATTGTGTTTATTAATCAAAGGAGTTTCAAAGAATATCGAAGCAGCAACATCGGAATCAAAGTGCTCTGCTCCTACAATCGCTCGCATCAATTTTATAAAGTAATCCTGATCAGCAGTAACTTTCTCAAATGAAATATTTTCAATATTATCTTTAGATGCTAAAGCCGCGTCTTTTGTTATATCTTCCATTGCCAATAATGAGACAATAAAAGCCTTATCTCGTGTTGAAAATTCAACTTTATGCCGCCCAAGAATATAGTTTTTGATATGATCGCTACGATTTTTGAAGTCAATATTTACAAACTCAGCAACCTGATCGGTTTCCTCATTATACCAGCAACGGAACATAGACATGACGCGCGTCACGGGATGCCTGACCATGTTGAAAGCCATAAAATTACTTCTTTGCGCTCTGGTTAATGTAGGCAATAATTGTCGTACTCGACCATATGTATATGCATGCACATTACCAACTATACTATGATCTGTAACATTGTCGATTTCGCTCAGAAAATCATTAAGGTCAAGCGTCCAAAATCGATTCGCGGACATTTCAATTCGTATTTGATTTTCTTCACCAGTAAGATTTCGTCCCTGCGCACCTTCAGGTGGATAATTATAAGCGTGAGAACAAAATACTCCTGGATATCGGTTAATAGCAGACGCCAACCATAACGTCGCCGTTTGTCCATGTGATGCAATTAAAAAATAACGTTTGCCTTTTTTTCCAAACAATCTTTTGAGGAAGCTCATCGTGCCATCCTAGAGATATGACAAATATTCACCATGAAATACACATTTATCTCTATCACTTTTCAAAATCTACTGTGATCGGATAATGATTTTCTTCAGATTCCAATTTAACTTGCGCTAACGTTTTTCCAAAACATGTCGATAAACGCCCTGAATTTTCCGCCACACTACTCATATTTGCCCCCTACTTTTTTAAACATTTTTTCCTTAGACTTAATCTTTGGTCATGTATACCTTGAATAATATCTGCAGATAACTGCCTCTCAAAAACATCAGGAATTGACACACCTGGCGGTAACCGATACCGCTTGCTGAAGAGAACATCTATCCCTGGCGAATTTAGATCAATATATTCATTGGAACCCATATAAATATTCTGAAAAATGCACTACAGCCCTAGATTGCAATATCCATCAAACATTTCGTCCTCTATTCAAAAAATATTTTTTGTTGGATCTTTTATTACATAATTGCCTCGCTTCTCGAAATATGTATTAAATAATCCACATCGACAAGCCGACAAATGATTTTGTATAACTAACCGTTTATACCAATAGAATTCCTTGAAACACAGAAAGCAAGCCCCTTTGTATATTCATCAAGTTAACAAATTCTATAAGCAGGATGTGAACCCGACTTAATAAGGACCTCAATGAATTTGTTGTTGAGCACCTGCTCTATCCTCCTCACATCTTCTCTATTTTTGGAACCGATCACCAAATGATCAAGAGATCTGCTGGTACTATCATCGCCATAATAATGATGAACAAATTTTAATAGATCAGAAGTATCGAAACCAAATTTATTATCAATGTAATCACGAACAAAATAAGAACTTGAATACCCATCATTGTAGTACTTTGATAAATCATCCTTTGTAAAATCCCTTGTCAACTGACGGAACTTCTGAAGAACATCTGGATAGCCATAAAGATCAATAACTTCTTCAGCATTAATTGCCTTCAAATGAATCAAATGCTCTTTGGTAAAATACGACTCCCACTTACCCGCCCCACCATTCCAAAAGTGGTTACTAGTTGCTGCTGGCAATTGCTTGAACTTCAACTCATCCCATATTTTAGATGCAAATTCCACATCAGGTGAAAGTCCCAACTCAGTCATTATCATAGCAATATAGTTGACCGGATTTCTGAGTAAACCCTCATATCGCAATTCCTTGATCATCTTTCTTATAGGGTTCCATTGACGCAATAATTCTATTTGTAAATCACAAATCACAAAAACACTACCATCGTTTTTTATTTGGCCTGACTGATGATCAATCATCTTGTTTTTATTAAGAATTGATAATATAATGTCCAATGGATTGCGATTGACAGAAAAGATTTTCATACCAAGTGATTGCAGATGTTTAACTGTATCTTGGGTTGGAAATGTATGGTAGCCAAAATTAGAATGCGTAATGTGATCTCTGGTTTGAAAACAAAATATGCCGCTACGCTCTCCATTCATAAAACAAGTAAGGTGTGTTGCCCCTATTTTCCATGGTGCTATATGAATATCCTCGCTCCCCGCTGAAAAAAGCGCATCACCAACTACCTGAAAAATAATTTGTGCATATTCATAACAGAGTTGTTCAAAGAAATAGGCTATTGGAGCTTTTGTTGTGTTTAGTACCTGTATCTTCTGTATAATGTGCGTGAATAGTGTATTTCCAGAACCCTGCACTCCTATTGTTACAACCTTATTATCATATCGTACCTTCAGGATATCTACTAAAGCTGCGGGATGTAGCAATGGGTTAGTGATGGTATACTTACTAGCTACTAGCTGGAGATGGATTTTGAATTGCCGCATTGATTCAAGATCAACACATGGAGATGCACCTGCTAGATTATGAGGGCTGGCAATAACAATTGGAATTGCGGATAACTCTTTATTCGATTTAAATGCTTCAGCGCTATATAACGGCTTACCGCAGAAGGTGATAGAATCCGTATAGCCCTCTATAAAAGCAATAACGTTCACCGAGCTTTGATCAAGTAACCCATATAAATATTCTGAAAACGCATTACAGCCCCAGATTGCAATATCCATCTATTACTTCACCTCAAATTCAATCTATTATTACAAATATTATTTAGAGCCACTTTCATACGTCACATATTCACCATCAAATTTGCAGTTTCTTCTATCGCTTTTCAAAATATGATAAAAATTTGTAATATGAGGTACATTAAACCGAAGAGCGGATCTTCCTTGAGGATTTACTGGCAGACCTATTCTATACATACCTTCAAGATCAGCCTCTGAAAATTGTGCCGGATCGACCAAGCGGTCAGTAGAAACAACAGGGTTTTCGGAAGGCTGTAATATTAACGCCAAGTTACAAAAAGGCGCATCGTTGTCAGGAATCAAATAACTATCCAGCACATCAAAACCTGCATCAGCCACAAGTTTTCTGATATTTTTTTCGGTAAAATTATGTTTATGAGCCATAAACATGGAATCCTGCCAATCAACTACTTTCCATGCGATGGGGATTTCAAGATAAATAACACCATCGGCATTCAACCATGACTTTAATTGCAGTAATGCATCACGTGGGTTATTCAAGTGCTCTAGACAGTGAGAAAACAATATGACGTCATATTTTTTCTTGCCCGGTTCAAAGTCTTCCAACGTGCATGCGTGAACATCAATCTTACATGCTTGTCTAATATATTCTGCGCGATCATGTTCTGGTTCAAGCGCTTCAACCTGAAATCCACGTTGTAAAAATACTGATGTGCCACTGCCATATGCAGCACCGACATCCAGCAATAATCCAGATTTTTTATATTTATGCAATAAGCCGTAATATAACTCATAACGAACGCGTCTTTTTTCTTCAAGTGCAAGGTTATAAACACTTAATTCACCAGTTGAAATCTGCTTCCATCTTGCCACAAACCACTCGGCACGGGGAGAAACCGAGCGAAACAAATGCAGACAAGATTGACATATATCTGTAGAAAAAAACGTGATTGTTTTATTCAATGTTACGTCTGATATTCTTTTAATCTCTTTGTTGCTGCATAATGGGCATGCATCCCAATGATAGATATCATCTGATGTGATCGGATAATGATTTTCTTCAGATTCCAATCTAACTTGCGCTAGGGTTTTTCCAACACATGTCGATAATCGCCCTGAATTTTCCGCCACATTACTCATATTTATCCCCTATTTTTTTAAACATTTTTTTCCTTAGACTTAATCTTTGGTCATGTATACCCTGAATAATATCTGCAGATAACCGCCTCTCAATGACATCAGGCACAGGCACACCTGGCGGTAACCGATACTTTTTACTGTAGATTACATCTATGCCTGGTGAATTCAGATCAATATATTCATTACTGCTATATTGCGAATGTGAATTAACATTCTTACCAGCAATCATCTTCTTAAACGGACTTAACACCTTTTTAATCTCGCAAAGAAGATGACTTACTCGATTTTTTAGAGATGTAACCAACCTTCTTATTATCCTGCTGCCCTGCACTCGCATCTTTACTGGAACAATTTGCCTTATTACTAAGAATCTGAATAACTGAGCACTAATTTTAAAGATATTAATAAAAAATACAGTTACATATCTGATAAAACCAAAAAGTAACCCGGATAACCCTCTTCTACTAGATTTGGGATTCTTCAGACTCATGAAACATAATATTCTGCGTGGCAATTCCTCAATGTCATCTATAAGTTTTGACAATCGAGGATTTGAACGAATTCGCAACTTGAATTGCTGAACCCGATAAGATGATGCAATCCAATATCTAGTTCTCAAATCTCTTATAAAATTATTGAAAGCAATTACCAGCACTTGCAAATGATAAGACACTGTGAAAACAACATCACCATTTCCATTCACTACCATGACTGTTTTCTGCGAATGGTTAGCTACCAGCTGAAACGATTCAATTTTATGTTCTAATGCCCAGATATAACAATACATACGGCGGGCAAGATAGCTAAAGCGCTCCTGCATTTTAAAGCTGGATAGTCTTCTCCATTCTTTCAAATTGCGAATATGCCGCTCGCGCTGCATTTGTTCACTGACACCCACACCAAAATCCAAGCCGCCCATTTTGAGATCATTAACTGCTATATCACGGGATAAGGATTTGTTGCGATAATAATTGAAATAGCCACCCGGCCCTAGCGATAGATGGTATGCGATACATTGATGATAGGCATCTGAGCCCCAGCAATCCCCAGTTCCTTCAGTCAGCTGCAGCCAGCGATACGTATATATTGGAAAACTATCACAGCGAAAAGCACATTCGTAATGCGTTGCGTAATTATTATATTTGACATCTGACAATCTCAGCCTGAATACATGATCAGGATAAAAGCCAATATATTGACGCAACACATTATCCCAATTTGGTGTGGTGAAATAAGGCTCATCAGAAAGTATCTGCACAAAGTAGCTGTCTTTATCTACCATGCCAAATAATTGCTCGACGGCAATCCACAATGAAAACGTGCCTTCTATACGCGGAGTGATGACATATTTGATTGAGAATGGACGCTTTTTAACCTGTTCTTTGATGAATTCCTCAGCGCCATGATGATCTGTATCAAACTTAACTAGAAACTCAATGGAAGATAAGTCAGATGTATTTTCCTGGAATCTGTCTAACTGAGCATTAAGATGTTCAAGATTTCTAGAAGGAACAATGAAGCTAATTAATTTTGCCATACAGCATCCGTGTCATTTTACAATTCATTTGATTTAGCAGGGTATTTTAGTATCATAGGGTAAGATGTCAAATATTTTCATGAAAACAAATACACCGAAACGAAATCCATGACAAAATTAATCAGCTTTATTATCCCATCGCGCAATCTTGAGAATATCAAAGATTTTTTCAATAATATTGAATCAACAGCATCAGATCCTGCTAATATCGAAATTCTGATCAAAATTGACGATGACCAGCCAGATTTTGCTGCATGGCTTGAGCATGAAAAAAAATCGAGACCGTTTGATATAAAATTTATCTGCACCCCTCGCATTGAAGGCATTTATTCCATCGCAATTGCGGTAGAACAGTTGTTTTATTTAACAGATTCCGAGAGCAATTTTATTCAAATCCTGTCAGATGAACCTAGATTTATTACTAAACACTGGGACAAAATTCTCGCGAAGTATATACATTTTTTCAGTGACGATATTTTCCGTCTACGACTCTCAAGCATGAAATGGACAAATTACTGTTCACATTATGAATGCACATTTCACCCAGAAAGCTTCGCAATCCATACGCGTAGATGGCTGGAATTAACAGAGGGGACAGGAGACTGTTGGGGTTCAGATGCATACCAGCAGTGCGTTGCATTTCATTTATCACTCGGCCCAGGAAGCTACCTGAATTATTATCGCGAAAATTCTCTTCTGAGAGATGTTGTTGTTAACGACATTGAGATGACCGGCCTGGATTTCAGTGTCGGGCTTTCTGAAGAAACCAAACTGGAACGTAGTCTGCGCAATATTAAAGAATGGAACCGCCTTACTACACACACCATGCAGGAACATTTCAGCTATCTGGCACGCCGAATTTTATGCGGTGTCATCGCTGACAAATATAAAATTAACAATTACACAATCAGAAAATCTCCAAACCAAAAATCTGTGTTGTTAATCAATCAGAATGGCGAAACACTTTTTGAAGCACCCTATGGTGTACAACGTATATTCGTTTACTCCCAAAATTTCACTAGAAAAATCTGGACGATGCCAAGATTAACCGCTTCTTAC
>Ga0310810_10002973_pt1 | contig 18383 bp, 14 predicted proteins | sample NCmetagenome_FD_207641 | JGI IMG/M metagenome (GOLD analysis project Ga0310810, IMG submission 207641) | Soil microbial communities from experimental microcosm in Duke University, North Carolina, United States - NC | ecosystem: Engineered > Artificial ecosystem > Soil microcosm > Unclassified ...
CACGCTCAATCGGTCTTCCTCGGGGTGACCCGCTCGCTCACACCGTGCAGCCGCTCGTGACGCGCCCGAGCACCTCCCGCACCGCCGCGGTGTCGAACGGCTTCGTGAGCCGCTCGCAGAACCCGAACCGCGTGTACTCCCGCATCACGTCGTCGTCGCTGTACCCGCTCATCACGATGGCCCGCACCGCGGGATCGCGGGCGAGCAGCTCGCGCACGGCCTCCTTGCCCCCCATCCTCCCGCGCACGGTGAGGTCGAGGAGCACGGCATCGAACGATCGTCCCTCCGACCGTGCCCGCTCGTACGCCTCCACCGCCTCGCAGCCGTCGGCGACGAGCTCCGTGTCGTACCCGAGCCGGCGTAGCAGCACGGCGCAGGTGCGCAGCACCATCGGCTCGTCGTCCATCACCAGCACGCGCGCCGTGCCGCTCGCGTGCGAGGTGGCCACCACGCCGTCGCCCGCGGCGTGCGGCGTCTCGTCGCAGGCCGGGAGCAGCACGAGGAACGAGGTGCCGCGGCCGAGCTCCGACTCCACGGCGATCGCGCCCCCGTGACGCTGAACCACCGAGTGACAGATCGTCAGCCCGAGCCCCATCCCCTTCTGCGGGCCGCGCATCTTCGTCGAGAAGTACGGGTCGAACAGGCGCGGCAGCACGTCGGGCGCGATCCCCGGTCCCTCGTCCGCCACGACGATCTCCACGTACCGGCCCGCGCGGAGGCCGTGCGCGTTGCCGTCCGAGAGCACGGCGTTGCCGGCGCGGATCGACACCGTCCCGCCGTCGCTCATCGCCTCGCGGGCGTTGAGCACGAGGTTGCGCACCACCTGCCCGATCTGGCCGACGTCCACCTCGGCGGGCCACAGCTCCTCGGGGATGGAGAGCTCGGCGCGATGTGACGACCCGCTCAGCGCGAGCGGTACAGACTCGCGCAGCAGAGAGGACAGGACGGTGGGCTCCCGCAGCGCCGTGCCGCCGCGCGCGAAGGTGATGAGCTGCTGGGTCAACACCTGGGCCGCGAGGGCGCCCTGACGGATCGTCGCCAGCGACTCGGCCGTCTCCGCCGGCGTCGTTCCGGGTTCGGCCGCCATCTCCGCGTGCAGCAGGATGCTCGTCAGCAGGTTGTTGAAGTCGTGCGCGATCCCGCCTGCCAGAATCCCCGTCGACTCAAGCTTGCCGAGGACGAGGCGGTCGTGCTCCGCCGACTTGCGCTCCGTCACGTCGCGCGCGATGCCGATGATGTCCGCGTCGACGAACGGCAGCAGCCGCACCTCGAAGGTGAGCTGGCCGCGCTCCGTGGCCTGCTCGAACTCGAACGACACCGACGCTCGCGTCGTGCGTACGCGCTCGATGCTGCGGCGGAACTCCTCGGCGACGCCCGTCTCGCCCGACGCGAGCGCGAGGAGCGCCGGATGGCTGGTGACGGTGCTCCCCTGCATCACGCCGCTCACCCCGTCGTCGGCACGAACGCGGAAGAGCAGGTCGGGGAGCACGTGAAGGACGCCGCGCAGCTCGGCGTTGGCCGTGTGGAGCTCCTCCGAGCTGAGCGAGAGCGCGCGCTCGACCAGCCGGCGCGCCGCGTCCATCTCCGAATACGCGTCGCTGACGGTGCGCAGGAAGGGCTCCCACCCGTCCGGCGGCGGAACGTCGCGCCCGATATGTCGCTGCCACTGCCGGCGGAGCAGGGCGTGGAGTCCGTGCATGACTGCGCTCGCGGTGCGGGCCGGCGGCGGCCCGGAGGAATGCTAGACTTCGGCGAGGTTCGTGATCGTCATCGTCTCGTTGTGGAGCTCCGTTCCAACCCCCACGTGCGGCGGGGCGATCTCCCCGTACGAGTAGAACCCGGCCAGCGTCGTGGATGCACCGAGCGCACTGCGCACCGCCTCGATCTCCTCGTCGACCCGCTGCTTCAACACGGTGCGTCGCGCGTTGCAGCTCACGATCAGCGAAAGCTCCGGCGCCACGTCGGCGAAGCCGGCGAGACTCCGGGTCGCCGCCTCGGCCGACCCGTCGATCAGGTCTTCGATGTGGCCGACCATGAAGCGCGCCGTCGCACCCTCCGGCACGTCGCCGGCGAAGCTGATGCTCTGCGCGTCCTCGTCCACCGCGAGCAGCGAGCGCAGGACGCGGCCGTCACCCGCGTCGCCGGTGCGCAGCTCGAGCGGGAACGACAGTCCCGTCGCGGGCAGGCCGATCGAGTGCTCGCCGAGATACTTCTTGTACAGCGCGAGCGCCGGCCGGCCGTCGAACTCGTAGAGCACCCTGCCGCGCGACTTCGTGATCAGGCGATCGGGCCCGAACGGCCCCCACCCTCCGGTCACCGACACGCCGATCCGCAGCCGCTCGCCGTAGAAGCCGATCGCCACGACGGTGTCGCGCTCCGGCACTCCCGACGACCACACGTGGCTCACCTCGAACCGGTTGGCATCCGCCGCGAAGCCTCCGGAGACGGAGACCCCAGGCGGCAGCGCCTGGTCGATGCCGCGAACCATCGCGCTGCTGTCCACCTGCAGTCCTTCCGACAGCACGAACACGTGCCGCAGTCCGCGCGGGTCGAGCCGGCGCACCACCTCATGCCCGGCGGCGAAGCTGCCGTCCTCGCCGATCGTCACGCGCGACGTCTCGACTCGGCTGTGCTCGAAGGACACGAGCGTGAGGGCGAGCGTATCGTCGCCGACTTGCTCGCCGAGGATCTCCCCCCCCGTGCTGCACCCGACCAGTTGCGCCTTCGGGAAGGTGCGATGCACGAGCGGCGCGCACCGTGACGACTCCACGAGCGACGCGCGCCCGAAGAGCAGCGCGAGCTGCGCCGAGGCGCCGAGCGACGAACGCTCCGGCGGCCGGTCCCAGCCGCGCGCGGGCGTCCATTGATACTGTTCCAGCTTCATGGGAGGGTGTGGCGGCGGGAGGGTCGCAGGCGCCGAGATCGCGCCTCGGTACTCGAGCGTACACACTCGAGTATCGGCCGATCAGCTCACGGAATTGAGCCCGTCCCCCCGGGTCTCGATGCGGACGGTGCCCACCGGGGTGACGAGGCGCGCGGAGGAGATCGTCTCGCAGGATCCGTAGTCCGCATCGATGCGCAGTGCTCGACCGCTCCAATCGCCGCTCGCCCACGGCGCGGCGATCATCGATTCGCCGACGGAGGGGAAGCGCCGGACGCGTACCTCGCGCGTGCCCGACTCGAGTGAGGTGAATGCGGCCCACTGCCCGCCGGGAGAGATGCTGACGTCGTACTCCCCCCCATTGGGCATGCAGATACGCGCGCGCGGCCGACTTCGTCGCGGGATCGCCGATCATCGCTCGGTACGGCGTGGCTTCCGCAGTCGACGTGCATCGCGCGCGACGTCCTATTGCATCACCGTCCCCTGCGTGGCCCACACCTGCCAGCGGCCGTCGCGCTTGATGAACGTGTCGGTGAACCTCACGCGCCGGTCGAACGCGTGGCCCTCGGCGTCCTTGCCGCGGGCGTGGTTCACACCGGTCACGACGCCGACGTCCCCTTCGACGTGTGCCGCGAGGTCCGAGAGCTCGAGCATGTCGTAGGTGACCTTGCTGGACCGCGCCGACGCCACGGCCTCGGGCTTGGTCTCGATTCCACCCGTCCGGCTACTGACGTCGCTCGCGAACGATGCGTAGTTGCGCTCGGTCCAGCCGGCGTCGCGCCGCACCGTCGCGTCGTTCCAATCCTCTTCGAGGTACGCGAGCTGCTGGGCATCCGACACCGCGCCGCCGGCGTTGCTGACCGCCTTCCACGCATTTCCCTGCTTCTCGAGGAAGTGCACGCTGCGCGAATACACCGCGAGCTTCGTCGCCGGATCGACGTACGAGTTCCGGTGGGTGATCGTCGCCGTGAGCGGCGTGCACGTGATGACGTAGCGATCCGGCGTGACGACCGGAGCGGGGCTCAGCTTGTTCAGCTGTGCGGCGTGCTCCGCGTTCGCCATCGCCGCCGCCTTGTCGGTCGTGCCGACGAGGGTCACCGACATGAAGTCGTCGGCGAGGAACGGCGCCATGCGCGTCCGATCCCCGCTCACCGTCGCGTCACCCCACGACTTGTCGAACGTCTCCAGCGCGGTCTTGTCGGCAGGCGAGCACTGCGCGCGGAGCGGCGTGATCGCGATCGGTGAGAGCAGTGCGGCGAATGCGGCGATACGTAAGGTCGGGGACTTCCGGGTGGTACTCATCTCGACTCCGTCGTCGGAGAACCTGCAAGGGTGCAACTAGAGCCTGAGACCATGGGGGACCCGGGTGACGAATGTCAAGGCACGGCATTCTGTCTGCTCCAGTCGCTGCGCTACGATGGCGCCGGTAGCGTCTGCTGGACCGCCTTCGTTACATGGGGATCGACGCCGAGCTCGCGCGCGATCGTTCGCCGTTCGAAGGGAACCCGGCCGATGGGTTCAGTGGCCCGCTGCGGTCGGCGCCTGCACGATGGGCGCGCGACGCGCCTGATCCAGCACGAACGCCTGGATCATCCGCACCTGATCGCTCGACAGATCCTTCGCGAACGACGGCATGCCGAGCGTGCGCCTCGCCCCGCCACGCACGATCTGCTCGAACGTGGCGTGCGTCGCCTCGTTCGCGCGCCGAAGGTCGGGGATCGCGCCGCTCTTCACGTAGTTGAAGTCCGGGTTGTGGCAGCGGCGACAGTACTGGAACCACAGCCCGCCCCCTTCCCTGATCGCCGCCGGCGTCGCTCTCACCGTCCACGTCGGCGGCGGGATCGGCGTCTCCGGCCTCACTGGGTTCGCCGGAAGCGCGGCTTTGCCGTCGAGCTGGAACACGAGCAGCCGACCCGGCCCGGTGCGGATCTTCGGATCGAGATAGTAGCCCGGCGGCCCGGCGAGGACCGCGACGTATTGCACGCCGTCGAGCGCGTACGTCATCGGCGCCGCGGCGATCCCGACCTGCGCGTCGTACTGCCAGAGCTTCCTGCCGTCCGTCGCGCGATACGCGGCGAGGATGCCGTCGCCGCGCCCCTGGAAGACGAGGTTGCCCGCCGTGCTCAGCGTGCCGCCGCTTCGCAAGCCCGGATGCTCGACGCGCCACGCCTCGCGCTTCGTTGCCGGGTTCCACGCCACCAGCCGCCCCTTCGGCGGCGGCACCGCGGCGAGCTTCGCCGTCAACGGGCCCTCGTACTCCGGATTGAATCCGATCGTGAGATCGTTCGTGTTCAGCCGGAAGGCGGGACTCACGGCGTGGATGCGCGTCCCGCCGTCCGTCACCGCCAGGTACAGCAACCCGGTCGTCGGGCTGAACGACGTCGGATTCCAGTTGTGCGCTCCGTAGTCCGCCGGCGACACGATCGCCCCGGCGGTGCTCGGCTTCGCCGCCGGGTTCACGATCGGGCGGCCGGTCGAGTCGATCCCCGTCGCCCACGTCATCGACGCGTACGGCGTCGCCGAGATCAGCGCGCCGTTCTCGCGATCGATGACGTAGAGGAACGCGTTCTTGTTCGGCTGCATCAGCACCTTGCGCGGACGCCCGTCGATCACGAAATCGGCGAGCGTGATCGGCTGCGTCGCGTCGTAGTCCCAGCTGTCGCCCGGTGTCGTCTGGTAGTGCCAGACGATCTCGCCCGTGCTCGCCCGGATCGCGACGATCGACGACGCGTAGAGGTTGTCCCCCTCCTTCTCGCCGCGCAGCTCGGGATACCACGGGTTCGCGTTCGCCGTGCCGACGTAGATCAGGTCGAGCGACGGATCGTAGACGATCGGATCCCACGGGCTCGCGCCCCCGCCCGCCTCGTACCACCGTCCCGACCACGTCGCCGCCGCTCGGCGCAGCGCCTCCTGCTCGAACGGCTTCGACGGATCGCCGGGCACCAGGTACGTCTTCCACGCCAGCGTGCCCGTCGCCGCGTCGTACGCCGACAGGAAGCCGCGCACCGCGTACTCCGAGCCCGCGTTCCCGATCACGACCTTCCCGCCGGCGATGCGCGGCGCCCCGGTGATCGCGTACGGTCCCTCCTTCGGCGTCGTCTGCACCGACCACACGGGCGTCCCGGACTTCGCGTCGAGCGCGACGAGCCGGCCGTCGATCGTGCCGACGTACACCCGGTCCCGGTACAGCGCGACGCCGCGATTGACGACGTCGCAGCAGACGAACTTGGCGTGGTCCTTCGGCACGGCGGGGTCGTAGCGCCAGCGGACCGCGCCGGTGCGCGCGTCGATCGCGTACACGACGCTCCACGCGCTCGTGACGTACAGTGTTCCGTCGCGCTCGAGCGGGGTCGCCTCCAGCCCGCGCAGCGTTCCCATGTCCACCGTCCACGCGAGGCCGAGTCGCGGCACGCTGCGCTCGTCGACTTGCCGCAGGGGGCTGTGCCGCTGCTCCGAGTAGGTGCGGCCGTAGCTCAGCCAGTCGGCGGAGTCGGCGTCCGCGTCGCGAAGCGCGGCGTCGTCGAGGTCGTGCGGTGCCGTGCGGCGGTCGCACGCGGCGAACAGCGCCACGGCGAGGACGAGTGCGCGCGATCTGGAGGCGAGTGGACGGGCCAGGACCGGCCGCCTTGGGAAGGGTGGGCGAATGTATCTCTGGCCGGTGTCGCGGGCCAGCGTGCACGCGCTCCGCGACTGCGCATGCGCCGAGCTCGCCCTCGGCGGCTGGACTGGTGGAAGGCGTCGGTGCGAGGGGGCCGACGTTGGATGCGTACACGCTGTCGCCGCATCGGACGCGCCGCTCTCTTCACTCCGCGGCAGGCGTTGGGTGGTGTGGCGTGCCGAGCCGGCGTAAGTTCGGGGTCCGCCAGGCCACGGAGAACTTGTGGAGTCGGTCGGCACGGACGCTGCTCAGCGCACGCTGCGGGAAGCGATCGGCAAGGTGTATGAGCTGGAGCGCGAGCTCGGGCGCGGCGGCATGGCGACGATCTACCTCGCGCGCGACCTGCGCCACCGCCGCGCCGTCGCCGTGAAGGTGCTGCACTCCGAGCTCTCTGCCGTGCTGGGCCCGGAGCGGTTTCTCCAGGAGATCGAGCTCACGGCGAATCTGCAGCACGCGCACATCCTGCCGCTCTTCGACTCCGGGAGCGCAGGCGGACTGCTGTACTACGTGATGCCCTACGTCGAGGGCGAGTCACTGCGCGCGCGGCTGGAGCGCGAACGGCAGCTTCCCGTCGAGGATGCCGTGCAGCTCGCGCGCGAGGTGGCCGACGCGCTGGCCTACGCGCACGCGCGCGGTGTCGTGCACCGCGACATCAAGCCGGAGAACATCCTGCTGCAGCACGGGCACGCGCTCGTCGCCGATTTCGGCATCGCGCTCGCCGTCGAGCAGGCGAGTGCCAAGCGGATCACCCAGACGGGGCTCTCGCTCGGCACGCCGCAGTACATGGCGCCCGAGCAGGCGGCGGGCGAGCGCACGGTCGACGCCCGAGCCGACGTCTACGCGCTGGGTGCGGTGCTCCATGAGATGCTCGCCGGCGAGCCGCCGTTCACGGGAGCGTCCGCACAGGCGGTCCTGGCGAGAGTCATGACCGAGGACCCGCCACCGCTGGCGCGCTACCGCCGCAGCGTGCCGCCGCACGTCGAGGCGGCTGTGCGCAGCGCGCTCGAGAAGGTACCCGCCGATCGCTTTCCCACGGCCGCTGCCTTCGGTGCCGCTCTTGCCGAGCGGCGACAACCGAGCGGCCCACCGGAGTCGCGCGGCCGGTCGTCGCACGGCCTGCAAGCACGCGTGGCGGCGCTCGCTCTCGGAGGGCTGGTCGTGGGCACCATCGTCGGCTGGGCGGTCGCCCGCACGTCGGCGGCGCGGGTGGTGCCGGCCGACGTGCAGAGGCCGGTGCGCTTCACCGTCGACCTCGACTCTCTCGTGTTGAATGACAACTCCGGCGTGACGCTTTCCCCCGACGGTCAGACGGTCGTCTTCGTGGCCACGCAGGGGGACGGCGCTCGGCTGCTCCATGTGCGGCGGCTCGACGATCTGACCGCCCGGCCACTCGCCGGCACCGCGGACGCCGAGCATCCCTTCTTCTCTCCCGACGACTCCTGGATCGCATTCTTCAGCCACGGGGCACTGCGCAAGGTGCGGCTGGATGGGGGCGCACCGATGGTGGTAGTCGCTCTGCCGCCGTCCGCGATCGACGACGGAGGGTCGTGGGGCCCCGGCGACACGCTCTATTACTCGCACTCGGGCAAGCTCTATCGCGTACCGGCTGCCGGGGGTGCCCCCACGCGTCTCGCTGTCGCGGACACCGGCCTGCACCTCCTGACCCCGCACGTTCTGCCGGGCGGCCGAGCCGTGCTCGCCACCGTCACGCCCGACTATCTCGTTGGGAACGTCGGTGTGCTGGAGCTTGCGTCGGGACGCGTCCACCAGCTCGGACCGGGACTCGCGCCACAATACGCGGCCGGCCAACTCGTCTACGGCAGCATGGGCGGTGAGCTCTATCGACAACCCTTCGACCTCGAGCGGTTGGCGACGACGGGGCCGGCCGAACAGATCGCGAGCGGCGTCGGTGTCGGATTCGGAGGCGAATTCGCGGTCGCCGCCGTGGGCGCGATCGCGTACCATGCCAACGCGTTGCGAAGGGGAAGTCTGAGCTTGGCGATCACCGATCGTGAGGGGCACGAGCTGCGTGTCCTGCCAAGACCCGGAGTCTGGGCACCTCGATTCTCGCCCGACGGGCGGCGTGTCGTGCACGGCGGCTTCGCGCCGGGCCGCGATAGCAGCGACCTCTGGGTCACCGACGTCGAATCGGGCACGACGCAGCGACTGACCACCGACGGGAACGACAACAACGACCCGACGTGGGGGCCGGACGGCAAGTCGATTGCCTACGCGGCCGATGCGGTGGCGGGCAAGGACGTGTATGTGCGGGCGCTCGACGGCGGGGAGGCGCGCATCCTCGTCAGGCGGGATGGCATCCAGTGGCCAACCGATTGGGCGCGCGACGGAAGCGCGCTCCTCTTCACGAACACGGAGGTCACGGGCCCGCGTGCGGGGCAGCAGGACATCTGGGTGCAGCCGCTGGATGGGACCGCGGCGCGACCCTACGTGGCGACGTCAGCACGGGAGTCGGGCGCGCGTCTGTCGCCCGACCGCCGCTGGGTCGCCTACGAGTCCGATGAGTCGGGACGACTCGAGGTCTACGTCCAGGCATACCCGACCCCGAGGCTGAAGACCGTCGTATCCGCCGGCGGTGGCGTCGGCCCTGTATGGCGCGCCGATGGGCGTGAGCTCTACTACTGGCAAGGGACCCAGCTGTTCGCCGTCGACATCGCGCCGTCTCGCGTGGACGAGGCGCCGGTGCTGCGCCATCCGACTCCACTGTTCCGCGCTCCGCTCTTCGTCGGATTGGCGGCGAACTACGACGTGTCACCGGACGGCAGGCGCTTCGCCATCGTCATCGCGGGGGACAGCCCGAGCCGGCTGGTGGTCGCTCTGCACGCGCTCAACCTCAGCGCGTCCGCGCACGTCGCACCGTGACAGGCGTCGGCCGGCCCGCCGACGAAGCGTGCGCCAGTTCAGCGCGTCGACGAGCAGCGACGCGAGAACGCATTAGGACGACCAGCCGCATGATCACTCCTGAACGAGGTGCGTAGACCATGGCACTCGTTCGAGGCCGCTCCCCACGATCGGCCGATGCAACCGCGCCGTTCCCCCGAGACGGAGATCGACGCTAGCGCCACGCCCAGAGCGTCTCGGTCACGTGCAGCACCGACACCCCCGGGCGCATCGCGAGACTCGCGGGCGTGCGGCTCACGTCCACCACGTCGCGTCCGTCGACCCGCATCGTGTACACGCCCGACGTCCCATCGCGCAAGCTCGTGAAGGCGAGCCGAGTGCCGTCGGGCGACCATCGCGGGAGGAAGTCGTAGAAGTCTCCTCGGCTCACGCGGCGCACGTGCGTGCCGTCCAGATCCATCACGAAGATCTGCTCGAGGCGTCCCGGATCGATGCGCGTGAAGGCGATCTGCGTCCCGTCCGGCGACACCGCCAGCCCCGCCTTGTACTGCGTCGGGCTGTTCGTCAGCCGGCGGCGCTCGCCCGTGTGACGGTTCAGGACGCGAATGTCGCCGTCGCTCACGTACGCCAGCAACTGGCTGCCGGGCACCGGCGCGGGATCGTGCACGCGACCCTCCGTCGTGAGCCGCGATATCGTCGAGCCGTCTGCCGCGACGTCGTAGATGTCGGCGTGGCCCGCGGGGCTCGTCCGCACGAACGCGACCCCGTCGTCAAGAGGCACGGGCACTTCGTCCTTCCACCCCGGCGGCGGCGCGGTGAGCTGTACCATCTCGCTCCCGTCCACGCTCGTCACGAAGATCGCGCGGTCGCCACCCACCGCCCTGCTCAGCAGAATGTGCATGCCGTCGCTCGCCCACGCCGCGTGATCGTTCCAGCTCTCCGGGCTGTGCGTGATCCGCGTCTCGTGCGTGCCGTCGGGGTGCATCAGGAATACGTCGCCGGGCCGCGTGAACAGCATGCCTCGTTGCGTCGGCGCGTGCGCAGGTGAGGGCACCGGCCTCGCCGACGCCGACGGCGACGCGCCGCGTCCCGCGGCACCATCCGCCTCGCCGCGCCGCATCACGAGTGCGCGCTGCAGCAGCGCGAACCCTGCTTCCAGCTCACCGCGCTCGACTCGCCCTCGGCCCGCCAGTTCCATCGTCTGGACGATCGCCGCGCGACCTGCGACCCGGCCGGCGCGACGGCGCTCCGCCGCCAGCGTGGTCACCGAGACACCCACGACGAGCGCCCCGAGCGCCGCGGCCACCAGCTGTGATCGATGACGTCGCGCGAAGCGTCGCGCACGGTAGATCGGCGTGCGGCGGCGCGCGACGACCGGGTGTCCGCCGAGATGGCGCCGAAGGTCCGCGGCGAGCTCTCCCGCCGTCGCGTATCGCTCCTCGGGACGCTTGCTGAGCGCCTTGAGGATGATCGCGTCCACATCGCCGCGACACGCGCCGCCGAGTGGCGTCGGTTCCTCGGTGAGCGCTGCGAGTTCGAGCTCGTACAGCGTGCCGATGCGATCGCCGAACGGAGTGTGCCCGCTCAGCAGCTCGTACAGGACCGCGCCGAGCTGATAGACGTCCGTTCGCGGCGTCATCCCCGAATCGCGGATCTGCTCCGGTGCGGCGTATTCGGGCGTCATCCAGCGATGTCCGGTTCGCGTCGGCGGCGCTTCGCCCGTCACACCCGCCTCGAGCATTCGGGCCAGCCCGAAGTCGAGCAGCTTCACGCTGCCCTCGCCGGCCGAGACGAGAATGTTCGACGGCTTGAGATCGCGATGCACGATCGAGCGGTCGTGCGCATACTGCACCGCGTCGGCAACGTGGAGCAGCAGCTCGAGCCGCGCGCGCGCGGACAGACCGCGCGCGGCGCAGTACACGTCGATCGGCTCGCCCTCGACGTACTCGAGGACGAGGTAGGGCAAGCCCTCGTGGGTCACGCCGCCGTCGTGCAGCCGCGCGATGTGTGGATGGCTCAGCGTCGCGAGGATCTGGCGCTCGTCACGGAAACGCTCGACGTCCACGTCGGAGTCGAAGCCCGGACGCAGCAGCTTGATCGCCACCTGCTGCGCGAACTGCCCGTCCGCCCGCTCGGCGAGGAAGACGCGCGACATCCCGCCCCGTCCGATCTGTCGTACGAGGCGATAGTTGCCGATCCGCCGACCGATGTACCGGTGTCCACCCGCGATCTCCTGCGCCTCGGCCACGTACCGCGCTGCCAGGGCAGCCGGGGGCGCGGCGAGAAACCCCTCGACCGCGCCGAGGTGGTCGAGGTAGCGCTCCACCTCGCGTCGCAGCTCGATGTTGTCGCCACAGCAGGCATCGAGCACGGCGGCTCGATCAGCCGGCTCGCACGCGAGCGCGGCGTCGAGCACCTCGTCGATCTGCCGAGAGCGCTCCATGCCGCTACTTCGACGTCTCGAGCGTCCGGAGAAGGATGAGCCGCGCCTTGAGCCAGCCGCGCGCGACCGTCCGCGTCGTCACGCCGAGTATGTCGGCGATCTCCTGTTCGGGCAGGCCGGCAAAGAAGCGCAGTTCGACGATCTGCGTGAGCCGGGGATCGATCGCGCTGAGCTGCTCGAGCGCCGCGTCGAGCGCGATCATCTCGTCGAGCTGGACCTCCAGCGCCGCTTCGACGCCGGTGAGCGAGATGCGCCGGTAGAATCCACCCCGCTTCTCGCTGCGTAGCTTCCGCGCGAAGTCCACCAGGACCTGGCGCATCGCGCGGGCGGCAGAGCCGAAGAAGTGCGCGCGGTCCGTGAAGCGCGGCGAGGCACGCAGCTTCAGGAACGACTCGTGGACCAGCTCCGTCGTCGAGAGCGTGACGTGCGCCTCGGAGCGCCTCAGGTGCTGCCGCGCGATCCGCTTCAGGTCCTCGTAGACGAACTCGAAGATCTCGTCGGCGGCAATGTCGGATGTCGGGATGATCGCTGGCGATTCCATCACGAATCCAGTCGAGGCCGGCTCCACGTGCTCCGGCCGCGAATATACCGCTGGCGGGCCGGACAGGCCATGTGGATGGGCGCACCGGCGCACGGGTGGATGTCCGGTTTCGGGGGCGTTTTGCGCACGGATGAATGAGGTCCGTCTGTCGTCGTCCCGGCTCCCCTCCCCGAGGCTCCAATGAAGCAGATCACCCGCGTGCTCCTCGTCGGCCCGGTCGTCCTCCTGTTCGGCGCCTGTCAGAGCACCGACGTGCCGACGATGGAGCCGGATCCGACGACTCTGGCGAACCGGCTGAAGACGGCTGGCTTCGATCTCGCGTCCGTGAGTGCGGGCGCACGGCACAGCTGCGGACTCACGAGGGCGGGCCGCGCGTACTGCTGGGGAAGCAACCCATCCGGCGCCCTCGGCGACGCGTCCTACGTGGACAGACCTCTCCCTGTTCCCGTCGCCGGCGGTCTCACCTTCGTGTCGGTGAGCGCGGGCGGCGACTTCTCGTGTGGACTGGTGAAGGGCGGCAAGGCGTACTGTTGGGGGAGCAACTTTGCCGGCCAGCTCGGCGACGGCTCGACGTACTTCAGCAGCAACGTGCCCGTTGCCGTCGTGGGCGGTCTCGCCTTCTCAACGGTGATCGCCGCCGACCGGTTCGCCTGCGGCCTGACGCGGAGCGGCACGGCCTATTGCTGGGGGTTCAATGCCTTCAGTGGGCTCGGGAACGGCACGAACACCGACAGCCCGGTGCCGGTCGCAGTGGCCGGCGGTCTCACGTTCGCCTCGCTGAGCTCGAACGGTCACTCGTGCGGACTGACGACCGCAGGACAGGCATACTGCTGGGGCTACAACTACTACGGCGAGCTCGGTATCGGAACGAGCGGCGCGAACAGTGACAGCAATGTGCCTGTGGCGGTCGCCGGAGGGCTCACCTTCGTCGCGATCAGTGCGGGACAGACCCATACCTGTGCCCTCGTCAAGGGCGGCGCCGCGTACTGCTGGGGCGATCCGAATACCCTCGGCACCGCGTCGCCGGGCGCCGGCAGTGTTCCCGTCGCCGTGGACGGCGGCCTCACGTTCACGTCGCTGAGCGCAGGCGGCCACAGTTGCGGGCTCGCCAAGGGCGGGCAGGCGTACTGCTGGGGCTACAATTTCGCCGGCGAGATCGGGGACGGAACGACGGTCGCCAGGCCGACTCCGGTTCCTGTCGCGGGAGCCCTCTCGTTGTCGACTGTGACCGCCGGAGGCGGGCACACGTGCGCCCTGACGCTCAACTCCGGCGCGTGGTGTTGGGGAGAGAATTCCGACGGTCAGCTGGGCAACGGAGACGTCGGCATCGACCGCTCTGCGCCGACACCCGTCGCCACGCCATGAGGAAGGACGCGCTTACGCCGACTCAACCGCACTCGAGGTGTGCCGCGTCAGATGCAGACGCTTGATTGCGACCGGACCGTGGGAGCTTGACTCACCGCGGCCCATGCGCCCAAAGGAGAAAGCCACGAAGTATCGAAGCGTCGATACAAGCGCATCGCATTGAGGTGAGTCCGGTCACACTACGCCAAAGGGCGCTGCATTAGTGCGGCGCCCTTTCCTTTGGCATCGAACTCGCCGCTACTTAGCCGCACTCGCTAAACCCACACACATGGCACTTCACGCACCCTTCCGCATACTCCAACTGCGATCCGCAGTCCGGGCACGTGCCCATGAAGGTCTCCCCACCATTGTACGCCTCGAAGCTCAACCGAGCCTGCCCCTCCCTCTGACGCCGAGATACTTCTTGTACAGCGCGAGCGCGGGCCGGCCATCGCAGGGCCGATCCGACCTTTCCTTCGAGGCGCGCGGGCGCGATGCCGTGTTACGACGTCAGGGCGACGCTACACGCTCGGCCACCGGTTGCCGCGTCGCGATCGAATTGTGTCCGATGAGGTCCACGTGCAGCTTGGTAACGCGTCCGGCCTCGCGCACGAAGGTGTAGCGCGCACTTCCGACCATGAAGGTCTCCCCGCCGGTGTAGACGAGCGACGCGGGCGGCAGATCCCTGAACTGGAGGGTGAGCCGGTTCGCCGTGTCAGCGCGGACCCTCAACACCAGCTCCCGTCCCCGGCCGAGCCCGCGGTACTCGCCCACGTACTCGGCGGCGTGACCGCGAAATGCCTTCGCGACTGAACGGTCTCCCAGCGCCAGCCTGACGATCGATTGCGCCGTGCCTTCGGGGGTGACCGGTCCGGCGGTATTCACGAGCACGACGACGGTGAGCGTGTCGTCCGGAAGGTACGCGACCTCGCTCGTGAAACCCGGTATCGCGCCGCCGTGGTGAATCTGGCGATGGCCGAGGACGGAGTCGGCGGCGATGCCCTTCGCATAGCGCAGCGGCGTGCCGTCGTTCAGAGTGCCCGGCGTGATCAGCTCGTGGTATGCCGCGGGGCCGAGCAGCGCTCCACCGTGTAGCGCGCGCGTCCACGCCACCAGGTCGCCGACGGTCGAGCAGAGCGATCCGGCGGCATACGGCCAGCTGAAGTCGATGTATCTGGGAAGCGTCAACCGGCCTTCGTCGAAGTCGTACCCGTGCACACGCCGCGGGACGACCGCGCTGTTGCTGCAGTACCGCGAATCCCGCATCCCGACGCGGTCGAACAGGTTCCGCTGCACGTACAGCTCGTACGGCAGTCCGCTGACCTTCTCGATGACGAGGCCGAGGAGGAAATATCCGGAGTTGCTGTACACCTCTGCGGTGCCCGGCTCGAAGGCGAAGGGCTTCGCCGCGAAGAGCGCCACGACCGAGTCGTGCGGCGCCGGCCGCAGGTTCATCACCTGGGTCTCGGGGATCTCCGTATAGCCGAAGATGCCCGACGTGTGATCGAGCAGGCGCCGGAGCGTGACACGGTGTCCCTGCATCGGGTAGCGCGGCAGGTACTTCGTCAGCTCGTCGTCGAGCGAGAGCTTTCCCTGCTCCATCAGCTGCAGGATGGCGGTCGCGGTGAACTGCTTGGTGACGGAGCCGATCTCGTAGACGGCGCGATCCGGGGTCGGCACGTCGAGCTCGAGGTCGGCCTTGCCGTAGGCCTTGAGCACGAGCGTGTCGCGGCCCCGGACGACGGCGATCGACATGCCAGCGACCTGCCCGCCCCTCAGCGCATCCGCCGCGATGGAATCGACGCCCGCAGCGATGCGGTCGCGCGTGACGGCTCGCGTCGGCGAGGACTGCGCCGACGCCGACGACGTGCAGCTCGCCGCGACGGCGAGCATCGGGATGAGGCCGCGAGGATGCACGATCCTGCCCTCCGCGAGCATGCGCTCGCTCGTGCTGCGTGGGACGACGGGTGGAAGTACGCTTCCAACGACCGCTCGTCTGGGAGGGCGTGTCGCCCTCGAGGCGCGCCCGGCTCGGCGCCGGACATCTACTATCGAGCGCCCGGTCGCGGGGGGCAAGCCCGCGCAGAACCATTGGACGCGTAAAACGTCGTTCGAGTGCCGGATCGAGGGGCAGTCCGTCCGCATCGAGACGCACGACGTCGCGAAGCTCGACGTCGATCTCGGCCCCAACGGCCTACGCATGACTGGAAACGTGGACGTCACAGCAACGGAAAGGAGCGTTTCACCGGCCCCGTGCCCGAGAAACCGATCTCGCTCGTGCCCTGACGCCGTCGCGCACCCGCCCACCCGCGCACCCGCGCACCCGCGCACCCGCGCATCACTGTAGTTCGGGATACATCGCCTTCTGGATCTGGCGCCACGTAACGAGCACGACCCCGTTGTCCTTCAGCGCCTGCCTGAATTCCGCGCTGGAGAGCACGTCGACGTCTCGCTGCCGCCAGTCCGCGCCCCACTCGTCCCAGCCTACCGTCACCGCGCGGAGCTCGGCGTCGTCGTAGCCGAGGTGCACGCCGAGCCAGTTGAGTCCCGGCTTCAGGTTGCGGATGACGTCGAGGTAGTACTTCCGCCACTCCTCCAACGTGCCCTTGCGGGATGCCATGTACGCCGCCTGGGGCACGATGTCGTTCGGCGTCACCTGCGCCATGTTCGCCGCCGACGAGCCGCCGATGAACGGAAGGAACGGCAGCTTGTACGCGCGCGCCACCTTCACGTAGACCTTGAACAGCTCCGGGGTCGTGAACAGCGCGCCCATGTGGCTGTCCACGTGGGTGGGCTTGATGCCGAGTGCGTACGCGCGGTCGATCTGCGCGCGCAGCTCGCGCTCGACCTCGTCGACCTTGGCGCGCTTGGCCACCGTCTCCGTCGAGGGCGGGAGCGTGCCGTCCGGATCGTGCAGCGACGGCGTCTTGTCGTGTGGCGCGAGCCCGCCCCAGCGATAGGTGTTCCACTCGGCGTTGAGCGTGAGGTGCAATCCGAGATCGGCGTTCGGATGCCGCTTCGCGTACTCCGCCACCTCCGTCACCCACGGCGTCGGCATCATGATGCTGCCGGAGTTGACCACCCCCTTGTCGAGCGCGTCGAAGCTCGCGGCATTCTCCGAATGCGCGACGCCGATGTCGTCGGCGTGGAGGATGAGGAGCTTGGCGTCGCGCGGATAGCCGAGCCGCTCGGCGATGGTGCGAGTCTGGGCGCCGAGCGTGGGCGCGACGAGCAGGGAGAGGACGAAGGCGCAGAGGGTCGGCCGCATCGGAGTCCGGGCTTCGTGGCTGGAGGGCATGCTGCTGATAATTCAGCATAACTCCGGTGCGCTCGCGAGGCAAGCGACGTCGGTCACGTCCCACTGAACTCGGCGCGCTCGAGCAAGCTGGAACCTGCCTCGCTCGAGGATGCGTGGCACGTTTGTCGACCGAATAGCTTCCCCGTCGTCCGGAGCACTTCCCACCCTGAGGACATCCCATGATCGCCCGGATCTGGCACGGTTGGACGAAACTCGAAAACGCCGACGCGTACGAATCGCATCTCAAGCCCGAGCTGCTCCCCGCACTCAGCGAGCAGAAGGGCTTCCGGCGCAGCCACCTGCTGCGCCGAGCCGTCGGCGACGAAGTCGAGTTCATCACGATCATCCTCTGGGATTCGCTCGACGACGTGCGCGCCGTCGCGGGCGAGGACTACGAGCGAGCGATCGTTCCCGAGGATCGGCTCCCGCTGCTGTCGCGGCATGACGAGCGGGCCGCGCACTACGAGGTCGTCACGACCGTCGAGCGCGCCACCGGGTAGGTCTGGCCAGCGCAGTCGTGCGGCGCACGCCGTACCATGGGGAGGCGGCGACGCTCAACGGGCAGCGATCAAGCGCTCGAACCGGGGATCGCCTCTGATCGCCGAGAAGTGCGTGTCGAACCGCAGCCGTCCCGCCGCGAACCGCGCCGAGCGAGTACACGTCGGTGCGCGCGTCGATGTTCTGCTCCTCCGCCGCCTGCTCGGGGTCATGTACGCCGGCGTCCCGATGGCGAGCCCTGTGCCCGTGAGCTGCGTCGCGCCCTCGACGCCCGCGCCGGCGAGCGTCCGCGCGATACCGAAGTCCGCGACCAGCGTCGTGCCGTCCTCGGTGAGCAGGAGGTTCTCCGGCTTCACGTCGCGGTGGACGATCCCCTGGCGATGCGCGTAGTGCAGCGCCTCCGCCGGCTCGCACACGATGCGCACCGCCTCCTCAACCGGAAGCTGTCGCTCGCGCACGAGCGGGTCGCGCAGGCTTTCCCCTTCGACGTACGGCATCGTGTACCACAGTCGCCCTTCCGCGTCCCCCGAGTCGAACACCGGGAGGGACGAGCGGATGCCGCAGCCGCGCGGCGACCCGGATCTCGCGCTGGAAGCGCTCTGCGCCGAGCGCGGCGCCGAGCTCGGGGAGCAGGACCTTGAGCGCGACGCGGCGGTCGTGCTTGCGGTCGTGGACGAGATAGACCGTGGCCATCCCGCCGCGACCCAGCTCGCGCTCGATGACGTACGCGGGGCTCAGCGCCTCACGGAGGCGGCCGTCGATCGGATTGAACCGCCCCGAGTTTCCCGGAGACTCGGTTAGTTGAGTGCTCCACTCCCCACCGGGGTGGGGTGTAGGGCGGCAGACTGCGCTTCGTACTCC
>Ga0310810_10002974_pt1 | contig 18377 bp, 17 predicted proteins | sample NCmetagenome_FD_207641 | JGI IMG/M metagenome (GOLD analysis project Ga0310810, IMG submission 207641) | Soil microbial communities from experimental microcosm in Duke University, North Carolina, United States - NC | ecosystem: Engineered > Artificial ecosystem > Soil microcosm > Unclassified ...
CGCTCGCGGATCGTCTGGCTGTCTATCGCCGTCGTCCCTTCATGTAACGAAAAACGCGGGTCACGGTCCGACGACCGGCTCCCGCGTTCCCCGTCGCAAGGATAAGGGACCTCAGTGCGGGCGAGCGGAGCTTGGCCGCGTGAGCGAGCACCCGCCAGCCCTGAGCACTCTCGCGGCGGAGCCGCGAGACCGAGCAGGGACTAGAGCGCTACGAGGAGGACTTGTTGATCGTCCCGCCCGCAGCACCGCCCGACCGGCCGGTGCCCGTTCCGGTGGAACGCGCGGTGCCCGCGCTATCCCACTCCTTCTTCGCGTCGTCGATGATCTCGCGGCCCTTCACCGTCACGTCGTCCGCGATCTTCTGCGCGATGCGCTGGAGATCGTCGGCGCGGCGCTTCAGCTCGTCCGCCCGGGTCTGGAGCTCTCCGCGCATGCCGTCGCCTGGCTTCGGCGCATAGAGCAGCGCTCCGATCGCGCCGAGCAAGAGACCGAATACGAATCCCATGTCATCACTCCCTGAGGCCTTCTGCGGCCACGACGATCATTGACGCAAGACCCGCGCCAAGGCAGGCGAACAGGACCTGCGCCTCCCCGAGCGTACCTGCCCGCCATCCGGCGATCTCGCCGAGCGCCTGGGCGCCGAGCACAGCGGCGAGCGAGAGGGCCCATGCCGCGGGCATCCCCTTCGGGCGACCGAGCGCCGCCCGGATGGCCGCGGGGACGCCGATGGCGACCAGCGCGAGCGGGACGAGAGCGGGCGGCAGCTAGTCCGCCGCCGCCGGAGCTCCCGCAGGCACGCTGTCCGGCCGGCGGCTGCGCACGACGCGCGTTGGGAACGCGAACAGCGTGACCGCGCCGGATGCGCGCGCGAGCGCGGAGTCGAGCTCGCCAAGCGGCATCCGGACCAGCGATGCGAAGGCGAACAGCGGCAACAGGAAGAAGTATGAGAACAGGCTGCGGTAGGCGAAGAACAGCGGCAGCACGGCCAGGACCATGCCGAGCTCGGGGCTGGACCGGCGCGTCCGCCACGCGATCGCGACGCAGACCGCGAACGCGGCGAGCTCGAGGGCCGTGTACACGAGCGGCGGCCAGAGCGGCAGCAGGCCATTGAGCGTGAGGAAGATGAGACCCGCGCCGCGCGGGAACATCGGGTCGGCCACCGGCGCGCTCACCCCCGCGATCCAGGCCCAGGGATCCATCACGACGAACGGCAGATTCGCGATCGCGAACACCGCCGCGACCTGAATGGCCTGCCGCATCGCGACCCGCCAGCCTTGCTGAGACAGGACGGCGATCAGATAGAACGGCATGAAGAACCAGGCCAGCTGCTTTGTCGCGCAGGCGACGCCGAGCAGCAGCCCGCTCCAGCGCTTCTCGCGCCAGAGCCACGCCGCGACGAGCGGAAGCGCGTAGAGGAGGTCGGCGCTGCCATTGACCGTGAACGCGGCGAGGCTCGCAGCGCCGAGCAGCCCCGTCAGGAGGAACGGCCGGAGCCCCGCCGAAGCGCGCACGAGGACCAGGAGCATCGCGAGGACGAGGCAGAGGATGTAGAGCGCGTTCGTGTCCCAGCCGAGCGCGACCCACGGCGCGATGAGCACGAACGACAGGGCCGGGTATGACGGCTTGGATTCGAACTCGACCTGCTGCTGGCTCTCGTGGCTCTCGATCGCCCACACCGTGTCGAGCTCGCCGTCGCTCGGGTAGAAGCCGTCGCGCGCGAACAGCCCTTGGCGAAGCGGCGTCGTTCGGTCCGCCCCGATGCCAAGGACCGCGTAGCACGTGTAGACGTCGAGGCCGCGATACGGATCCTCGCCCGCGAGGAACAGCCGCGCGGCGCACTCGTTCAGCGCGATCGCGTCGTTGTGGTACGGCGTCCAATCGCCCGAGTGCTCCTGCGGCGCGGCGGAGAACCACGACGCCCCGACGAGCGCCATGACGCACACGACGAGCCAGGCGAGGCGGTGGATCCGGACGTATCGGCGGTCGGGGCGGGCCGTCGCGTCCCCGCGGCCATCACCGCGCAGCGCAATGAGGAGCATGACGATGCTGAGCGCGATGGCGCAGACGACGAGCGCCGCACCGTAGGCGCTCGGCCGGTAGATGACCATGGAATTCACCAGGCCGGCGTAGTACAGGACCGCTCCGGCGAGCGTGATCGCGACGAGCCGCATGAGCGCGCGCACGGGCTAGTCCGGGATCGGGCGGTCGACCACGCCTCCGCCGATGACCTCGTCATGGCGGTACAGGACGGCGGCCTGGCCGGGCGCGACGAGCGCCGGCTGGGCGAGCTGAAGCGTGGCACTGCCGCTGTCCATCGACATGCGCACCTCCGCGGCAAGCGGCGTGCCCCGATAGCGCAGGACCGCATCGGCCGTAAAGATGTCCGCGGGCGCGGCATCGGCGGTGAACCGGACGTCGCGGAGGCCATACGTGCGCGTTGCGATCTCGTCTCTGCGACCCACGACCGCGGTCCTGCGCTCGGGATCGAGCCGCAGCACGTACAGCCGTTCGCCCGTCGCGACTCCGACGCCGCTCCGTTGCCCGACGGTGAGGCCGCCGACACCGGCGTGCACGCCGATGACCGTGCCATCGGCGCGCTCGATCGGTCCGGTCGCGAACGCTTCGGGCGCGCGCTCGCGCACGAAGTCGCGGTAGTCGCCGCCGATGAAGCAGATGTCCATGCTCTCGGCCTTCGCGGCGTTCGGCAGGCCGAAGCGCGCCGCGAGCGCACGGGTCTCGGCCTTGTCCGCGAGCTCGCCGATCGGCAGCTCGAGCGCCGCGAGCTCCGATTGGCCGAGCATGTACAGGGCATACGACTGGTCTTTCATCCTGTCGCGCGCCCGCAGCAGCCGGCGCCGGCCCGATCGGTCTGTCCTCACCCGTGCGTAGTGACCCGTGGCGAGCCGTGACGCGCCGAACTTATGGGTCACGTCACCGAGGAGCGCCTCGAATTTCACGTAGCCATTGCACGCGACACACGGATTCGGCGTCTCACCGGCCGCGTACGAGCGCACGAACCGGTCGACCACTTCGCGGCCGAACAGCTCCGCGTAGTCGAACGCGTAGAACGGGATCCCGAGGTGCGCGGCCGCACGCCGGGCATCCTCGCCGGCCGCATCGGTGCCGCAGCAGCGCGGCGCGTCGCTGGTCGTCCCCGCGGGGGTGAGGCGCATCCAGACTCCGACGACGTCGAGCCCGCGCTCCACGAGCAGCGCCGCGGCCAGCGCCGAGTCCACCCCGCCGCTCATCGCGACGAACACGCGCTCGCTCACGCCGTCGCCCGTACCCGCGCGTCGACGAGCGCGCCGCGCAGGGCGCCGATGGCCATGAGCGCGCAGGCCTCCTTGCGCACCGGGAGGCCGCCGAGCGCGTTCAGGATGTCGGCGGGCTCGAGCCGTGCGGCGTCATCGACCGACAGCCCGGCCGCGAGCTCGGTGAGGACCGACGCCGACGCGATCGCCGCGGTGCAGCCGAACGTGCGGAACCGCAGCTCCGCCACGCGCCCGTCCGCGACCCGCAGCGTGATGGTCGTGCGGTCGCCGCACGACGGATTCGCGTCGGAACCGGTGCCGCTTGGACCGCTGAGCGTGCCGGCGTTCCGTGGCCGGGTCAGATGGTCGAGCGCGCGATCGCTGTAGTGATCCTTTGAATGGGGCTCGGCCGGGGCCAGCGAAGCCGGGCCGAGCCGCACGTCATCGGTCATGCCGCCACGCCCGCTGCGGCGCGCAGCCGCGCGACGATCCCGGTCAGCGCGGCGAGGAGCGCGGCGATGTCGTCGTCGGTCGTCGACCGGCCCAGCGTCAGCCGGAGCGAGCCCTGGGCGAGGTCACGCTCCAGCCCGAGCGCGAGCAGCACGTGCGACGGATCGGTGTTGCCGCTCGTGCAGGCGGATCCACTGGACGCGCTGATGCCCTCGAGGTCGAGCGAGACCACGAGCGCTTCACCCTGCGTGCCGCTGAAGCAGAACGACGCGTTATTCGGTAGCCGCTCGGTCGGGTGCCCGGTGAGCGTCGCGTCCGGGATCCGCGAGCGGATGCCCGCGATGAGCGTGTCGCGCAGCCGGGCCAGGCGCGCCGACTCGGCCGCGCGCTTCGCGGTCGCGATCCGCAGCGCCGCTCCGAGGCCGACCACGCCGGCGACGTTCTCCGTGCCGGTCCGCAGGCCCCGCTCCTGCCCGCCGCCCGTCTGGACCGTCGCGATCCGCGTGCCCCTCCGGACGTAGAGCGCGCCGACGCCCTTGGGCCCGTAGAACTTGTGGGCGTTCACGCTCAGCAGGTCGACCGGAATGGCGCGCACGTCGATCTCGAGCGCGCCAACTGTCTGCACCGCGTCGCTGTGGAACGCGACGTTCCGCTCGCGACAGATCGCGCCGATCTCTGCGATCGGCTGCAGCGTTCCGATCTCGTTGTTCCCGTGCATGACGGACACGACCGCGGTGCGCTCATCGAGTGCGGCCCGGACGGCGCCCGGCGCCACCCGGCCATCGCGGTCGACGCCGATCACCGACACCCGCGCCTGTCCGTGGGCTTCGAGATCGTGAGCGGTGTCGAGGACGGCATGGTGCTCGATCGCCGTGGTGACGATGCCGTCGGCCTCGCCCTCGCGCGCCTTCAGCACACCACGGAGGGCGAGGTTGTCGGCCTCCGTGCCGCCCGACGTGAACACGATCTCCGCCGGCTCCGCCCCGATCGCCTGAGCGACCTCGTCGCGGGCGCGATCGACGAGGGCGCGGGCCCGCCGGCCCTCCGCATAGATGCTCGATGGGTTGCCTGGCACATCGCGGAGGACCTGGGCCATAAGGTCGGCGACCTCGGGGTCGACCGGCGTCGTGGCGGCATGGTCGAGATAGACGCGCCGCATGGTCGAAAGTCTAGGCGCGAACCGCTCCGGGCGGGCGTTCGAGACGCATCGCATCCGCAGCCGCCTCAAGATGCCGCCGCGCGCGGACGTCCGCCGATGGCGCGTCAGCACGAGCGCGCGCGAGCAGGGTCGCCGCGCCCGACGTGTCGCCCAACTCGGCGCGAATGGTGGCGAGCGCCGCGCGGAGCTCGACGACCACGCCGCGCATCGTCGGCCGCGCGAGGACGTCGCCATCCGCGAGGGCCGCCTCGATCAGGCGCTGCGCCGTGGGCAGGTCTCCGGATGCGCGCCGGTAGGACGCCCCCGCGAGGGCCGCACGCGCCGACGCATAGGGCTCGATCAGCTCGCGGGCCAGCACGGTCGCCGCTTCCGCGTAGTGTCCCGCCGCGGTCACATCGCCCCCGTCGAGTCGTACGCGGCTGGCGGTGTCGAGCGCACGGAACCGATCGATCGCCGCCACGACGTGCTCGCTCGCAAGGAGCGCATCGCGCGAGAACGTTGCCGCCTCGACGCGGTCTCCGCGATTCAGCGCGTTCTCGGCAAGGTCGCACAGGCATGGCACGAGCCAGTAGTCGGTACCGGTCTCGCGCATCTCGCGTAAGACCGCGGTCAGCTTCGCGCGTTGGCCCTCGAGATCACCTGCCGCCGCGCGAAGCTCGGCGGCAGCCCACTGCGCGTAGGCCAGGCGCAGGCGGTCGCCCGCGCGCGCCGCGACCGCCGTCGCCTCCGCGACCAGCGCCTCGGCGCGATCGGGATCGTCCAGCGCGATGATGGTCGATCGCCACACCAGCAGCTGGACCAGAAGGTCCGCGGGCACGAGTCCGCGCGCCTGTTCGAGCACCGCATCGAGCTCGGCGATCGCGGCCGCGCTGCCCTCGACGCGAAGCCACGCCAATGCCGCCCGCGCGCGCGTCGCGAGAACGGCAGCGGGATCCTCACCAGCAGACCCGGCGAGCGTCAGTGCGCGCCGATAGAGCGCGAGCGCGGCGTGGCTGTCGGTGCGGGCACGTCGCTGCTCGGCCGCGGCGCGCAGCGATGCGAATGCGCGTTTCGCGAGTGCCACAGCCGCATCCGATCCCAGCTGGCGCGCGAGGAGCGCCGCCTGCTCGGCGTGGTGCGCGGCGAGCGCCAGGTCACCGGTCTCGGTCGTCTCGAGCCATCGGGACAGGCGATCATGCTGCCGCATCCGCTCGCCCTTCGGCACGCCGGCGTAGGCGACGTCTCGGAACAGCATGTGCGCGAACGACAGTCGCTGGTGCGCGGTGCCGCTGGGATCGAGGGTCGAGATGATCTCCAGGCGCTCGGCGTCGGCCAGGCGCTCCGCGAGTCGCGGCTCGTCGACGATCGCCGCGAGCACCTCGGGAGTGAAGGTGCGCCCGACGACACTTGCGGCACTGAGGACCGCGCGGGTCTCGGCCGGAACGCGATCGAGACGGGCCGCGATGAGGCCCCGCAGCGTCGGCGGTACCGCGCTTGCGACCGCGGCCGCGCCGTCCTCTCGCAGGGCGCGCAGGTATTCCTGCACGAACAGCGGATTGCCCTCGCTGTGCGCACGCACGTACGGGAGTGCCGAGGCGGCCGCGAGCGCGCGATCGAGCGAGGCGACCAGCGTGCCAACGGCAACGTCATCGAGCGGCGGCACCATGAGGGTCGCCGACCGTTCGCCATCGCCGGCCCACCCGGGGCGCAACGCGAGCAGATCGGGACGCGCCGAGCAGAGCACGAAGATCGGGCCGCGCGCCCGGTCCACGATCTGCTCGATCGCATCGAACATCGGGGCCTCCGCCCAGTGGATGTCTTCGACGACGAGCAACACCTGCCCATCCTGGGCGAGTGCCTCGAGGTGGCGCTGGAACGCACCGACGAGATTCGGCTGGTTCACCTCCGGCTGCTGGCCGAGGATCTGCTCGATCGGCCAGAGCGCGAGTCCTTCCCCATATGGCGGGCAACGCGTCCGCAGGACCAGCGCGCCGTTCAAGCCTGCCGCGAATTCGTCGATCAACCGACTCTTGCCGATGCCGGCCGGACCGATGGCGTTGACGAGGTACGGACGGCCGGTCGCGGCGGCCTTCACCCAGAGCGCCGTCAGGGTTTCGAGCTCGCGCTCTCGTCCGACGAATTGCGCACTCGGCAGCCGCAGGCGCTCGCCGGATGGCACGGCGGAGACCAGCCCTTCGACCGGCCACGCGTCGACCTCGCCGATCCCCTTCGCCGGCACCCTCCGGACCGGGCCGAACCGCGCGGCGGCGGCCGCCAGGCGCCGGGTGAGGGCGTCGGCCAGGATCTCCCCCGGGGCCGCCGCGGCCTGCAACCGCGCTGCGAGATTGACGCTCTCGCCGGTGACGAGGAATTGATCGGCTTCGGCCGACCCCGTGGCGACCTCGCCGGTGGTCACGCCGACGCGCAGCTCCACGCGCTGCAGCGGGCCGACATCCGGGATGGCGAACGCGATGAGCATCCCGTGGGCAGCTCGAAGCGCACGCTCGGCATCGTCCTCGTGCGCGTTCGGGATGCCAAAGACCGCCATCACCGCGTCTCCGATGAACTTCTCGACTGTCGCGCCGTGTTCCTGCAGGATCCGGCGAGTTCTGGCGAACAGGGCAGCGAGCCGCTCGCGCACGACCTCGGGGTCGTTGCTCACGGTCAAGGTCGTGGAGCCCACGATGTCGGCGAAGAGGACCGTCACGAGCCGTCGCTCCTGCGGCACCTCGGCAGTATGGCGACCCCTTGACGCTCCCGCCACACTCTTCGCGAGGCGCGAAGGAGGGACCAGATATGCCAGGCCATGCCGGCGGCATCAGCTGCATGGTGTCGTTCTCGATCAACCCGACGGATCCGTTGAGCGACAGAGCGAGCGACTGGGCCAAGCTCGAGCGGGATATCCGCGTTGGACTGCGCGTGTCCGGTCATAAGGTCAAAGACGTGCATGTCTTCCACATGCACGCCGCCGGGGTCACGCTTGGCACGAACGCGAAGGCGCTCGCGAAGGGCCGCCGCTAGCCGGCGAACTCCTCGTAGATCGCGAGGGAAATGCGCGCGAGCGCGGCGTCGTCGTCGATGTTGTCGCGAACGAGCTCGCGCGCGAACAGCGCGACGGCGTACGGTCCGTTGGGCGCGTAGACGATGCCCACGTCGTTCCGCAGCCGGCGGTACGAGCCCGTCTTGTGCGCGACCACGGTGCCCTTCGGCAAGAGACCGGGGATCCGGGTCGCGGACTGGATGCGCTTCAACAGCTCGATGATCGCGGTGCACGACTCCGGATCGAGGATCGCCCGCGACTCGATGAGCTCGAGTAGCCGGCACATGTCGGCCGGCGTCGTGCGGTCGGCCTGCTCAGGGATCATCGAGCGGCCCCCGCTGCCGGCCGAGAGGCGAAGCAGGTTGCGCAGCTCGTCGTAGCCGCCGGGCTGGGTGTGGTCCATGTCCACCAGCTCCATGAGCATCTCGCGGATGTCGAACGGCGCGCGGATGCTCTCGAGGCCGAGCCGGCCCATCGTCGATTCGATGCGCGCCTTCCCCACCCGGTGGAACAGCAGGTCGGTCGCGGTGTTGTCGCTCACCGACATCATGAGGACCGCGAGGTCACGAAGCGTCGGGTTCAGCCCGTCGTCCAGGAACTGCAGGACCCCGGAGCCGGCCACCTTCGTATCCTCGCGGTACGTCACGCGCTCGGAGAGGTCGATCCGGCCGGCGATCGCGTCCTCGTACAGCGTCACGAGCAGCGGCAGCTTGATCACCGAGGCGGTCGGGAAGAGCTCGCCCTCGCGATAGCCGATGTGCCGCCCGGTCGCAAGCTGCGTCGCCGCGACGCCGACGATCCCGCCGGTCGCATCGGCGAGTCGTTCGATCTCGGAGCGCACCGCGGTGAGCGTCACGGCTTGGGCGGCTTGGCGACCACGCGCAGGCCGAGCTCCTCGAGCAGCTTCGGATCGACATCCGCCGGAGAGTCGAGCAGCGGGTCGTAGCCCGTCTGGGTCTTCGGGAACGATTGGACCTCGCGGATGTTCTCGGTCCCCGCCAGGCTCATGCAGAGCCGGTCGATCCCCGCGCCGACCCCACCGCTCGGCGGCGCGCCGTACTCCAGCGCGTCGAGCAGCGCGCCGAACCGCAGCGCCGCGTCTTCCTTCGTGACGCCCATCTGCTCGAACACGCGCTCCTGGACGGCCCGCTGGTGGATGCGCACGCTCCCGCCGAAGATCTCTTTGCCGTCGACCGTGAAGTCATATTGCTTGGACAAGGCCCTCTCTGGCTCCGTATCCAGCAATTCGAGATCGTGATGTGTCAGCGGGGCACAAAATGGATTGTGGGTGAACGTCCACCCGCCTTCGGGCGTCCGTTCGACGAGCGGGAAGTCCGTGATCCACATGGCGTAGTGCTTCGTCGTGTCCGCGAGGCCGAGCTCGGGACCGAGCCGCTCGCGCACGACGCCGAGGGACGTGCTCGCGACATGGTGCGTGTCCGCGACCGCCAGCAGCAGGTCACCGTCCGTCGCGTTCGACGCCGCGCGGATCCCGTCCAGCTCCGCTGGGGTGAGGAACTTCGCGACGGGCGACCGGATCTCGGCGCCGGCGAACGCGAAGGATGCGAGGCCCTTCGCGCCTTTCGTCTTCGCGATCGCCTGCCAGCCGTCGATCTCCTTCCGGGTCGCGTCGGCCTTGCCCGGCACCAGCACGCCGCGCACGGCACCGCCGGCGTCGATGACCGAGCGGAACGCGTTGAAACCCGTGCCGCGGAGCGCGTCGGTGAGATCGACGAGCTCCATCGCGAAGCGCATATCGGGCCGGTCGATGCCGTACCTGCGGATCGCCTCTTCGTAGGTCATCCGAGGGACCGGGGTCTTCGCGAGCGGCTTGCGTCCGAACTGCTTGAAGATCTCGGTGTAGAGCGCCTCGAGCGTGGACATGACGTCCTCGCGATCCACGAAGGACATCTCGAAGTCGAGCTGGGTGTGCTCGTAGACGCGGTCGGCGCGCGGGTCCTCGTCGCGATAGCAGTGCGCGATCTGGAAGTACTTGTCGATCCCCGCCACCATGAGGATCTGCTTGTACTGCTGCGGTGACTGCGGCAGTGCCCAGAACTTGCCCGGGTAGTAGCGCGAGGGGACGATGAAGTCACGTGCCCCCGTCGGGTCGGACCGGATGAGCGTCGGGGTCTCGATCTCCCAGAAGTCGCGCTCGGTCAGGTACCGCCGGATGAACGCCACGACCTCGTGCCGCAGGCGCATGAGCTCTCGTGGCCCCTCGCGCCGCAGGTCGACGTAGCGGTACTTCCAGCGCAGGGTCTCCTCGACCGGCGTCTCCTCGTTCACATAGAAAGGAGGGGTCTTCGCCTCGTTCAGCACCGTGACCGCTTCGGCGGCCACCTCGATCCCACCTGTCGGAAGCTTCTGGTTGACGGTCTCGGCCGAGCGCGCGCGGACCGTCCCGGTGACCTGGAGCACCCACTCGTTCCGGACGTCTCCGAGCGCGTCGTGGACCGCGTCGCCGGACTTCGCGACGATCTGGGTGATCCCCCAGCGGTCGCGCAGGTCGATGAACGTCAGGCCGCCGAGGTCGCGCCGCCGGTGGACCCAGCCGGCGAGCGTCACCTGCTTCCCCGCCGCGGCGGACGTGAGCTCGCCGCAGGTGTGCGTACGCAGCATCTCGTTAGTCTCGCGGGTCCGTGAGGAACGGCGTCTCGCCCGCTGCGCCCGGCTCGTCGATGAGCTGCGGCTTCGGCCGCTTGGGCACGTGGCGACCGACCTCGACCACGACGGCGGCGAGCCTCGTGACGCGCTGCTCCTTCGCGACGAGGTCGCGCACGATCACCTTGCCGCCCCGGGACTCCTCGGTGCCGCGGATCACGGCCACCTTCGCGCCGTGCTTCAGCGCGCTCTCGAGCTGCTTGTCGAGCGAGCGCTTCGAATAGTCGATCGCGACGCGGAACCCTGCCTCGCGCAGCGGGGTCGCGAGCTGGATCCGGTCGGCGCCGTCGTCCGGGTCGCCGGACAGCACGTAGACGTCGGCATCCACCGACTCGTCGATCTTCACACCCTGCGTCTTCAGCGCGAAGTACAGCACGTCGACCCCACCGGCCACGCCGACGCCGGGCACATCCGGCCCGCCCATCGTCTTCACCAGACCGTCGTAGCGGCCGCCGCCGGCGACGGAGATCTCGCCGGCCTGCGTGTACTCGGGGTCGGTCAGGATGAACTCGAACACCGTGCGCGTGTAGTAATCGAGCCCGCGCACCTTCCGTTCGTCGATCTCATAGCGGATGCCGAGCCGGTCGAGGCCATCGGTGACCGAGCTGAAGTGCGCCCGGTCGTCGTCGGAAATGAGTTCGCTGACCTTCGGTGCGCCGGCGGCGATCTCACGCGTGCGGGGATCCTTCGAATCGATGATCCGCAGCACGCTCGTCCCGAGCCGCTCCTTCGAGTCCTCGTCGAGCTCGTCGCGGTGCTTCGTGAAGTACTCGGTCAACGCGGCCTTCACCCTCTCGCGCGACTCCGCCCCGCCGATGGTGTTCACCTTGAGCACGTGATCGGTGAGCCCGACGTCGGCGAGCAGTCCGGCGGTGAACTCGATGATCTCGACATCGGCGGACGGCTCCGGCGCGCCGAAGCACTCGAGGCCCCACTGCCAGAACTGCCGGTAGCGGAGCTTCTGCGGCCGCTGACCGCGGAACATCGGATCCCAGTACGAGAATCGAACAGGCTGCGGCGCCCGGTGCAGCCCATGCTCCAGGTACGCGCGCGCGACCGGCGCGGTGCCCTCGGGGCGCAGCCCGAGCCCGGCCTGCCCGTGCAGCGACACGTCGTACATCTCCTTGCCGGCCGTGTCGCTGGACTGACCCGACGTCCGGAGGAACACTTCGCGATCCTCCGCGATCGGCGTGACGATGCGCGGGTAGCCATAACGGCGCGCGCGCGCCATCACCACGGCGAACAACCGGTCGAAGCCGGCCGCCTCCTCTGGGAGCAGGTCCCGCATCCCGCGGGGCGCTTGGTACGTGGGCATCGGGGCATCAAGTATGGTCGAAGGACACAGCGCACGGAGGTGCACCACGGCAGATCAACAGAGCGCCACGATCGATCTCGAGCGCGGCGGGAGCTTCACCATCGCGCTTCGGCCCGACAAGGCCGAGCGGACCGTCGCGAATTTCGTCGCCAAGGCGACGAGCGGCTTCTACGACGGCAAGACGTTCCACCGCGTCGAGGACTGGGTCGTCCAGGGCGGCGACCCGGACGGGACCGGCCGCGGCGGCGGCAAGATGCCGAGCGAGCTGAACGACCTCCCGTTCTCCAAAGGTTCGGTCGGGATCGCCCGCGGCGGCGACATCAAGGTGAATAACGACAGTCAATGGTTTGTATGCAAGGCAGACGCGTCCTGGCTGAACAACCAGTACACGAACTTCGGCCAGGTGACCTCCGGTCAGGACACCGTCGACGGCATCCGGGTCGGCGACAAGATCAAGAAGGTCACCATCGCGTGAGGATCGCGGCAGCGCTCGCTGCGATCGCCGTGCTCGCCGGGGCGTGCGGCGGCGCGGCCGCTCCCTCAGCCACGCCGATCCGGACCGTGACGCCGGTCAGCACCGCGGCGCGAGCCACCGCGACGCCGACGCGCACTCCCTGCGTCGTGAAGTCCATCCAGTTCGTCAAGGCACCGAGCAAGGCGGTGATCACGCTCGAGAAGGGCGGGACGATCACCATCGCGCTGCGGCCCGACAAAGCGCCGAACACCGTCACAAACTTCGCGAACGTCGCGCTCTCGGGCTGCTACGACGGCCTCACCTTCCACCGCGTGGAGCTGAGTCCTCCGTTCGTGATCCAGGGCGGCGACCCGAACGGCGACGGGACCGGTGGCGGCACCCAGCCGGCCGAGTACAACGATCTCTCGTTCGTGAAGGGCGCCGTGGGCATCGCACGTGGCGCGGACAAGGCGATCAACAACAAGTTCCAGTTCTTCATCTGTATCGGGCAGTGCACGTTCCTCGACGGTCAGTACACGAACTTCGGCTTGGTCACCGACGGCCAGAACGTCGCCGACGGTGTTCGCGTCGGTGACAAGATCAAGTCGATCACGGTCGAGTGAGCAGCCGCGGTTCGGTCACGTTCGTCGCGACGTTCATCGCGTACTGGCTGATCGCCCTTCCGCTCGACACCGTGAGCACCTCGGATCAGCAGCTCCTGATCTCACTCGCGACGTGGATGTTCCTCGCGATCGCCCTCGCGTTGCAGGCCCCGGCGGTGCGCGTGCAGGTGCTCGTGCTCGTCTGCGTGGCCACAGCGCTCGAGATCACCGGATCGATCGTCTGGGGCGCGTATCGTTATCGGCTCGGTAATCTGCCGCTGTTCGTCCCGGCCGGGCACGGCCTCTTCTATCTCGCGGCGCTGCGCGCGGCGGCGCTTCCGGTGCTCCAACGGAACGCGCGGCCGATCGTCATCGCCGTCGCCGTGGGATCGACGGCGTACATGGTCTGGGGACTGCTCCGGCCGCCGCTTCCCGATCTCCTCGGCTTCGTCACGTGGGCGATCTTCATCCGGTTCATCGTGCGCGGCCGCTTTCCGCTGCTCTACGCGGTGAGCTTCGTCCTCACGCTGGCCCTCGAGCTCTACGGAACCGGTTGGGGCGTCTGGCGCTGGTCGCCCGTGCTGCCCGGACTCCTCCTGCCGGCCGGCAACCCGCCGACCGGGATCGGCGCCGCCTACGCGGCGATGGATGGGTTGACGCGCCGGATCGTCGGCCGGATCGCCCGGCCGGCCGCCGCAGCACCGACCGCCAGCGAGGCGGTCGCCTGAGCATCCGCGGCGAGCTGCTCGCCGACTGGGTCGGCGACCTGCGCGGCGCGCTCGAACGTCAGCTCGAGCGGACTCCGGACGCCGCCCTGCATTGGCGCCCGGCGACGGACATGAACTCGATCGGCGACACGGTGTGGCACATCGCCCGGTGGCTCGACCTTGTGACGATGTGGCTCGAGAACGGCGCGGCGGAGACGCAGCACTGGATCAAGGACGGGTGGGCCGAGCGCACCGGCTACGACCCGCGCGGCGTCGGCACCGACGGACTCGGCGCGATCAGCGGCTACACGTTCGCGGAGGTCGAAGCGGTCCCCAAGCTCCGGCGCGACCAGCTGCGCGCGTACCTCGGCGCGGTCTGTGACGACGTCGTCCCCCGCCTGCGCGCCGCCGATGACGTGGCGGCAGCGCGGTACAAGGGCGTGGTGCAAGGCGCGTTCGGGCACGTCGGGGAGATCTCTGCGCTCCGCACGCTCTTCGAGCGGCAGCCGGCGACCTAGGCGAGCGGGTCGTCGTTCCCGGGCTTCGAGCCGCGCGCCACGTGGAAGTACTCCGTCGACAGCATCTTCATCCGCTGCTCGTCGGAGATGTGGGCCTGCCACTCGGCGACCTGGGTCGCATGCGCGGCCGCCGCGTTCCGCTTCTGCTCGGCGAACGCCGCGACGTCGGCGCGGATGTCGACCTCTTCGTCCGGCACGCCGAAGTCGCCCTGTGGCCCACCCTCAGCTCCGGCGGCGCGCAACTGCTCCGCGATCACCTTCGCGACGCTCTTCGGCAAAGCCGTGTACAGGAGCCGCGCGTCCGGCGCGGCCGCGCGGTCGAACGCCGCGGTCGCATGACGGTGGATCGCCTTGTGGTCGGGATGGCCGTAGATCCCGCTCTCGTCGAACGTGAACACGACCGCCGGCGGATCCTCGCGGAAGAGCGCGGCGAGCTTGGCCGTCACCTCGGCATCGGGCGCGCTCGCGTACGCGCGGGCGTCCTTGTTCTCGGGCGTGCCCTCCATCCCTGAATCGCGATAGCCGAGGAAGCGCACGTCCGTGACGCCGAGTGCCGCGCAGGCCGCGCGGAGCTCCTGCTCGCGGACCGCACCGAGGGTCTGGGGCGTCGCGTTCGTGCCGGGCGCGATCTCGCCCACCTCGCCGCGCGTCGCGCAGATCGCGGTGACATGCCAGCCCATCGAGATCGCCCGCGCCAACGTGCCTCCGACCGCGAAGGTCTCGTCGTCGGGATGCGCGAACGCGGCGATCGCGCGCTTCGTCATGGCTCGCGGCGCCGACGCGTGGTGACCCAGGCCAGGACCAGAGCGAGCACGAACATCCCGCTGCCGATCGCGACCCATTCCGGACGGTCGTTCATCGCGCTCGGCACACCGTGGGTGAGCCCGAGGCCCTGCGCGGCGAACGTGAGACCGGCGAGCGCCAGGATCGCCTCGCCCGCGAAGGCGGCGGTCCGGCTCAGCTCTGCACCCCGCCCTTGGTCATCGGAAGCGGATCGAGGACGCGCTTCAGATCCGCCTCGGGCAGCACCTTCTCCTCGAGCGCGACGTCGATGAGCGGCCGCCGCTCGGCCAGGGCACGCTTCACGAGGGCGGCGGCCTTCGCGTACCCGATGTGCGGCGCGAGCGCGGTGACGATGAGCGACGGGCTCGAGTCCACGTGCTCCTTCGTCCGCGCCTCGTCCACGCTCATCCCATCGACCGCCTTCGTGCGGAACACCCGTGTCGCGTTCGCGAGGATCGTGGCCGAGAAGCAGAGCGCGAAGTTCATCCCCGGCATCATCACGTTGAGCTCGAGCTGCCCGGCCTGGGCGCCGAGCATGACCGCGGTGTCGTTGCCGATCACCTGATAGCACACCTGATCGACCATCTCCGCGATCGACGGGTTCACCTTGCCCGGCATGATCGAGGAGCCGGGCTGCACCGCCGGGAGGATGAGCTCTCCGAAGCCGGTGCGCGGTCCCGAGACCATGAGCCGGATGTCGTTCGCGATGCTCGAGAGCTCGATCGCCGCGGTGCGCATTCCGCTCGAGATCCGAACGAATGCGGCGCTCGACTGCATCGACGCGAAGAGGTCGGCCGACGGCACGATCGGATCGTGAGTCCACCGTGCGAGGTGGTCGCAGACGCGCTTCGCGAACTGTGGATCGGCATTGAGGCCGGTGCCCGCGGCGGTGCCGCCGATGCCGAGCTCGCACAGCTCGATCCGCCCGGCCTTGATACGCGCGGCGGCGCTCCGCATCCGCGTGGCCCAGCCGCCGAACTCCTGGCCGAACGTGATCGGCACGGCGTCCTGCAGGTGGGTGCGGCCCGGCTTCACGGTCGTCGCGTATTCCTTGGACTTCGCGGCGAACGCCTGACCCAGCTGCTCGAGCTCGTGGATGACCGGCCCCGTAAGGTCGAGAAGCGCCAGCCGGATGGCTGTCGGCGTGACGTCGTTCGTGGACTGGGCCATGTTCACGTGATCGTTCGGGTTCACCTTCGCGTACTCGCCACGCGCGCCCACGTTCAGGATCTCGTTCGCGCGGTTCGCGATGACCTCGTTCGCGTTCATGTTGTGCGAGGTGCCCGCCCCGGCCTGGAAGACATCCACGACGAACTGGTCGAGGTGCCTGCCGGCCAGGATCTCGTCGCACGCCGCCGTGATCGCGTCGGCAAGCTCTTTGGGCAGCCGGCCGGCCTCGAGGTTGGCGGCGGCGGCAGCCTTCTTTACGAAGACGGTGGCGCGGATGAATGCCGGGAATGGCCTCAATCCGGAGATGGGGAAGTTCTCGACCGCTCGGGCGGTCTGCGCGCCGTACAGGGCGTCCGCGGGGACCGATACGTCACCGAGCGTGTCGCGTTCGCGACGTGTCGACATGCGCAAGTTAGAATAGGACTTCCGAATGCAGAAGAACCGGCTTTCCTGGATGATCGGTGGACCCCAGGGAAGCGGCATCAACGCCTCCGCCGAAGTCTTCGCGAAAGCGTGTAGCCGCGCCGGACTGAGGGTCTTCGCGAACATCGAGTACCACTCGAACATCATGGGGAAGCACAGCTTCTACCGGGTGCGTGTGGATGAGGATCCGATCCATTCGTACCGCGACAAGGCCGACATCCTGGTCGCCCTGGACCACGAAACGCTCGCCGGCGACGGCGACCATCGTCGCTGGCCGACGCACTACGGCCACCTCGGCGATCTCTCCGATGGGGCCGGCGTCATCTACGACAGCGCGATCGACTTCGACCCCGCGACGAGCGGCCGCTCGGACCTCAAGTTCTTCCCGGTCCCGTTCATGGACATCATCAAGCAGGCGCTCGAGGAGATCGGCAAGGGCGACCAGGCGCGCCGCTACGAGGTCATGAAGAACACGGTCGGCCTCGGCGCGTCGCTCGCGCTCTGCAACTATCCGTTCGAGCTCGTCGCCGACGTGATCATGGGCCAGTTCAAGGGCAAACGGACCGAGATCGGGACCCTGAACGTCCGCGCCGCGCAGCTCGCGATGGAGTACGTCAAGAAGGACGTCGCCTCGTTCCCGTACACGCTGCAGCCGCACAAGACGCCGGTGGCGCGGCTCATGGCGAAGGGGTATGAGGTGCACGCGATCGCCAAGCTGAAGGCCGGCTGCCACTTCCAGACCTACTACCCCATCTCCCCTGCGACGGACGAGTCCGTGTACCTCGAGAAGAACCAGCGCGAGTTCAACCTTCTCGTCGTGCAGTGCGAGGACGAGATCAGCTCGATCAACATGGCCGTGGGCGCGGCGCACATGGGCGTGCGCAGCGCGACCGCGACCTCGGGCCCCGGCTTCGCGCTCATGGTCGAGGGCATCGGGTTCGCCGCCATCACCGAGGCCCCCGGCCCGGTCCTGATCATGTACCAGCGCGGCGGTCCCTCGACCGGCCTGCCGACGCGCCAGGAGCAGGGCGACCTGCAGTTCGTGCTGCATCCCGCGCAAGGCGACTTCCCTCACGTCGTCATCGCGCCCGGCGACCTGAACGACGCGTACCAGGACACCTTCTCCGCGTTCAACTGGGCGGAGCGCTACCAGATGCCGGTCATCGTGCTGTCCGACAAGAAGCTCGCCGCCGCATACGTCACGCTCGATGAGCTCGAGCTGAAGTACCCGGAGATCGACCGCGGGAAGCGGTTCACGGGCAGCGAGTGGACGCCGGTCGCGACGAACGGCGAGGGCCTCGTGCGGATCCACGCGAACGGCCACGACGGGAATGGCAACGGTCACGGCGACGTGAAGGAGTACCTCCGCTACGCGCTCGCCGAAGACGGCATCTCGCCGCGCTCGCGCCCTGGGGTGGCGGGCGGCCGGTTCTGGTCGACGACCGACGAGCACGACCCGGACGGTCACATCACCGAAGGCGTCGAGATGCGCATGGCGATGATGGAGAAGCGCATGGGCAAGCTCGCCCTGCTGTTGAAGGCGATCCCCGCCGAGCAGCGCTGCACGCTGTGGGGCCCCGCGGACGCGGACCTCACGGTCGTCGGCTGGGGCTCGACGAAGGGCACGATCCAGGACGCGATGGCCGTGCTCGCCGAGCAGGGCAAGAAGGTCAACTACCTCCAGGTGCGGCTTATGAAGCCGTTCCCGGTCGACGATGTGACCGCGGTCGTGACGAAGGCCAAGAAGCTCGTGCTCGTCGAGGAGAACTACTCCGGCCAGCTCGGCTCGCTCATTCGCGAGCAGACGGGCGTGAAGATCGAGCAGCGCATCTTGAAGTTCGACGGCCGGCCGTTCAGCGAGG
>Ga0310810_10002975_pt1 | contig 18376 bp, 17 predicted proteins | sample NCmetagenome_FD_207641 | JGI IMG/M metagenome (GOLD analysis project Ga0310810, IMG submission 207641) | Soil microbial communities from experimental microcosm in Duke University, North Carolina, United States - NC | ecosystem: Engineered > Artificial ecosystem > Soil microcosm > Unclassified ...
GGCTTGGCAGGATTGGGATCGGGCGTCGAAGGGGTGGGAGCGGCAAACGGCTCGAGGTAGTCGCCGATGTCGATCGTGTCGCACGCGTGCGAGACGGTCACGAGCGACATCGTGTTGTCGACGGCGTAGACCCGCACCCAGCCCGCGGTGCGAATAGTGGCGGGGGTGGCCCTCGAGATACTCGTGCCGCGGGGCGCCTGCACCCGTCGCACGTAGTATTCCTGGCCGACCTCGACGCCGTTGTCCGAGCCGCCGTTGATGGTGATGAGATCGCCTGGCCGGAAGCCATGACGCGTCGATGCGTCCTGACCTCCGGTAATCAGCAGTGACGCCAGCGGCCGCTCAAAAACGAGGGTAGGCGCGCAGGCGAGCGCCACGACGTCTGTCTCGAGCCGCGTTAGGGTCGGCGCAGGGCCGGTCTGTGGCGCCGCCGATGCGGCGGTGCAAAGTAGCGCAAATATGAACAGGGTGTAGACGGAGCGTCCGATGTAGCGGCCCATAACTCCCCACGACCCCCGAACCTACTCAACCGACAGCGTTTCGATGCGTCTGTGCGCGTCAACGAGGAACTCGCTGCGCTCGAACTCCTTGACCAGCCTGTCGTAGTACGGGAGTGCCTCCGCTTTCTTATCGGTCCTGACGAGAGATTCCGCCAGATAGTAGTAGACGGCATCCCGCTGGGGGTAACCAGGGTCGTCCTTGAGCACTTCCTTGAAGCGATCGATCGCGCCGGGATACCAGCGCGCGCGGAAGTAGTAGAGGCCTACCTTGTACGAAGCCTCACTGAGCCGGCTGCGCGCCTCCCGCCATCGCTCCCGCACCTCGGACGTGAGCATGCTGTTCGGATAGCGGTCGAAGAACACTTCGAACTCGCGCACCGCCGCGGCCGTTTCCGTCTGGTCCCGCTCGGGCCTGCGCATACGCTTGTAGTGCGTCATGGCGAGCTTGTACTGCGCGTAATCTACCCGTGCGCTCGTCGGATAGAACGTGATGAATTCCTTGAATTCGTTCTCCGCGAGCACGAGGTTCGCTTCGCCGCCTTCATTGAGGTAGGTGTCGCCTACCCCGAGCTTGGCGTCGGGACGAATCGTGCTCTGCGGATAGTTGTCGACGATCTGCTGAAAGTACTTCCGCGCATCCGCCCAGCGCTCGCGTTTCACAGAGTCGTTGGCGCGTTGAAACAGGAACTGGTCGGGGGGAACGGTTCCCGGTGGCGTTTCCGGCGCCTTGTTGCCACCGCACGCCGCCAGCCATATCACTCCGAACACGACGAGGATGCGCGAGCCGATGCGCGATTGAACTCTGAATTCGATCATGTGTTGAACAGGCCCGCTTCGGTCATCCATTGAAACTGTGCGCGCAACCCTTGCTCGAGCGTGACCGCCGGGGCAAACGCCAGTTCCGCTCGGGCCCGGGCGGTGTCGGCGTAGGTGTCGCGCATGTCGCCGGCCTGCGGTTCCGTCATGTGCAGCCGCAGGGGACGGCCGGTGACCCGGCCGATGAGCTCGAAGACGTCCAGCAGCTCCACGCGCGAGCCGCCTCCAATATTGTAGACACCCCCCGGCGTCCCGCGCGTACTTGCGCTGACAGTCGCGGAGACGGCGTCGCTCACGAATGTGAAGTCGCGGGTCTGCCGGCCATCGCCGAACACGGGCACGGGTTCGTTGCGCATGGCCGCCTCGAAAAACTTGTGAAACCCCATATCGGGGCGCTGACGCGGCCCGTAGACAGTGAAATACCGAACGGAGACCGCCGGAACGCCGTAGTTGACGAAGTACAAGTGGCAGAGCTGTTCAGCGGACAGTTTCGTCACACCGTAGGGCGAGACCGGCTGCGGGAGCGCGTCCTCGCGCATCGGAAGCGGCACATCGTCGCCGTATACCGACGAGCTTGACGCATACACCAGGCGATCGAGTGGCCGCCCTTTGCAGGCTTCGAGCAGCGTCTGGGTACCCTCCACGTTGTTGACCGTATAGACGTGAAAGTCCCGTCCCCAGCTTTTCCGTACGCCCGCCTGCGCCGCGAGGTGAAAGACCCATGTCACGCCGTCGAGGAGCCGGGGCCAATCAGCTTCCGCCAGTGAGGTCTCAAGGAGGGTGAACCGATCGGAGTCGCGGAGCCTGGTGAGGTTCTGTTCCTTGCGGTTGCGCGGGTAGTAGTCGGTGAATACGTCGATGCCGACCACAGTGTGGCCGGCCTGGACCAGCTGTTCGCTGAGATGCGAGCCGATGAAGCCGGCAGCACCTGTGACGACCGCTTTCATGCGAGTAGATCTCCCACTCCGTCGGGCAGACGGCACGGCCGACCACGCGGATCGAGGGCGGCATGGATCGTGTGGCCAACCACGAGGATCTCGTCCCCGCGGGCGATTTCATAGTCGAAGCGGATGCGGACCGGCGTCAGCAACGCTGCGCGTGTCCTGATTTCGAGTTCGTCGTCGTACTTCGCCGCTCGCCGGTACTCGCAATGGGCTTCGATCACCGGCAATCGCACACCCTCCGCTTCCATGGTGCGATAGTTGTGGCCGGTGTCTCTCAGCCAGTCGGTTCTGCCTATTTCGAACCAGATGAAATAGTTCGCATAGTACACGACGCCCATGCAGTCGGTTTCCGCGTAACGCACGCGAACGGTGGTGCGTCGGATGAGCGCGGCAGGCGTGTCGGTCATGCGCGCTGGATCGTCGGCGTACGAGACGCGGCGGCTCGCAGCGCTCGCGTCGCGTGTTCGGGATCGGACGCTCCAAAGATCGCGTGGCCCGCGACAAGGATGGTAGCCCCGGCGGCGACGACTCTCGGCGCCGTCTCCTCGTCTATGCCGCCGTCGATTTCAATCGGAACCGAGGAGCCCCCCTCGCTCAGCACGGCACGGACACGGCGGACCTTTTCGACACTGTGCGGGATGAATGCCTGGCCGCCGAAGCCCGGGTTCACCGACATGACGAGCACGTAGTCGAGTTCGCCGGCGATATCCTGCAGCGCGATGGCAGGCGTCGCCGGATTCAGCACGGCGCCCGCGCGAGCCCCCAGTTTTTTGATCAGGCAAATCGTCCGATGGAGATGCGGCACGACTTCGACGTGCACCGAGACCATGTCCGCACCGGCATCGACGAAGGCCTCGATATAGCGATCCGGCTCCTCGATCATCAAGTGCACGTCCAGAGGACGAGACGCCACGCGCCGAATCGCACGGACGACGGGAGGGCCAATCGTGATGTTCGGCACGAAATGGCCGTCCATCACGTCGACGTGAATGAGATCGGCGCCGCCGCGTTCGACCGCCGCAATCTGTTCGCCCAGCGCCGCGAAGTCGGCCGACAAGATTGATGGTGCAATCTGGATCGGACCGTTCAACGACTCACCTCGAGCGATATGGGATCGGAGGCCGCGACGCGGAAACCGCCCTGCGGCTGCTGACGGACGACCGTTCCGGCGGGGACACCGGGGTAGGGCTGCGATCCGGTGATCGTGATGCGGAAGCCCTGCGCGCGGAGGGCATCCGACACTCGGTTTCCATCCATGCCGATCACGTCGGGCATCACATAGGTGGTCGATGCCTCTCCCCGATTGAGCAGCAGCGACACCTTGGGCGCCTTGGCGTCCGGCGGCGGATCCTGCGATACGACCGCGTCGGCGGCGTAGTCCGGCGACCGAAATTCGGATATCGAACCGAGCTCGACGCCATCCTGCTCCATGCGGATGCGTGCAGTCCGCTCCGTCTGGCCGATCAGCTCCGGTACCGTCGTGGTTCGCGGGCCGGCGCTGAGCCAGACGCGAATGGACCGCTGCGATCGGGCGGCCGCACCAGCGGGCGGGTCCTGCTGCATGATGCGATTGGCGGGAACGTTCGTATCCGGACGACGCGTCGCGTCGATCTTCAGCGTCAAGCCGAGCACACCGAGTGTCTGCGACGCATCGTTCACAGACTTCCCGACGAGGGCGGGCACCTGTACTTCACGCGCGCGCAGCGCGACCCGCAACGCCACGCCGAAAAACAACAGAAATGTGCCGCCGAGCGCCGCGGCGAGCAGAAGCAGCCGCCCCACGCTCCATACGCCAAATCGGGAAGACATTGGAACACACCATCGTACCATGACGGTCGATCACCGCCGCGTCAGGAGTGCCGCGAAGAACGCTTCGAGACCATGGGCCGGAGGTGTGGTACGGAAGAAGCCTTCGCTATCGACGAACGGTGCAATCGCCGCGCTGCGGTGTGTGCGCAGATTGACGATGCGGAACTCGGATTGGAGGCCGACGAAGTTCGCGACCACGCGATCGTTTTCTTCCGGCTCGCTCGAGCACGTGGCGTAGACGAGACGTCCGCCGGGGCGCACGACTTCGGCCGCGCGCAGCAACAGCGCCAGCTGGTCCCGTCCGAGGATCTCCAGATCGCCCTCCTGCCGTCGCCATCGAATATCCGGGTCCCGTCGCACTGTTCCCAGGCCAGAGCAGGGCGCATCCACGAGCACGGCGTCGAATATCGCCGCGAATGGCAGCGGTCCCGATCGTGGAACCCGTACGATCGACACCGACCGGGCGCCCGCGGTCCGGACGGTGTCCTGAAGCAGCGAGAGGCGCTTCGGACGAACGTCGCTGGCGACGATCGCTCCGGCGCCGTTCATGTCCGCGGCCATTGCGAGCGTCTTCCCGCCGGGCGACGCACACAAGTCAAGGATGCGCTCGCGCGGCGAGGCCGATACGACCTCGGGAATCAGCTGCGATGCTTCGTCCTGCACGAACACCAGGCCGTCCGGGGGGCGGCGCAGAGGGTTGCCACGGGTGACCACGAGACCGTTGGGTGCATAGCGCGTCGGCTCCGCGTCCACGTCGTCCTGTTCGAGGGCGGCAACCGCTTGTTCGCGGGTCGCGCGGAGCCGGTTGACCCGCAGCGTGAGCGGTGGCGTTTCGTTGTCGAACCGCACCCAGCGCTCCGTGTCCTCGAATCCATAGCGGTCGAGCCAGCGCGCAACGAGCCAGTCAGGATGCGAGTGTGTAACACCCAGGTACGCGAGCGACGCGTCGCGGTTCGACGGATCTGTTGGCCGCGGTGGCAGCGGCAGTCTGTTTCGCTGACGGAGTGTTGTGCGGAGTACGGCATTGACGAACCCTGTCGCACTCGGCTTCCGTGCCGCCCTCGCCAAATCGACGGCGTCGTCGACGACTGCTGACGCCGGCACACGCGTGAGGTGAAGCAGTTGGTAGAGGCTCAAACGGAGGATCGCAACCACCTCTTCGTCCAGCCTGGCGATCCGCCGCCGCGAGAAATGCTCGATGAGGTGGTCGAGACTGCGCTGCCATCGAAGCGTTCCGGTCACGATTTCCGCGGCGAGCGCCCGGTCGCGTTCGTCGGCAAGCTGAGCACGGCTGGCGTGGAGAGCGGCGGGCAAATCGAACCGGCCGCTGGCGACGGCACGGACTGCATGGTACGCAGCGGTCCGCGCCGGAGCGGTCATGAATTCGAAAACGTCTCGCCGGCGGCGAGCCGATGCCCCAGCAGGAAATCGTGAACGCGCATCGCCCGTCGTCCTTCTGGTTGAACTTCGGTGATGGCGAGCTCGCCATCACCGGTCGCGACGTGGACCGCTTCAGAGCTGACCGCGAGTATCGTGCCCGGGGATGTCGCTGACGCGTGCTCCTCTCGCGCTCGCACCGCCGAGCGCAGAAGAATGATCCGCGCGCCCTTCAAGAACGTGTACGCGTGTGGCCAGGGGTACAGCCCACGGATGCGATTGTGAATCTGCACCGCGCGCTCGGTCCAGTCGATTAAGCCTTCGTCCTTCGTCAACCGAGGTGCGTACGTCACGTGCGCTTCGTCCTGCGGCTCCTCATGGGCGGTTCCGGCGGCGAGTTGATCGACGATGGTGACGAGCAACTCGGCGCCCATCGCCGCCAGGTCCGCTTCGACGGCGTCGCTGGTATCGTCCGGCCCGATTGGACGTGTCACCTTGGCGAACATTCCGCCGGCGTCGAGTTCTTTGACGACGCGCATGATCGTGACGCCCGTCTCGCGATCACCATTGATGACAGCCCGATGGACGGGCGCGGCACCGCGATATCGCGGCAGTAACGACGCATGGACGTTGATCATGCCGAGCCGCGGGATCGTCAACAGCTGCTCGGGGATGATTCGTCCGTAAGCCGCGACCACGCCTAAATCAGGCTGCCACGCCCGCAGCGTGTCGGCGACGTCGGGTGGTTTCAATCGATTTGGTTGAAATACCGGAAGACCGCGTTCGAGCGCGAGTGCCTTGACGGGCGAATGGGTGACTTTCTGCCCACGGCCACGCGGCCTGTCTGGCTGCGTCACGACTCCGGCGACGCGATGTGGCGAGTCCAGAAGGCGCCGCAACGTGGGCACCGCGAACTGCGGTGTCCCGAAGAACACCACTACCATTTGCCAGTGCGTGAGAGCTTCTTGATCTTCCTGACGATGAGGTCCTTCTGCAACCCTCGAAGTCTGTCGACGAACACCGTTCCTTCGAGGTGATCCATCTCGTGCTGAAAGCAGCGCGCCAGCAGACCGGTCCCTTCGATGACCTGCTCCTGGCCGTGGCGATTCAGTCCCTTCACCACGACCCGTGAGGGGCGCGCGAGCGTCGCGTTGAATCCGGGGACACTCAGGCACCCCTCTTCTTCGAGCTGCATCCCATCGCGTTCGACGAACTCGGGATTGACGAATGTAATCAGGTCCGCCGGGTTTCGACCGAGCGACACGTCGGCGACGAAAATCCGCAGCGGCTCACCAATCTGTGTGGCGGCGAGCCCCACGCCGGGTGCGGCGTACATCGTCTGGATCATGTCGTCGATGAGACGCACGATTTCAGCTGTGATGTCGGTGACGGGCCTGGCTGGCTGGTGCAGGACATCGGCACCATACCGGAGGATCGGACGGATCACCTGCTGAACACGCCTCTACGCCGTCGTCGGTGATGTGAACCGCCGGCGCACCTGTTCCGCCGTCGCCGCGTAGTGGCGGTCGATTTCGTCGATCGAATCACCGCCGAACTTTTCCAGGAACGCGTCGGCCAGCACGAGCGCGACCATGGCTTCGCCGACAACGGCGGCGGCAGGAACGGCGCAGACGTCGCTGCGCTCGATGGCGGCGGGCGCATCCGTCAGCGTGTTGAGATCGACGGATCGCAGAGGCTTCATCAATGTTGCGATCGGCTTCATGAAGCCGGTCACGCGAACGTCCTGGCCGTTGGTGACGCCGCCCTCGAGACCGCCGGCGCGGTTCGTCGGCCTGCCGGGCGCGTCTGCGTCGGTTCGCGGCGGAAGGATTTCGTCATGAACGCGCGAGCCCGGTCGGGAGGCGACTTCAGGTCCGATGCCGATGCCGACTGCCTTGATGGCGTGAATGCACATCACCGCCTGCGCCAGCCGCCCATCGAGCTTGCGGTCCCATTGCACATACGACCCCAGGCCAGGAGGAACCCCGGTACAGATGACTTCGAATGACCCTCCCACCGTGTCGCCTGCTTCCTTGGACGCGTCGATGAAGGCAATCATTTGCTGCTGCAGCTGGGGATCCACACAGCGAAGGGGATCGTCGTCGTCGATCGCGCGCGCCTCGTCAAAGGACACGACGCGATCCTCGGCCAGCGCCACATCGCCGATCGAAGACACATGGCTCGCGATACGGATGCCGAAGCGCGCGAGCAGCTGCCGAGCGAGCGAGCCCGCGGCGACGCGCGACGCGGTCTCGCGGGCGCTTGCCCGTTCGAGCACGTCGCGGACGTCCTCGTGCCCGTATTTGATGGCGCCGGCGAGGTCCGCGTGGCCTGGACGCGGCCGTGTCACCTCGGGTCGCCTGGTTCCGGACGCACCTTCGGGCATCTCGCGCTCGACGTGCATCGTCTGCTGCCAGTTCACCCAATCGCGGTTCCGAATCAACATCGCGATCGGCGCTCCGGTGGTCTTTCCGCGGCGGACGCCGGCAACGATTTCGGCGCGGTCACTTTCGATGGCCATTCGGCGACCGCGGCCGTAGCCGCCCTGCCGGCGCCGCAGCTGCGCGTTCAGCGCATCGATGTCGACGTCGAGGCCGGCCGGCATGCCGTCAAGCGTGATGACCAGTGCCTGTCCGTGCGATTCACCCGCGCTCAGAAATCGCAACATCCGCAAGGCATTGTATACGAAGAAATTGCGCACTCCCGGCGAGAACGCGCCGTTTTGCGGGGCAATGGCGCGTCATCGCGCTTGCATTTGCCGCGCGCATGGTGCGCCTGGACGTTGACTCGAATATGAACGCGTTGCGTGAAGCGCTGGAACACGGGCGCGACGGCTACCCACGCTGGATCGTCATCGACGCGATCGAGTCTCGCGACATTGCGAGTGACGCGGAACGGATCGGGCAGTGTGCGTCGAGTCAGGGATTTGTCCCCGTGGGGATTCGCACATACATGCAACGCCGCATCATCGGTGACGGTGACCTCGACGAACGTACGCTGCTGCTCGTCGACACACGAGGGGATCTCTCGCGTGCGCATTCCGCTCTGCTCAATGCGGCGGCGCATTCGCCTCGTCCGCACGTTCTACTGACGTTGCGCAGCCGGTTGCCAGAGGCGGCACCGCGAATCAGAGAGGCTCGTGCGGCGTATGTCGTGCAGAAGGCTCATCGCGATCCCCCAGAAGTCGCGGAGCTCGTCACACGTGCAAAACGTGCTGACGAGTTCGTCCAATGTGGTCGTCATGCCGCGGCGGAGCGTCTTCTTCGCGACGTCGTTGCCGCACTCGCGAGGCGCAATGCCTTCGCTCACGCATCACGATGCAGCATCACGCTCGCGGGACTCCTCAGCGATCGCGGCCGTCTGGCGGATGCGGCGGCGACGCTCGAGAGCGCGATTGCGTTCGCGCAATCGACGCGGTGCGAGGAGCTGGTGGTGGAAGGCCGAATCCGACAAGCGACCATCCGCATCGCGGAAGCTGCGTTCGTGGAAGCGGAAGCGCTGTGCCGAGCCGTCCTGGTGGGCCCCGCTGTCGAGCCATCGCTTCGGTCGTGGGCAGAAAGCATCCTTGCCGGTGCGTTGCGGTGGCAGGGGCGCGTCGACGAAGCACCCGAGATCGACGAGGCGTCTCTCTCGGGAGTTGACCCGAGGGTGATCGCCGAGGTCCGTGAAGCGAAGGTGCACCTCCTTCTGGCGAGAGGCGAGATGTTCGAGGCGGGCAGGTGCGTTACGGGGCTGAAGGCGTATGCCGCGGAGACCGGACAACACCTCACGGTGCGCGTCATCGCGCATGCGGCGGACCTTGCGCTGCTCGCGGCGGCCGGCGACCTGGCGCGGGCGGGTGAGGCGTTCGGCGCGACGATTCAGGGCGCCAGGATGGCGAAGGCGCCGTTCCGCGACGCGTGGGCAAGGCTGGCCTGGGTCGATACGCTGCGACGCGTCGGCGACATCCCCGGTACACGTTCGCACCTGGCGCGATTGAGGCGGGTCGAGACGATCGCGCCCGCGCTGCTGCGCCGTGAAATCCGGCGGCGGTTGTCGAGCGAGGGCTGCCCGCCGATCGTTGGGTGTCTGGCGGCGGCGAAGCAGCCGCGCTCCGCGTTGTTCATCGCGCTGCTCCGCACGGCACAGGAAGACGAGGACGACATGGCGGCGGTTCGGCGGGTGATCGCACGTGCAGCCGTGGAATTGGAGGCAAGCAGGATTGACGTCCTGTCATGCGCTGCCGGACCGCCGACCACAATTTGCAGCGTCGGGGAGGGACTCGCGACAAAGCTCGGTGGACGTGTGCTCGAGACAGCGCTGGCGATTGGTCCGGAACGCCAGAACGGCGGATCGGAAATTGGAATTCCAATACGGTTCGCTTCGCGCATGGTCGCCGCGCTCATCTGCAGATGGCCCGTTGACCGGGTCGTCAGCCGGGATGCCGGCGAGCTGATCAACCTGGCGGCCGCCGTCGTGGCGCCGCGTCTCGATGCGTGGCTCGCTGCGCGGCGTGACGAGGCCAGGTCTGCGACTGCCGTTCCGGAACTTGTGGGCGTCAGTGACGCGATCGCACACGTTCGCAAAGCGATCGTTCGCGCCGCCGCGGCTCCGTTCTCGGTGCTCGTGGAAGGGGAGAGCGGGGTGGGCAAAGAGCTCGTGGCGAGGGCCGTGCACCAGCTGAGCGCCCGGCGTGAACGAAGGTTCGCCGATCTGAACTGTGCCGCGCTTCCCGAGGATCTGCTCGAATCAGAATTGTTCGGTCATGCGAAAGGCGCGTTCTCTGGCGCGGTGGTCGACCGGGCTGGTTTGTTCGAGGAGGCAGACGGCGGCACGCTGCTCCTCGACGAGATCGCCGACCTGTCGCCGCGCGGGCAGGCGAAGCTCCTTCGCGCCATTCAACAGCAGGAAATCCGGCGCATCGGCGAATCGTTCAGCCGCAAGGTCGACGTTCGCATCATCGCGGCGGCCAATCGTGACATGCGTGCCGAAGCGGCGGCAGGGCGATTTCGGCCGGACCTGCTGTATCGGCTCGACGTGATTCGTATCCACATTCCGCCGTTGCGTGAGCGCGCCGAAGACATCCCGCTGCTCGCGGAACGCTGCTGGAAACTCACGGCCGCTCGCACCGGTTCTCGCGCCCGCTTGTCGCCGGCGACGTTGTCCGAGCTTGCCCGCTACGCCTGGCCGGGGAACGTGCGCGAGCTGCAGAACGTCATCGCCGCGCTCGCCGTGGCCGCACCGCCGCGCGGCTGGGTGCGGCCCGCACTGCTGCCGGCGACCATCGGCGCGGCGACCACCGTGGTCGCCACGCGGCTCGCGGAGGCGCGGCTCCAGTTCGAGCGCCGCTTCGTGGAGGTGGCGCTGGCGCGCGCCGGCGGCAATCGCGCGCGTGCCGCCCGCGCGCTGGGGCTCTCGCGTCAGGGCCTGTTGAAAACGCTCGCACGTTTGGGGCTCGACGGCACGTCACGCGCCAAGGCATAATCGCGCCACGCCGTTCGGCATCGCGTCTGCATGGAGGCCCGGTATGAACCAGAGCGCGAACCCACAGACCGACCAGGATCTGAAGAAAGGCGCCGTCGAGGACGGCCCAAATACTGTTGGCAATTCCAACGCGCAGGCAGCGCTCGATGAACACGGGCTTCCGCTCGACGACGTAGCGATCGCGCAAGATGTGCTCGGCGCGAACGAGGACGAAACACAAGGCTGAGGTTTGCTTCGGTTTCTCGCGCGACGTGTTGCGCTGACGATCCCGGTCCTGCTCGGCGTCGCGACCCTCGTCTTCTCGCTCATTCATCTCATCCCCGGCGACCCGGCGCAGGCGATGCTCGGCGAATCGGCATCCCCGCAGGACGTGGCGGACCTGCGCGCCCGCCTCGGTCTGGACCGGCCGGTGGTGGAGCAGTACGGACGCTTTCTTCGGAGCACGCTGCACGGCGACCTCGGACGGTCGCTGCGCACCAATCAGCCGGTGACGACGGCGATCCTCGAGCGGATGCCGGCGACCATCGAGCTCGCGGCGGCGGCGATGGTTGTCGCGGTGGCGTTTGCCATCCCTCTCGGCATTGCGGCGGCGGTATGGCGGGGTACCGCGGTGGATCACACGGCTACGACGCTGTCGCTGTTGGGCATTTCGATTCCCAATTTCTGGCTCGGCCCGCTGCTGGCCATCGTCTTTTCGATCGAACTGGGATGGCTTCCCGTCTCAGGACGTGGAACATGGTCGCATCTGGTGCTGCCGTCGATCTCGCTGGGCGCCGCTCTGGCCGCGATTCTCGCGCGAATGACGCGCGCCACGCTGCTCGAGGAGTTGCGCGAGCAGTACGTGACCGCGGCGCGCGCCCGTGGGGCGTCACGGAGCCGCGCGGTGATCCGGCACGCCTTCCGAAACAGCCTCATTCCAGTCATTACGCTCATCGGCCTGCAGTTTGGCGCCGTGTTGACCGGCGCGGTGATCACCGAGACGATCTTCGCGTGGCCTGGCGTGGGGCGGTTGTTGATTCAGTCGATCGGGTTCCGCGACTATCCGCTCGTGCAAGGGTGCATTCTGCTCATTGCGGTGACGTATGTCGGCATGAACCTGCTGACGGATCTGTTGTACGGGCTCGTCGACCCCCGTATCCGCTATGAGTAAAGTCGGCGCTGCCATCGTGCTCATCGCGATCGTGGCCGCTCTGTTCGGCCCGGCGTTCGCGCGGTTCGATCCAGCCGCGCAGCAACTCGATCAACGCCTCGACGGTCCGTCTGCCACGCACTGGTTCGGTCTCGACGAACTTGGCCGCGACATCTTTGCCCGCGTGCTGGCCGGCGCGCGCATCTCGCTGCTGGTCGGCATCGTCGTCGTGTCCGTTTCATCGGTTGTCGGTACGCTCCTCGGATCCATTGCCGGCTACTTCGGCGGCGCCGTCGACGAGAGCATCAGCCGCATCATCGACATCCTGCTGGCATTCCCGGGACTGCTGCTCGCGATCGCGCTGGTGGCCGTCCTCGGTCCGAGTCTCACGAACGTCGTCGTCGCGCTGTCATTGATCGGGTGGGTCGGGTACGCACGGCTCGTGCGCGGACAGGTGCTCCGCGCGCGTGAGTTCGAATTCGTGCAGGCTGCCCGGGCGTTGGGGGCGGCAACACCGAGGATTCTCGCCCAGCACGTGATTCCGACGGCGCTCCCGGCCGTGACGGTGCAGGCGACGCTCGGCATGGGGGGCGCCATCCTCGCCGAAGCCGCGCTCAGCTTTCTTGGACTGGGCGTTCAACCACCGACGCCAAGCTGGGGAACGATGCTCAACGGCGGGCGAACGCATCTTCTGGACGCGCCGCATCTGACCATCTTTCCGGGATTGGCGATCGCGTTCCTCGTGCTCGGGTTCAACTTCCTCGGTGATGGGTTGCGGGATGCGCTCGACCCTGTGACGCGCCGTCGGGCCGGCTGAAGCCCGCTTCTGCGTATCCCGTGTGGCATGTACGCCGCCATGGAATCAGCCTAGACCAACGTAGGGGCCGGCTTCAGCCGGCCCTCCGTTACCGCGTGGAGAGCGCCGTTAGGCGTCCGGCGAGCTGTTCTTTCTGCCCGTCCTCGGCCAACGCGATGTATCTCGCAAGCGCATCATGGGCGGCTGCGATATGTCCACGGCGTGCGGCGGCGTCCGACAAGTAGAAGAACGCGGTCGGCTCGACGGGCCAGACCGCGGTCGCCTGCTGCAGCACCCGCTCTGCGGCCTGAATGCGACCCGACAACATCAGAGCACGGCCGTAGAGCGTGAGCGTGTCACTCGACGCATTCGCCCGGGCGGCCGCGGCCTCGAGCGCCTGCACGGCCTTCGTCAACGCAACACCATCCTCGTGCGTCTCCGCCGCGCCAAGCCAGACGCGTCCGAGCGCCTCGTACACGACATCGGCTTGCGGGTACCGTTCGGCGGCGCGTCCGAGTGTGGTGATCGCCGCGTCGGTGCGTCCGGCACGCGCGTACGCGAGGGCAACGTTGACCAGACGCTCGGGGCGCGCCGGCTCGAGCGCGGCGAGCGCCTCGAGTTGTTCGATCCCCTCGCGCGTTCTTCCTTGTGAGAAATTCAGCGCAGCCAGCTCCTCACGAGCCGGGCCGAGCGCCGGATTGATTTCCAGGGCGCGAACGAGTGACGCCATCGCCTCCGGCGTCTGTTTTTGAGCCTTGAGACACATGGCGAGCAGATAGTGCGCTTCGGGAAAGCGATCGTCGAGGGTGATGGATCTGCGGAGCGGCTCGACGGCCCGCGTCGTCTGCCCGTTTCGATAGTAGGCAAGTCCGAGCTTGTAGAGGATCTGGGGCGCGCGATCGTCGATGGCCACATACCGCCGATACACCTCGATCGCCCGCTCGTATCGTCCCATCGCGGCGTTGACGTCGCCAAGCAACTCGAGTGCGCGCGTGGCGGTCGGGTCGAGTGCGGCCGCCTCCCGCAAATCCCGAAGCGCAGCCGCCAGCTCGCCCCGCCGCCGATAGCTGTCTCCGCGCTTGAGGTGGGCGAGCATCGAATCGCGTTTGAGCGCCAGGGCGCCACTGAACGCCTCGATGGCCTCGTAGGTCTGGTCCCGGGTCAGGGCGGCATCTCCGACCGCAATCAAGCGGCGGAATTCTCGCTCCTGCCGGACGGCGTTCCAGCTGAACACCGCGCCCGCAAGCAGAATCGCTCCGGCAATGGACGCCGCCCTCCCGCGTGTCATCAGTTTCAGAATCGTAACACCCACAGTATCGGAGGAACCTTCCCGTCCATTTCGGGGTCTAACTCCCCCGAAAGCCTCTGGTTCCGAGGACGACTTTTTCGTACACTCCTATGAACAACCCAGGTTCCGGAGCTCTTGTGAAAAACGCGGGCGCGATCAGCTGGTCAGAAGTTGACAGCCGTGAGGCTGCGCTCATCGAACGGTGTGTCGACGGCGACGAGATAGCCTGTGCCGATCTCGTCGCGGCGCATCAGCGCACCGTCTTCAATCTCGCATTCCACCTCCTCGGCGACCGCGACGAAGCACTCGATGTGTCACAGGAGGTCTTTCTGCGCGTCTTTCGGACGCTCTCCCGGTTCAGGGGCCAATCGGCCCTGCGCACCTGGATTTACCGCATCGTCGTCAACCAGGTTCGCAACAGGCAGCGGTGGTGGCGCCGGCGCCGCCAGGCCGACCTGATTTCGCTCGACGAGCACCTGCGCCGTTGCGGCGAGATAGAGGCGAGGCAGGAAATTCTTCCCGATCGTCTGCTGGCCAGCAAGGAAACCGCGGCACGCATCTGGTCGGCGATGGAGCAGCTGCCATTCGACCAGCGGACCGCACTCGTCCTGCGCGAAGTCGATGGCCTTCGCTACGAAGAAATCGCGTTCACGCTCGACGTCGCGGTCGGCACGGTCAAGTCGCGCCTGACGCGGGCGCGGCAGGCGCTGCGTGAGGAGCTGCTGGGGATTCGGTCATGATTCCCTATCTCGATTGCCGTGCGGCGCAGCTGCTGCTCGAGGCCTTCGTCGACGGCGAGCTGGCGGTTCACGATCAGGTTGCGCTCGAATCGCACCTTCGGTGGTGTCGCGTCTGCGCGGCGCGCGTCGAGGACATGCAGACCATCGGCGCCTCGCTTCGCGTCACGTCCTGTGCGCTGCGGGCCGTCGACGGAGCCGACGAGAGCCTCGCATCGGTGGAGTCCGAGGTGCTCACGCGAATTCAGACGGAGCGTGAGCAGTCCGCGTGGACGCAGCTTCGCAACATGTGCACCGACATGCGCTTCTTCTGGCCGGCCGTTGGTGCATCGTTGGCGCTGCTCGCATGCCTCTGCGTGGCGTCAGCGGTCGTGTCGTTGACGAGCGCTGAAAAGCCGGACTCGCTGGCGGGAATGATCGAAGTGCTCGCCAACCCCGGCTCCGACCAGAATCCCATGCGGCTGGACGGCGCGATGGCGGCACCACCACGCGCGCTGGATGGCGCCGGCCTCGAGTCGGTCCCTGGGGACGATGCCGTCTTCGCGCTCTCGGCCGTCGTAACCCGCGAGGGACGCGTGGCCAACTACGAGGTGCTCTTCGCCGAGCGCGCCAGTGTGCGGCGTCACGACACGGCCGTGCAGACAGGCGACGTCAGCTCCGTCGTCAATGCGGTCAAGCAGTCGCGGTTTGCCCCGGCACAATCAATGGATGGTGCCCCGGTGGCCGTCAACATGGTGTGGGTGCTCGCACGGACGACCGTGAAAGCCTCCGCACGTGCGGCTCTGGAGCCGCCGCCCGCGAAACTTGCGCCGGTGCCGCACCCGGTGGACGCCGCGCCCAAGGCGGACGCGCCCTCGACGTCCATCCTCGTTCCATCGACGACTGCCTGACTTCGGTCTTTATCGCCTCGGTGCCGCGGGTGGCGGTGCGGTTGTGCCTGTGACGTCGCCTCGCGCGCTCGACATGTTGTTGAGTGCATCGGTCGCCCTGATGATCACCCCATGCGAGCCGAGATCGCCTTCGAGCACCAGTTCGAATTGCTCGACGCGCGAATCCGGGATGCCGTCCTTCGGGTAAATCGCCTGCCAGCGGTCGCCATCAAGCGAGTACTCGGCCTTCTGCACCGTTGAATTCTCGTCGCGGACTTCGAAGGCAATCACCATGCGTCCCGGCTGACGATTGACGTTGGTGACGGTGATTACCGGGGGAGTGTTGTCGATATCGAACGCGGTGCTCTCGAGGGCTCCCGTGAGCGCGGTCGCCGGCGCATTGGACGGCGAGTCGGATGCGACCACGCGGATGACGTAGCGGCCGTTCGGCACCGATGAGGTGTCCCAGACCACGATTTCGTCGGTCAGATCCTTCTTGAGCGGCTTCCACGTGGTGTCGCCTTCACGTCGGTAGAACACCTCGTAGACGAGCTGATCGCGGTTCTCGTCCTGAGCGCGCCAGGTGAAGGTCAACAGACCTTTCTGATACGCACGACGGCCGACATTCGGACCACCGGTGCCACCCGGCTGGCCGGGATTACGACCGGGAACATCGCCGTCGAAGCCCGCGATCTCCGGATCGCCTGTCGGGAACGGTCGTTGAAAGACGGTGCCCGGCGGGTTGATCGTGATCGACGTCACCTCTGGACGAATGTTGCGCGGGAGATACGCGGCGGTGACGGACGTCAGCAGCGGAGCGTCGCCCTTGCTGCCGGTCAGCACCGCGCGCCACTGCAGGTAGCGCGCGCGCGGGCTTGAAATCGGGCTGCCTTCCTGCGCTGAATACGCGCCCGTCCAGTCGCTCCACGTTTCGTCCGGCGTGCGGGTGTTCCCCGAGCGCGTCGAGATGTCCACTCGCGTGCCTTGCGGCGCAGCTGCCTGCCAGCGGATGGCTCCCCACGTCGCAATCGTCTGCGCGTCGCGCACGTCGGACGTGTAGGTGCCGCGGTCGGCTCGCATCGGAGACAGCCGAAGAACTTTGCCCGGATTCGACGTCGAGAAAGTGACGCGCCCCTGGTTGTCGCGGAGCAGAGCAGTGACCTGCTGCGCGGTGGCCCGTGTGACGAGCGTCGGCTGCATCGGATCGCCGGACAGGCGGTAGATCTTTCCCTTGTTGCCGGTCGCCACCAGCACGTTTCCGTCCGGCTCGATCGCGACATCGTACGGTGAATCCTCGCGTGAGCTCCAGATGAGATCCCAGGCTCCATCGGGCGTGATGCGATACACGCCGCCCGCGGACGAGCCGGTGTTCGGACGCTCGGGAGTAGACATCGTCGCGCCCGTCTGCGGCGGGGGTTCCACGACGGCGATCGCCGTGATTTCGGTCGAGACCGACACCGTCGGCGTTGCGGGTTGCGCGGGCTCAGGCGTCGACGACGGTGGTGGCGGCGTATTGGAAGCGCCCTGGGTGCTCACGGCGGCGGCGTAGATGACGCCCTTCGGATCGATCTTCAGCGTGTGAATCTCGTTGTACGGCGAGTCGAGGAGGACGAACGGTTTCCCATTCGCATCGAGGCGGAACAGCCGTCCGGGCGACTCGGTGCCGACGAGCAGATGTCCGTCGCTCTCGAGCGCGAGCGAGATCGCATGTGTGGTCTTCGTTTGATAGAAGACCGATCCTTTGCCGTCCGGCGTGATCTTGTAGACGATTCCTTTGTCGCCCGTTGCCGCAAACACATCCCCTGCTTTGTCGACGACGAGCCCCCAGATGTATTTGTCCGGTGGGTCGAAGAGCACCGAGGACTTGCCGCTGGCGTCGACCTTGTAAATCTTCCCATCCGGTGAGGTGGCCACGTAGAGGCCGCCGCCGGGCGCCGGCGCCAACGCATGGACCTCGAGCTCCTCGGCGTCGAAGAACACCGAACCCTTGCCGCTCGGATCGATCCGGTAGACCTGCCCCTCGTTGCCGCTTCCGACGTACATCGACCCGTCGGGCGCGCTGATCATCGCCCAGAGGAAGGGTGCGCTGGCGTCGTAGATCGAGGTCGTGGAAGGGCCGAGCGTGAGCCGACCGTAGGCGTCAATCGACAGGTTTTCGACGTCGCCCTTCGAGAACTCGGCTTCGTTGGACACCTGCCAGAAGGTCGGGTTGGCCGCGTACGCCAGCGACACGCCTGCGCAGACGGCCGCGAGCGCGACTGCGACGCGGGAAATTCGTGTGAGCATATTTAGTACTTCGGACGCTGCAGGGTCGCCGGCAGACGTAACGCTCAGTTATTGTCGAGCGACAGCGTCAGCGTGCGCGAGCCGCTGACGGCGTGATCGGTGGTGATTTCCCACTGGCCGAGCAGCGCCGCGCCGAGCGGCCGGAAGCTGCCGCCATTGCGATCGGATTCCATCACCGCCAATACCGACGGCGGGAGTGAGGACAGCGATTCGCCCTTGACAACCGCGCCCGCGTCGGGCGTGACGAGGCGGACATACAGGCGATTGTTCTTCCGCGCCTGGTTGAGGACGCGAATCATCTGCGGGAGGTCGCGCGTCTGCAGCGGCTGCAGCTGAAGTTCACGCGCTTCCATCTGCGACAG
>Ga0310810_10002976_pt1 | contig 18372 bp, 20 predicted proteins | sample NCmetagenome_FD_207641 | JGI IMG/M metagenome (GOLD analysis project Ga0310810, IMG submission 207641) | Soil microbial communities from experimental microcosm in Duke University, North Carolina, United States - NC | ecosystem: Engineered > Artificial ecosystem > Soil microcosm > Unclassified ...
GCGCCCCGATCACCGCGAGCAGGAAGTTCATGCCCGGCCCGGCGAGCGCGACCAGCACCATGTCACGGCGCGGGTGGCGGAGGCGGCGGTAGTCGACTGGAACCGGCTTGGCCCAGCCGAACACCGGTGCGTGGGTGATCGCCAGGATCAGCGGCAAGATAATGGTTCCGAACGGGTCGACGTGGCGGATCGGGTTGAGGCTCAGGCGGCCGAGCTGTTGCGCGGTCGGATCGCCGAGCCTCCGTGCGACGAGCCCGTGCGCGACTTCGTGGAAGACGATCGCGATCACCAGCGGCACCAGCCAGACGGCGATCTGAAAGACGATATTGTTCTGGTCCATGGGCTCGCTTGTCGCAGGCGCGCTACTTCCGCGCCAGCCCGAGACTGAGCTGCCGCGCTTCGCCCTCCTTCAGGCGCTCGAAGAAATGCTTGCGGCAAAGCGCGACATAGCGGTCGTTGCCGCCGATCTCGGTCTGCGCGCCGGAGGCGACCGCATGACCTTCGGCATCGACGCGCAGGTTCATCGTCGCCTTGCGCCCGCATTCGCACACCGCCTTCAATTCGATCAGGCTGTCGGCCAGCGCGAGAAGCGCCGCGCTGCCTTCGAACAATTCGCCGAGGAAGTCGGTGCGCAGGCCGTAGCAGAGCACCGGAATGCCGAGCTCGTCGCTGATCCGGCACAATTGCAGCACATGATCGCGGGTCAGGAACTGCGCCTCGTCGACCAGGACGCAGTGCAGCTCGCGGCGCTTGAGCTCGTCGGAGACCGTCGCGAACAAATCGATGTCGGGCGAGAAGGTATGCGCGGGAGCGGACAGAGCGACCCGCGAGCCGATCGTGCCGGCGCCCGACCGGTCGTCATGCGCGGCGGTCCACAGCATCGTCTGCATGCCGCGCTCGCGATAGTTGAAATCCGCCTGGATGAGCGTGGTCGATTTCCCCGCATTCATCGCGGCGTAGTAGAAATAGAGCTTCGCCATTGGGATCGGCTTAGACCGGCCACTCGTCTTTGAGGATGGAAAACAGCACCGTGTCGCGGATGTGGCCGGTCCAGGTCGGCCGATCGGCGCGAAGCACGCCTTCGCGAGCCGCACCGAGCTTCTTCATCGCCGCCTGGCTGCGCGAGTTGCGCCTGTCGACCCGGAACTCGACGCGGCGGTAGCCGGCTTCGAACGCGCGTTTCAGCATCATACCTTTAGCGCGTCGGTTGAAGCCGGTGCCGCGCAGCCTGGGTCGGTAATAGGTGTTGCCGATCTCGACCACGCCGCGCGCCGGATCGGCGTTGATGAAACAGCTCATGCCGGCGAGCTCGTGGCCGTCGAACAGCACGAAGCAATGCCAGGGCAGGCTCCTGATGCGATCGAAGCTCGAATCGAACCCGTCCGGGCCGAAATCCAGCACCCACAAATGCCAGATTTCGCCATCCTCGGCGCAGGCCACGCGGAGCGGCTCGCGATGCGCTTCGGTCATCGGCTCGGCCCGGCAGCCGTCGCCGGTCATCGGCTGGGCAAGCGGGTCGCTCAATGGTCTTCGGGCTCGAACATCAACCCGTCGCCGACCTGGTCGAGGGTCAGCAGCGGCCTGTTGGGGAGGGTCACCGTGTCGGTCTTGTCCGCGACATCGCCGGCCATCGTCCCGGTCGTCCTCACCATGCGCCGCGCCGGATAGTTGACGCTGACCTTTTCGGTCGCGCCCGTATTCTTGATGATCGCGTCGCGATCGTAGCCGATCAGCCGGAGCGCACCGCCCTGCCAGCGGAAAGCGAAGCTGCTGGTGCCGAGCCGCCAGCCGCCCGCCTCCAGAAATTCGTGCATTTTCACCCGGAGCACGCCCTTGGTGATCGTAACGCCGTTGAACGGCGGATCCTGGTTGGGGTTGGTTCGCCGCGGGATCAGCGTGCTGTTGGCGACCGCAAGGTCGTAGCCGCCGCCCTTCGCACCCAACAGCACGACCAGCATCATCGGGTTGGTGTCGTATCGTGTTTTCGGATCATAGGACGGGTGGATGCGGTTCTTCGGGTCGTCCATCCAGATGGCGAGTGCAGCGTCGGAAATCCTGTCGCCGTTGAGGTCGCCGACGGCCTTTTCGGTCAGCTTCCACTGCTTGGGAACGAACCCCGTGAGCGCCGCCGAATGGCGGGGAAGCGTGGGGTAGCGGACCGGCGGGATCTTCTGGTCGCCGGGCCATTGCGCGAGCGAGGTGGTCGCCGAGAGCAGCAGAAGCAGGCCCCCCGCGCGCTTCATCGCGCTGCGCTCAATGTTCGTCGGGCTTGAACTGCAGTCCGTCGCCCATCTGGGTGAGGTCGACCAGACCCTTGTTCGCCAGGCCGTAGCGCTTCTTGCTTTCCTTGTTCTTCGACAGGTTGCCCGTCGTCACATCCTTGCGTCCGGCGAGATAATCGATGCTGATGACCTCGGTGTCGCCGGTCTTCTTGATGACCGAATCGCGGTCGAAGTTGACCAGCTTGAAGCCTCGGTCCTGCCATTTGAAGGCGAAGCCCCAGCGGCCGACGCGGTAACCGCCGGCGTCGAAGAACAAATGCATCTTCAGCTTGAGCAGGCCGTTTTCGATCTTGATTCCGTCGAACGGCTGTTCCTGATTCGCGTTCTCGACCCGCGGGATGAGCACATGGTCGGCGAGCGCCAGGTCATAGCCCTTGGCGGCGCCGAACACGACGACCAGCATTCGTGGATTGCTGTTGAAGCGGGTGGTCGGGGCCCAGGGCGGCGAGACCCAATTCTTCGGGTTGTTGAGGTGAAGCACCAGCGCGGCATCGGGCAGGCTGTCGCCGTTGAGGTCGCCGGTCGCCTTGGCTTCGACCAGCCAGCCCTTGGGCGCGAACTTCTCGGGCGTCGCGGCTTTCTTGGGTGGGGCGGGATATTTGACCGGCGGGATCTTGAGCTCGGGAGTTTGAGCGGACGCTGCCGTTGCGGCCAGCAGCAGGAAGGCCCCCACGATGCGCATCAGCGGTCGAGGTCCTGGGCGATCTTGGGGTTCCGCAAAAGCTGGTCGATGTGGCCCCCTTCGTCGAAGCTCTCGTCGGCGATGAACTTGAGCCGGGCCGCATATTTGGTGCGCACGCGCCGCGCGACCTCGCGCTGCAGGAATGCGGTGTTCTGGCGCAGCGCCTTCAGTACGGCATCCTCGTCCTGGCCGAGAAGGGGTTTTACGAACACGGTCGCGTTGCGAAGATCCGGCGACATACGTACCTCGGTAATGCTGACGAGGTGGCTCTGTAGCACCTCATCGTGCACCTCGCCACGGGCAAGCAGTTCGCTCAAAACATGGCGCACCTGCTCGCCGATACGGAGCAGGCGGACCGAGCGGCCTTCGGGGGTTTCGACGCGGCGCATTTACAGCGTCCGCGCGCGCTCCTCGACCTCGAACACTTCGAGATTGTCGCCCGGCTTGATGTCGTTGGTGTCGGTCAGCATCACGCCGCATTCGAGCCCGGCACGGACTTCGGCGACGTCGTCCTTGAAGCGCCTGAGCGAACTGATCGTGGTCTTGGAGACGATCACGTCGTCGCGCGTCAGGCGGGCGTTGAGGCCCTTGCGGATCACGCCCTCGAGCACCAGCAGGCCGGCGGCCTTGTCCTTCTTGCCTGCGGGGAAGACTTCCTTGACCTCGGCGCGGCCGACGACCGTTTCGATGATCTCGGGGCCGAGCTCACCGGCCATCGCGCCCTTGGCCCAGTCGGTCAGGTGATAGATGACGTCGTAATAGCGGAACTCGACCTTGCTCCGCTCGGCGACTTCGCGGGCCTTGGCATTGGGACGAACGTTGAAGCCGATGATCGGCGCCCCGCTTGCGTTCGCCAGGGTGACGTCGCTCTCGGTGATCGCGCCGACTCCCGAGTGAAGCACGCGGACCTTGATCTCGTCGGTGGAGAGGCGGTTCAGCGCATGGACGATCGCTTCGACCGAGCCGTGGACGTCAGCCTTGACCACCAGCGGGAATTCCTTGGTGGTTGAAGCATGCGATGCGAACATATTCTCGAGGCTGACCGGAGCCGAAGTGGTCCGTTTGCGGTCGAGCACGCCCTGGCGATAGGACGCAACTTCGCGCGCCCGCGCCTCGTTCTCGACGACCGTGAACGGATCGCCGGCCGACGGCACTGCCGACAGGCCGAGCACTTCGACCGGCATCGACGGGCCGGCTTCCTTCACCTGGCGCCCGTGATCGTCGACCAGCGCGCGGACCTTGCCCGAGCTGGCGCCCGCGACGAACACGTCGCCGACGCGCAGCGTGCCGCGCTGGACCAGCACTGTCGCGAGCGGGCCGCGGCCCTTGTCGAGCTTGGCCTCGATCACGGTCGCCTCGGCGTTGCGGTCGGGATTGGCCTTGAGCTCGAGGATTTCGGCCTGGAGCTGGATTGCTTCCAACAGCTTGTCGAGGTTGGTCTTCTTGGTCGCCGACACTTCGACGTCCTGGACCTCGCCGCCCATCTGCTCGACGATCACCTCGTGCTGGAGAAGCTCCTCGCGGACCTTCTGCGGCTTGGCCTCCGGCTTATCGATCTTGTTGATGGCGACGATCATCGGCACGCCCGCCGCCTTGGTGTGGTTGATCGCCTCGATAGTCTGCGGCTTCAAACCGTCGTCGGCAGCGACCACGAGCACGACGATATCGGTGACGTTGGCGCCGCGGGCGCGCATCTCGGTGAACGCCTCGTGGCCCGGAGTGTCGAGGAAGGTGATCTTCGACTTGTCGGGCAAGGCAACCTGGTAGGCGCCGATATGCTGGGTGATGCCGCCGGCCTCGCCAGCGACCACGTCGGCGCCCCGGATCGCGTCGAGCAGTGAAGTCTTGCCGTGGTCGACGTGGCCCATGATCGTGACGACCGGCGGGCGCGGTTGGAGGGTTTCCTCGGCATCGACGTCGGCCTCGACCTGGATGTCGACGTCTGATTCGGAGACGCGGTTGATACGGTGACCGAATTCCTCGATGAGCAGCTCGGCGGTGTCCTGGTCGATGGTCTCGGTGATCGTGACGGGCGTGCCCATTTTGAACAGGGCTTTCACCAGATCTGCGCCGCGTTCGCCCATGCGCTTGGCGAGCTCCTGGACGGTGATCGTTTCGGGGACGTCGACGTCGCGGACCTGCTTTTGCGCCGGGCCGGCTTCCTGGTGGTGACGCTTTTCCTTCTCGCGGGCGCGGCGCAGGGCAGCGAGCGAGCGGGCGCGGCTGTCGTCTTCGTCGGATAGCGCGCGGGTAACGGTAAGCTTGCCGCGCTGGCGGTGATCGTCGCGGCCGCGGCTCGGGCGCGCCGGCTCCGGGCGCTTGGGCGCGGGGGCGTGGCCGGGGCGGCGATGTCCGCGCTCGCTCTCGTCCTCGACTGGCTCGGCGGCCTGCTGCTCGGGCGGCGGGGCCTCGGCCTGGCGCGTCAGTTCGGCGGCGGCTTCCTCGGCCTGGACTCGGGCCTGCTCCGCAGCTTCCTCCTCGGCGCGTCGGTTTTCATCGGCGCGGCGGCGCTCTTCTTCGGACTGCTCGACCTTGGTGCGGTCCTCGCGGCGGCGCGCTTCCTCGAGCGAGGTCAGGCGGGCCTCTTCGGCTTCGCGCAGCAGCTTGACCTGCAGCTCCTTGCGCGCAGCGGTTTCCTCTGCAGCCGTTGGCTTGCGAGGCTGCGCCGCGGCAGGCGCGGCCTTGGGCACCGGCTTGGGCGCTTCGGCGACCGGCTCGGGCGCGGGGGCAGGCGGAGCCTCGCCCGGGCGGCCGAGAATCCGGCGCTTCTTGACCTCGACCACCACCGTGTTCGAGCGGCCGTGGCTGAAGCTCTGCTTGACCTTGCCGGTCTCGACCGTGCGCTTGAGGCCCAGCGGCGGCCGGGTTCCAAGCTTCGGTTTTTCGGTCTGGTCTGCCATTCTATTCCTTCGTCAAAGTTCTTCAGCCGAGCCGGTCCTCAAGGCGGGTTCTCCGCCCTCTGGACCACGATCGGGGTCAATGAAAGCTCGCCACCGCCCCAGCGCGTGTCGGACACGCGCGGCAGCGGCAGGATCGGTCAGGGCGACATGTACCACATTTTCCCGCCCCAGGGCCAACGACAACATAGTGCGCGGCTCGGGGAAAATCACCCCCCGCGGCTCGCCGCCGCCGACACGCCAGGCCTGGTCCATCCGCTTGCGCCCATCCTCGCTGGAATCGAACGCGTGGATCAGCAGCCGGACCTTGCCCGCCCGGGCGGCGGCTTCGACCCGGTCGGCGCCGTTGATCAGGTTCCCGGCGCGGGCTTCCATCCCGAGGCGATCGAGAGCGGTCTTGCGCAGTGCATGCTCGATGCGCTCGCCGAGGTTTGACGGGACATGGACGTCGCTGGTCTTGAACGCCCGCTGCAGCGCCGCCTTGAGCTTGCCGGCCTCGTTGGCGGAATCGAGCTGGGCGCGGCCGAGGCCAATCCATGCGCCGCGGCCGGGCGCACGGGCGCGGACGTCGGGCGCGACCTCGCCGTCGGGCCCGAGCGCGAGCCGGATTAGCTCGTCCCGCGTCCCCTTGCGGCGGGTGAGAACGCACGTCCGTTCCGGGACGTGCGGCTCCTTCTCGACCGTCAGGCTTTCGCCGGTCTCATTCCGGGGATTCCGCATCGGCGGCCTCCTCGGTCTTGTCGACAGTCGCGGCCGGCTCGTCCTCGAACCAGTGGGCGCGTGCCGCCATGATGATCTCGTTGCCCTGCTCTTCGGTAAGGCCGTAATCCGCGAGGATCCCGCCCTTGTCCTCGGGCCGGTTGCTCGGCTCCCGGCGGCGCGGTTCGACCCGCTTCTTCTGGATGAGCTCGTCGGTCGCGAGATCGGCGAGGTCGTCGAGGGTGCGGATATTGGCCTTGCCCAGGGTAACCAGCATCTGCTCGGTGAGGTGCGGCAGCTCGGCGAGCGAATCCTCGACTCCGAGCTTGCGGCGTTCCTCGCGCGAAGCGGCCTCGCGGCGCTCGAGCGCTTCGGCCGCGCGGCTCTGAAGCTCGGCCGCGATGTCGTCGTCGAGGCCCTCGATCGAGGCGATTTCGTCGACGGGGACGTAAGCGACTTCCTCGAGGCTGGCGAAACCCTCGGCGACCAGCAGCTGCGACAGCGTCTCGTCGACGTCGAGCTCGGTCTGGAAGAGGGCCGAGCGCTCGACGAACTCGCGCTGGCGCTTCTCGCTCGCGTCGGCCTCGGTCAGGATATCGATCTGCGAGACGGTGAGCTGGCTGGCGAGGCGCACGTTCTGGCCGCGGCGGCCGATGGCGAGGCTGAGCTGGTCGTCGGGGACGACCACCTCGATGCGGCTTTCCTCCTCGTCGATGACGACGCGGCTGACGGTCGCGGGCTGGAGCGCGTTGACGACGAAGGTCGCAAGGTCCTGCGACCACGGGATGATATCGATCTTCTCGCCCTGCAGCTCCTGGACCACCGCCTGGACCCGGCTGCCCTTCATTCCGACGCACGCGCCGACCGGGTCGATCGAGCTGTCGTGGCTGATGACTCCGATCTTCGCGCGGCTGCCGGGGTCGCGGGCTGCAGCCTTGATCTCGATGATTCCGTCGTAAATCTCCGGCACTTCCTGGGCGAACAGCTTCTTCATGAAGTCGGGGTGCGCCCGCGACAGGAAGATCTGCGGTCCGCGCGTCTCGCGGCGGACGGCGAGGATAAGCGAGCGGATGCGGTCGCCAACGCGGACCATCTCGCGCGGGATCTGCTGGTCGCGGCGGATGACGCCCTCGGCGCGGCCGAGGTCGACGACGACGTGACCGAACTCGACGCGCTTCACCACTCCGGTGATGATCTCGCTGGCGCGGTCCTTGAACTCTTCATATTGCCGCTCGCGCTCGGCATCGCGGACCTTCTGGAAGATCACCTGCTTGGCGGCCTGGGCGGCGATCCGCCCGAACTCGATCGGGGGTAGCGGATCGACGATGAAGTCGCCGATCGACGCGTCCTTCTGGAGCTTCTGGGCGCCCTTGAGGTCGACCTGCTTGAAATGGTCCTCGGGCTCCTCGACGACCTCGAGCACGCGCCACAGGCGCAGGTCGCCGGTCTCTGCGTCGAGCTTGGCGCGGATGTCGTTCTCGGCGCCGTAGCGGGCGCGGGCGGCGCGCTGGATCGCGTCCTCCATCGCCTCGATGACGATGCCCTTGTCGATCAGCTTCTCGCGCGCGACAGCGTCGGCGATTGCGAGCAGCTCGGCCTTGTTGGCGCTGACGGCAGCGGGTGCGGTGGCCATTGGTGTTTATTCCTCTACAGTCTCTATTTGATCGGCGCCCTCAGTGCTGAGCGGCGCGGTGGCGTTGATGAGCTTGTCGGTCAAGAGCAGCTTGGCCGAGGCGATGGCGGCAAACGGGAAGTCGTAGGACTGCCCGTCCTTGCCGAGGATCTTCACATTCTCTCCGTCGAGCCCCTCGAGCGTGCCGGAGAATTGCTTGCGCCCGCCGCGCGGCTCAGCGAGCGAGACGCGCGCTTCGTGCCCGGCCCAGTCCGCATAATCCCTGAGCCGGGTCAGCGGGCGATCGATCCCGGGCGAGCTGACCTCGAGGCGGTAGCTGCCCTCGATCGGGTCGCACATGTCGAGCACCTCGGACAGGCGGCGCGAGATGCGCTCGCAATCGGCGATGTCGAGCTGGCGCGTGTCGGGCCGCTCGGCCATCACCTGAAGCGTCGGGTCGGAGGTGCCGCCGATCATCGCGACGCGCACGAGGTCATAGCCCAAGGCGGTGACCTCGGGGTCGATGATCCGTGACAAGTTGCCGGCGTCCGCCACCCAAATTCCCTTGAAAACCTACAAAGGCCTCTCGGACCGGAGCCGTATGGCCCCAGCCTCAGGCATCTGACGATGTCGAGGAGAGAGCCGCGATATAGGCGGAACGTTGCGGACTCGCAAGGCGAAGCTGAACGCCGTAATCCTCAGCTCATGATCGCCGCTGTAATCCTGCTCAGCGCGCTTGCCGGCGACCCGATCGCCGGGACCTGGGAAGGTACGTCATTGTGCCAGGTCAAGCCCTCGCCCTGCCACGACGAGCATGTGATCTACCGCGTCACGAGGACCGGAGCGGGGCGGTACAAGCTCGACGCTTACAAGCTGGTCGGCGGCAAAGAACTGTTCATGGGCGCGATTAAACTGGCGTTCGAGCCGGCGCGCAACCGGCTCAGCGGAACGATCACCGGCAAGCGCGGCGCTTCTTACGTGCGGTTCGACCTGAAGGCCAATCACCTCAGCGGTCGGCTGACCCTCGAGGATGGGACGCTCTTCCGGCTCATCGAAGTGACCAGGCGATAGGTCGCTTTTACAGTTCATTTACCATGACACCCTTAGGCCTCGTTCGATGCTTCAGACCCGTATCGAGGCCGCGCCATTCGACCCGGAAGACCTTCACGGCCTCCGTGCCCGGGTCAATGCCGAAACCCGTGGCGCCTACGCGACCTTTCGAAGCAATCTGAAGCCCCGCTACGCAGCCGTGTGGCGCGATATCGCGGGCGGATATGTCGCGCTCACAGCCATCCCCGCACTGGTCGGCGTCGCAGGGATTTTCGCGGTCCCGTTCGGCGCGGCCGCGATCGGCTTCACCATCGCTTATCTGCAGCTGTTCATTCACGAGGCCGCCCATTTCGGGCTTGCCGCCGACCGCGACGTCAATGACCGCCTCGCTAACCGGCTGATCTGCTGGCAGGTCGGGACCGATATCGCGAGCTATCGCGCGACCCATTGGGAGCACCACCGCTCGCTTGGCGGCCCCGGCGACACCGAGGTCAGCTATCGCAACCGGCTCAGTCCCGGCTTCGTCGGGGCAATGCTGACCGGCATCCATGCGCTGCGCATATTCACCGCGCGCAAGTCCGCGCCTGCGAAAGAATCGACCAGGAGCATGAAGCCGCTGGCCGTCGGCGCCGGGCTCCATCTGCTGATACTCGCCGGCCTCGCCGCCCTCGGCTGGTGGCCGGCAGCGCTCGCGTGGATCGGCGGAATGGCGATCTTCTTCCCGTTCTTCGCGACCATGCGCCAGCTGCTCGAGCACCGCCCCGCACCGGGCGATGGCGGAAACACCGCCGTCACGCGCCTCTTCGGAGACGGTGTTTTCTCGAGCCTGTTCGGGGGCGCGGGGTTCAATCGCCATATGCTCCATCACCTCGAGCCGCAGGTATCCTGCACCCGGCTGGCCGATCTTGAGACTTTCCTCATGACCACCAGCGCCAGCGCCGAGCTCGACGCGCGGCGCAGCACTTATTGGGGCGCGTTCAGCGCACTGGTGAGGAGCGACCGGCGTGATTAAGCGCAGGGGCCCGACCAACGCCAAGGCCAAGTGCCTCGCCTGCGGAAGCTATGACGTTGCCTTCTGGACCAGCGCCCGGGACGTCGAATATCACAGCACGGTTGACACGTTCGTTTATGTCCGCTGTGCCGACTGCGGCGCTTTGTCGATCGTCGACGTTCCGACCAAGCGCCTCGCCGAAATCTACCCCGACACCTATTACAGTTTCTCGGACGGCAGAATGAGCCTCGCCGAGCGGGTCAAGCAATGGCTCGATCGGCGCATGTTCCGGCGGCTGTTTGCCGACCTGGAAGGCGACAGCCTGTCCGCGCTCGACATCGGCGGGGGAACCGGCTGGCTGCTGACCCAGGCCCGCGCGGTCGAGCCGCGGCTCAAGCACACCGCAGTTGTCGACATCGACCCCAAGGCGCGGGAAGGCGCCGAAAAGCTCGGCCACTCCTTCCATCTCGGCCGGGTCGAGAAATTCCGCAGCAAGCGCAAGTACGACCTCATCCTGCTGCTCAACCTGATCGAGCATGTCGACGATCCGGTGGCGGTGCTGGTGAGCATGAAGAAGCTGCTTGCACCGGGCGGCAAGATTCTCGCCAAGACGCCCAACCACGACAGCCTCGACGCGCGGCTGTTCCGCGACAGCAGCTGGGGCGGATATCACTGCCCGCGCCACTGGGTGATCTTCACTCCCGAAAGCTTTGCCGCGGCGATCGAGCGCGCCGGGCTCAAGGTGGACAGGATCGCGTTCACGCAGGGCGCGCCCTTCTGGGCGGTGTCGGCGCTCGAATGGCTCGGCCGAAAGGGCCTGGTCCGGGTCAACCGGGCGCGGCCGATGTGCCGCCATCCTTTGTTCGGCCCCCTGCTCGCGGGGTTTGCTGCTCTCGACATGGCGCGCAAGCCCTTCGCCCGAACTTCGCAGATGTTCGCCGAGGTCAGCGCCGGCTGAGTTCAGCCGCGCAGCGCCTCGTCTTCCTCGCGGATCCGCACGATGAGGACCGCGGCGTTCAAGGCCGTGAAGAGCAGCGCAATCGGCCACAGCCCGAACACCAGGGGGAGAAGCGCGATCTCGGCGATCACGATCATGTAATTGGGATGCCGGACGTATCGGTAGGGGCCGGTGTGGACCAGCGGCGCTCCGGGCACCACGATGATCCGCGTGGTCCAGCGCGAGCCGAGCGTCGCGATGACCCACAGCCGTCCTAGCTGCAGGAGGGCGAAGGCGAGCAGCAACGGGCTGTGGATATCACGCCCCGGTGCCCACCACCACAGCGCCGCAAGCCAGGCGACGTGGAGGCCGACGATCATCGGATAATGCCTCCGCCCGACCTCGTGGGCGCCGCGAGCGACGAGGCGACCGGTATTGATGTTCGACACCCACAGCTCGACCAGCCGCTGCAGCGTGACGATCAGCAGTACTGCGACGGATGCGGAAATCACGCGGCTTCGAGAAGCAGCCCGGCGCAGGTGAAGCCGGGTCCGAAAGCGGTCATCAGGACCCGCTCGGGCAGGCCACGCTCGATCAGCCGCTCCAGCACGAACAGTACGGTCGGCGCGCTCATATTGCCATAGTCGCGCAGCACCTCGCGCTCGAGGTTGAGCTCACCCTGGTTGAGCTCGAGGGCGGTTTCGATTGCGTCGATCACCTTCACCCCGCCAGGATGGCAGCACAAACGCGAAATGTCAGCGCGCTTAATGCCCATTTCGGCGCACATCCCGTCGACTGCTTCGGCGAGCTCGGCCTCGATGAACGGCGGGATCGCCCGGTCGAATACCACCGACAGGCCCGGGTCCTCGACGTCCCAGCCCATGATCCGCTGGGTGTTGGGCCAGAGCCTCTCGCCCGACGCGACGATCCTGGCGAGGCTATGCTCGCCGCTGGTCACCACCGCCGCCGCGGCGCCGTCGCCGAACAGGGCGGTCGCGACCACCGCCGCCGGGTCCTCGCTGTCGAGGCGGATCGAGATCGAGCAGGTCTCGATGGTGACGAACAGCCAGTTGGTCCCGGGCTCGGAGGCAGCCAGGCGCGCCGCCAACGACAGGCCGTTGACGCCGCCGGCGCAACCGAGGCCGAACACCGGCACCCGGCGAGCGTCGGTCCTCAGTCCGATCCGCGGTCCGACGCGGGCATCGAGGCTCGGGGTGGCGATGCCGGTGGTCGAAACGGTGACCACGCCGTCGATCTCGTCCGGGGCCAGGCCGGCCTTTTCGATCGCTGCCGTCGCGACCTCGGCGAACAAGGCCTCGCTCGCTTCGAGATAGAGATTGTTGCGGTCGTGCCAGCCGTGGTTCCCCATGTACCAGTCCGGGGGGGCGACGATGTGGCGCCTCGCGATTCCGGCATTGTCGAACACGCTCGACAGCCGGTCGAACAGCGCCTTGCGTCCGCCGAACGCTTCTCGTGCCCGCGCCTTGGCTTCGCTTTGCTCGACGACCTGCGGGGGAACCGCTGTAGCGAGCGAGAGGAGGCTGCAGGGTTGCATCGGCCGCCTTATATATGGCCCACATTGGGCAGGCACCCCCATTACGGCAATGTAAGGAACTTCAATGACCCTACGCTTAATACAGGCAGCTTTGTTGGTCCTGCTTGCCTCGTGCGGTGCGAGCGCCGTCCAGTCGACCGGGCCGAATCCCTTTACTTCCACCCCGGTGGCGACGTTCGATTCGCCCTGGGCGATGGATTTCCTGCCGGGCTCCGGCGTGCCCAGGACCAATATGGCGCTGGTCACCGAAAAGGCCGGCAAGCTGTGGCTGGTCGATGTGAAGACCGGGCAGAAACAGGAAGTCGCAGGAGTGCCGCGAGTCCATGTCGAGGGGCAGGGCGGCCTCGCCGAAGTTGTCGCCCACCCCGACTTCGCCGGCAACCAGCGCATCTATCTGAGCTTCCCGGAGGCGGGTCCGAACGGAACCAGCGGGGCGACCATCGGCTACGGCCGGCTGATTCTCGGTCAGGGCCAGCCGCGCCTCGAGGGCTACAAGACGATCTGGCGTCAGCAGCCGAAGGTGACGGGCGGCGCCCATTATTCCGAGCGCATCGCCTTCGCACCAGATGGGACGATGTTAATCACCAGTGGCGAGCGCTTCCAGTTCAAGCCTGCGCAGGACCCCAACGTCGATCTCGGCAAGGTCATCCACATGACCGCCGAAGGCCAGCGCATCGGCGGCAATTATTACACGCTGGGCCACCGCAATTTGCTCGGGATCGCCTTCGCTCCTGACGGCAGGCTGTGGGAGACCGAGATGGGCCCAATGGGCGGCGATGAGCTGAACCTCATCCAGCAGGGGAAGAATTACGGCTGGCCCAGGGCCTCGAACGGCAGCAATTACGACGGCAGCGACATTCCCGATCACAAGCCTGGCGACGGTTTCGAGCCACCCAAAGCGTGGTGGAACCCGTCGATCAGCCCAGGCTCATTGCTGATCTATACCGGCGACCTGTTCCCCGACTGGAAGGGCGATGCGCTGATCGGCGCATTATCGGGCGAGGCATTGCTCCACGTGCGCATTCGCGGCGACCAGGCAGCCAAGGCCGACCAGTGGTCGATGGGGGCGCGCATTCGCGCAGTGGATCAGGGCCCGAACGGCGAAGTCTATCTGCTGGAGGACGGCGAAGGCGGGCGGCTGCTTCGGCTCGAGCCGACTCAAGCCCGGCGATAACGCAGATAATAAGGCCGCCGGCCTTCGCGCCGCGACTTGGCGCCGTAGCGGGTTTCGAGCCAGCCGCCCGACGGCTCGAGGAAATCCTCCGGCCGATCGGCGAGCCATTCGAACTGGCGGCTGTGGCGCTGCATGACCATCAGCGCCCAGGTGAGATAGGTCGGATCGTCGGTCGCGAGGCGGAACTCGCCCCCCGGCTTCAACTTGGCAGCGAACAGGTCGACCGGTCCGTCATTGACCATTCGGCGTTTGGCGTGGCGCGCCTTGGGCCACGGGTCGGGGTGCAGCAAATAGAGAAAACCGAGTGAGCCGTCGCCCACGCGCCGGAGGACGTCGAGCGCGTCGCCGCGCCACAGGCGGACGTTCGCGAGATGGCGGTCGCGGACATGGGCAAGCGCGGTCGCGACACCGTTGAGGAACGGCTCTGCGCCGATGAAGCCATGATCCGGCAGCATGTCGGCGCGATCGGCGAGATGCTCGCCCGAGCCGAAGCCGATCTCGAAGTGCAGCGGGCGCTGGTCACCGAACAGTCGGGCGGAAGTAATGTCGCCGTCCGCCGGGACCTCGATTTGCGGGAGCAGAGTGTCGACGAGCTCCTGCTGGCTCTTGCGCAGCTTATGCCCGCTCGACCGGCCGTAGAGACGGTTCAGCGTCAGGGGATCGCCGGACTTGAGCGCGGTCATGCCGCTGCAACACCTAGGCCGGGGCCTGCGGGCCGACAACAGCCGTAGGAACCTCTGAGAGGGTTTGGCGTCCAAAAGCCGGAAGGACGATGCATGGCTGAGACTGTGGCTGGACGCCCCGCGCAACCCGTCGCGATTGCCCGCCACCCGCTTTATGCAATGCTGCTGCCCATTCCGGTCATTTGCTTCATCGGGGCATTGCTGACCGACCTCGCCTATCTCAACAGCGGCGGGAACCTCATCTGGGCGAATTTTTCGTCCTGGCTGCTGGCGGCGGGGCTGCTGTTCGGAGCGATCGCCGGGATCATACTCCTGGTCGACATTTTGCGCGGGATTCGTGGCTGGTCTGCATTCCTGCTGCTGCTTGCCGCCTGGATCGTCGAGCTCATCAACAGCTTCGTTCATGCGCGCGACGGCTGGACGGCCGTCGCCGGTGCCGGACTCATCCTGTCGATCGTCGGCGCATTGCTCGCCATTATCGCCGGCTGGCTCTGGCGTTCCGCCGTGGAGGTGCGGCCATGACCCGCCGTCTCCTGCTGCTTTCCGCAGCCGCGCTCCTCACCGGATGCGGCCACAGCCAGAACGTCGACCCGATGCAGCAGGTCGGGTCGGATCCCGTGCTGCCCGAACCGTCAGAGGAATTGATCGCGGCGGTCGGCGTGCCCAAGATCATCGGGTGGAAGCCCGGCGAGACGCCGCAGGTCCCGGCCGGCTTCCATATCGAGCCAATGGCGACCGGACTGTCCAACCCGCGCACGGTCTACCCGCTCGCCAATGGCGACATCCTGGTGGTCGAGACGGAACGGGTCGGCAGCGAACCCGTCGACCGGCCCAAGGACCCTATCCGCGACTTCATCATGTCGATGGCGCACGGCGGAGGGGCCAAGGAAACATCAGGATCGGCCGGAAAGCCGCAGCGTATCACGCTTCTGCGCGACGCGGATGGCGACGGGAAGCCGGAGCTGAAGACGGTTCTTGTCGATCACTTGAACTCCCCGTTCGGAGCGGCGCTCGTCGGCGGTGACTTGTACGTCGCCAATACCGACGCAATCGTCCGTTACCCGTTCACACCGGGACAGACGCGGATCGCGGCGCGCCCGCAGAAGGTGATCGACCTTCCGGGCGGCTTGATCGACCATCACTGGACCAAGAGCCTGGTCGCAAGCCCCGACGGGTCGAAGCTCTATGTCGGTGTCGGCTCCAACAGCAATGTGCAGGAGCGCGGCCCGGAGGCCGAGACCAACCGCGCCGCCATCTGGGAAGTCGACCCGAAGACGCGCAGCCGTCGGATTTTTGCAAGCGGGTTGCGCAATCCCAACGGTCTTACTTTCTATCCGGGCAGCAACACCTTGTGGACGGTGGTCAACGAGCGCGACGAGATCGGGCCCAACCTCGTTCCCGATTACATGACCTCGGTTCGCGATGGCGCCTTCTACGGCTGGCCGTACAGCTATTACGGCCAGCACGTCGATCCGCGCGTCCGGCCGCAACGGCCCGACCTGGTAAGGGCCGCGATCCCGCCCGACTATGCGCTGAGCTCGCATGTCGCCGCGCTCGGACTGACTTTTTACACCGGATCGACATTCCCCGCGCAGTTCCGGGGCGGCGCCTTTGTCGGCGAGCACGGCAGCTGGAACCGCACCCAGTATAATGGGTACCGCGTCGTGTTCATCCGTTTCGTCGGCGGGAAGCCGGTCGGTAAGCCGATGACTTTCGTGGCCGGTTTCCTGACGCCAGACGGCGAGGCCCATGGCCGACCGGTCGGAGTGGCGGTCGATCGCACCGGAGCGCTGATAATCGCCGATGACGTCGGCAATACCGTGTGGCGGGTCACGTACACCGGCGGAAACGCTCGCCGAACGACCGCCTGAAGCTCAGCCGAGGAGAGAGATAATGAATGGAAACAATGGCTCCGCTCACGGACATCCGCGGAGCACGGCGCAGATCGCTGGGCATCCGCTGCACCCGATGCTGGTTCAGTTCCCGATTGTCTGCTTCATCCTGACCTTCATTTTCGACATCTTCTATGTTCGGGGCGACACCGCAATTGCACCATATACCATTTGGGTACTCGCCATTGGCCTGGCGGTGGCGGCCCTGGCGGCGGTTGCGGGACTTACCGACTTTTTCGGCGACAAGCGCATTCAGGTGGCGGACGCCGTCAAGCACATGCTGGCCAATGTCACGGCCGTCGTGCTCGAGCTGGTCAACCTCATCCTGCGCTGGAACAATCCAGACTTCACCGCCTCGACCGGGGTCTACATCTCAGGCCTGGTCGTCCTGATTCTCGCCTACAGCGGATGGCTGGGCGGAAAGCTGGTCTACAAGCACGGTATCGGAGTCAGCGACGGCTGACCGGATTCAGGCCTCGACGGGCAGAGCCTCCAAGCCAACTGCGGCCTTGAGATCCTCGACCAGGTCGAGCTTTTCCCACGGGAACAGATCGCCTTCGGGCTTGCGGCCGAAGTGTCCATAAGCAGCGGTGGGGCGGTAGATCGGGCGATTGAGCTTCAGATAGGTACGGATTCCGCGCGGGGTCAGCCCGCCGAGCTTTTCGATCCGGCCAATCGCCTCCTCGAGCTTCGCGTCGTCGACCCGGCCCGTGCCGTGGGTGTCGACGTAGAGCGAGAGCGGCTCGCTGACGCCAATCGCATAAGCCAGCTGGATGGTGCAGCGCCGCGCGAGGCCCGCAGCGACGATGTTCTTGGCGAGGTGCCGCGCGGCATAGGCTGCGGACCGGTCGACCTTGGTCGGGTCCTTGCCCGAAAAGGCGCCGCCGCCGTGCGGCGCCGCGCCGCCATAGGTGTCGACGATGATCTTGCGGCCCGTGATGCCGGCATCGCCCTCGGGCCCGCCGATCTCGAAGCTTCCCGTCGGGTTGATGTGGTAGACCGTCTTGTCGCTGAGCAGATCGGAGGGGAGGACCTCCGCGACGACCGATTTCACGTAATCGTGGAGCTCGGTTTCCTGCGGCCCGTCGTCATAACCCGGCTTGTGCTGGGTCGAAACGACGATCGCGGTCGCGGCGACCGGATGGCCATTGTCGAAGCGCAGCGTGACCTGGCTCTTGGCGTCAGGCTCGAGGAACGGGGCCGCTCCCGAATGGCGGTCGGCGGCCATCTTCATCAGGATCTTGTGGCTGTAATCGAGCGCGGCCGGCATCAGGTCAGGGGTCTCGTCACACGCGAAACCGAACATGATTCCCTGATCGCCAGCGCCCTCGTCCTTGTTGCCGGCAGCGTCGACGCCCTGGGCGATGTTGCGCGACTGCGGGTGCAGGTGATTGGCAAAGTCGAGCCGGTCCCAGTGGAAACCCTGCTGTTCGTAGCCGATGTCGCGCACCACCCCGCGGACCGTTTCCTCGATTGTCTCGCGGATGCCCGCCGTCCAATTGCCGTCACGATCCATCACGCCTTCGCCGCGGATTTCGCCGGCGAGGACGACGCGGTTGGTCGTGGTCATGGTCTCGCAGGCGACGCGAGCCTCGGGGTCCTTGCTCAGGAACAGGTCGACGATCGCGTCCGAAATCTGGTCGGCAACCTTGTCGGGGTGGCCTTCGGAAACGGATTCGGAGGTGAACAGATAGGAGCTGCGCATGAGCGGATGGGGATCCTCGGACTGGGATATAAGGAAGTCTTTATATGGCGCCCCTAGCGGCGAGTCCGGCCCATCGCAATGCCGCCGGTCATCAGCGCGAAGCCGAGCAGAAGCGGGATGATGTTGCCGAAGCGGGCGAAGAGGGTTGGCGCACTGGGCGACGGGAGATCGGCGTCGATCACGCCCGCGGTCTGCCACGGCAGCGACTTCACG
>Ga0310810_10002977_pt1 | contig 18370 bp, 14 predicted proteins | sample NCmetagenome_FD_207641 | JGI IMG/M metagenome (GOLD analysis project Ga0310810, IMG submission 207641) | Soil microbial communities from experimental microcosm in Duke University, North Carolina, United States - NC | ecosystem: Engineered > Artificial ecosystem > Soil microcosm > Unclassified ...
ACCGGCCTCATCGCCTGGGCATCGTCAGGCAACGCCGATGCGCTCGACCCCGGTGCGTGATCCGTGGATCCGGCACACGGCGCATGCCGGAACGCCGCATCACATCGCGCCGCGTGGCCTTCGGGGACCGCGCGGCGTTTCGCGGCGCACGCCACCGCATGTGAGCAGTCCCGAATGCGCGTGAGGCCGGCGTAGACCGCGCTTTGATCCAGATCCGACCGTGTCACAGGTGAGCCGGCGGCTGAGCGGCGTCAAGGAACGTGGAGTCGGTGACGCGTCGCACACGTCCCATCCACAAACCCAGTCCGACGCCTGGAAAGACGAGCGCCTTGTTCCCTTGCCCGATGGGTGGGTGCGGCCGTGAAGGACGACTGGTTCGAACGGGTGACCGCGGCCACGACCGAGGCGTGCCCCGCGTACAGGATCGGCATCACCGTTATCGTACTGACGCCGCTTCGCACCGAGCGGATGGGATTGGCCGGTGTCCCGTTTGGAACAACTTCACGACTGTGCGCCGGATTATAGTCAGGCGCCTGCCTCAGTTTTCCTGGAGAAACATATGACCGAGCGGCGGACGATCACGGTGGACGGCAACGAAGCAGCGGCTTCTGTCGCGCATCGCGTGAGCGAAGTGATCGCGATCTATCCCATCACACCGTCGTCGGCGATGGGCGAGCTCTCCGACGAATGGTCGAATCAGGGCCGACGGAACCTCTGGGGCAACATCCCGGACGTGGTCGAGATGCAGTCGGAGGCGGGTGCCGCGGGAGCGGTGCACGGCGCGCTGCAGGCCGGCGCCCTGTCAACGACCTTCACGGCGTCGCAGGGGCTGCTTCTGATGATCCCCAACATGTTCAAGATCGCGGGCGAGCTGACCCCCTTCACGATGCACGTCGCGGCGCGCACGATCGCCACCCACGCCTTGTCCATTTTCGGCGACCATTCAGACGTCATGGCGTGCCGGACCACCGGCTTCGCGATGCTCAGCGCCGCGTCGGTGCAGGAGGCCCACGACTTCGCGGCCATCGCGCACGCGGCGACGCTCGACTCGCGCGTGCCGTTCATGCATTTTTTCGACGGCTTCCGGACATCGCACGAGGTGTCGAAGATTGAGGAGCTGACAGACGACGACCTCAGGGCCCTGCTGTCGGAAGACCAGCTGGCGGCCCACCGCCGCCGCGCCCTCACGCCCGACCATCCGGTGCTGCGCGGCACCGCGCAGAACCCCGATACATTCTTCCAGGCTCGCGAAGCGGCAAACCTCTTCTATCGCGCCTGCCCGGACATCGTTGAGGAGTTGATGGCGCGGTTCGCCGCACTCACGGGCCGGCGGTACGGCTTGTTCGAGTACGTCGGGCATCCCGAGGCCGAGCGGGTCGTTGTGATCATGGGATCCGGCGCCGAGACCGTGCACGAGACGGTTGACGCTCTCACGGCGGGCGGCGACAAGGTCGGCGTGCTGAAGGTGCATCTGTTCCGGCCGTTCTCGATCGCGGCGTTCCTGCGCGAGCTGCCGCGGTCGGTACGGGCGATCGCGGTGATGGACCGCACCAAGGAACCGGGCGCGCTCGGCGAGCCGCTGTACCAGGACGTGGTCACTGCCCTCGCTGAAGCGCGCGCGGAAGGCACGTCCTCCTTCGCGGCGGAACCGGTTGTCGTGGGCGGCCGCTACGGCCTGTCGTCCAAAGAGTTCACGCCCGCCATGGTGAAGGGGATCTTCGACACGCTGGCCGAGGTCCGCCCCAAGAATCATTTCACCGTCGGCATCATGGACGACGTGACCCATACATCGCTCGCCTACGACGACACATTCAGCACGGAGCCCGCCGACGTCACAACGGCGCTGTTCTACGGCCTCGGCGCCGACGGTACCGTCGGCGCCAACAAGAACTCGATCAAGATCATCGGGGAAGAAACCAATCTGCACGTGCAGGGCTACTTCGTCTACGACTCCAAGAAGGCGGGAGCGACGACGGTCTCGCACCTGCGCACGAGCCCTCGTCCGATCCGATCGGCCTATCTGATCTCGAAGGCCCGCTTTGTTGCGTGCCATCAATTCGAGTTCCTGGAACGGGTGGACGTGCTCGAACACGCGGTGGAGGGGGCGGTCTTCCTGCTGAACGCGCCCTACGCCGCCGACGAGATCTGGGAGCGGCTGCCGCGCGAGGTGCAGGAGCAGCTGATCGACAAGCGCATTCGCTTCTACACGATCGATGCGTCCGCCGTGGCGCGCCAGACCGGCATGGGCGGCCGGATCAATACGATCATGCAGACCTGCTTCTTCGCAATCTCCGGCGTCCTGCCGCGCGAGGAGGCGATCGCGCAGATCAAGCACGCAATCGAAAAGACGTACAGCAAGCGCGGCGCGGAGGTCGTGAAACGCAACTTCGAGGCGGTCGACGCGACGCTCGCCCGCTTGCAAGATGTATCGGTACCGCCGCGCGTCACCGCAACGCACGGCCGTCCACCGCTGGTGTCCGCGCTGGCGCCCGATTTCGTCCAGCGGATCACGGCCGTGCTCCTGGCCGGGAAGGGAGATCTGCTGCCAGTGAGCGCCTTTCCGGTGGACGGCACGTGGCCGGTCGGCACCGCGAAGTGGGAGAAGCGGAACCTCGCGCTCGAGATCCCGGTGTGGGACGCGGCCATCTGTATCCAGTGCAATCAATGTGTGCTGGTCTGCCCGCATGCGGCCATCCGGGCGAAGGTCTACGAAGACGGCCCGCTCGCCGGCGCGCCGCCGACGTTCAAGTCGGTGCCGTATAAGGGCCTGGAGTTCAAAGCGCGGGCCTACACGATTCAGGTGGCGCCGGAGGACTGCACGGGGTGCAACCTGTGCGTGAACGTCTGCCCGGCCAAGGATCGAACCAACCCCCGGCACAAAGCGATCGACATGCACCCGCAGGCGCCGCTCCGCGACGCCGAACGGGACAACTACGCGTTCTTCCTCGACCTGCCCGACACTGCGCGCGTCGACCTGCCGAAGGTCGACCACAAGACATCGCAGTTCCTGGAGCCGCTCTTCGAGTACTCGGGGGCCTGTGCCGGGTGCGGTGAAACGCCGTACATCAAGCTGCTCACGCAGCTTTTCGGCGACCGGGCGCTGGTGGCGAACGCCACCGGCTGCTCGTCGATTTACGGCGGCAACCTGCCGACCACGCCGTTCACGACCAACCACGAGGGCCGCGGGCCGGCATGGTCGAACTCCCTGTTCGAGGACAACGCGGAATTCGGCCTCGGCATGCGCCTGGGCGTGGACAGCCATACACGCGCGGCGCGCGCGCTGCTGGAGTACATGGCGGGGCCGATCGGGGAACGCCTCGCCCACGAGTTGCTCGACGCCGATCAGTCGACGGAAGCGGGCATCCGGTCGCAGCGCGAGCGCGTGCTCGCGTTGCGGCGGGTGCTCGCGCCACTCGCCGCGGCGGAGGCGCGCCGACTGGAAGCGCTCGCCGATTACCTCGTGAAGAAGAGCATCTGGCTGGTGGGGGGCGATGGGTGGGCCTACGACATCGGGTACGGCGGCCTCGACCACATCCTCGCCAGCCAGCGTGACGTGAACATTCTCGTGCTCGATACGGAGGTCTATTCAAATACCGGCGGCCAGCAATCGAAGGCAACGCCGCTCGGCGCGGTGGCCAAGTTCGCGTCGGCCGGCAAGACGACGCAGAAGAAGGATCTCGGGCTGCTCGCCAACATGTACGGCCACGTCTACGTGGCGCGGGTGGCCTTTGGCGCGAAAATGAGCCAGACCGTCCAGGCCTTTCTCGAAGCCGAGGCGTACCCGGGGACGTCTCTCATCATTGCCTACAGCCATTGCATCGCGCACGGCTACGACATGGCCAACGGCGCGACTCAGCAGAAGCTGGCGGTCGATTCGGGGGTGTGGCCGCTCTACCGCTTCGATCCGCGGCGCATCGCGAGAGGAGAGCCGCCGATGCATCTCGACTACGGGCCCCCGAAACCGCTCGTTGCCCAGTACATGCGCAACGAGTCGCGGTTCCGGGTCGTCGAACGCACCGACCCCGCCCGCTTCAGAGGGTTCCTCAAGGACGCGCAAGAGGCCGCCCGTCAGCGCTACGCGATCTACCAGCAACTGGCGGGCATCACCGTGCCGCAGCCGGGGATGACGGCCGACGACCAGGCGTCTCCGGCTGCACCGGAAAGGGAGAAGTAAGGATGGACCTTAGTACTGAATATCTCGGGATGATCCTTCCCCATCCCCTGGTGGCAGGAGCGTCACCCTTGTCCGATGACCTTGACGGCGTCAAGCGCCTCGAGGACGCCGGCGCCGCGGCCATCGTCCTGCGATCGCTGTTTGAAGAGCAGATCACGCGGGAGCAGATGTCGGAGTACATCAATCTCGACAGCCATGGAGAATCGTTCGCCGAGGCCGCCAGCTACTTTCCAAGTCCCCATGCCTTCCAGATGGGCCCCTTTGAGTACCTGGAGCACTTACGACGGGCGAAGGAAACCGTCCGCATTCCCGTCATGGCGTCGCTGAACGGCGCGACGCCGGGCGGCTGGATTGAATACGCCCGGCTGATGGTGCAGGCCGGAGCGGACGCGCTGGAGCTGAACCTCTATCGCATCTCGACCGATCCAGAAACGACCAGTGCGGAAATCGAGCGCCAGGCCATTGAAACGGTCCGGGAGGTGAAGAAGGCCGTCACGATCCCGGTGGCCGTCAAACTGTCGCCGTTTTATACCGCGTTCGCCCACTTCGCCAGAGAGCTCGATCGCGCCGGAGCCGATGCGCTGGTCGTTTTCAATCGTTTCTATCAACCCGACATCGACGCAGAGGAACTGACCGCCACGCGCACGCTGCACCTCTCGGATTCCTCGGAGCTGCGCCTTCGCCTGCACTGGTTGGCGATCCTCTCCGGGCGCGTCCAGGCATCGCTGGCGGTCACCGGCGGCGTCCACACCGCGCTCGACGTCGTCAAGGCCACGATGGCCGGCGCCCATGTCACGCAGATGGTATCGGCGCTCCTGGTGCACGGGCCTGCGCATCTCCGAACGGTGCTGCACGACCTGGCAACGTGGCTGGAGGAGCACGAGTGGGACTCGCTCGCCGAGATGCGGGGCAACATGAGCCTGCTCAAGGTTCCCGATCCCGACGCGTACGAACGGGCGAATTACATGCTCATGCTGCATAGCTGGCGAGGCTGACGCGCGGACGCTGCTGCGCATCCAGACACGATCGCGAGACGCGCCGGGCCCTGACGCCGTTTACGCGACAATCGCGTGGCCAGGCAGCAACGAGAACCGTTGATGATTGTCGGAGTTCCCAGGGAGACCTATCCCGGAGAACGGCGCGTGGCGCTGGTCCCGGCCGTGATCACCAGTCTGCTCAAAGCCGGCCTGGAAGTCGTCGTCGAGGCGGGCGCCGGCGAGGCGGCAGGCTATCGGGATCAGGACTACGTCTCGAAGGGTGCGAAGATCGTGGCCGGGCGAGCCAACGTGTTCGGCACCGCGGGTGTAATTACTCAAGTCCTCGGCATCGGCGCCAACGACCGGACCGGTGAAGCGGACCTGCCGCTCCTTCGTCCGGACCAGACTCTGGTGGGTTTTCTCCGACCCTTCGGCAATATCGAGACGATCCAGAGGCTCGCCGCGACTGGCGTGACGTCGTTCTCGATCGAGCTCATGCCTCGAACGACGCGAGCGCAGAGCATGGACGCGCTGTCTTCCATGGCGACGATCTGCGGCTACAAGGCCGCGGTGATCGCCGCCGATACACTGCCGCGGCTTTTTCCGATGCTGACGACCGCGGCGGGCACGATTACACCCGCGCGCGTCTTCGTCATCGGGGCAGGGGTTGCGGGGCTTCAGGCCATTGCGACGGCGCGACGTCTTGGCGCCGTCGCGACGGCCTACGATCTGAGGCCGGCCGCGAAAGAGCAGGTGCAGAGCCTCGGGGGCCGGTTCATCGAGCTGCCCCTTGAAGCCTCAGACGCCGAGGACTCGCGCGGATACGCCCGGACGCAGGACGAGTCTTTCTACCAGCGCCAGCGGGAACTGCTCGCACGGGTGGTGGCTGAAAGCGATGTGGTGATTGCGGCGGCGGTGGTGCCTGGAGCGAAGTCGCCCGTGCTCGTCACGCGCGAGATGATCGCCGCGATGCCGCCGGGCTCGGTGGTCGTCGATCTGGCGGCCGAACGTGGTGGCAATTGCGAGCTCACGCGAGCCGGCGAGATCGTGATGGAGCGCGGCGTTACGATCAACGGCACCATCAACCTGGCGAGCACGGTGCCGTACCATGCCAGCCAGATGTATGCGCGAAACGTGAGCGCGTTTCTGATCCATGTATTCAAGGACGGTGTCCCCAGCCTCGATGTCGACGACCCCATTGTCGGCGAGACGCTGTTGACCCGGGGCGGCGATCTGGTTAACGCACGCGTGCGGGAGTTCTGCACGCTCCCGCCGCTGGCGGGATCACCGAGTGCGTAACACAGCGGAGGAGGACGATGTGACGCCGGACCTGATGACAAATCTCTACGTGTTCATGCTGGCGGGGTTCATCGGACTCGAGGTGGTAAGACGCGTCTCACCGCTGTTGCACACACCGTTGATGTCGCTCACCAACGCCCTGGACGCCATCGCCGTGGTGGGCGCGATCGTGCTGGCGGGAGAGGACAAGGGCAGGCTTACGACTGTTCTGGCGACGGTAGCCGTTGTCGCGGCGACCAGTAACGTCGTGGGCGGACTCCTGCTGACCGATCGCATGCTCAGGATGTTCAAGTCCAGCAAGACGCTCAAGCGGTGATTCCTTCGCTCACGGCGGACCATGTGGTCCAGCTCGCATATCTCATCGCGACGGCGCTCTTCATCCTCTCGTTGAAATGGCTGAGCGCGCCTCCCACCGCCCGGCGGGGCGTCTTGGCGGCGGAACTGGGCATGGCACTGGCGATCGGCGGAACGCTGCTCGATCGCCGCATCGTCGACTACCGGTGGATTGCCATCGGTCTGGTCCTCGGATCGCTCCTTGGCGTGCCGCTGGGACTCGTCCGGATGACCGCGGTTCCACAGCGGACCGCGCTCAGTCACGCCTTCGGTGCGCTCTGCGTGACGCTGGTGGGCAGCGCCGAGTTCTATCTCCGCACGCCTGCCGTGCCGCGTTTCATGATGAGCGCCCTCTCGATGGAGGTCATCCTCGGCTCGCTGACCTTCACCGGAAGCTTGATGGCGGCGGGCAAGCTCCAGGAGCTGCTACCCCAGCAGCCGATCACCTACAAGGGCCAGAACATCGTCACCCTCTTGGTGCTGGCAGTCGCGATGGGCATCGCCGTTCGCCTGGTGCTGCATCCCGAGCACGCCGGGCTGTTCCCGCTGATGATCGTGATCTCGCTCGTCTTCGGCGTCATGATGGTCGTTCCCATTGGCGGTGCGGACATGCCCACCGTCATCTCGCTTCTCAATTCTTACGCCGGACTGTCCGCTGCCGCGATGGGCTTCGTGCTGGACAGCAAGCTGCTGATTATTGCGGGAGCGCTCGACGGCTCGTCGGGGTTCATTCTCTCGGTCATCATGGCCAGGGCGATGAACCGCTCGTTCACCAACGTGCTCTTTGGCGCATTTGGGAAGGTTCAGCTTTCGGCTGAGACGGCGCACGAGGCGCGACCGCTCCGCACCGCCACGGCCGACGAAGCGGCCGCGCTTCTGGCCGCAGCCAGCAAGGTTGTCGTTGTGCCAGGTTACGGGATGGCGGTCGCGCAGGCGCAGCACAAGGTCCGAGAGCTCTACGACGCACTGACCAGACGCGGAGTCGATGTGAAATTCGGCATCCATCCTGTCGCGGGGCGCATGCCGGGGCAGATGAACGTGCTGCTCGCCGAGGCGGACATTCCGTACGAGGGGCTCTTCGATTTGGATGCAATCAACCCCGAGCTGACTCAAACAGACGTCGTTCTGATCATCGGGGCGAACGATGTGACCAACCCGGCGGCGCGGACCGACGCGAGCAGCCCAATCTACGGCATGCCCATTCTCGACGTGGACCGGGCACGGACGGTCATCGTGATCAAGCGCAGTATGAGCCCCGGGTTCGCCGGCATTGACAACGAGCTTTATTATCTCGACAAAACCCTGATGCTCTTCGGAGACGCGAAGACGGTCGTGGCGGACGTGGTGAAGGCACTCAACGGTGGGCACCTCTCAGCGTGACCACCGCAGGATCGGCACGTCACTTGCGGGATCGGGCGTACGAGAGCGGGCGATGCCGAATATCCGTCACCGGTCGACGGCTCTCCGGAGGCCATATGGACAAGACGCAAACCGCCGGCAACTGTCGTTGGGCCACGCCAAGCCTCTCCCTCACGGCACCGCTGTGGCTCGGCGCGTGGGATTCCCCGTGGGCGTGCCTGCGCGACGCTGCGCCACGCCTCCTCGATAGCACAGAAGCCTGCACCCACTGTCCTCGCTGGGAACCCGAATCGCAGGCAGGAGGTCACCCAGGCGAGCGGCTCTCAGCGCCAGGGCGCTCGCGATAGGTATGTCCTCTGCCGGGGTCATCATCAGGGTAAGATCCACGTCAGGCTGTGGCCACACAGACGGGATTCACAGCCCTCAGCGTGTCACAATCGTTACGCATTACCGGATTCCCGACTAGTTCAACGCAGGTTGCGACGTGGCAGAAGCGCCGCTCCCCACCTGCGTGCACAGGAGCCTTCATGTTCAGAGTGATTGCCGGCTTGATGTTGTGTGTGGGTCTGGCCGCGACGGCGGCGGCGCAGGACGCGAAAGTCGCGCGAGGGGAGAAAGTGTTCGCGGATCAGAAGTGTGCGTTGTGCCATTCGATTGGAGACAAGGGCAACAAAAAGGGACCGCTCGATGGCGTGGCCTCCAAGCTGAAGCCCGAGGAGATCCGCGAGTGGATCGTTGATGCGAAAGGCATGATCGCCAAGACGAAGGCGCCCCGTAAACCGGAGATGAAAGCGTACACCCTGCCGAAGGACGATGTGGACGCGCTCGTCGCGTACCTGATGACCCTCAAAAAGTAGCGTGCCCGGGAGAAAGGCCGACATGGCCGGACCCGTGCGGTTGATCCGCACGCCGTTGTCGATCGCCGGCATGGTGCTGACGACGATGAGCGCCGTGGTGTTCGTGGTGGTGTTCCTCGCCGACCTGTTCGGCATGCACACCAACCCGTACCTCGGGATCGTCTTCTTTCTGATTCTTCCGGCCATCTTCGTCTTCGGGTTGATCCTGATTCCTCTCGGCGCCTGGATCGAGCGCCGTCGCCGCGCCGCCGGGAAGAAGCCGTCAGACCTGTCATGGCCGCGCATCGATCTGAACAACGCGGACCACCGGCGCGCCGCCGTCGCCATCTTCGTGCTGACCCTCGTGAACATCGTCATCGTGTCGCTGGCGTCGTACCGGGGGATTGAGTACATGGACTCGGTCCAGTTCTGCAGCCAGGTCTGCCACAGTGTGATGAAGCCCGAAGGCACCGCACATGAGGACGGGCCTCACGCGCGCGTCGCCTGTGTCCAGTGTCACATCGGCCCCGGAGCGGCGTCGTTTGCCAGGGCAAAGTTGTCCGGCACGCGCCGGTTGCTGGCCGTCAGCTTCCACACGTACTCGCGGCCGATCCCGGCGCCGGTCCAGGACATGCGGCCGGCCCGCGACACCTGCGAGCAGTGCCACTGGCCCGCGACACTTCACGGCGACAAAGTCCGCCGCATCGTCGAGTACGGCGACGATGAAAAGAACACCGAGTCAGTAACGACGCTGCAGATGCATGTTGGCGGCGCCGAGCGGGAGGGAGCCGCCTCCGGGATTCACTGGCACGCCGATGCCGCGAACGAGATTGACTACATCTCGACCGACGACAAGCGGCAGGTGATTCCGTACGTTCGCGTGAAGGATCGCACGGGTGCCGTGCGCGAGTACGTCGCCGAGGGGGTGACGCCGGATCAGCTCGCGAAAGGGGAACGGCGGCGCATGGACTGCCTGGATTGTCACAACCGCCCGAGCCATCAGATCGCCGCGACGGCAGAGCGTGCCGTCAATGTCGCGATCGCCCGCGCCGACATTCCGTCGGATCTGCCGTTCGTTCACCGTGAGGCCGTCCGACTCCTGAAGGCGAACTATCCGACCGAGGATGCGGCGGCGGCAGCGATCGCGGCTGGATTACGCGATTTCTATCGCGACTCGTATCAGGCGATCTCCACGACGCGCCGGCAGGACATCGAGAACGCCGTGAGCGGCGCGCAGCGGATCTACCGGCGCAACGTGTTCCCGGAAATGAACGTCCAGTTCGGCACCTATCCCAGCAACATCGGCCACATCGATTTCCCCGGCTGCTTCCGCTGTCACGACGACGGGCATGCGACGAAGGACGGCAAGAAGATCAGCCAGGACTGCGATACGTGTCACAAGGTCGAATAGACAGCGGACGCGGGGGCGGTGCGCTGATCGGTGCCCGACTCCGGTGGATTACCAGAGATAAGTAAGTCGCCCCATTACCAAGTTGGCCGTGTACGGACGATAGAGATATCCGATCGTCAGGAATGAGGGCTGGGCGAGCGTCGACCCTGTCTCCTGGCCGAGAGCAAAGTCGTTGACCGAGTACTTATCGAACCAGTACGCGAATCCGGCCGCGAGATGGCGGGTGATGTAATAACGCAGATCGACCGTGCCCCGCTGCAGTTCGTTGACGACCGGCGGGAGCTGGACGACGGCGGGTAGCGAGGAATTCGGCGCGAGACCATAGATGTACGTCGACCGCGCGCGACTGCGGTTATAGGCGAATCGCAGGTCGGTCTTCGGCCACAGCTTGATCAGGTCCAGATCGGCGGACACCGTATGCGCGTTGTCGGCGCTGTCGGTCGTCCAGTCTCGCGTCGGATCGTTGAACTGCGGACCGGGGTTCGCCTGGCGCGAGGCCTGGACGGCGGAATACCGTTCGAATTCGTACGACATGCCGAAGGAGACGGCGTCGCGCGGCACGAAATCCATACCGACCGAGTACCCGCGGCTGTCGTTGCTGCGCAGCCCGAAGACCGTCTCGGGGCGATCTTCCCGGCCGGCCGAGACCGTTCCATTGAACGAAAGCGACGAGGTCGGCATCATCTGCACGATTGCGGAAAAGCGATCGGTGTTTCGGTCCGAGATGTCGAACTGGCGCAGCGAGATCTGCTCGCCGATGTCGTCGAGCGTCTGCTCGTCGAAGCCCGTCCCGACCCGCTTCGCGTGCTCGTAGACACCCCGCAGCGTCAGCCAGCTCACGCCGGTGGCATCGGCGGACAGTCGCACTGTGTTCTCGGTCGTCGTGTCAAACGTGCGGAAGGTCTGATTCAGCTGCTCGCGCGTGTAGCCGACGCGTAAGGCCGTGAACGGGATCGGCGTGAACGAGGCGTCCGCGTCGAACGTGCGGCGCGTGAACGCGTAGGGGCTCGTGCCGCCCTCGGCGAAGGGGGACGCGGTCGTGTCGTAGGCGACCGTTTTCGCGACGTGAAAAACCGGGGTCCGGTTGTCGAAATCGTAGGAGCGATAGCGGGCGCTCACCCAGACCGAGTTGGCCGGCTTCGACGAGAACGTGTAGGTCATCGCCGTCACGACGGCCTTCGCATCGGCTGTCGGCCGGTCGAGCGAAATCGGTGGCAGCGCGCTGTTGATCGTGAAAGGGATCAACGCATCGTTCTGCGTCCAGTTGCCCACCTGCACGTAGGCTGTCGCCCGGCTGTTCCGCGGCAGTTTCAGCAGGCCGTTCGCGGTGACCGCGTTCAAGTCGCTGTTGGGCCAGAGCGCCATCCGTCCCTGGAGCGGACCGGCCGTGGGCGAGTCGGTGATGCGTTGCGGGTTGTCCCAGACGAGCGTGCTGACGTTGTTGCGAAAGAACGACCCGTCATAGCCAACGCGTGCCATTCCCCGTTCGTTCGTCCACTCGGCCGATGTCCCGATCTCGGTCGTCCGCGTGTCGATCGGCACGGGCAGCTCCACGGCGTCGCTGAAGCCGAAGGTCCCAGCCCACGGCTGGTTGCCGTTCCTTGTCGTGTTCTTCACCGTGAGGTTGAGATCCAGATTGCGCGTCGCGCTGTACGTCAGGCGCAGGTCGAAAATGTCACGCCTGGCGCGCAGATCAAACGGCTGCGCCTGACCGACGGCGGCGGCGAGCGTCGTCGTCTTGTTCTGGACGCCGCTCTGGATCGCGTCGCTCAGGAGAAAGACGCCCGGGCTCGCCTCGCTGAACAGCGTCGCGGTCGTCTGACTGAAGAAGATCGGGATCTGATTCCATTCGAAGGTGGCCTTCAGCTTGCCGTACTTGTTGTAACTCGCCGCATAGCGCTGATCGCGATAGCCGATGTGATCGGCCGACACGTTGACGTATTTCGAGTCGGTGTCCTTCCGGTACCGGAACACGTCGACCGTGCCACCGTCGCGCAGATCGCGATACCGCTGGAACCGCGCCTCGTCGGAGCCGGAGCCGAAGACGGTGCCGCGGCCGATCACGTCGAAGAAATTCGCCGTGCGCACATCGGCGTCGTTCGCGGACGTGGTGCCCTGCGCGGACTGCGCCGACGCCTGCGGCGGCTGATCGCTCGTTGCCTGCGCGGCCACGGCCGCGGGGACCAGCATCAGGCTCGCGGCCACGAGTGGGAAGATGCGGCGTATGTTCATAGTCCAGTCTCAGCGAAGGAACGTGTTGCCCGCGGGGCTGTTCGATCCGTGAATCTGCGCGTGGCAGTTCACACAGCCACGGCCGATCAGCCGGTTGCTCTTCGCGGCCAGCTGAACGCCGTCGTAAATCGTCGACGGATGCCGGGTGCCGATGTGGCACCGCTGGCAGAGCATCGGCAGCTTCGCCACGAGCATGCGATCGTTGTTCGAGCCGTGCGGATCGTGGCAGGTGTTGCACGCTTCGCGCACCGGCGCGTGATCCCACAAGAAGGGTCCGCGCTTCTCGGTGTGGCAGCTGACGCACGTCTCATTGATCCAGTTGCCGACCTTGAGCATCCGGACGTTGGTCGAACCGTGCGGGTTGTGACACGACGCGCAGTCCATCTTCGCCTCGCGGAGCGGCATGTGGCCAGACCGCTGCAGCTTGGCGACTTCGGTCTTATGGCAGGTGACGCAGGTTTCGATGACCGTCGCCGTCTTCAGCTGTGCCTTCTCGGACTTCGCGCTGTGGATCGAATGGCACGTGACGCAGGTCAGGTTCCGCGCGTCGTGCATGCTGCCCTTCCACATCGCATGCGTGGACTTGGTGTGGCAGGTCAGGCAAATCTCCGAGGCTTCGCGCGGTTCCATCGCCGGCGGCCGCCGGATCTTCGTCTTGTCGCCCGTCTCGGAATGTTCCTTGCCGGGTCCGTGGCAGGTTTCACAGGTCATGTTGGTTTTCGCGGCGGGCGCTCGCACGTTCTGGGCTTTCCCGTGCGGCGTGTGGCTGAGGCTCTTGCCTTCGCCCTCGTGGCAGGCGGTGCACGTGTCGTCGCCGACAAAGCCGTTCGCGGACGCCGCGGCCGCCGTCGGTGGCTGGCCCTGCGCTACCGATGTGGGTCCCGCCGCCGACAGGCCGCCGGCGAGGCTCAATCCGATGCCGATGCCGAGAATAACGACAAACACAAGGCCGTATAGGCCCTTTGAACGAGCATTCATTTGCATTCCGTCCGTCGCGTGGACGCCTCTGGCTATACGGCTACTTCTTTTTTATCGATGAGAGATACGCGACGAGCGCGTCCACGTCTTTTTTGGGTAACGCGAATTGTTTCATCGGGGGCTTGCGTGTTGCCTTGGTCTTCTCCGTCATCTCTTTGGCGTCGGTGATCCACGCGCGGATGTCGCCGTCCGACATCCCGCTCAACGCGTCCTCCATCGGACCTTTTGGATTGCCTTTTCCCGCGATGGAATGGCACAGCGCGCACTTCTGATCGGCGAACACCCTCGCGCCTTGAATCTTCGCGTCCTGGGCCGCGGCGGAGGCCACCCCAGCGACGCTCAAGATCGCGAGACAGATCACAACTCGAAGCATGAATTCTCCCTTGTCACGTCGACTCGATCCCCGACACGCTGGACATGTCCGGTTCCTTACGTCCAAGTCCGAGAACTTTAAAACGGTTTGGCCACTTCCAACTGTTCCATTTTGCACATTCCCCAAATTGCCACCTCCAGGCCGTTAGAATGCTTCGCACGATGTCCAACCAGAATCGAGTCCCGACCATGGCCGGCGCGGCCCCTGCTGAATTCAACCGGCGCGTCTTCCTCGACGCGCTGCTGGCGGTCGGCTTCGTGTCGACGGCCGTCGCGATCGCCTATCCCGTCACGCGGTTCATGATTCCGCCCGCGAGCGGGGAACCGGCGACGGCGAGCGCAGGCGCGGGCAGGGCCGCGACGCTCAAACCGAACAGCGCGCGGATTTTCAAGTTCGGCAGCCGTCCGGGCATCGTCGTCCGCACGGCCGACGGCGACGTCCGGGCGTTCAGCGCCGTGTGCACGCACCTCGAGTGCACGGTGCAGTTCAAGCTGGACACGGCGCAGTTGTGGTGCGCCTGCCACAACGGGACATACGACCTCGGCGGCAACGTTGTGTCGGGTCCTCCGCCGCGGGCGCTCGAGCAGTTCGTCGTGAACCTGCGCGGCGAGCCCGGCGACGAAGAGATCGTCGTGTCGCGCAGCTGAGGGAAGCAGATTCGCCATGGTGCAAAACGTCGTCGACTGGCGAGGCGAGCCGGGAGACGAGGAAATCGTCATCTCCCGCAGCCAGCAAGGGACATAGCGTGGCGCTTCAACAGATCGTCGACTGGCTGGACGAGCGGATCGACCTGAGCGGCATCCGCCACTTCATCGCGGAAAAGGGCGTGCCGATTCACACGCAGGAGGTCTGGTACTACCTCGGCGGGATGACGATGTTTCTGTTCGCCGTCCAGGTGTTCACGGGCATTCTCCTGCTGCTGTACTACCGCCCCAGTGCGGCCGAAGCCTACGAAAGCGTCCAGTTCATCGTCACGCAGGTGGAGTTCGGCTGGCTGATTCGCAACGTCCACAGCTGGTCGGCGAATCTCCTGATCGCCCTCGCGTTCGCACATTTCTTCAGCGTGTTCTTCTTGAAGTCGTACCGGAAGCCGCGCGAGCTGACGTGGCTGACCGGCATCGTGCTGCTGTTCCTCATGCTCGGCTTCGGCTTCAGTGGTTACCTGCTCCCGTGGAATGAGCTGTCGTTCTTCGCCACCAAAGTGGGGACCGGCATCGCCGGAGCGGTCCCGGTCGTCGGTCCGTTCACTTTGCGTCTGCTGCGCGGCGGCGACGACGTCACGGGCGCGACGTTGTCGCGCTTCTACGGGCTGCACGTGGCGATCCTCCCGGCCATCACAACGGCGCTCGTCGTCGCCCACCTGCTGCTGGTCCAGCGGCAGGGGATGAGCGTGCCGCTCAGCATAGAGCATCGCCGGAAAGCAGGGGAGCCGCTGCCGCAGATGCCGTTCTTCCCCAACTACATCCTGCGTGACGTCCTCGCGTGGTACGTCGTGCTCGCGCTGGTCGCCGCCCTGGCCGCGTTCTACCCGTGGGAGCTCGGCAAGAAAGCGGATCCCTTCGCGGTCGTCCCTCCGGGCATCCGGCCCGAGTGGTACTTCCTGGCGATGTTCCACACGCTGAAGCTCGTGCCGAGCCATGTTCTGGGATTCGAAGGGGAGCGCCTCGGCGTCGTGGCGTTCGGTCTCATCGCGGTATTTCTGGTGCTCGTGCCGTTCCTCGATCGACGCGCGAGCCGCGGAGAGCGCAGTCCGGTATTCACGGTCCTGGCGGCGCTCGGTCTCGTGTATCTGATCGTGTTCACCATCATCGGCCATTACGCGAAGTAGGCGCGGCTCATGTTCCCGATCACCAGTCGCTGCCTTCCAGTTCTCGTCGTGATGGCGCTGTTCTCGCCGGCGCGGGCCGTCGCGCAGCCCGCGCCGCCCGCCAACACGTGCCTCACGTGCCATGCGGCGCTCACCGATACGAGGCTGGCGACGCCGGCGAGACTCTTCTCGGGGACCGATGTCCACCGCGAGCGTGGCTTTGCGTGCATCGATTGCCACGGCGGCGACCCTGCAGCGGGAGACAAGGCGCGCGCGCACGACGCGGCGCGCGGTTTCAAGGGCGCGCCCTCGGGGCAGGCGCAGATTGCGACCTGCGCCCGCTGCCACAGCGACGCCACGCTGATGCGCCGCTTCGCGCCGAAGCAGCGCGTGGATCAGGCGGCGGAGTACGCCACGAGCGTGCACGGCAAACAGCTCGCCGCGGGCCACCGCGACGTGGCCACGTGCGCCAGCTGCCACGGCCCGCACGGGATCCGGCTGGTCAGCGATGCGAAGTCGCCGGTCTTTCCCACGAACGTGGCGGCAACCTGCGCGACGTGCCACGCCGATCCGCGACATATGGCCGAGTACAAGCTCGCCAACGGCACGGCGATCCCGACCACCCAGTTCGCCGACTACCAGAAGAGCGTCCACTACGCCGCCCTCACCAAGGGCAACGATCTCTCGGCGCCGACATGCAATGACTGTCACGGCAACCACGGCGCGACGCCGCCGGGCGTCGGCGCGGTCGCCAACGTGTGCGGCACGTGCCACGCGGTCTTCGCGACCAAGTTCCAGATGAGTGTCCACTCACAGATCTTCGACAAGGGGTGCGTCGAGTGTCACAGCAACCACGCCGTGCTGAAGCCGTCGGACGACATGCTGGGATCGAGTGGCAGCGCGGTGTGCGCCGCGTGTCACGGCGGCGCGGACGACAAGGGCGCGCTCGCAGCCGACCGGATGCGGAGCGGCATCGAGGGACTGAAGGCGGGGATAAACCGATCGGGGGCGTTGATCGCGAAGGTGCGCGACGCCGGGATCGAAGTGAGCGATCAGGAACTGGCGCTCGTCGAGGTGCGCTCGCGGCTGACGCTCGCCCGCACGGAGATGCATACGGGCAACCCCGAGGGCGTGGAGGCCATTCTCGGGGAAGGGACGACGATTCTTGCGGGCATCGACCGGGCCGGGCAGGCCGGCGTCGTCGAACTGCGGTTCCGGCGCCGAGGCCTCGCGATCTCGCTTGGCGCCATCCTGCTGCTCGTCGTCGCCCTGTGGTTGAAGGTACGGCAGCTCGATCGACGCTCGCATCGCTGACGCCTCACTTCGGCGGATACGCAATCAGATACGAATACGCGGCGGCGATGTCCGCGTCGCTCAGGTAACCCAATACCGGCATCCGCCCTTGCCTCTCCGGTTGTCCTCCTGCGTGCAGCGGGACGAGCGTGCCCTCGCGAAGTTTTTGCGTGACCTGGGCTTGGGTCTTCTGTGCCGCAATGCTCGCAAGTGATGGAATCACGCCATTCAGCGCCGTGGCCGGCGTGTTCGTGGTGGTCGTCGCATCGTGACAGATGTGACACGTTCCCTTGACGATCAATTCGCCGACGCGGGCAGGCGACTCCGCGATTTGACGTTGCCGGCTGCTCGCTCCACGGACGCCGGCCAGCTGATCGAGGTAAGGTCGCAACACGTTGATCTCATCGTTCGACAAATGGGCGAACGACGGCATGTTGTGCCCGCCGGTCCTCAGTCGCTTCCGCAAGGCGGCTTCGGCTTCCACTGCCTGTCGTCGAATGAGCGCGGCGTCGACCGGCCGACCCGTCGCCTTGGCGTTATCGGTCAACCATGTCACCGAAGCCGACTGGACGGGGTACACGATCGAATGAACCTCGGGCAATGCGCCGGAGCCGTCAGCGGTGTGGCATGGCTGGCAGCTCACGCGAAAGATGTCGGTGCCGGTAAGGGTGCGAGGCCGGGTCGACGCCGCGGCGGCGCCCGCTGCCGGTGCGATTCCCTTGACCCATGACGCACTGCCGATGCTGGTTTGCTCGATCGTGAGCCCGAGCCGGCGAAGCGTGCTCGGTCCCTCGACCGGCGTCACGGCGTTGGTCCCAGTGTTCGTGGCCCGCGGCGGAGGGGCCGCGGGAGCCGCCGGTTTTGCTTGTTGTGCGCCAACGAACGTTCCGCTGGCCAGCAGGCCGATCAGCCACACCGCGCGCATGCGGTTGTGTCGTTGGCTCGGTTCAGGCGTCATGTTGCGTATCCTCATCCTCGCATTGTAAGGCAGAGGACCGTCTCTTTAACGGGCGCTGAACGTAAACGTCACCGTCAGAACGAACGGCGTCGGCATGCCGTTCAGGATGAGGGGCGTGTACCGCCACTGCTTGAGCGCTTCCATCGCAGCGTTGTCGAGCAGCACGTGCCGCGATCGCAGCACCTTGACCGATTCGACGCATCCATCGGTGCCGACGATCGCCTCGAGAATCACCATGCCGGTCACGTGCGCCTCCGCGGCGATCTTCGGATAGGCTGGCTCGACGCGATGCACCAGTGCGGGCGTGCTGATTTGTCCGCCGACGCGTACCGGGACGACG
>Ga0310810_10002978_pt1 | contig 18369 bp, 22 predicted proteins | sample NCmetagenome_FD_207641 | JGI IMG/M metagenome (GOLD analysis project Ga0310810, IMG submission 207641) | Soil microbial communities from experimental microcosm in Duke University, North Carolina, United States - NC | ecosystem: Engineered > Artificial ecosystem > Soil microcosm > Unclassified ...
TGGTCGACGAAGCCCTTGTCGTTCTTCTCCTCCTCCTTGTGGAAGCGGAGGTTCTCGAGCAGCAGCACCTCGCCGGGCTTCAGCTCCTTCACCGCGGCCTCGGCCTGCGGCCCGACGCAGTCCTCGGCGAAGGCGACCGGCTTGCCGAGCGCCTTCGAGAGCGGCTCGACCAGCGGCTTGAGCGACATCTCCGGCACGCGCTTGCCGTCGGGCCGGCCGAAGTGGCTCAGCACGATCACCCGGGCGCCCTTGTCGGCCAGCTCCTTCAGCGTCGGCGCGGCGCGCTCGATGCGCGTGGCATCCGTCACCTTGCCGTTCTTCATCGGCACGTTGAGGTCGATCCGGACCAGCACCCGCTTGCCCGACACCTGCTCGGAATCGATCGTCTTGAACTCGCTCATGCTTTCTTCCTGATCACGAACACCAACACATCGCCCTCGCGGCCCGCCGAGACCAGCTCGTGGCCGGTCTGCCGGCAGTATGCCGGGAAATCCTGTTCCGCCGCCGGATCGGTGGCGCGCACCGTCAGCACCCCGCCGGGATCGAGCTCGCGCATCTTGCGGTTGGCGCGCAGCACCGGCAGCGGGCAGAGCAGGCCGGTCGCGTCGTATTCCAGGCGGTCGGTCACGGGCGGCTCAGTTGCGCGGGCGATAATACTTCATCGCCTCCGGCACCCAGCGCTTGATGTCGGCGATGCGGGTTTGGTCGGCGGGATGGGTGCTCAGCCATTCCGGCGTGCGCGGGCCGGCGCTCAGCGCCTTCATGCGCTCCCACACGCCGACCGCCTCGCGCGGGTCGTAGCCGGCCAGCGCCATCAGCACGAGGCCGATATGGTCGGCTTCGGATTCCTGCGCGCGCGACATCGGCAGCAGGATGCCGACCGAGGCGCCCGCGCCGAGCGCCGCCGCGGTCATCGGCACGGTGCTTGCGCTGTTGCGCCCGCCCGCGACGGCGAGGCCGACGGTCGCCAGCAGCACCCCGGCGCTGACTGCTTTCTGGTCGCTCAGCCGCTCGGCGCTGTGGCGGGCGAGCGCGTGCGCCACCTCGTGGCCGATCACGGCGGCGAGGCCCGCCTCGGTGCGGCTGATCGGCAGGATGCCGGAATAGACCGCGATCTTGCCGCCCGGGAGACAGAAGGCGTTGGGCACGTTCTTCGAGATGGTGCGGAATTCCCAGCTGTAGTGCGGCGCTTTCCACAGGGTGCTCGGCGGGTGCTCGGCGGCGTCGGCGATGCGGCGGCCGACCTTCTCGACCAGGGCATTGAGCTCGACGTCGTGGCTCTGCGGCTCGCTGGACAGCACCTGGCGATAGGTCCGCGCGCCGAGCTGGCGCTCCTCGGATTCGCTCACCAGCATCATCTGCGAGCGTCCGGTCACGGGCGCGGATTCGCACGCCGCGAGCAAGCAGTAAGCGAGCAGGAGCATGCGCCGCATGCGGCGACTCTAGTAAAGCCCGGTGATCGGGTCGAGGTTTCTTCCTCATGCTCTTCCGGACCGCGCGCATCCTGCGCGCTCGGATTCATGAGGGCGCGTCGCCGTTTCGCCGCTTCGCGGTGAAAGCGGCTTTATGCGCGCGGTCCGGAAGAATATGAAAACTCAGAAGAATCCCTTACCGCCGCGGCGCTTCAATTCTTCGCCGGCCGCGCGGCCCATCGCTTCGGCGTCGGCGGCGGGGCCGGTGCGGTCGGTCGCGATCAGTTCCGAGCCGTCGGGCTTGGCGATCAATCCGCGCAGATAGAGCGCGCCATCCTTGTCGAAGATTGCATGGCCCGCGATCGGCGTGCGGCACGAGCCGTCGAGCACCGCGAGCATCGCATGCTCGGCGGTGACGCAGGTCGCGGTCGGCGCATGGTTGATGCCGGCGAGCCAGCCGACCACTTTCGCATCGTCGACGCGGCATTCGATGCAGACCGCACCCTGTCCGACCGCGGGCAGCATCTCGTCTTCCGGCACCGGCGCGCCGACGGCGAGGCCGAGCCGCTTCAGTCCGGCGAGCGCCAGCAAGGTTGCCTCGACGTCGCCGCGCTCGCGCTTGGCCAGGCGCGTGTCGACGTTGCCGCGCAGGTTGACGATCTGCAGATCGGGCCGGCGGTAGAGCAGCTGCGCGCGGCGGCGCAGCGCCGAGGTGCCGACGATCGCGCCGTTCCGGAGGTCGGCGATGCGGGTGATGTCGCCCGCAATCAGCACGTCGCGCGCATCCTCGCGCGGCAGGAAGGCCGAGATCACCAGCCCGGCCGGCTGCGCCGTCGGCATGTCCTTCATGCTGTGCACGGCGGCGTCGATGCGGCCCGACAGCAGCGCGTCCTCGATCTCCTTGACGAACAGGCCCTTGCCGCCAGCCTCGGACAACGGCCGGTCCTGGATCGCATCGCCGGTGGTCTTGATGGTCACGACCTCGATCGCGTCGGGCGCCGCCAGTTCCGGCACCGCGCGCGCCAGCGCCTGCCGCACCAGTCCGGTCTGGACCAGCGCCAGCTTGCTGCCGCGCGTGCCGAGGCGAAGGAGGGAAGCCATGGCGCTCCTCTAGCTTACGCCACCCCCGGAGGCTAGAAGACACGCATGCGCGTCCTGGGCATCGAAACGAGCTGCGACGAAACGGCGGTCGCGGTGGTCGAGGCGCCGGCGGGCGACAAACCGATCGGCCGCATCCTCGCCAACGTCGTCTACAGCCAGCTCACCGAGCATCGCCGCTTCGGCGGCGTGGTGCCCGAGATCGCCGCGCGCGCCCATCTCGAGCGGCTCGACGGGCTGGTCGCCGAGGCGCTGGCGACGGCGGGACTCGAGTTCGGCGACCTCGACGGCATCGCCGCGACCGGCGGGCCCGGCCTGATCGGCGGCGTGATGGTGGGCGTGATGACCGCCAAGGCGATCGCCTTCGCGCACGACAAGCCGTTCCTGGCGATCAACCATCTCGAAGGTCACGCGCTGTCGGCGCGGCTCACCGAGGATGTGGCGTTTCCCTATCTGCTGCTGCTGGTGTCGGGCGGCCACTGCCAGCTCCTGACGGTGCGTGGGCCCGGCGACTTCACCCGGCTCGGCACGACCATCGACGACGCCGTGGGCGAATGCTTCGACAAGACGGCCAAGCTGCTGGGCCTGGGCTTTCCCGGCGGGCCGGCGGTCGAGCGGGCGGCGAAGACCGGCGACCCCGCGCGGCTCACCCTGCCGCGGCCGATGTGGCGCAAGCCGGGCTGCGACTTCTCCTTCTCGGGCCTCAAGACCGCCGTGCGTCAGCTCGCCGAGCGGCTGCCCAAAGGCGATGCGCAGGCCGTCGCCGATCTCTGTGCCGCGTTCCAGCGCACGGTGGGCGACGTGCTGGCCGATCGCTGCGCCAACGCGCTCGCTCTCGCGCCGAGCGACACCCTGGTCGTGGCGGGCGGCGTCGCCGCCAACACTTATCTGCGCGGGCGTCTCGAAGGCCTGGGCGTTCGGCTGGTCGCGCCGCCGATCAAGCTCTGCACAGACAACGGCGCCATGATCGCCTGGGCGGGCATCGAGCGGCTGCGCCGCGGCATGACCGATCCGCTCGACTTCGCGCCGCGGCCGCGCTGGCCGCTCGATGCGGGGTTCCCGAAATGAACGTCACCATCCTGTTCGGCACGCCGATCGTGATCGTCGAGCTGCCGGAGGCGGCAGCGCTCAACAGCGCGCTCAGCGCGACGATCCACGCGCGCGAGAAGAGCCATCCCGGCACGCAGCATTCCAATCTCGGCGGCTGGCAGTCCGACTGGGAGATGGATCGCTGGGGTGGCGCGGCGGCGATCAAGCTGCTGGCGATCGGCCGCAACACCGCCAACCGCATCACCACCGACCGCCAGGGCAAACCGGTATCGATCGCCTGGAAGGCCAACATGTGGGCGAACATCAACCGCGCCGGCCACGGCAACGAGTTCCACTCCCATCCGGGCAGCTTCTGGTCGGCGGTGTACTACGTCGACGACGGCGGCATCGATGCCGATCCGGCGCTGGGCGGCGAGCTCGAATTCATGGACCCGCGCGGGCCCGGGCCGGCGATGTACGCGCCGCAGCTCGCCTATGGCAGCGCCGGCCTCTCGGTCGGCGCCAACGAGACCGTGCGGCCGAAGACCGGACGCCTGGTGATGTTCCCGGCCTGGGTGCTGCACCAGGTGCGGCCCTACAAGGGCAGCGCCGAGCGCATCTCGATCGCCTTCAACCTCAGCCTGTGATGGCGGACTCGGCGCATATCGGCGTGGTCGGCGGCGGCGCCTGGGGCACCGCGCTCGCCTGCCTGGCGCGCCGCGCCGGCCGAAGGGTGACGCTGTGGTCGCGCGATCCTGCCGTCGCGCGCGCGATCGCAAGCGAACGCGCCAACCCCATCTACTTGCCGGGCATTCCGCTAGAGGCCGGCATCGAGCCCGCCGCGACGCTCGACGCGCTGGGGTCGTGCGATGTCCTGTTGCTGGTCTGCCCCGCGCAGGCGGTGCGGGAGCTGGCGCCGCGCCTGCCGGGCGACAGTCCGGTCGTGATCTGCGCCAAGGGCATCGAGGCCTCGACCGGCCTGCTGATGCCGGAGGTGCTCGCTGAGATTCAGCCCGAGCGCCGGCTGGCGCTGCTGTCGGGTCCGAGCTTCGCCGAAGAGGCGGTGCGGGGCCTGCCCACGGCGGTCAGCATCGCGACCTGGGATCCGAGCCTGGGCCAAAGCCTCGCCGCGTCGCTCGCGGCCGGCGCCTTCCGGCCCTACTGGACGCACGACGTGCTGGGCGTGGCGCTGGGCGGTGCGGTCAAGAACGTGCTGGCGATCGCGGCCGGGATCGTCGAGGGCCGCGGGCTCGGCCACAACGCGGCGGCCGCGCTGGTGACGCGCGGCTTCGCCGAGATGGCGCGGCTGGGACTGGCGATGGGCGCGGAGCTCGAGACGCTGACCGGCTTGAGCGGCCTGGGCGATCTCGTGCTGACCTGCCACGGCCCGCTGTCGCGCAACCGCTCGCTCGGCCTGGCGCTCGGCAAGGGCACGTCGCTGGCCGACTACATGCAGGGCCGCCGCCAGGTGGTCGAAGGCGCGGCGACGGCGCCGGCGGTGCTGGCGCGCGCGAAACGGCACGGCATCGAAATGCCGATTTGCACCGCCGTCGATGCTATCCTGCACAAGGGCGCGGATCTCGACCAGACGATCCGCGGCCTGCTGGCGCGACCGCTGCGGCGCGAGGGGGAGTGAGATGGCGCATTGGCTGATCAAGTCGGAGCCTTCGGCTTATTCCTGGGACCAGCTGGTCAAGGAGAAGCGCACCGCGTGGACCGGCGTGCGCAACGCCCAGGCCGCGGCCAACCTCAAGGCGATGAAGTCGGGCGATCTCTGCTTCTTCTATCATTCCAACGAGGGCAAGGAGATCGTCGGCATCGCCAAGGTGGTGAAGACCGCCTATCCCGACCCGACCGACAAGGCCGGCAAGGCGGTCGCGGTCGATGTCGCCGCGGTCGAGCCGGTCAAGCAGCCGGTCGGCCTCGCCGGGCTGAAGGCCGATGCCCGGTTCAAGGACTTCAAGCTGGTGCGCCAGTCGCGGCTTTCTGTCGTGCCGGTCAGCGACGAGCACTGGAAGCTGATCCAGAAGATGTCCGCCACCACGTGACCGACAATCGCCGCGGCATCCTCGCGATGTCGGCATCGGTGGTGGTCTTCATCTTCAACGATGCGCTGATCAAGCTGGCGGCCGAGACGATGCCGCCGATGCAGGCGATCGGCCTGCGCGGCGTGTTCGCCACGCTGTGGTGCGTGCTGGCGCTGCTGCTGCGCGGCGAGCTGCGCCACGTCCATCACCTTGGCCACCGCTCGGTCGCGCTGCGCGGCCTGCTCGAGGCGACGGCGGCGATCAGCTACCTGATCGCGCTCGCCTACATCCCGTTCGCGATCGCCACCGCGATCAACCTGTCGACGCCGCTGTTCCTCGCCGCCCTTGCCGTGCTGCTGCTGGGCGAGACCGTCGGCTGGCGGCGCTGGACGGCGATCGCGGTGGGCTTCGCGGGCGTGCTGATGGTGATCCAGCCGCGGCCCGGCGACCTCGACATCTGGACCTGGCTGGTCGTCTTCTCGTCGCTGGCCGGAGCCACGCGCGACGTCGCGGCGCGCTGGGTGCCGCCGATGGTGCCGACGCTGGTCGTGTCGCTCAGCTCGGCGGTGACGCTCGCCGTCGTCGGCTGCGCCTGGGCGAGTCTCGACGGCTGGCAGCCGATGAGCACGCGCGGCGTCGCGCTGGTGGCCGGCTCATCGGTGCTGCTGGCGGCCGGCTATCAGTTCCTGATGATCGCGCTGCGCTCGCGCGCGGAGTTCTCGGTGATCGGCTCGTTCCGCTACGCCTCGGTGCTGTGGGCGCTCGCCATCGGCTACGTGCTGTGGGGCGACGTGCCCAACCTGCTGGCGGTCGCCGGGATCGCGGTGATCGTCGGCGCCGGCCTCTACATCCTGCAGCGCGAACGCCTGCGCGCGATCGCTCAGCGCGAGATCCAGGCCTCGTAGTCGCGCGCCACGTCCTCGACCGCGGTGTCGTAGAAACGCTTGCCGTGCTCGGGCGTCGCCTGGCTGGGATCGGAGCCGATGCGGCCGTCGGGAAAGGCGCGCCGGTAGTCCTCGGCGTCGGCGAACGAGCCGTTGGGCGCGATGCGCGGCTCGAGCTGCGTGCGGTTCATCGTCTCGGGATACTTGTACCAGGTGAGCGCCACTTCCGACGCGGTGGCGTGGCTGCCCTCGCCGGTCGGATAGAGCTCGGCGCTGAGCCGCTTGATCGCCGGACTGTCCCACCAGTTGCGCAGGGCGCACTTGATCGAGGGCTGGTTGGACAGCCGCTGCATCGAGCGCTCGGCATAGATCTCCGAGAACGCCGCCGTCACCGTGGCGATGTTGCCGCCATGGCCGTTGACGAAGAAGAAGCGGGTGAAGCCGTGCCGCGCCAGCGACACCACGTTGTCGCGCACCACGGCGATCAGCGTCGTCGGCTTGAGCGTGATCGACCCGGGGAAGTCGAGGTGATGCTGCGCCATGCCGACCGAGATGGTCGGTGCCACCAGCGCGCCCACCTTCTCGCCGACGCCGCGGCCGATCATCTCGGCGGTCAGCGCATCGGTGCCGATCAGGCCGGTCGGGCCATGCTGCTCGGTCGAGCCGATCGGGATGATGATGCCGGTCTTGCTCTTGAGATAGTCCTCGACGAACTGCCAGGTCTTGAGCTGAAGCTGCACGCGGAACTCCTCAGAGGGCGATGGCCGCCGGATCGGTGACCGGCGCCTCGCAGGACAGGTTGCGGCAAACATAGAGGGCGGGCCTGCCGCCGACGAGTCCTTTGCCCGCGGCGGGGTGGCTCGGTGGCAGCGAGTCGGCCGGCGAGAGCCGCCGCACGATCTTGCCGGGCAGGCTCCTGTCGTAGATCGCGCGCCGCAGCGCTTCGGTCTGCGGCGACTCAAGCTCGCCGACGATCACCAGCTCGACCGCGCTCTGCAGCGTCTCGTAGCCGTTGAGCAGGGTCATCAGCGGAAAGAAGTTGCTCTCGAGCTCGCCCGCGAAGGCCGCGACCTGGCGGCGGGCCTTGTCGTGCCAGCGCGCCTCGCCGGTCAGGATCCAGAGGCGGGCGAAGACGCCGACCAGGGTCCCGTTGCCGGCGGGTGCGGCGTTGTCGTGGCAATGCTTGCTGCGCACGATCAGGTCGGCCGCGTCGTCGGCAGTCATGAAGTAGCCGCCGTTCGCGTCGTCGGCGAAGTGCCGGTCGAGCACGGCGACCAACGCCCGCGCCTCGTCGAGATAGGCGCTCTCGCCGGTCGCCTCGAACAGCGCCACGCCGGCGCGCGCCATGTTGGCGTAGTCGTCGAGCGTGCCGCGGTGCAGCCGCTTGCCGGCGCGGTGCGAATGGAACAGCCGGCCGCTCTCGTCCCGCATCGCGTCCATGACGAAACGCCAGGCGCTCACCGCGGCGGCCAGCCAGTCGTCGCGCTGGAACACGGCGGAGGCGTTGGCCAGCGCGGCGATCATCAGGCCGTTCCAGTCGGCCAGCACCTTGTCGTCCCAGCCCGGCCATACCCGTTTGTCGCGCACCGCCTTGAGCCTGGCCCGCAGCGCCTCGAGCCGCCGCTCGTCGGCGTTGTCCAACAGCGCGGGCGAGCGATTGCGGTGCAGGATGTTGTGATGCTCCCAGTTGCCCTCGGCCGTGACGTCGTAGGCTTGGCGAAAGAACGCGCCGTCGTCGGGTCCGAGGTCGGCATCGATTTCGGCGGCGTCCCAGACGTAGAACTTGCCCTCGACGCCCTCTGAGTCCGCATCGTAGGTCGCGGCGAAGCCGCCGCCCTCGGCGACCATCTCGCGCAAGGTCCAGGCGCAGGTCTCGGCGATGCGCGCGGCGTAGAGCGGGTTCTTGGTCTCCTGCCAGACCAGGCACAGCAGATCGATCAGCTGCGCGTTGTCGTACAGCATCTTCTCGAAATGCGGGATCAGCCATTCGTTGTCGGTGGCGTAGCGCGCGAAGCCGCCGCCGAGATGATCGTAGATCCCGCCCTGGCTCATGCGATCGAGCGTGACGGTGACGGCGTCGCGCAGCCGGGTGTTGGCGCGATCGCGCAGCCAGCCGCGCCACAGCAGCTCGAACACGTAGGGTGACGGGAATTTCGGCGCCTGCCCGAAGCCGCCCCATTCCATGTCGCATTCCTGGACGATGCGGTTGGCTACCTGGTCGAGCAGCGAGAGCGGCAGGAGCGGCCCGGCCCGCTGCCATTCGACCGCCTTGTTGCGCGCCCGCTTGGCGAGCGCGTCCAACAGCCCGGCGCGGTTGGTCTCGATATCCTGCGGCCGCTCGCGGAAGGTTTGCGCCACGCCTTTCAGCACGTCGACGAAGCTCGGACGGCCGTAGCGCGCCGGCGTCGGGAAGTAGGTGCCGCCCCAGAAGGGCTCGCCCTTGGGCGTGCAGAACATGGTGAGGGGCCAGCCGCCCTGTTCGCCCATGATGTGCAGGGCCTGCATGTAGATCGCGTCGACGTCGGGCCGCTCCTCGCGGTCGACCTTGATGTTCACGAACAGCGCGTTCATGACCGCCGCGACCTCGGGCGATTCGAAGCTTTCGTGCGCCATCACATGGCACCAGTGGCAGGCGGCGTAGCCGACCGACAGCAGGATCGGCCGGTTGGTGCGTTGCGCCTCGGCCAGCGCCTGCTCGCCCCACGGCCACCAATCGACCGGATTGTGCGCGTGCTGCAGCAGGTAGGGGCTGGTCTCGCCGGCCAGCCGGTTCATGCCGTGGATTCCCCGAGCGTGCCTTCGCTGTTGATCACGAGAACGCGGCTGCGCGAGTCGAGATGCAGCGCCTTGAACGCGGCCGCGTCCTCGCAGACCCGCAAGAGCCCCGCCAGGCCGGCGCAGCCCGACGGGCCGGAGGCGATCGCCGGATCGCCCGGCAGCGGATGGGCCAGCAGCTTGCGCGCGGGCATCACCTGGTCCTCGCGGATGGTCATGAACCAATCCGCGCCGAGGCCGACCACCGGCCAGGTGACCGGCGAGATCTCGCGGCAGGCGAGGCCGCCCATCACCGTGTCGGCGTTGCCGCTGGCGAGCGCCGGCTTGCCCGCACGGTTGCTCTGGAACCAGCAGTCGGCGCTCTCGGGCTCGACGACGATGGACTTCGGTCGGGGCTCATAGCGCGCCCAGAGATAGCCGATCACCGCGGCCGCCAGCCCGCCCACGCCCGCCTGCACGAAGACGTGCGTCGGTCCCGGCCGCCACTGGCGGATCACCTCCTCGACCAGCACGGTGTAGCCGCGCATCACGCTGCGCGGCGTGCTGTCGTAGCCTTCCCACGAGGTGTCGGAGATGATCGTCCAGCCGTTGGCGTGAGCCTGTCGCCGGCATTCGGCCACGGCGGTGTCGTAGTCGCCGTCGATCCGGATGACCTCGGCGCCGCGCGCCCGGATGGCGGCCTCCTTCTCGGCCGAGGTGAATTTCGGCAGGAAGACGATGCAGCGATTGCCGAACAGCCGGGCGCCGGCGGCGACCGAGCGGCCATGATTGCCCGAGCTCGCGGTGGTGAAGACATAGCCCTTGGTGATCTCGCGATGGTCGCCGCGCAGCACCTCCTCGAAGGTCGGCGACTGGTGATAGGCCTCGCCAATCGACCCGCTCAGCACGTTGTAGACCGCCAGCACCCCGCCCAGCGCCTTGAAGGCGCCGAAGCCGAAGCGCTGGCTTTCGTCCTTGATCCGGAGCTCGCCGATGCCCAGCCGTCCGGCCAGCGCCGGCAGGGCGAAAAGCGGCGTCTCCTTGTGCGCCGGGCACGCTTTCAGCATATCCAGCAACTCGGGCACGCCGTTGGGATTGACCACGAACTGCTGGTCGCGGCCGAACGGCTGGGAATTGGCGCGGGGGTTCCGGGTTATCCAGTCAGCGGTCATGATAGGCTGCAGCAGATGGAGAACGACCCATGAAAGTCAATGTCGAGGTGACCTGCACGCCCGAGGAGGCGCGCGCCTTCTTCGGCCTGCCGGACCTCAAGCCGATGCAGGATCGGGTGATGGGCGAGATCGAGGAACGGCTGCGCTCGAGCCTCAATGCCATGAATCCCGAGACGATCTTCAAGACCTGGCTGCCCGCCTCAATGCAGGGCGTCGAGCAGATGCAGCAGCTCCAGCAGGCGTTCTGGTCCCAGCTCGCCAATGTCGCTTCGGGAAAGAAGGAATAGCGATGAGCGTCCGCGAAAAATCGACCGATCCCGCGCCCTATTACGAGGCGCACGTCTTCTGCTGCACCAACCGCCGGCCGGCCGGCCATCCGCGCGGCTGCTGCGCCGACAAGGGCAGCGAGGCGCTGCGCGATTACATGAAAGACCGCGCCAAGGCGCTCGGCCTCAAGAAGGTGCGCATCAACAGCGCCGGCTGCCTCGACCGCTGCGAGCTTGGACCGAGCATGGTCATCTATCCCGAAGGCGTCTGGTACAGCGTGCCGACCAGGGAGGATGTCGACGAGGTGCTGCAGAAGCACCTGGTCGAGGGCGGCCGGGTCGACCGCCTGATGCTGCAGACCGCCGACAAGCTGCCCAAGGATCGGGTCAAGGCGGCGGAGTAAGCCTTTCTCATATTCCTCTCCCCCGCCAGGGGGAGAGACTAGGAGAGGGGGTCGCGAAAGCTTGTTGTAGCCCTTCCCGTCATCCCGAGCGGAGCGAAGCGAAGTCGAGGGACCTGTTCATGTAGCGGATATCTCATGAACAGATCCCTCCGCTTCGCCGCGCTACGCGCGGCTTCGGTCGGGATGACGGTTTTTTTAGGGAGAGGAGAAAGGCTCTACTCCAGCAGCTCCCCCAGCCGCTTGATCACCCGCGTCGGTTTGGCGATGGCATGGGGAGGAATGCCGGCGTCGAACGGGTCGTACCAGATGCCGCAGAGGCCGAGCTTCTGCGGCGCCTCGACCTCCCATTCGTAGTTGTCCCCCACCATCCAGGCGTCGCAGGCGGCGCAGCCCAGGCGCTCCAGCGCATGGCGGTAGACGGCGGGCTCGGGCTTGCCCTGGCCGAACTCGCCCTCGATCTGGATGTGGTCGAAGCGATGGGCAAGGTCGAAGCGCTCGATCTTGGCCCGCTGGAACTCGGCGGAGCCGTTGGTCACTAGCGCGAGCCGCACGCCGTGCTGACGCAAGGCGTCGATCGTGGCATGGGCGTCGGGATAGAGCCGGTATTCGGCGCGGCGCAGCTCGGTGAAGGCGTCGGCGATGCGGTCGGCCAGCGCCTCGTCGCGATAGCCCAGCCGGGCGAGCCCGCGGCGGACGGACAGTCGCCGCGCGGCAGGAATGTCGAGCCGCCACTTGGCCGCCTCGGCGTGGTTGTTCCAGAAGGCGCGCGCCTCGTCCATCACCGCGACCCGCACGCGCTCGATTGCGGCGTCGCCGTGCGCGTCGAGATGCGCCGCGAAGACATGCAGCAGGCGCGTCCACGCCTCCTCGGGCTGCGCATAGGCCCGGATCAGCGTGTCGTCGAGATCGAACAGGATGGCGTGCGGCAGGTCCGGCATGCGGTCAGTTGGTCGGCTGGCTCGCGAAGCTGGTCGGTGCCGGGCTGACCACGACGCCGCGATCGCCCTGCACCTCGATCACCGCCAGCGTGCGCTCGGTGCGCCCGTCGGGCAGGAAACGGAACACGCCGTCGACGCCGGACCAGCCGTTGGGGTTGGCAATCGCCTCGGCCGAGAAATCGCCGCCGGGCTTGACGCGGGCGAGCTGGCTCGCCAGCGACACCGCATCGTAGGCGAGCGTCGCCAGCCGGTGCGGCGGCCGGTTGTAGGTCGAGACGTACTTGCGTTCGAAGTCGGCGCGCCGCGCCGGATCGGGCGCGGCGTACCACGCGCCGCGCAGCATCGCCTCGGAGCCGATGCCCGGAACGTCCCAGACGCCGGTGCCGATCAGCTGGACCGATCGCTGGTCGACGCCCGCGGCGGAAAGCGCGGCCAGCACGCCGGTGACGCGGGGCGGCGCGACCGGGACCAGCACGGCGAGCTTGCCCTCGCCCTTGGCTGCGTCGGCGATGCGGCGGGCGGCGGTCGAGACGTCGCCGCCCTCGTCGTAGGCTTCCGCGGCGACGACCGTGCCGCCGCGGATCGTGACCTGGCTTTGCAGCGTGCGGGTCATCTGGTCGCCGTAGGCGGTGCGCGGCGCCAGCACGGCGAAGCGCTTGATGCCGGTCGAGACGCTGTAGTCGACCACCCGGCGCACCTGCGGCGGCGCGGCGATGCCCATCACCCAGAGCCCGGGCTGCGCCACGCTCTCGTCGTTGGAGAAGGCGATGATGTTGACGCGGTCCTGGCGCCGGAGCGGCCCCAGGGCACTCGCGGAGGAGCCGAACAGCGGCCCGAGGACCAGCGCCACGCCGTCGGTCAGCGCCTTCTTGTAGGCCTGGATGGCGCCGTCGCCGGTCTCGCCGCTGTCATAGGCCGCCAGGGCGAGTTCCTTGGCGCCGGTGTCGAACAGGGCCAGCTCGGCGGCCTGCTGCATCGACTGGCCGATCGGTGCGCTGCGGCCGCTGAGCGGCAGCAGCAGCGCAATGCGCGCCTTGCCCGACGCGGTGGTCGGCGAGCCCGCCTGCGGTCCGGCAGGCTTGGGCGGCGGGGGCGGCGTGGTAGTCTGCGGCGCCTCGGTGCAGGCTCCCAGCAGAAACGCAACGCTGGCGAGCGCGATCAGGGACAGGCGCATCGGCGCAAAACTCCGGTTCGGACGGATGTGAGATGGACGGCAACGAGCGCTCCCAAGCTACCGGCCGGCAGGGCGAAGGTAAACCGCCCGACAAGCCCCTCGCGCCGGGACTGCATATTGTTGCCACGCCGATCGGCAACCTGCGCGACATCACTCTGCGCGCCCTTGATACATTGCGCGGCGCCGATCTGATCGCCTGCGAGGACACGCGCGTCTTCGCCAAGCTCGCCAACCATCACGGCATCGCCGTGCCGACGGTCGCCTACAGCGATGCGACCCAGCAGGCCAGCGAGCCGCGCCTGATGCGCGCGCTGGGCGAGGGCAAGCGGGTGGCGCTGGTGTCCGACGCCGGCATGCCGCTGATCTCCGATCCCGGCTATCGCCTGGTGCGGGCGGCATTGGCGGCGGGCCACGCGGTGACCGCCGTGCCGGGGCCGTCGGCGGTGCCGATGGCGCTCGCCCTGTCGGGCCTGCCGACCGACCGTTTCCTGTTCAGCGGATTCCTGCCGGCGAAGGCCGGCGAGCGCCGCCGCGCGATCGCGGACGTGGCGCAGATTCCGGCGACGCTGGTCTTCTTCGAGGCGCCGCATCGGCTCGCCGCCTCGCTGGCGGATCTCGCCGAGCTGCTGGGCGATCGGCCGGCCGCGATCGCGCGCGAGCTGACCAAGCTGTTCGAGGAGGTGCGCCGGCAATCGCTGAGCGAACTGGCGGCGCACTATGCGGCTCAGCCCGACGTCAAAGGCGAGATCGTCGTGGTGATCGGCCCGCCGGGTGAAACGGCTGCACCCGACGCGCATGCGCTCGATGGTGCGCTGCGGCAGGCGCTGGCGACGGCTTCGGTCAAGGATGCCGCAGCCGAAGTCGCCGCGCGCTTTGGACTTCGTCGCCGCGAGGTCTATGCTCGCGCCCTCGAGCTCAAGCGTCAGGGCGCAACATGACCATCGAGACCCGCCGCCAGGCCCATCGCCTCGGGCACGCCGCCGAATGGCGCGCGGTGTGGCGCCTGCGCATCGCCGGCTATTCGATCCTGGCGCGCCGTTACAAGACCAAGCTCGGCGAGATCGACATCGTCGCGCGGCGCGGCGGCGTGCTGGCTTTCGTCGAGGTCAAGGCGCGTGGCGATTTCGAGACCGCGGGCTTCGCCCTCTACGGCCGGCAGTTCGGCCGGGTCGCCGCAGCGGCCAGCCTGTTCGTGGCGCGCCATCCGCATTATGCCGCGCACTCGCTCCGCTTCGACGCCATGCTGGTGGCCGGGCTGTGGCCGCGGCACCTGCCGGATGTCTGGCGCGCGCCGGAGTAGCGCGTGCCTCTCGATGCGATGCTGGTGGCCGCCGAGCTCAAGCGGCTGCGCGATCTGTGCGCCGCTGGCGCGCGCATCGACCTGCTGCAGGCCGGGCTGACGCTGAGCGTCCTGCAGCGCGACGCGCCGATCGACACTGCGCCGCTGCATCAGCACGTGGCGGCGATCGCCGCCGACCTCGCCGACCTGGTGCGGCGCCGCGGGGCGCAGCCGCAGCGGCTGGCCGAGGTGATCGCCACCGCCTACGGCTACCGCGGCGACAACGAAACCTATGACGACCTGCAGAATGCCGACCTCGCGCGCGTGCTGGAGCGCCGCAAGGGCCTGCCGGTGGCCTTGTCGATCGTCTACCTGCACATCGCCCGCGGCCAGGGATGGCCGGCCGAGGGCCTGGGCTTTCCCGGCCACTTCCTGATCAGGGTCGAGATCGACGGGGCACGCCACGTGCTCGACCCCTTCAACGACGGCCAGGTGGTCGAGGCGCCCGAGCTGCGCAGCCTGCTGCAACGGGTGCTCGGGCCCGACGCCAATCTCGCGCCCGAGCATTTCGACGCGGTGCCCGATCGTGACGTCCTGCTGCGGCTGGAAAACAACGTCCGTTTGAGGCTCGCCAAGCGCGAGGACTGGCCCGGCGCCGCGCGCTCGCTCGAACGCATGCTGACGATCGCGCCCGACCGACCGGAGCTGCTGTTCGAGTCAGGCCAGATCAATACCCGCCTCGACAATCGGCGCGCCGCGATCGCCGCCTTCGAGCGCTTCCTCGCCACCGACGCGGCAAAGGCCGACCCGGCCCTCGGCCAGCGTGCCTCTGCCCTGTTGCAGGAATTGCGCCGCGGGCTTAACTGAACGCGCTCCTCCCCCGTCTGCGGGGGAGGTGTCGGCGTAACCGCCGACGGAGGGGTCATGAGCAGCATCGATGCTGCGGCTCATGACCCCTCCGCCCGCGTACGACGCGGGCACCTCCCCATTTGAATGGGGAGGTGAAGAACCGGAGAACCGAATGAAGCTCAAGGTCGCCATCCAGATGGACCACGTGTCCACCATCGACATCGATGGCGATTCGACCTTCGTGCTGGGGCTCGAGGCGGAGCGGCGCGGCTACGAGGTCTGGCACTACACGCCGCCCGAGCTGATCTTCCGCGACCGCAAGGTGCTGGCGCGGGCCCAGCCGATGAAGCTCAAGCGCGAGAAGGGTGCCCACTTCACCCTGGGTGCGACCGAGCTCGTGGAGCTTGCGACGTTCGACGTCGTGCTGCTGCGCCAGGACCCGCCGTTCGACATGTCCTACATCACCACCACGCACCTGCTGGAGCACATCCATCCCAGGACGCTGGTGGTCAACGATCCGGCCCAGGTGCGCAATGCGCCGGAGAAGCTGTTCGTCACCCATTTCGACAGGGTGATGCCGCCGACGCTGATCACCGCCGACGCCCGCGCCCTGCGCGAGTTCCGCGACGAGCACCGCGACATCATCATCAAGCCGCTGTTCGGCAACGGCGGTGCCGGCGTGTTCCGCCTCAAGCCGGACGACGAGAACTTCGCCTCGCTGCTCGAGATGTTCTCGCAGCGCAGCCGCGAGCCGGTGATCGCCCAGCGCTACCTGCCGGAGGTGCGCCAGGGCGACAAGCGCATCATCCTGATCGACGGCAAGGCGGCCGGCGTGGTCAATCGCGTGCCGGCGCAAGGCGAGGCGCGCTCCAACATGCATGTTGGCGGCAAGGCGGTGAAGGAGACCCTGTCCCGGCGCGATCTGGAGATTTGCGAGATCATCGGACCGGAGCTCGCCAGGCGCGGCCTGATCTTCGTCGGTATCGACGTGATCGGCGACTATCTCACCGAGATCAACGTGACCTCGCCGACCGGCCTGCAGCAGATCAACCGGTTCGACGGCGTGTCGCTCGAGGCGCAGATCTGGGACCGCATCGAGGTCCGCTATCAGGAAAGTCGGAGGACCGGGTCATGATCCGTCGCAGCTTCTTGGTGGCGGCGCTCGCCGGTACGGCAGGGCCCGCCTTGGCGCAAATCGACAGCATGACGCAGAAGCCGATCGTCAAGGCGGTGCGCGACGGCGACGAGGAGAAGGTCCGCCAGTCGCTGCTCAAGGGCGAGAATCCCAACCAGTCGGATTCGAGCGGCCGCCCGCTGCTGATGATCGCCGTGATGGACGGCCAGGTCGCCGTCGTCGATGCCCTGCTGAAGGGCGGGGCGCTGCCGGATGCGACCGATCGCGAGAGCTACACCTCGCTGATCCGCGCGGCCGAGCGCGGCGATCTCGACATCGCCGACCGGCTGCTCAAGCGCAACGCCAAGCCGAGCGCGCAGACGCGGCAGGGCGTCACCGCGATGATGGTGGCGGCGCGGCTCGGCCATGCCGAGATCGTGCGGCTGCTGCTCGAGCGCAAGGCCGATCCCAATGTTCCGGACTTCACCGGCCGCACCGCGCTCACCTACGCCCGCCAGAACAATCGCGGCAGTATCGAGACGATGCTGCGCAAGGCCGGCGGGCGCGAATGAGCGAGGCGCCGGCTGACGTTCCGCGGCCGGCCGCGCCGATCCGCATCACCGGCCGCCTCTTCCTCGATCCGGCCGAGATCCAGGAAAGCTTCATCCGCGCCGGCGGCCCGGGCGGACAGCACGTCAACACCACCGCGACGGCGGTGCAGCTGCGCTTCGACGTGCGCGGCTCGCCATCGCTGCCCGACGACGTGCGCCGGCGGCTCGAGCGGCTGGCCGGCAGCCGGCTGACGCGCGAGGGCGTGCTGGTGCTCCAGGCGCAGAGCCATCGCAGCCAGAAGCGCAATCGCGAGGAAGCGTTGGCCCGGCTGGTCGAGCTGGTGCGGGCCGCCGCCCGGCCGCCCGTGCCGCGCAAGCCGACCAAGCCGACGCGCGCCAGCAAGCGCCGCCGGCTCGAGCACAAGAAGAAGCACGGCGCGCTCAAGGCGCTGCGCCGGTCGCCGCCGGACTGAATCAAGAGCGGGCGCTCAGGGGCCCGCGGTCAGAACGAGGTTAGCGGCCGCTGCGCAGGGCGATGTCCGACGGCACGGCCTGCGTCGAGGTCGGCGCCTGTTCGGTCGCCGATGGGGCGTTGGCCACAACCAGCCGACGCACCACCAATCCGGCGATCAGGACGATCGCCGTGGCTGTGCCGGACACCGTGAGCGCCTCTGCCCAATTGTAGGAGGGCGTATCGCCGAGGGAGAAGAGACGCTGGGAGAGCCACCAGAAACTGTAGCCGGTATGCACCAGGCCGCCGGTGATGAGCGCTGTCAGGGTGACCAGGAGAGCGGGCAGGACGTGTGTCACGATGTTCTCCCCCCGAGCGGGAACCGGCGGACGGCGATTTCGTATCGCTAGGCGCTGCCGCTAGATCGCATCGGGTTGCAGCGGCAGCCAGTGACCTTTCTGTGGCTGCGATCCCGCGCCTCGCCGGACGCCGGCCGCGTGTCTGCTCCGGGGATCGTGGGCCCTCGCCCCGGGGCACAGGGCAGACGGCATGGAAACCCGATGGTATACCGCTGGCCACGTCCCCGTAGCTCAGCCGGATAGAGCAGCGGTTTCCTAAACCGGAGGTCGGAGGTTCGAATCCTCTCGGGGACGCCATCCTCCTGGCTCAGACGAGAAACCACGGTTCCGCGGGACTGGATGGCTCGGCCGGGGGCGTCTATGACATCCGGGGCCTGACGCGGGCGGCAATAATCCTCGGTTCGGTCACGATGGATGCGGACATCTCCAGGATCTGAAGGCGGCTCGGGCAACCAGTCATGAAAAACAACGGCAAGACCGAAGACGCGCCGGCGGCGCAGGCCGCTCCCGGCGCCGGCGCCAACGAAACGCCAGCCTTCACGCTCACCACCTCGCGGCAGTTTCCGAGCTGGCTCGCCGAGACCGGCGCGAGCATCGCCCTCACGACC
>Ga0310810_10002979_pt1 | contig 18365 bp, 15 predicted proteins | sample NCmetagenome_FD_207641 | JGI IMG/M metagenome (GOLD analysis project Ga0310810, IMG submission 207641) | Soil microbial communities from experimental microcosm in Duke University, North Carolina, United States - NC | ecosystem: Engineered > Artificial ecosystem > Soil microcosm > Unclassified ...
TCCCCTAATCGAGGCCGTTGGATGGGGCTGTTATATTCTGTGGTGCGCTCGGGAGCCCGCTACGAGTGAGGGAGGTGTCTTCGCTACAGCGCCCCTGGTGGTTGCTGGTGATGCTGGTTGTGGTCTTCGTCGTGGCCGCCCCTGTGTGTGAAGCGCAAACCCAGACTCCGACGCCCAAGGTGGCCTCAATTGATATCCGTGGCAACAAGAAGATCGAGCTTCCCGCCATTGAAGGACGGCTGACCTTGAAGCCGGGCGATTCGTATACCCCCGAAAACGTTCGGGGCCAGATCAAGATCCTCTACGAAACCGGATATTTCGAGGACGTACAGCTCGAGACCGAGTCGGTGTCGGATGGCATTGCGCTGACCTTCGTCGTCCAGGAGAAGCCGTTCATCACAGAGATCGTTTTCGATGGCAATGAGGAATTAAGCGACGACAAGTTGAAGGAAAAAATTACGATTAAAAGCCAGGCCTTTTTGGACCAACAACAGGCGAAGGAAAGCGCGGAGAAAATCCGCCTTGCGTATCAGGAGGACGGCTATTTCAGCGCCCAAATCATTCCCATCGTGCAGACGCTAGATGAAGACCGCAAACGGCTGACGTTTTTCATCAAGGAAGGCGAAAAGGCCAAAGTCAAAACCGTCAACTTCGAGGGGATGCGGGCGGCCACCAAGAGTGAGGTCTTCAAGGTCACGGCGACACGCGAGTGGGTGCCGTGGTACGGCCTGTTTACCGAGCTGAAGCTGCCCTCCTTTCTGTCAGACGCCGGGGTGCTCAAGCGCGAGGAAATGAACAATGACGTCGAACGGATCAAGGAGGTGCTGCTCAACAAGGGCTATCTCAATGCCCAGGTCGGGTTGCCGTCCGTCGAACTGAGCGAAGACAAAAAATGGTTCATCGTGACGTATGCGGTGTTGGAAGGGGAGCCATTTACCGTTTCGGAGGTCGGCTTCCGCGGCAATACGGTCTTTGAAGAACCCGAATTGCGCGACAAGATGAAAATCAAGCCGGGAGAAATTTTCCAGCGCCAGAAGATTCGGGACGAAATTAGCCGTCTCACGGATCTCTATGGCAGCAAAGGCTATGCGTTTGCGGACGTCTCTCCGAACGTGAATCCGAATCCCGAAGAGCGCACGGCCACCATCATTCTCAATATCAAAGAAGGCGAGATGATGCGCATCCGGCAGATCAACATCAACGGCAACGACAAGACCAAGGATAACGTCATCCGCCGGGAGTTGCGCGTCGATGAACAGGACGTGATCGATACCCCTTCCCTCAAGCGCAGCTTTCAGCGTCTCAACAACTTGAACTTTTTTGAAACCGTCGAAATCCTTCCTCAGCAGGTGGAGCCGGATAAAGTCGACCTCAATGTCCGGGTCAAGGAAAAGCCGACGGGGCAGTTCAGCATCGGCGGCGGATTCAGCACGCTGGACAAACTGGTGGCCATTGCCGACATCACCGAGGGCAACCTCGGCGGCAATGGATGGATGGGCCGCATCCGTGGTCAACTCGGTCAGCAGCGGACCCTCGGCTTGATTACGTTCAGGAATCCCTATCTGAATGATTCGCTGACCTCTATGCAAATCGACGTGTATCGCAGCATGACGAACTACATCACGTACTTTGAAAAGAAATCGGGAGCGAGCCTGACGTTCGGCCGCTGGCTGTCCGAGTATGTCAGCGGAAGCATCAGCCTGGTGGCGGAGGAGCTGAATTTCAGCGATCCGACCGCCGATGCCCCCGAGCTTGTCCTGCGGCAATTGGGCTCACAAACCACGACGGGTTTTCGTACCTCGCTGGCCCGCGACACCCGTGACTATTTCCTCGACCCGCGAAGCGGGATGCGGACAAGCGTGGGATTCGACTTCGGGACGCCGTACTTGGGGGGCACGAACAATTTCTACAAGTATTACCTCGATGCGATCAAATACACGCCGCTTCCATTCGATACCCGATTCTCGATCCGTGGTCGCTTCGGCGTGGCGGAGGGCCTCAATGGCAAGGATATTCCGTTGACAGAACGATTCTTCGTTGGCGGCATCAATACGATGCGCGGTTTCGTCTTCGGTCGGGCGGGGCCTGTGACGCCGAGCGGCTCCCTGATCGGCGCTGCCAAAGAATTGATCTTTAACAACGATTTCATCTTTACGATTTCGTCCGAGGCCAAATTGAACGGAGTCATTTTCTTCGATTGGGGCAAAGGCTTCGACGACAATGAGTCCGTCTCGTTTGGTGCCTTGCGTAAGGCGGCGGGGCTCGAAGGACGCTGGATCTCGCCCTTTGGACCGCTTCGGGCGGCCTACGGGATCAACCTGGATCCGAATCCCGGAGAGCGAAAAGGCGTCTTCGAATTCACCATCGGCTCATTGTTCTGAGGATGGTAACAATGCGAAGGATGACAACGGCTCAACGCGTATGGCTGGTCGGCTTGGCGACATGGATGGCCACGGCGGCGGGATGCGCCGGAGGCACCAAAATCGAAGGCAAGATCGGCCTGATGGATCCCGCCCGCGTGCTCAACGATTCGAGCGCCGGCAAAAAAGCGAAGGACTCGCTGACGGCCTTCTCCAAGAACCGCCAGGCGTTGATCGAGATGGAGGAAAAAGAGCTGCGCAGGATGGAAGAGGACTTCATCAAACAGGCGAGCGTGCTCAGCCCGGCGGCCAAAAACGAACGTGAGCAGGTGTTCAGACGCCGTATGGCGGAGTATCAGCAAAAGGCAGGCGAGCTGAATCGGGAAGTCCAGGAAAAACAGAAGGATGTCCTCGAAGCGTTCCGTGATAAAGTGGAGGCCGTCGTTGCCAAAATCGCGAAGCGCAATGGATTGCAGGTGGTCATCGACAAGGGCAAAGGCGGTCCCGCCATCTATGGGGCAGAAGAGTTGGATATTACGCCGCAGGTCATCGAAGAATTCAACAAAGAGTATCCATGATCATCGCAACGGCTAGTGTCAGAGGAGGCAATCCATGAGAAGGCACATCTCCGTAGGTCTAGCGGTGCTCGTTCCGGCAGGTTTCATGATGTCGGTCGCGCTGGGTGCGGATCCAGTGAAGGTCGCCGTCATGGATCAGCAGCTCGTCATCGAGCGGTCCAAGGCAGGCAAGCGGGCATTGGAAGACATGAAGGCGTATCAGGCGACAAGGCAGAAGATCATCAATTCCGATGATCAGGAGCTCAAGGAGCTGGAACAGTCGATCCAAGACGGGAAACTCAGCGAGAGCGCGAAGCAGGAAAGGCAAACCCAGTTCCAGGCGAAACTCGAAGCGTATCAACGCCGTTTGGCTGACTTCAATCGCGAGATCCAGCAAAAGCAGCGCGAGATGGTGTCCGAGTACATCAAGAAAGTTCAGGGTGCGGCGCAGGTCGTCGCCCAACGGGAAGGGTACGTCGCGGTCATCGATCGGGGCAACGAGGCAATGCTCCGCATTGTGATCTATCACCAACCGGCCCTGGATGTGACCGATCAAGTCGTAAAGGAATTCGATAAGCAAAATAAGTAGGGGGCCGGAGTTATCAGGAGGTTCGTGATGGCCGTGATGGAACAAGCTGAGATTCAGGCGGTCCTGCCGCATCGCTATCCGTTTCTGCTCGTCGATCGCGTGCTGGAGCTCGAGCCGGACCGGCGCATCGTCGGCATCAAAAACGTCACGGTCAACGAACCGTTTTTCCAAGGGCACTTTCCCGGACGGCCGGTGATGCCCGGGGTCTTGATCCTTGAGGCGATGGCGCAGGTCGGGGGACTCCTGGCCTTCAAGTCGCTGGGACCGGCCACCAGACCGGTGGTCTACTTGACCGGCGTCGACGGAGCGAAGTTCAGGAAGCCGGTCGTGCCGGGTGATCGGCTTCGTTTCGAAATCGACGTGCTGAAAAAGCGGTCACCGTTTTGGAAAATGTCGGGCAAGGCGTATGTGGAAGCAGAACTGGTCTGCGAAGCCGAAGTCACCGCTATGGTGACCGAAGAGAAGGCGTGACACTGCCCACGCATCACTGAGCACTGGAGGTATCGCGTGCAGATTCATTCCCATGCCATTGTCCATCCGAACGCCAAGTTGGCGGACGACGTTGCCGTCGGACCGTTTTGCGTGGTGGGAGAACATGTGACGATCGGCAAGGGCACGCGGTTGCTGTCCCATGTCACCGTGGAAGGATGGACCGACATCGGCGCACGGTGCGAACTTCATCCGTTCGTCTCGATTGGCGGTCCGCCGCAGCACCTCGGGTACAAGGGCGAGCCCACGAAGGTCGTGATCGGCGACGACAATGTGTTCCGCGAGTACGTTACCGTCAATCGAGCAACCGAACAGGGCGGAGGCATCACCTCGATCGGGAGCAAGAATTTTCTCATGGCCTACGTCCATGTGGCGCACGATTGCCGGCTCGGCAACTCCCTGATCATGGCCAACGCCGCCAGCCTCGCTGGGCACATTTCGATCGGCGACCACGCGATCATCGGCGGACTGTCGGGCATCCATCAATTCGTCCGGATTGGCGCCTACGCCATGGTTGGCGGCTGCTGTGCCCTGGGACAAGATCTCCCGCCCTTCATGCGGGCGGCCGGAGGCTACCGGGCCCGAATGTACGGACTCAATGCCGTCGGCCTGCGCCGTCACGGCTTTTCCCCCGATAGAGTGGCAGTCCTCAAGCGGGCCTATGACATCTTGTTTCGATCGGGGCACCGTACGGCCGAAGCCGCGCGACTGGCTAAGGCGGAGTTTGGCGATCAGCCGGACGTGATGGCCGTCCTCACGTTTCTCGAAGGCACCAAGCGCGGGATTTGCCGGTCGATGGGTAAAGACGAAGACGACGAGGAATAGGCTCGATGACGCTGTCCCCTCATCTCGGCAGCGGCGAACGGCTGGGCCTGATCGCCGGCAACGGCCGGTTTCCGATCATCTTCGCAGATAACGCCCGCAAGCTTGGCTTCCAGGTGTCCGCCGTGGCTCACGAGGGAGAAACCGATCCCGAGTTGGCCCGTCATGTGGACCGTATCCATTGGATCAAGATCGGCCAACTCAACAAACTCATCAACGCATTCAAAGACGACCAGGTTCACCAGGCGGTCATGCTGGGCGGGATCAAGAAGACGCACGTCTTCACCACCGTCCGTCCCGATTTTCGCGCTTTGGCGCTGGCTGCCCGGCTGGCTCTCTGGAAGGACGACGACATTCTCCGCGAGATCGCCAAGGAGCTGGAAAAGGAAGGCATCACGATCTGCGAATCGACATTCGGACTTGAAGGTATCTTAGCCGACGAAGGCCCCTTGACGCCGCGGATGCCCAGCAACAAGGAATGGGAGGATATCCGGTACGGCTGGGAGGTGGCCCACGAGATTGGCCGCCTCGATATCGGACAGTGTGTGGTGGTCAAGGATCGGGTCGTGGTTGCCGTCGAAGCGGTTGAAGGAACCGATGAAGCGATCAAGCGAGGCGGCCAACTCGCGAAGGCGGGTGCGGTGGTGGTTAAGCGATGCAAACCGCAGCAAGATCTACGGTTCGATCTGCCGGCCGTCGGCCCAAGGACGATTGAAATCATGGCGTCAGTGAATGCATCGGTGCTGGCCATCGAGGCCGGCCGCACCATCATTCTCGATCGCGACTTGACGCTCACGAAGGCACAGTCGGCCAGTATTGCGGTGGTCGGTGTGGTCAAACCGCCTCCCCTCCCCGGAGGATCATAGTCCCGTGACACCATTGCGGGCAGGGGTGATCGGGGTCGGCCATCTCGGCCAGCACCACACTCGTCTGTATGCCTCCCTTCCCGGTGCACGGCTCGTCGGGGTGGTCGACCAATCCTCGGAGCGGGCACGCATGATCGCCGACCGGCACGGCGTCAAAGTATTCCGCTCTGTCGAGGAGCTGTTGCCCCACGTCGACGTCGTCAGCGTTGCGGTGCCCACGTCGGCACATTACGCCGTGGCCAAAACATGTTTGCAAGCCGGCAAACACATCCTGGTCGAAAAACCTATCGCGGTCACTTCCGCCGAAGCCCAGGAGTTGGTGCAACTTGCGGTGGAACAGCGCTGCAAGCTGCAAGTTGGGCACAGTGAACGGTTCAATCCCATCATGCAGGTCATGCGGCCCCATATCGGGCGACCGGTTTTCGTCGAGTGCCACCGTCTCAGCAGTTTCAGCGATCGGGGTACCGACGTGGACGTGATTCTCGATCTGATGATTCACGATTTGGATATGGTGCTGTCATTCGGTCCTGGCGCCGTCGAGGACGTGCAGGCGGCCGGTGTTCCGGTCCTCTCCTCGACCATCGACATCGCCAATGCGCGAATTCAGTTTGCGAGCGGATGCGTCGTCAACCTGACGGCGAGCCGCGTCTCGACGAACAAAATGCGCCGCCTCCGGTTGTTTCAGCGGGACAACTATCTGTCGATCGACTTTCACACCAGACAAGGCATGATCTGCCGGCGCGAAGCGGGGACCGGCGTCCGACCGTCGATCATCATCGAACAGCTGCGGGGAAGCGAAGAAGAGCCGCTGAAGCTTCAACTCGAGTCGTTCCTTGCCGCCGTCGCCTCGGGCCACCGGCCGGTCGTCTCGGGCGAGGATGGGAGGGCGGCCTTGGATCTTGCTCATCGAGTATTGGAGGCCATCGAGCGTTTCCTCAGGCGAAATCAAAACGACGCGGCGGCGTCGACATCGGCCTAAGTCCGGTTCATCCATGCCACGAATCCTGATGATCACCGGTGAAGCCTCGGGAGACCTCCACGGGGCTCATTTGGCCAAAGCGATTGCTGCACGTGACCCCAGCGTCCAGCTGGTCGGCATCGGAGGCCCCGGCATGAGGGCGGCCGGCGTGACGATGATCCCTGGCATTCCGCAGCTCGATGTGATGGGGCTGATCGGGCTATCCGCCGTCCGGTTCCTGATCCGTCGCGTGCTTGCCATCCGGCGGGTCTTGAAAGCGGAGCCCTGGGACCTTGTGGTCTTGATCGACAATCCGGGGCTCAATTTTCACTTCGCCCGAGTCGCGAAGGCCGCAGGTCTTCGCGTCGTGTACTACATCGCGCCGCAGGTGTGGGCCTGGCGGCCGGGGCGGATGAGATGGATTCAACGAAACGTCGATCATGTCGTCGTCATTCTGCCGTTTGAAGCGGAGCTGTACCGGCGGGCGGGGGTCCGGTGCACGTTCGTCGGCCATCCGCTGCTCGATTCCGTGGCCTCGCATTACGACCGGAGCGCCATACGAGCCACCTACAACCTCGATGCCTCGGCTCCGGTGATCGGATTGCTGCCCGGCAGCCGGGTAGCCGAAGTCAGTCTGCTGCTGCCCATCCTCTTGGACACCGCGAGGCGCCTCGCGGCCGATGACCCGAAGACGCAGTTTGTCCTGGCGCAGGCCGGGTCGATTGACGATAATCTGCTGCATGGCCTGCTCCGGCACAGCCCCGTGCCGGTCACCGTGGCGAAGGATCGGGCGAGCGAGGTAATGGCGGTTTCGGATCTGTTGCTAGTGGCCTCGGGGACCGCTACCCTTCAGGCGGCGGTCGTCGGCACGCCGATGGTGTTGCTGTATAAGACGACGCTGCCTACCTATTGGATCGCGCGTTGGCTGGTACAGGTCAAATGGATTGGGTTAGTAAACCTTGTCGCCGGACGCTCCATCGTGCCCGAGCTGATTCAAGATGAGGCGACGACGGATCGGCTGTATGATGAAGCGCACGGTCTTTTGACTAATCGCGATGCGTACAATGACATGAAAAGCGGATTGCGCCAGGTCCGGGAATCGCTCGGGGTACCGGGCGCATCCTGTCGGGCCGCCGAGGTGGTGCTGGCAGAATGTCGAGTCTAGATCGCTTCCTGCGAATGATTCGCTATCTCAAGCCCTACCGGTTTCGGTTGGGGGCGGCCTTCGTGTGTTCGGCCTTGGTCGCCGCGTTTTCCGGCGCCTACGCCTGGCTGGTGAAACCCGTCCTCGACGAAATTTTTATCAACAAGAATGAAACCTTGCTGTTCGTCCTCCCCGTGGCGCTCTTTGCCGTGTCCGTGCTCAAGAGTGCGTTCAGCTACGGCCAAAACTATCTCATGAACTATGTCGGCAACCAGGTCGTGACCGACATTCGGCAGGAACTGTTCGGAAGGATGGTGCGGTTACCTGTTTCCTATCACGACTCCAATACCTCTGGACGGTTGGTGTCCCGTGTCATCAATGACGTGACATTAATGGCCAACGCGATCGCCGGCGTGCTCAAGGATATTTTTCAACAGGGGCTGACGTTCCTCGCGATGTTGGGAGTGATCTTTTATCAAAATTGGAAGCTGGGCGGCATGTCCATGATCGTCATTCCTCTCGCCGTCGTCACCATGATGCGGATGGGGAAGCGGCTACGCGCTCTGGGCAAGAGCGGCCAGGAGCAAATGGGGGACATGGCGTCCACATTGCAGGAAACGCTCTCCGGCATTCGTGTGGTCAAGGCGTATGGCCGTGAAGCAGCAGAAGCCCAGCGGTTTAGAGACAGCAATAAGGCCTTCTTCAACACCACGATGAAAGCTATCCAGGTGTCGTCCCTCGGCTCATCTCACATCGAGGTGATCGGTGTGGTCGGTGTGGCGGTGATTATTTGGTACGGCGGCTCGCTCGTGATCAGTGGAGACATGACGCCGGGCGCGTTTTTTTCATTTCTGGCCGCGATGTTCATGGTGTTTACACCGCTCCGTCGGCTGTCGGGCTCGAACAACACGATTCAACAAGCCTTGGCGGCAAGTGAACGGGTGTTCAGCGTCATCGACCTTGAAACGGAACAAGAGACTGATCGAGGGCAGATCGTTATGCCACCGATTACGCGCTCAGTCGTCTATCAGGACGTGACGTTTCTCTACGAAGGCCAGACGGTCCAGGCGTTATCGGATGTCGATTTGGTGATTCCGGCCGGCCAGATGGTGGCCGTCGTGGGCGGCAGCGGAAGCGGAAAAACGACGTTGGCGAACCTGCTCCCGCGCTTCTATACCCCGACCGCCGGGGCCGTGCTGATTGACGGGGTGGATATTCAATCGTTCACGTTAGCCTCACTGCGGGCTCAAATCGGCATCGTGTCGCAGGAAGTAGTCTTGTTCGACGACACCGTATCCAACAACATTGCCTTCGGACGACAGCACGCGACGGAAGCCGAGGTGATGCAGGCGGCGAAGCTGGCCTACGCGCACGAGTTTATCGAACGACTGCCGCAGGGTTATGCCACGATGGTCGGGGAAAAAGGCATCAAATTGTCCGGAGGCGAGCGCCAGCGGCTGGCGATCGCCAGGGCCATTCTGCGCGATCCTCCCTTGCTCATTCTTGACGAGGCGACCTCGGCCCTCGATACAGAATCCGAACGTGTGGTGCAGCTGGCGTTGACCAATCTTATGGCGCACAGGACGACGTTGGTGATTGCCCACCGCCTCTCCACGGTGCAGCGGGCTGACCGGATCGTCGTGTTGGACCGCGGCAGCATTGTCGAGACAGGGACCCACGATGAACTGCTGCTACGGGGCGGTCACTACAAGCGGCTCCACGCGCTCCAATTCCAGGACGTACCGAATGGGTAAGCGGTGGTTGAAACCGGCGGAACAGTGGTTCAAGCTCACCGTGCTTCCGCCGGCAGGGGCTGCGCTCATCCGTGCACTGGGCCGGTCCATGCAGATCGAGACGCGGGGCTATGAGGACGTCGACGCTCTCTATCGAGAGGGCAAACGCGTCATCATCGCCTTCTGGCACGCCCGGCAGCTCATGATGCCGCTGACCTATCGGGGATCGCTGGCGCATATCCTGATTAGCCAACATCAGGATGGAGAGATCATCGCACGCATCGTCGAGCGCTTCGGGTTCCGGGCGATTCGCGGCTCCAGCACCAGAGGAGGCGTAGAGGCCTTGCGTGAATTAATACGATTGGGTCGCCTGGGCGTGGATCTCGTCGTGACACCGGATGGCCCCCAAGGACCGGCTCAAGTCGCCAAGATGGGCGTCATTCAGCTCGCGCGAGCTTCCCGGCTTCCCATCATTCCGCTGACCTTCAGCTGCTCAAAAAAAAACTCTTCTCGAGTTGGGATCGCTTCATGGTGCCGTATCCCTGGTCGCGCGGCCTGTTTTTATGGGGACCGCCGTTATGGGTCCCTCCGGAGGGTGGGACGTCGGAGTTGGAAGCCAAGCGCGTCGAGCTCGAAGCGCTCTTGAATCGTCTGACCGCTCAAGCCGATGACGCGGTCGCCGGTCGCCCGTAGCGGTCTCGAACGTTTGATGGGTTTTTCGTGGGTCGCTCCGATGTGGAACGCGCTCTACAATGGGCTCCTATTGCTCGCGTCACCGGTGATTTTTGCCATTCTCCTTGCCAAACCGCGATGCCGGCGGGGATTGTCGCAACGGTTTGGGTTGAGGGCTCCGCACATCCAGGCTGATCATCGGCCTCTTATCTGGGTCCATGCTGTTTCACTCGGGGAAGTGGTGGCCATCACGCCGCTGGTTCGTGAACTCCACCGCCGACATCCCGACCATCGCTTTGCGGTCTCCACGGCCACCGAAACCGGACGTGATGCGGTCGAGCAGCGGCTGGCGGGTGTTGCCGAACACCTCTACGCTCCGCTGGATTTCCCATGGGCAGTTGCGCGCACGATCCAGCAGCTCCGGCCCGCGCTGTATGTGTTCATTGAAACCGAGCTATGGCCCAATCTGTTGAGTCAATTGTTCCGCCAGCGAGTGCCGGCAATCATGGTCAACGGCAGGCTGTCCACGAGCTCCTATGCTCGTCAACGCCGCCCGCCGGTTCGCTGGTTGTACGAGCGTATGCTGCGTTCGCTGCGTTTGTGCCTGATGCAATCCGATCGTGATGCCGAGCGGATCATCTCGCTGGGAGCCGATCCTCGTTCGGTGCACCGAACCGGCAACATCAAGTTCGATCAGCCGCAGCCCGTCTCCGAACGGCCGGTGACGCGGGCGGATCTCGGCCTCGCCGTAGAGGGGCCCTTACTGGTCGCCGGCAGCACCCACGCGGTGGAAGAAGAAATTCTGGTCGAGGCGTACGGAGCAGTGCTCAAACGGCATCCTTCGGCCCAGCTGTTGTTGGCTCCGCGGCATACCGAGCGGGCCGATGCCGTCGAAGCCATGGTGCGCGGCCGCGGCTTGGCCGTGTGTCGGCGGAGCCGACGTCCGCAGCCGGATGAGAACGCCTCACGCTCTCAGGTCGTCATTCTTGATACGCGGGGAGAGTTGGCGGTGGTCTATCGAGAAGCGACTGTCGCCTTCGTCGGCGGGACGCTCATCCCTATTGGCGGTCATAATCTGTTGGAACCGGCGTTCTGGGCCAAACCCGTACTCTTCGGTCCCTACACGGATCACTGTGTGGAGATTGCGAATCTTCTTGTGCAGGCGAACGGCGGGAGGCGAGTGACCACGGTGGAGGAATTGAGCGCACAGCTGACACGGCTTTTTGACAACGATGAAGAATGCACCCGTATGGGGCAAGCAGCTCAGTCGATGGTGCATCAGAACCAAGGAGCGCTTCGAGCGACCATCGAGGCCATCGACCGTCAGTTGGCTTCAGCCGGTACCAACCGGTCACCGGAATGTTCCTCCGAGTCCTTTCCGCTTATGGCAGGACGATAACCCAACGGTGCTCACTCCAGGACAGAGACCGGCGTGGTGGCTTGCTTGGGCTTCCCTGTCGTATGCATGCGGCATCCGTCTTCGCACCTATGGGTATGACCGTGGGTGGCTTGCTCGGCGACAGCTGCCGGTGCCGGTCATCAGCATTGGCAATCTCACTGTTGGCGGGACGGGAAAGACGCCGTTGGTGATCGAGCTCACTCAGTGGTTGCTTGAGGCAGGCAGGCGGGTTGCCGTGCTCAGTCGTGGCTACAAGCGGACCAGCCGCGAGCCGTGGCTGCTCGTGTCGGATGGCACGAAGATGGTCGCAACCGCGGAGGCGGCCGGAGACGAGCCCTTTCTGATCGCGCAGCGTTGTCCCCGGGCCATCGTGGCGGTCGGCGCGGATCGATACCGATCGGGTTGTCGGATTCTAGACAGATGCCCTGTGGACTGCATCCTGCTCGACGACGGATTTCAGCACCTGGGCCTCTATCGCGACATCGACCTGTTACTGCTCGATGCGACGGACACGCAGGGATTGAAGGAGCTCTTGCCGGCCGGCCGATTGCGGGAGCCGATGACGGCGGCGAAACGGGCGACGGCGGTGATCGTGACTCGAGCGGAGAAACCCATCCAGGTGGATGCGGTCATGACCCGGCTACGGGGTGCCGTTGATCCAGTACCAACGACGGCTCAGGTCGTCTTCCGAGTCATGGAAGTTGTCTCGCTGTCGACCGGCAGGAGCCGGCCCGGGGGATGGTGCCGTGGAAAAAAGGCGCTCCTAGTGAGCGGCGTAGGGCATTCCGGATCGTTTCGTGCGACGGCCGACACGTTGGGTATCTCTGTGCTTGACGAGGTGATCTATCCCGATCACTACCGATATACCGGCCATGAGGTCGCAAGGCTTGAGAAGCGAGTCGCTGAACTCAACGCGGAACTCGTGTTGACGACCGAAAAAGATGCTGGGAAGATCCAACCGTTTTTGGCACAGCACGACGATCGCTGGTGGGCCGCCAGACTTCAGGTGGAGTGGCTCACCGGGGCATCTGAGATTCGGAAGCTTGTGACGGACGTACGATCCACAGCCATGGGGGGAGGCCGTGCCTAAGGGAGTGGTTCAGCAGCTTCTGGTGCGGGGACCGAACTGGCTCGGGGATGCGGTCATGTGCGAGCCGGCCCTGAGCAGCCTGCGACGACTGTTTCCGCAGGCCTCGATCAGCCTCCTGGTCAAACCTTCCGTGGCTGAATTGTTCGAATGCCATCCCGGAGTCGATCGGACTTTTCTCTATGAGGACAAGGGGCGCCACGCAGGATGGACGGGAAAATGGCGGTTGGCGGGCGAATTGAGGCGAGAGGCCTTCGATATGGCTGTACTGTTTCAGAATGCATTTGAAGCGGCCTTCCTGACGGCGCTAGCCGGCATCCCGCGGCGCTACGGCTATGCTACGGATGGCCGGAGCCTCCTGTTGTGCGAGCCGGTTGCACGACCGGATCGGCGAAGGCCAATCCATCAGGTTGAGTACTACTGGAACCTGCTGAGACCCCTCGGGCTGGCCGGGTCTCCCGCAGAGCCCCAATTATTCGTTTCGCCGGATGAGGAACGGTTGATAGTCCAACGGTTGGCTCAGGCAGGCATTACCGCCGAGGATGTGGTGATCGGCGTCAATCCCGGTTCAACCTACGGCGGTGCGAAACGCTGGTTGCCGGACCGCTTTGCCGAAGCCACCGAGCGCCTCTGTCGAGGGCTCGCCGCTTCCGGCCGCCGACCCGCGGTGGTCCTGATCGGCGCAAAAGGAGAGGAGGTCTTGGGTCAGGGCATTGCGTCTCGCCTGACGGCGCCCGCGGCGGTCTTGTCAGGAGCGACAACGATCCGAGAATTGATGGCTCTCATCAAGCGCTGTGCGATACTCCTGACCAACGACACGGGGCCCATGCATATCGCCTCGGCATTTCGGATTCCGGTAGTGGCGGTATTCGGTCCGACGGATTGGCGGACGACGTCGCCGTACGGTGGGCAGCATGCGCTCCTCCGGCATCCCGTCGACTGTGCGCCCTGCATGTTGAGGGAATGCCCAATCGATCACCGTTGCATGACTGGTGTGACGGTAGAACGGGTGTCGGAGGCAGGCGTCGCGATCCTCTCCCGTCCCTCGGAGCCGTTGCCTGATGAAAAAGAAGGCATCATCCCCAGGACACCGGTTGATCACCAGCGTGTGCTCGAAGGGTACACGATCTTTCTGGATCGGGACGGGACGCTCAACGAAGACCCCGGCTATTTGCGATCCGCGTCCGATCTGCGCTTGTTGCCCGGCGTGGGAGCCGCTTTGGCACGTCTCAAATCTGCAGGAGCACGGTTGGTGGTCGTCACGAATCAATCCGGCGTCGCCCGCGGGTTGCTGACCCTGAAAGATCTCGAAGCCATTCATGCCCGACTGGAAGGTCTGCTGGAGCAGTACGATGCTGCGCTGGACGCTATTTATTTTTGTCCACACCATCCGGAAGACGGCTGTCGTTGTCGCAAACCCGCCACAGGCATGATCGACCGCGCGGTGTCCGAACTCCAAGTGGATCTGCGGAAGGCCTATCTGATCGGCGATCATGCCAGCGACATTCAACTGGCCAAGACGGTGGGGGCGAAATCAATTCTGGTGACGAGCGGCAAGGTGGACGAACAGGCCTTCAACAGGTTACGCGCGGCGCAGGCCATGCCGGACATGGTGGCGGCGTCGATGCCCGAGGCGGTGGAATGGGTGCTCCGGGACGCGGCAGTCCACTCACATAAAGCGACACCGGCAAATATCGGGAAACGGTAGGGGGCATTATTGTTCCGAGACCACACTTCGTGAATCTTTTCGTCGCGGAATCCAGTACGGCGGTCGGCGGACAGGAGCTGGCGGTCATCCTGCATGCAGAAGGACTCCAGAAGCGCGGTCACCGGGTGCGGCTGATTCTCGAGCCGCACAGTCCTATCGCCCAAATGGCCATGGACAAGGATCTTCCGGTCACGACGATGACGATGCGGAAGTCCCAGTATCCGCGGGCCATTGCCTCACTCCGAACGCTGATGGCGCAGCATCGTCCTGCCATCCTGCAGGTCAACAGCTCGCGAGACAGTTGGATCGGAGCGATCGCCACTCGGTTGCTCAGACCCCGCCCCAAGCTGCTGCGAATCAGGCACATCTCTGCGCCGTTGAATCGCAATCTAATGACCCGACTGCTCTATCGACGTCTGTTCGATATGGTGGTGGTGACTGGCGGTGAAAAAACCAAACGCGAGCTGGTCGAGAGGGATGGATTGGCAGCCGATCGGGTGGCTGCCTTTCCCATCGGTTTAGATGTCAATTATTTCCGACCGGGGGCACCAGATGACGACCTTCGTCTGGAATTTGGTCTGCCAAAGGGACACCAGCTCGTCGGTCTGGTGTCCTATCTGCGGTCGTACAAGGGACATGAGTACTTTATCGAGGCGGCGAGAATGATTGTGGCTCAACGCCTGGACGTCACGTTCGTAATTGTCGGCGAAGGCCCTGAGGAGCAGTCGATCCGGTCACGGATCGAGCAGCTGGGACTCTCCCCACGGATCCGGATGCTGGGATTCCGCGACGATCTGGTGAATGTTCTCCGTTCCTTCGATCTCTTTGCCATTCCGTCTGTCGAAGGCGACACCATTCCGCAAGTGCTCATGCAGGCGTTGGCCGTCGGCCTTCCAGTCGTCTCGACGACCGTCGGTTCGATTCCGGACGTCGTCATCGAAGGTGAAACCGGCTATGTCGTCCCACCGCGGGATGCGGGGGCGCTGGCGAAGCAGATCGGCAAGTTACTGGATGACGATGCGCTGCGGAGGCGGATGGGGCTGCAGGGTCGTGCGTTGGTCGAGCGGTCTTACTCGCTCGACCGAATGCTTGACCGGATGGAGGGTGTCTACGACCGCCTACTCCATCCGCCGGGCATGAAGACATGTTAAAGGAGAGGCGATCAGTGGCGGATTGGTCGGTGAAACAGCGGATCGTGTTCTGGTGGGCGCTCTTTCTGGTGGTTCAGCAGGTCGAGCGATGGTTTCTACTCCCGGACGTCATCAATGCCGAGGCGCCTAGCACAGGCCTCCTCGTGCACACCTTCGCGACCGGCTTCCGGGCGGACTTGATCACTTCAACCGTGGCCGTGCTCCTGATTGCGCTTCTGGCCGGTTTCCTGGCTGCCCCGTCCTGGATGGTGATCGGCCGGTTGCGCACATCCGCCTGGCTCAACGCTTATCGAGGTGCATTGACCGTGGCCGGCGTGTTGACCGGCCTGCTCCTGGTCGTCCTGTTGCTGTTGGATATCGGGTACTACCGCTACAACCAACAGCGCTTGAACTTCGTGTTCTTTGAATACCTGGGGGATCTGTTGGCGCAATGGAAAGAGACCGGCGTGGTCGGATCGCAGGCGGCGGGACAAACGGGCGCCGAGCTCGAGGATCGCGGTAAGTGGATGGGCCTCGTGCTGGGATTTCTCTTGTGTGAATCGGCGGCTGTGATCGCGTGGTGGTGGGGGTATACGTCTCTAATCCGGCCGATCCTGACTCGTCTCGCGACGGACCGCGGTTTCCTGTCGAATCTGACGCTGCTTCTCGCGCTCGCGGTCGGACTGACCGGGTTTCACCATCGAGGGCCCGAAGCGATTCGTGCCGCCGACATCAGCAGCGCCGCCTATTACACGCTCGCCCAAAATCCCGTCTTGTATGCCGGTGAAGGCTTGCGAGCTGCGCTGGACGCCCAGTGGAAGTCGGATCAAGGCAGGGTCTTCGACGAGGTGCCGTTGACGGCAGCGATTCGCGCGACGCAGGAAGTCATCGGACCGAAAGCCTTCTTTCCCTATCCGGAGTATCCACTGGTGCATCGTACGGCTGAAACGGCCGGCCTCCGGCTGCCTCGATCAGCGAACGTCTTGCTCATCTTTGTTGAAGCACTCGATCGACGTTATCTGAACAAGACCGTGGGCGGAGTCCGGGTGACGCCGTTTCTCGATCGGTTCAGAAACGATAGCATCTATTTTGAGCATTTCTTTGCCAACGGCGTGCAGACGGCACGAGGGCTGTTCTCGACTCTATGCTCGTTTTATCCGCGCCAAGGCACAGCGGCGATGAAAACGCATTATTTGCACGACTATGCCTGCTTGCCATCGCTCTTGCGGGAGCGCGGTTATCGAACGGAAATGGTCATCGGGTATGACCGCGACATCAATCGTCTGCATGTCTTCATGTCCCGAAACGGATTGCACGAATTGTTCGACCGCAGTTCGTTTCCTCCGTCGGCGGAACAAATCGGTGCGTTCGCAGGGATCGGCAGGCCGGACGGGGCCCTCTTGGACCTGATGCACGCTCGTGTCCAAGCGCTTCGTGCGACGGGGAATCCCTATTGTCTACTTGCTATGACCATCGGCACGCATCATCCGTTCGCAATTCCTGCTTCAGCGGCGACTCATCCAGACATTCAGAGCCTGCGCAGCGATTCAGACGGCTACCTGGCCTCGCTGCGGTATGTCGACCTCGAGTTGGAGCGCGTGTTGACGGCGATGAAGCGCGAGGGGCTCTTGAAGGACACCGTGGTGTTGGTGCTCGGCGATCATGCCCGTCATGAGAAGGTGGGCCAGACCGATTTCGAGCGCCAAGCCGGTCATTTCATGACCCCCTTATATCTATGGGTCGACGAAAGCCTGCGTACCCCTGGTGCGTATCGACCCCGTACCGTGACGACCGTGGCGAGTCAAGTCGACGTGCTGCCGACGATTTTGAGCTTGAACGGAGCGGTTCCCCGCCTGAGTGCGTCGCTGGGACGCGATCTCAGCTGCCTGTTGCAGGCCGATTGCGCGGAGGACAACGTCGCCTTCTTGAGTAGTGTTTATGACGATCTCATCGGATTGGCCGATGCGGACGGGCTATTGCTCTACTCCCTGCGCAGCCGCACCGTGCGACGAGCCGATCTCGACTTAAATGAGCCGGCGGTCGTCCTAGATCCAGAAAATCCCGCGATCGTCCAGCGATATCGACGTCTTCTCTCGCTGTATGTGACTGCCAATACGGTGCTCAACCAAAATAAGATTTGGTCGTGGAAGGAATTTGGACCGAAGCTGTGACGGACCGCCCTCTACCAGTGTCCGTGTACGTCATTGCGTATAACGATGAGCCTAATATTCGGGCCTGTCTGGCTTCAATCGGCAGCTGGGCGGCGGAACTGATCGTTGTGGATTCGCACAGCACCGACCGCACCGGCTCGATCGCCGCGGAATTTACGGACAAGGTGTATCAGGTCGAGTTTACGGGTTTCGGCGCCCTCCGCAACCAGGCGGTGGCCCATTGTTCACAGGAATGGATCTTCAGCCTCGATACGGACGAGCGAATGACTCACGGTCTGCAAGAAGAAATCCGTGCGGTGTTGAGGCAATCCGCGCCGGCCGACGCCTATTTTGTCCCACGAAAGAATTTTTTTCTCGGACGCTGGATCAGGCATTGCGGCTGGTACCCCGATTACCGCCAGCCGCAGCTTTTTCGAAAGGGCAGGTTTCGCTACCGCCAGGAACTCGTGCATGAGAGCTTTGATTGCGATGGCCCGGTCGGATATCTGTCCGAACCCGCGCTGCAATATCCGTTTCGAGACATCGACCATTACATCGTCAAACAGGATCGCTACTCCGATCTCATGGCCCGGCGCATGATGGAGGAGGGGCGTCGGTTCAAGTCCCATCAAATGCTGACGCATCCTCTGGGGGCTTTTTTCAAGATGTACGGCCTGCGCCGCTGCTTTCTGGATGGGATG
>Ga0310810_10002980_pt1 | contig 18362 bp, 12 predicted proteins | sample NCmetagenome_FD_207641 | JGI IMG/M metagenome (GOLD analysis project Ga0310810, IMG submission 207641) | Soil microbial communities from experimental microcosm in Duke University, North Carolina, United States - NC | ecosystem: Engineered > Artificial ecosystem > Soil microcosm > Unclassified ...
TTTGGTCTACGCCCGGAGCGATTGGGGTCAGAGTCCTGACTCTGACCCCAATGCGGGTGCGGAATGCGGGATAGAAGGATTCGGTCCGGCGAGAATTGATGCCGGTGTGTCGGACAAATGGCGCAAGCTTCAGCCATGCCTTCGTTGACCGTCAACACCGCGCCGCTACGCTGCCCGCACGCGTATGCGCCGAGTCGAGGAGCCTGACTCCGATGGCACGACTGCCTCGACTCGTCTTTCCTGGCGTCCCCGTTCACATCATCCAACGGGGCAATAACCACACGGCGACGTTCCACTCCGCCAGTGATTTCGAGCGCTATCGCGATACGCTATTCCAGGCGAGCCGGCGATTTCGATGCGCGGTCCACGGGTACGTGTTCATGTCGAACCATGTGCACCTGCTGGTCACGCCCGAGGATGATGACGGCCCTTCGCGCATGATGCAGGCAATTGGACGCCAGTACGTGAGGTACGTGAACACGCGTCATCATCGGACGGGGACGTTATGGGAGGGGCGTTTCCGGTCGGCGGTGGTCGACTCCGACCGATACTTTTTCACGTGCGCTCGATACCTCGAGCTCAATCCCGTCCGCGCTCGGATGGTCGACGACCCGAATCAGTATGGCTGGTCGAGCCATCGTCACAATGCATACGGGGAGACCGACCCGCTGGTCACGACGCACCGGCTGTATGACATGCTCGCTGCGAATCCGGTCAATCGGCAGGCGGTCTATCGCGCGTTGTTCCGAAATCCGCTCGAGCAGGAACAGCTCGAGCTCATACGGCAGGCGACAAATCGCGGGACCGCGCTGGGCGATACGCGTTTTCGCGAGCGGATCGAGGCGATGATCGAACAGCCGGAGACCCGTGTGGCGCAGCGCGGCGGCCCACGGAGTGTGGTGGTTCACGCCACGCGGTGAGCCTGCCCTCCAGCGACGCTGACTACGTCCGTCGCTGACGACCGGTCAGCGCGCCTGGCCAGTCGCCTTGTCGTGCCAGTGCCCGTGTGCCGCCGACCAGACGCGGCCATTGCTTTCCTCGCCGTCGCGGTGACGTGTCGCCACGGCCATGAAGCCAATCGCGGCCAGGGCAGCGACTCCCGCGACGAAGAGTGCACGCGACTTCCAGCGACGTTGGCGTGCCTGTCGCTCCTGACTCTGCTTCTGAGCTTCTGATCGCTGTTTGCGCTCTTCTCGCTTCGTGGACATTGCGTCACGCTGGCTGGTCAACGTTCGCGGCGCTACCGGCTGGGCGGCGCCCGGTCCATCGCCTCATTCGCGAGAGAACGTATGACGCCGTCGGAGATCCCGCGAGGCTCGTCGTGGGGTCAGAGCAATTGGGATCAATTGGGGTCAGAGTCGGGACTCTGACCCCCGACTCTGACCCCGTGGTTGGACCACCGCTATTTACCGCCGCTCGCCTTCTCCAGTCGGGCGAGCTCCCGCCTAACGGCGTCCACCTGCGGTTTCACCGCGGGCTCGGCGTCGGTTCGCAGGGCGACGTAGTGCCGGTACGCCCGGATCGCCTCTTCACGCTCACCGACGATTGCCGCGAGGCGGCCCTGCTCGTGGAGCTGCGTCGCGAGATACGGGTTGTTCTGGGCCCACGCATCCGAGCGGCGTCGGGCTGCGGAGAGCGCGCCGCGGGTGTCGCCCAATTTCTCGAGCAGACGTGCCGCCACCAGGTTCGCGAACGACGCTCGGCCGGGATTCGTGGTCGCGTAGTCGAGTGTGCGCAGGAGCGAATCCAGTCGCGCCGTCGCTGCGCGAAGGTCCGGACTTCGGGCGACGTCCGCGTGCATCGCTTCGATCGCCGCGATCTCCACATCGGCGTCGATCTTCCGTGCACCGGTGAGCTGGCGCGTCATCGCACGCAGACGCTCGAGGCTCCGGCGCGTCTGCGACGTGTCCCCGTGCGAGAGCCGCCATGGCTCGAGCACGCGCGTCGCGGCGCGCTGACTCGCGCGGCGAATCGTGTCGGCGGAAATGGGCGTGGACTCCAGCGCCCCAAGAGCGCGCGTCGCAGCCACCGCTGCCGCCGAGTCTCCCTCGGCGATCAATGCGTCGCGCACCTGAAGCACCGGAATGTTCACGTCGCCCGCGCTGTCCGCAGATGCGGTGAGGTGCCCCAGCGCCGCTGAAGGCCGACCGGCGACGAGCTCGAAGTCGTGCGCCAGGCGTTGCAGTCCGCGGCGGCCAGGATCGGTCGTCGCTTTCCGGGACGCAGTATCGAGCGCGCGCCGGACGTCCGGCGTGCCGGTGCCATCGTAGAACGCGATCTGCGCCATGCCGTAGACGTACTGCGACAGGTCGATCGAATCGGCAATCGCGCGGCCCCTCGCGGAGTCGCCAGCGTTCCACGCCTGCTGCCAGCGATGCAGCACGAGCCAGAACTGCGACGTGTCGGACGCGAGCCGCAGGCGCTCGAAGCGTCTCGCGGCGGCGGTGTCACCGAGCGAGAGGGCGAGCGGGAGCGCGTGGAGGTAGCCGACGACGTAACTCGAGTCCAGCTCCGAGGCTCGCCGAAACGACTCGAGCGCGCGTTCTTCGGGATTCGGAACGTCGAGCACCCATCCGTAGTGAAAGACGTGGTCGCCTAACAAGTACCACGCTTCCGCGCGGTCGGGCGCGACCGCGAGATATCGTTCGCGTGCTTCCAGCAATTCCTTCGCTGTGGGGGCGTCGGGGAAGCGCGGCCCGCCTACGGCAAGCAGCAGCATCTGGTCGCGCTGGCTCAGTCGCGCACGCTCGCGCCAGGCGATGGTGAGCCCGCGCTGCTGGAGTGTGGGGTCGCCATACCACGACGACGCCATGCGGAGGCCTAACGCGGCGAGCGCGAACGTGGAATCGGCGTCGAGCGCGCGCTCGAAATCCTTCGCTGCTCCAACGACGTCCACACGTCGCATCTTCGCCTGCCCATCGAGATAGGCGCGGAGCGCGGGCAGGGAAGTGCTCGTCAGGTTCGCCGATCGGCTTGCGCCTTCGGCCGATGTCTCCGCGAGCAGGCGCGATGCGAGACGGTCGACGAGCCAGGCGAGGCTGTCGGGCGGACCCTCGACGCTGAGCTTCGCGATGGAGTCACCGCGGACGGACCCGAGCAGCGACGCCGTGAGGACGATGCGATTCGGCGTGCCGACCACGTCGCCGAGCAACAGTCTCCCAGCGCCGAGTCGACGAGCGATGGCGAGCGCGTCGGCGCGTGGCAGCTCCTCGGATTCCGATCCACCGGCGCGTCGCCACGCGTCGAGCAGCTGACGCGGATCCGTCGCACGCATACCGCCTTCGCCCGTGAGCTTCGCCGCGAGCAGGTCGAGCATGCCTTCGCGGAGGTAGTGCAGCGCCGGATCAGCCGATGCGACGCGGAACGGGACCACCGCCACCATGTTCTGATCGGGCGCTGGCCCGCGAGGACTAAACCGCTGCCACAACAGCCAGCCGGCAGCAACGACGACCATCACGACGACGAGAGCGATGGCCATCGAACGACGCGACTTGCCTGACGCGGCCGCCTGCGGAGCGGGCGCGCGCCAATCACCGGAAAGATCGATGCGCTCGAGTGCGCGCACGAGCTCGTCCGCAGTCTGCGGCCGGTCGGCCGGATTTTTCGCCAGGCACTTCATGACGAGTGCGGCGAGTGCCGGCGGTACGTCGGGCGTCTCCGTCTCGAGCGGCGGCGGTGGTTCCGTGAGATGCGCGGACAACACGGCGTGTGGCGGGCGACCGTGGAACGGCGTATGGCCCGTGAGGAGCTCGTATGCCATCGCACCGAACGAGTAGATGTCGATGCGGTGGTCCGCGTTGGGGTCGGCGGCCACCTGTTCGGGCGCCATGTATGCGGGCGTTCCGAGCGAGTTGCCGACGCGCGTCAGGTTCTCGGTACCGCCGAACGTGCGTGATGATGACAGCGCTTTCGCGATGCCGAAGTCCGTGACCGCGGCGGCGCCGCCGGCGATGAGGACGTTGTCGGGCTTGATGTCACGGTGGACGACACCATGCTCGTGCGCGTACGCGAGTGCTCGCGCAACGTCGCGCAGGACGGCAACGGCGTCGACGACCAGGAGCGGCTTCCCGCCGTCGAGCCGGCGGCGGAGCGACTCGCCGGCCACGTACGGCATCATGAAGTACGGTAGTCCATCGGTCTCGCCGGCCGCGAGCACGGGCACGATGTGCGGGTGCTGAAGCTGCGCCGCGACGAGGATCTCGCGGTGAAAGCGTTCGCTGTTGACCCCCGCCGCGAGATCGGGCGACAGCACTTTGACGACGACCTCGCGATCGAGGCGCGTGTCGCGGGCCACGAACACGCGCGACATGCCGCCGCCGCCGAGCTCGCGGTCGAGGCGGTAGGTCTCGCCGAGACTCGCCTGGAGGCGGTCTCGCAGCTCGGTCATCTCGGTCGTCCTCGCATGGCCGAGCGCAATGTACGGAGCGTGCAGAGTCGTAACCAGCGCGGTTGGCACGTGTGGGCCGAACCGCAATCCGTTCTTTGATTGGGGTCAGAGTCGGGACTCTGACCCCCGACTCTGACCCCCGACTCTGACCCCAATCAGGGGCGGCGACGCTCCGCGTCGTCGATCAGGGACTTCGTCCGCGCGTCGAGCGCGGAGGCGGCGGGGCGGCCGCCGACCAGGTCACGCTCCACGTTCTGACGGAAGGACATCAGAGAGCCATCGGACACATTGCGGGCGACGAGCTCGTTCACCGACGCCGCGGCCATCGCCGGCGGCACGCCACGCGTGGCGAGGTCCGCGAGCACCACCAGCGCCACCGTGAGTGGGTGGTCGCCGCGACGGCCACGCGATTCCCGCAGCCGCGACAGATCGGCCGGCTTGATTCCCGCGCGCAGCGCGTTCGCGCCCGCCGCGATCTCCTCGCCCGCGGCGCTGTCGCCTAACGCCGACCGGGCGTCGCCCAGGTCGCGGCCCAGTCGCTGGACGGCGGCGATCACGCGAGCGTCGTCCGCGGAGCGGAACACGCCCTCGCGCACCTTGGAGTAGAGCGGATCGACCGGCAGACCCGCGACGCGCGCGGAGTCGATCAGTCGCTCGAGCGTCGCGCGCGTGGACGCGGAGAGCTGTGCCGGGAGCGTGCGGTCGGGCTGCGGTTCCTGCGCGGCGGTCCGTGTACCGGTCGCCATCGCGAGCACGAGCGCCACGACACCAACGCGCATCATGACGCGCTCCCGCTGACCAGCACGACCGAGTTCGACGAACCAAAGTCGTCGTCCGCGGCGCGCGGCGCTGCGGGGTCGGCCTTCACGTTGCCATCGACCACGAATGCGTAGACGTGGCGACCAGGCGGGAGTCGCAACGACACGATCCACATTCCAGTGGCCGGGTCGCGGACGAGCGGTGTCGCGACGGGATTCCATTCATTGAAGCTGCCGACGATCGCGACGTGTGCGGCATTCGGTGCCGTGAGTGTGAAGCGCACGGTCTCGCGATCATCGCGATCGCCGGTCCGGGCGGCCGACGCGAGTGTCGTCCCGCGGCCTGCACTGCGCGGGGCGTCCGATCGGGCCACTGCCGTGCCGCCGCGTGCCGACAGCGTTGCGTACGTGACACCGGCACCGAGCGCGGCGAACAGCACCGCCGCGGCGAGAGCAGTGAGCGGCCTGAGCACGATCCCACGAGAAGGCCGTGCAGGGTCCGGTATTCCGACGCTCGTGTCGTCGGCGCGGTCGTCGTACGTGTCGTCGGCTGAGGGCCGACGCGCGTGGGCAACTTCATCCAACAGACGCGATCGCCACGCAGCGCGCACGGGCACGCCCTCGCGCAGCTCGTCGCTGATCTCGTTCAGCCACCGCGGGTTCGGACTCTTGTCAGGTTCCGACATCGCTCACCTCCCCACGCAGCATCCACTGCATGCGATCGCACGCGCGCTTCACGCGCATCTTCAACGCCGACACGCCAACACCCGTTGCCTCGGCCATTTGATCATAGCTGAGCTGTTCCACGTGCTTGAGGAGAAACGCCTCTCGCTGATCGGGGTCGAGCGCCTCGATTGCGCGCTGCAACTCGGCCCGGAGCTCGGTGGAGTCGGCGACCGGTCGCACGCTGGCCGAGTCGACTGCCTGGTCGTCCACGAGGAACATACGCTGACGGCGTTGTCGTCGAACGGCGGCGGTGCGGCATCGATTCACGAGGATCTGGAAGAGCCACGTTCGAAACGCCTGTCGTTCCTCATACCGCGCGAGCGACCGATACGCTCGGAGAAAGGTCTCCTGTGTGGCATCCTCGGCGTCTTCGCGATTGCCGAGCATCCGCATGGCGAATCGTGTGCATGCCGCGGCGTGCCGGTCCACGAGCAGTGTGAACGCGGCCGTGTCGCCCCCGAGCACCTGGCGCACGAGCGTGGCATCCGTCATTGGTACGGGGTTGAACCCCGGCTGTACGGCTGGCGTCACGGATAAGATTTGCGGCGGGACTGCGGACTAACGGCGCGAACGGCTGCCGACGGCTGCATGCTGCGGCTGCTCGCTGCACGCTGCTGCTATTACCGGCCTGTCGGATCCCGCTTGACGGCGGCGCTGCTAACTGCGCGCCTGGACTCCCAGTTCCCAGTTCCCAGTTCCCAGTTCCCAGTTCCCAGTTCCCGATTCCCGATTCCCGATTCCCGATTCCCTACTTGATGACAATCACGCCCACGGTGCCCTGAAACTCATCGGGGACCGCACTCACGCCGGGGGGAGGGGTCCACGCATCGCCGTCGACGCGGATGGCGATGCGATGCATGCCCGGTGCGATCGCGAGCGTCACTGCCCAGTGATTGTCGTCGGCGCGCTGGAGCGCGATCGGTTTCCAGCCCGTGAAATCACCGCTCAGCTCGACGCTGCGCGCGCTCGGAATGCGGATGCGGATCGTCCGTTGGCCACGCGCGGCGTCCTCCACCGCAAACGCGGCCGCGACTGGACGCACGCCCGTCGGAAGTCGTGGCTTTCGCAGCATGCTGGGCGCCACGCGGAAGCCAAGCTCCATGAAGCGGCCGCGGGAGATGCCGTACGCTGCGCTCGAGGGGTGAACGCCCGTGGCAGCGATCAACGCGACGTCGGGCGCGAACGCGACGGACCCCTGCAGCTGGCCCCACGTCTCGTTAGGCTGGTTGACCGTGAACACGCGCCGGCCGATCATGCCGCGCAACGCGACCGGACCCACGCTCCAGTGCAGCGCGACCTCCGCGTCGCTCCAGTTGCGCTGCTGTCCTACACTGCCGCTGTCGCCGAACGTGAGCGTGTCGAGCGTGTTCTTCGAGCTGTCCGGAAAGCCCGCGTTCTGTGGGCCGTTGTTCAGGATCGGCCGGATCGACTGCCAGGTCCTCGCTCCACGTCGGCCTTCGCGTGATGCGAACGACGACAGCGAGACCGTCATGACGGCGTTGCCCCACTGATGCCACGCGCCCGCGGACGCGGCTGCGACTGGGGACACCGGCGTCGGCTTGTTGTCGCGCGACAACTCGCGACCGAGCCATGCACCCGAAGCACCCTTGCGGTATGAGAGTCGTGTGTCGGTGCCGATGCTCGTGACGGCGTATGCCTCGTCGAGCATCGACCGGTCCGCGAAGCCGGCGAGGGACAACTGGAGACCGTAACGCGTCGGTGAGAAGTACGTGGCGCCGAGGCTGCCGAAGCCGTTCAGTCGTTCGCCCTCGGTGCGCACCGCGGTCCATCGTCCTTCAACCGTCACGCGCCGACTATCGAAGCGCGCGAACGGGGACAACGCGAGCTGGCTCTGCCACTCCGAGGCGGCTGGTTGTGTGGTGCGCGACGAGAGGTCGACCGCCGACGCGAACTGCGCAGACATCTCGCGCGCGGGCGAGAGCGCGGCGATGAGACACGTGACGACCCCGAGGGTCCGGCGCGAGGCGCGCGACTCCACTGCCTTCGATCCGTTCGACATGCGGCGCTCTCCACCAGGCGGCGTGCATACACCAATCCGGCGCCGCGCGACCGGCGCCTTGGCCTCACTTTGACTGCCGAACCCTGACGATGCAATGCCCGGTCACGAATTCGCGAGATAGCTGGGACGAGTCGCACGAAACGTCCACGAACGGTGTGACGCGACTCGGTACGCGAGGGTACTAGGAATGCACCACTGGATTCGACAACAGTAGACCGTCGGTGCAAACCGAGTTCCGCTGAGGGACTATGCGACGCATCACGCTGCTCGTGCCGTTCGCCTTCGCCGCCGTTGCCATCGCCTCGGCCTGTAGCGATTCCACCCCGACCACGACCCCGCCGACAGGGGCGACGTCGGTGCTGCTCACGGATGCGCCATTTCCGTACGACTCGGTGACGCGCGTGGACGTGTACATCGAGCGGATCGAAGCGTCGACGTCCACCGATACCACCCCTCAGTCTCAGGGTTGGATGGTCATCGCGGAACCCCGGCAGGCGTTCAACCTGCTCGATTTGCAGAACGGGCAGACCGCGCTGCTTGGCGCAACGAAGCTTCCAGTCGCGCAGTACAAGGCGCTTCGGATGACGCTCGACACGCGCAAGTCGTCGGTCACGGCGATCAACGGGCCGATGGGCGTCGACTGGGGCTTCAGTGCCGGAACGCCCACGCTCTTCGCGTACGTCGAGCGCGCGATGGAAGTCGGCGACGGCACGGGGTCGATCGTCATCGACTTCGACGTCGGCCGCAGCTTCCTGTGTCCCGGCGCGTTCTGTACTGGCACGTTGCTGTTCAGCCCCGTGTTCCGGGCCGTGAACAGCAACGCGACCGGTTCGATTGCGGGGGTCGTGCGCGGGCAGGCCGGAACCGGCGCGGAGCCGGTGAAGAACGCGGCGGTCACCGTGTTCGCCGGTGATCCCACACGCAGTCGGCTGGAGTGGCGAACCGTCGCGACGGGCAAGACCGATGCGCAGGGACGCTATACCATCGGCTATGTGCTGCCAGCGACGTACATCGTTCACGTCGATGCCCCGCGGGGCGCGCGACTGATCGGTGCCGACGTGCCTAACGTGACGGTCACGGCGAAGCAGCAGACGACGGCGCCGGAGTTGACGCTCACGCAGGGTGAGCCGTTCGACATGCAGCTCATCGTATCTCGACCGTTTCTCTCGGTGCAGGACACGGCGTTCGTGACAGCCAATATCATTGGCGAGACGGGACCGGTCGCGAATCCTCAGATCGAGTGGTCGACATCGAATGCCGCGGTGCTGTCGCTCCTTGCCGATCCGTCACCGAACCGCGTCCGCGCGTTCGCCGCGAGCGCCGGCTCGGCCATCGTCACCGCGACGTACAAGGGGCGGACGGCACAGGCGTCGTTCGTCGTCACGCAGCCGGCATCCAACAAGCCGGTTGCCACCGTGACTGTTTCGCCGGCGTCGTTGAACGTCGTGGCCGGTGACTCCGTGGGCATTCGCGCGTTGCTCGCCGATGCCGACGGTCGCGATGCCGGTAGCCGTGCGGTGACGTGGACGACGAGTGATGCGACAGTCGTCGTCGTCCGCGGTGCGTTCGGCGTATACGCGCTCCTCGACCCGTTGAAGGCAGGGACGGCGACGATCACCGCGACGAGCGAAGGGAAGAGCGGAACGGCGACCGTGACGGTGCGAGCACGGCCGTAACGCCGACGTGAGGTGCGTCACACTGCGAACCATCACACCATCATCGCTCGACCATGAGGTGAACCAACTCGTCGCTGTGGGGTCCTGATGGTGTGGTTGCTGCACTCGCTGTACGACGCACCTTTACACCCGGAGCTCGAGTTTCATGAACGTACGTACACGCATCTCGGTAGCGACGTTGGGCGTCACGGTGGCGGCGCTCGTGACGGCAGCGTCGCCGCTCGCTGCGCAGAAGGCGGGCATCGGCTTTGGCGCGTCCATTGGAGCGAACGTTCCCAATGGCGAATTCGCGGATGGCGCAAAGACCGGCCTGGTCGCGAACGGCTTCGTCGGAGTAGGCACCGGCCGGTTCGGATTGCGAGGCGAGCTGTTCTGGAGCCGAAGTGATCTCGACAACGCGTTCATCCGGAAGGTCGGCAACACGGTGCTTCCCGAGACGGGAGCGAATACGGTTACCGGCGACGTCAACCTCGTCGGCGCGGCTGCCAATCTCGTGTTGCCGCTGACGCAGTCCGTGGTGAAGCCGTACCTGATCGGCGGCGTCGGCGTGTACCATCGCCGAGTGGCGCAGAACATCAATGGCACGCTCCAGGAGTTCCGGGATCTCCGCGACAATCAGACGGACGTCGGCTACAACGGCGGCCTGGGAATCTCGATCGGCGGCCTCGGCCCGTCGTTCTTCGTCGAGGCGCGGTACATGTCGGTCGCGACGACGCCGAACCGGACGAAGTTCATCCCGGTGGTGGTCGGCTTCACGTTCTAGAAAACAGCTATCAGTCGCCAGCTATCGGCTATCAGCTCAAACGACGACGAACCCTCGGGATGCTCTTCTCGCCGGAAGAAGCGCCCCGAGGGTTTGATTTTCGGGTTCTCACTCCCTCCGCAACACCTCCACCGGATCCACCTTCGTCGCTCTGCGCGCTGGCGCATAGCTCGCCACCGCGCCTAACGTCACGAGGAGCACCGTCACACCGACGAGCGTGACCGGATCCGTCGGGCTCACGCCGAACAACAGGGACTGCATCACGCGCGTCGCCGCGAACGCGCCGGCGAGGCCGACCACGATGCCCAGGGCCGCGACGCGCAGCGACTGGCCGACGACCATCCGGCCGACCTGTGATGCCCGCGCGCCTAACGCCATACGCACGCCGATCTCCGCACGGCGCTGGTTCACCGTGTACGAGATGACGCCGTAGATGCCCACCGCGCTCAACACGAGCGCCATACCGCCGGCGATCGCCAGCAACAGCATCGCGAACGTGGCCTTCGCCGTCGATTTCGCGACTACCGTTTCCATCGTCTGCGCGTTCGCGATCGGGATCTCACGGTCGAGCGACGACACGATGCTGCGCACCGATGCCACGAGCGACAGCGGATCGTCGGCGTGCGTGCGGATCGCGACGCTCACGTGCAGCGGCGGCTGCCACAGCGGAGCACCCTCCATTGGCATCATCGGGTAGTACACGATTTCAGTCGGCGGCTGATCCAGGCCATGCGTCAACACATCGCCGGTCACACCAACGACGTGGTAGTACGCGCCGTCGGTGCCGTTAGGCCGAAGCTCCTTGCCGATCGGATCCGCGCCAGGCCACAAGCGATCGCCCAACGCCTTGCTCACGATGACCGCTCCGTTCTTCTCCTCCATATCGGCCCATGTGACCGTTCGCCCGCGCACGGCGATTCTCATGGTCTCGAAGTAGCCAGGGCCGGCGAGCACGTTGCCGACACAGGGCGCGGTCTCTCGCGTGTCGGCTCGCTCCCTGGCGAAGACGAGCGCGCACCCATCACCATCCTTGATGGCGATCGCGGTGGTCACGGCGACGTTGGTGACACCGGGTAACGCCGAGAGACGCTGCGTGAGCTCGCGGTAGAAGCGGAATGATGGCAGGTAGCCATCCGGTCCGCGCACGCGCGCATTGCCATATCGGGACCACGGAAGCGACATGTCGAACGTCAACAGGCCCGACGGATCCAGGCCCGGGCGCACGGATCGAAGACGCTCGAAGCTCCGAATCATGAGGCCGGCGGCGGCGAGCAGCACGACCGCCAGCGCCATCTGCGCGACGATGAGCGCTGACCGTGCGCTGAGCTGCCGACGCGATGCCGTCTGCCCGCGTCCGCCCTCACGCAGCGTGGCCACGTCCGTGCCACCGACGGCGACGCGCGTCAGCGGGAGCAATCCCAGGAGCACGCCGCTGCCTAACGACACAACGAACGTCACCAGCAACGGCCGCCAGCCGAACGACAACTCCGCCAGGCGCGGAACCGACGACGGGTTGAGCACGATGAGGAAGCGCACTGCGGCATACGCGAGGCCGACAGCGAGCACGCCGCCGAGGAGCGACAGCAGGATGCTCTCGGAGAGATAATGACCGGCGAGGTGCAGGCGATCGGCGCCGAGCGCCGTACGGATCGCGAGCTCACGACGTCGTGACTCGGAGCGGACGAGAAACAGGTTCGCGACGTTCGCGAACGCGATGAGCAGCACGATCGCGACGGCGGCGAGCAGAATCCACAGCGTTCGACTCATCCCGCCGATGACGGTGTCGCGGAGTGACGCGACCATCACGCTGAATCGCGTCTTCTCCATGAAGCCGGGACTGTACGCGCGCGGAAAAACCTCGGGCAGACGACTCGTCAGGCTCGCTGCCTCAGCCTGCGCCGCGGCGATGGTCACCCCCGGACCGAGTCGCGCGACGGCGTCCAGGTAGTGCGAGTTGACGGCCGGAGCATCCGGGTCGAGCTCCAGCGGTGCCCAGATCTGCACCTGATAGTCCGGGAGCTGGAGCGTCGGCGGCGCCACACCAATGATCTGTGACGTCTCCGAGCCGATGTTCACCGTTTTCCCGACGATCTGCGGATCGCTGTTGAAGCGCTGCCGCCAGAAGTCGTAGCCGAGGATCGTGACGGGTGGGGCGTTCGGTCGGTTGTCCGCCGCGGTGAATGCCCGGCCGAGATATGGTCGGCTCCCGACCACGTCCAGGAAATTGTCGCTCACGAGCGCGGCACGCGTGCGCTCAGCGCCGTCCGGGGTCACGAGTGTGGCCTCGCTCCGGTTGAAGAGCGCGATGTTCGCGAGCGTCTTCGAATTCTTGCGGAAGAAGAAGTAGCCGGCTTGCGACATCCGCCAATGCGTGTCCTGGTTGATCCCAGGGACCGGATGATCGATGTAGACCAGTCGATCCGAGTCGGAGTACGGCAGCGGACGCAGGACGACGGCGTCGAGCAGAGCGTAGATCGCGGTCGTCGCTCCGAGCCCCAGGCCTAACGTCAGGATGACGATGATGGCGAAGCCGGGCCGGATGAACAGTCCGCGCAGCGCATAGCCGAAGTCGCGCGCCAACGCGCTGCGCCACTCGCCGAATTCGCGCTTCCGATGCGTCATGGTGTCGATCTCCTCGAGCTCATTGCGCACAGTGCCGACATCTCCGAAACGTTCGCTGACCTCTCGTTCCGCCTGCTCGCGCGTGTACCCCTGCGCGACCAGCTCCTCGACACGTCCTTCTATATGGAAGCGCAGCTCGCGGTCGATGTCGCGGCGCAACCGATGCCGCGCCGTCGGCAACCGAAAGAGCTTGGGCCGCCCGGGCTTCGATGCGTCACTCACTTCGCCCCCTCCGCAGTAATCACGAGGTTCACCGCCTCGGTGTAGCGCGACCACTTCGACAACTCGGCGACGAGCTGCCGGCGGCCAGCGGCGGTGAGCTTGTAGAACTTCGCTTCACGATTGCGGTCGGTATATCCCCAGTCAGCGCCAAGCCATCCCTTCTGCTCCATGCGGTGAAGCGCCGGATAGAGCGCGCCTTCCGTGATCTGAAGGCGACTGCCCGTTACCTGCTCGACCCAGCGGAGCACGGCGAGGCCGTGCATCGGTCCCCAGCTCAAAGTCTTGAGAATGAGGAGATCCAGCGTCCCTCTCAACAGGTCCAGATCGGGATCCGCCATCGGGAATCGGGAAGAGGGAATCGGGAATACAAACCGAGCATAAGCTTTTTAGGTGTCAACGGCGACCGCTCACCTAAGGTTTCAAGGTGAGACAGGGCGATCGCGCAGAAGGTTCGCACCTCGGACGCACAGATGAGGCTCTGTCTTCCCGACCTCAGGTCGCGAAAAGGGCAGTCCAGTCTCGACGCACCATGGGACGCACCGTAGACTCAGTCACCCCATCCCATGGCCCCCCGATCAATGCTCTCGGTCCGCAACCTCGTGAAGGTGTATCCCGGCCCCGTCACCGCTCTCCAGGGCGTGTCACTCGACATCGGGACCGGAATGTTCGGCCTGCTCGGCCCCAATGGCGCGGGCAAATCCACCTTCATGCGCATTCTCGCCGGTGTGCTCGAGCCCACGTCGGGCAGCGTGACGCTCGACGGCCGCGATGTGCTCGCCAACCCGAGCGAGCTCTGGACCGTCCTTGGCTACCTGCCACAGGACTTCGGCTTCTTCCCGCACCTCACCGGCGAGGCGATGCTGGAGTATCTGCTGCAGCTCAAGGGTGTCGCGAGCGGAAAGGAGACCCGGCGGCTTGCCGCGTCGTTGCTCGAACGCGTGAACCTCACGTACGCGGCGAAGCGCAAGGTGAAGGACTACTCGGGCGGCATGCGCCAGCGCCTCGGCATTGCGCAGGCGGTCGCCGGCGACCCACGACTCATCATCGTCGACGAGCCGACGGCCGGCCTCGACCCGGAAGAGCGCAACCGTTTCTATCGGCTGCTCGCCGAGCTCGCCGAGCAGCGGACCGTGCTGTTGTCGACGCATATCGTCGAGGACGTGGCCGTCTTGTGTCCGCGATTCGCGATCATCCGGAATGGTCAGGTCGTGGCCGAGACGTCGCCGACGGAAGCGCGTCGCATGCTCGCGGGGACCATCTTCGAGGGCGCGGTTCCGGCGGGTGAGCTCGACGCGCTGCAGCGCACGCGTCGCGTGACGCAGGCCGTGCTCGTCGAGGGGCGCAACCGCGTCCGGATCCACGAGCCGAGTCGCGAGGCGCCACCGGGGTTCGAGCCGGCGGTTGCGACGCTCGAGGACGCGTACTTCGTTCTCATGCATGGCAGGCCTAACGTCAACGGGAATGGCGACCTCGCCGTTCCGCCGGGTGCCCTGGTACCGGGCGTCGTATCGCCGCCGGGGCCGCCGCACGAGGTGGTGCGATGAGCTTTCGCCGGTTGTCGCTCGTTGCCCGGAACGAGCTCGCGTTCAATGCGCGCCGGCCGATGTTCTACATCTGCCTCTTCGTCATCGGATTCATCATCTGGGGCCTCTCGACCGGCAACGTCCAGATCGTGATCGCCTCGGGCGACGCGAGTGTCGGCGGGAAGAAAGCGTTCGTCACGTCGGAGTTCGCGACGGCCCAGATCCTCGCCATCACGATCGCCACGCTGATGTCGTTCTTCATCGCGGCGGCGTCAGGCATGAGCGTGATCCGCGATGGCGAGCTTCGTGTGGGCGAGATCCTGCACGCCACGCCGCTCACGCCGGGCGAGTATATCAGCGGGAAGTACGCCGCGACGCTCGTGACCGCGCTCTCGCTGCTCGCGGTGACGATCGGCTTGATGCTCCTCTTCTTTCACGCGATCCCGAACGCCGAGATGGCGGAGTCGCGCGGGCCGCTGGTGCTGATGAACTACGTGCGTCCGTCGCTCGTGATGTCCCTGCCGCTGCTCATCTTCATCTCGGGGACCGCCTTCGCGCTCGGCGCCTGGACGCGGAAGCCGATTCTCGTGTTCGTGCTTCCCATCGCGCTCGTCATCGGTGGGTTCTTCTTCCTCTGGAACTGGTCGCCGAACTGGCTGGATCTGCGGATCAACCGCCTGCTGATGCTGATCGATCCCGCGGGCGTGCGCTGGCTGAACGAGACGTACCTCAAGGTCGACCGCGGCGCGGACTATTACAACACGCAGCGCATCGGGTTCGATGGCCCGTTCCTGCTGAGCCGCCTGACGCTGGTGCTGGTCGGACTCGGTGCCGTGGCGGCCGGCGGCGCTCGCTTCGCGCAGACGCTGCGGCAGTCGGGAAAGGTCAAGGCCGCCAAGGGCGCGACCGAGCCCGTTGTCGCGGGAGATGCAACTGAGGTCGTTCCGAGTGCGGGACTGACCCTCGCACAGCTGGGTATGCAGTCAGGCGCCGCGGGATTCTGGCACACCGTGTGGCAGGTCGCGCGCTCCGAGATGCGCGAGCTGCGCAGTCAGCCGGGCCTGTATCTGTTCGTGCCGCTGATCCTGTTCCAGACCATCGGCAACTCTCTCGTCGCGTTGGGTGCCTTCGACACGCCACTGCTGCTGACGTCCGGGACGCTCGCCGTGTCGCAGATGGGTTTCCTCTCGACCATGCTGAGTCTCCTGCTCGTGTTCTACGCGGTGGAGAGCATGGAGCGCGAGCGGTCCACCGGATTCAGCGCCATCGCGAATGCGCTGCCGATCAGTACGTCGGCACTCGTCATTGGCAAGGTGATCGCGTTGTGCGCGATCGGCGTGATCGTCGGCGTGGCGTGCCTCATCGCCTGCTGGGTCGCGTTGCTGGTTCAGGGACGCGTCGGGTTCAGCGTGCTGCCGTTCATTCTCGTGTGGGGCGGACTCGTGGTCCCCACGTTCCTGGCGTGGACGGCCTTCGTGATCGCCGCGTACTCCGTGACGCGAAACCGGTTCACGGCGTATGGCGTCGCGCTCGCGGTCTTCGGGTACACGGCGTATCTCGCGCTGACGGGCAAGCTGAACTGGCTCGGCAACTGGGCGCTCTGGAATTCGGTTCGCTGGAGTGACATGAGCACCCTGGAGTTCGACCGGACCGCGCTCGTTCTGAGCCGGCTGTTCGTTCTCGGCCTGGGCGCATTCTTCCTGCGTGTGGCGATCCGCCAGTACCCGCGCCAGGACCGCGACGCGATCCGCGTTATGCATCGCACGCGTCCGGCGGAGTTGCGTCGATCGATCCTGCGCGCGGCCCCCGCGCTGCTCGTGCCGGTCGTTGCTGGCGGGATGCTATGGCGGCAGATCGATCACGGACCGGACGGTGGTGCGCTCGAGAAGAAGGCGAAGGACTACTGGAAGAAGAACCTCGCGACGTGGAAGGACGCGCCGCTTCCCGCACTTGCCGACGTGAAGATGGATCTGGCGCTCGAGCCAGCGCAGCGCACGTGGAAGGTGAACGGAACGTACGTGCTCGTGAACAAGCACGAGACGCGTCTGCCGAAGGTCCCGATGACGATCTCTCCGGCCTGGCGTGATCTCAAGTGGACGATGAACGGCGTCGCGTATACGCCCGACACCGCGTCGCTGCTGCACGTGTTCACGCCGCCCAAGCCGCTCATGCCGGGAGACACGTTGCGGCTCGGCTTCAGCTATACGGGAACGGAAGCCGGCGCCACGAAGAATGGTGGTGGAGCAGGGGAGTTCGTCGTGCCGTCCGGCGTCGTGATGACCAGCTTCTCGCCGCGGTACTTTCCGGCGGTCGGCTACTTCGAGGAGATCGGTCGCAAGGAAAAGGAGAACGACTACGAGCCGCGCCAGTACCCTGACGATTTCTACGAAGGGGTGACGGAGCCGGCGTTCGGCAGCGAGCTGCCAACGACGACGCGCCTCGCGATCACCGCGCCCGCGGACTTCACGGTGAATTCGGTGGGCGAGAAGATCTCGGATTCGACGTCAGGCGGAAAGCGCACCGTGGTGTGGCAGAGCGATCATCCGGTGATGGCGTTCAACGTCGTTGCCGGCCGCTGGAAGGAGAAGCGCGGCAACGGCACTGCGCTCTACTACTATGAGGGCCATCCGTACAACGTCACGGAGATGAGCCAGGCGCTCGACGCCGCGCGACGGTATTACGGCGAGTGGTTCGGTGCCTTTCCGTGGAAGGAGCTCAAGCTGAGCGAGTTCCCGGCGCTCGCGAGCTACGCGCAGGGGTTCCCGACGAACATCACGTTCTCGGAGAGCATCGGCTTCCTGACGAAGAGCGATCCGAAGACGAACGTGGCGTTCCTCGTGACGGCACACGAGTCGGCGCACCAGTGGTGGGGCAACATGCTGCTGCCAGGGAAGGGGCCGAGCGGCAACATTCTGAGCGAAGGCATGGCGCACTTCTCGACGGCACTGCTCATCGAGCAGGTGAAGGGCGAGCGCGACGCGATGGAGTTTCGCAAGCGGATCGAGTCGCGCTATGGCGACACTCGTCAGGCGGATGCCGAGCGAAAGCTGTTGCGCCTGGATGGCTCGAAGGCGGGTGACGGCACGGTGACGTACGACAAGAGCGGCTGGGTGTTCTGGATGTTGATGCAGCGGATGGGCCGTGAGCCGACGTTGCGTGGCATGAAGGACTTCATCGCCGCGTACACGAACAACCCGGATCATCCCGTGCTGCACGACTTCGTGGTGCACATGCGGCGTTATGCATCGGATACGGCGTCGTACGACGATTTCGAGCGTCAGTGGTTCGACACGGTGGTGGTCCCGGAGTATCGCGTGCATGACGCGAAGACGGTGGCGGCTCCGGGTGGTGCGGGTTGGGTGACGACGGCCCAGATCGAGAACGTCGGCACAGGGCGCATGCCGCTCGAGATCGCGGCGGTGGTCGGGGAGCGGTTCCCGTCGGATACGGCGAAGGCCAAGAAGGCCGCCAAGAAGGTCGAGCCGTATCAGGCGGTGCTCGAGACGATCACGTTAGGCGGGAAGGAGAAGCAATCGGTGACGATTCGGACCTCCTTCAAGCCGGAGAAAGTCGTGGTCGATCCGAACGTTCGCGTCCTGCAGCTCAGGCGGCAGTCGGCGGAGGCGAAGCTCTAGTCTTTGCTGCTTGCATGCACGCTGCACGCT
>Ga0310810_10002982_pt1 | contig 18359 bp, 15 predicted proteins | sample NCmetagenome_FD_207641 | JGI IMG/M metagenome (GOLD analysis project Ga0310810, IMG submission 207641) | Soil microbial communities from experimental microcosm in Duke University, North Carolina, United States - NC | ecosystem: Engineered > Artificial ecosystem > Soil microcosm > Unclassified ...
GATCATCCCGGCATTGTGGCGGGCGTTGCGCAAATCCTTGCCGAGGCCAGTTGCAGCATCATCGATATTAATCAAACCGTAGTTCAGGGAAAGTTTGCTATGGTTATCATTGCTGATACATCGCGAGCTCGTGAAACTACTGCGGACCTTAAAGACAGGTTAAGACTTGAAGGTGAAAAGTTGGGCGTTCGGATCTACGCACAACGGGAGGATCTTTTCAACGCAATGCATAGAGTGTAGTGCTTTGTGCTTTGTTCTTTGAGCTTCGACCTTTTGCCAACTAAACAATGCGAGCGACAAAAATCTTAAATCTGAAATCTTAAATCTGAAATTTCTTTCATGTCCGATCCCGAAATAGATCGTCGTTGCAGTCAATGCGGAGCCTCAGTTCGCTCGCATGCTTTATTCTGCCCGCAATGTGGGCAGCCGATTCCGCATCCTGATTCATCAACCAATGTTGTGGACAGTGCGCCGACTGTACCAATCCAGAGGGAGGCGCATTGGGATCCGGCGGAAACTCGACCTTTGATGTCCCTTCCGGACCTTTCAGAAACTAAACCACTTGTTGCCGCTCCAACGCCCGCTCCGCAAGTGACTCCTCAGCCGATCAACCCGCAGCCAGCCAGCGGCCCACGCGAGAGTGTCCTGGGGCGAGTCGACAAGATCAGGAAAGTTTCCAGCGTTGTCATTGATCAAGCCGCTTACGACCCGAGTCTACGTTTTATCCTTGTTGCTGCCGCTCTCTTTTTTCTATTTCTCGTTCTGCTGATCATGAGCAAAGTTCTCGGTTAATTCATTTCCATGGAATACAGTCAAGCCGAAATCTTGCAAACCGTTGCTATGACTGAGATGGAACATCTCGACGTACGCACGGTCACGCTCGGGTTGAGTTTGCGAGACTGTAGCGGAGATACGATTAGCACTGTCGCTGACCGGGCGGTCAACAAGATTCACTCAACAGCAGCGCGTCTTGTTTCAACTGTCGACGAGATTGGCGCAGAGTTTGGGATCCGAGTTGCAAACAAGCGCATTGCAGTAACTCCTATTTCGATGATCACTGAGGGCGCCAAGGGTGACCCGATTGAACTTGCCCGAGCGATTGACGGGGCGGCGGGAGAAGTTGGAGTGGATTTTATCGGTGGCTATTCCGCCTTAGTTCAGAAAGGCGCCACGCACTCGGAGATGGAATTTCTGAATTCAATCCCAGCGGCGCTCGCGAGCACGCAACGACTTTGTTCGTCTGTGAACGCCGCAACGACTCGAGCCGGCATCAATATGGACGCGGTCAGTCAGGTTGGGCGCATTATCAAAGATGCTGCTGAACGGACACGAGATCAGGGAGGGCTCGCGTGCGCGAAGTTTGTGTGCTTTGCCAATGCTGTCGAAGACAATCCATTCATGGCGGGCGCGTTCCATGGAGTGGGTGAGCCTGAAGCCGTAATCAATGTTGGAGTATCTGGCCCAGGCGTCGTACATCACGCAGTCAAACAGGCAGACAAGAATCTATCGCTTCATGAGCTAGCCGAAATAATCAAGAAGCTTTCTTTCAAGTTGGCGCGTGCCGGAGAACTTGTTGGACGTGAAGCGGCGCGACGCCTGGGCTTGCCTTTTGGAATCATCGATCTGTCACTTGCGCCGACGCCTGTGATTGGTGACTCCGTCGCAAACATTATCGAAGCAATGGGTTTCGAACGGGCGGGGACTCATGGAACAACCGCGGCCCTGGCTTTGTTGACAGACGCAGTAAAGAAAGGTGGCGCGATGGCGAGTGGTTCAGTCGGCGGTATGAGCGGCGCTTTCATCCCAGTCTCTGAAGACGCTGGAATGATAGAGGCTGCAGCTATCGGCGCACTCTCGCTCGACAAATTGGAAGCCTGGACCAGCGTGTGTTCGGTTGGAATCGATATGGTCGCTGTTCCCGGCTCAACGTCGGAAGAGACTATTGCTGCAATCATTGCGGATGAGTTGGCAATCGGAGTGATGAACAACAAGACCACTGCGGTGCGAATCATTCCTGTCCCTGGGAAGGATGTAGGTGAGATGGTAGAGTTTGGTGGGCTGCTTGGAAGTGCTCCAATCATGGCCGTGAATTCTTTTTCGTCGCGCGATTTCATACGCCGCGGCGGACGAATTCCGGCGCCGATCCACTCGTTGAGGAATTGAAAAAAGAAATAGGACCTATCGGACCTGTATCAAGGAGACTCTATGCCTGAAGCATTGGGAATGGTTGAGTGTCGTGGCCTCGTGGCGATGATTGAAGCCGCTGACACGATGGTGAAGGCCGCGAATGTTCGTCTTGTGGGCTGGGAAAAGATCGATGCGGGCTTAGTGACGGCCATCGTGCGCGGCGATGTTGCGGCGGTCCGTAGTGCGGTTGATGCTGGTGCCGCAGCGGGAAAGAGGGTCGGCGAAGTTGTGGCCACCCACGTGATTCCTCAGCCCCATTCGGACGTTGATGTGGGGTTGCCGGTGCTTCACACCGGCGAGACGACACGGAAAAAGATTAGTGGATCGGTTAGAGCGAAATGATAGTGACCTCGACCCGGTTCCAGCCGCGTGGTCCTTCAATTCACAACGCCGGCCGCTCCACACTTAGTCTGGGACACCACCTGCTTTAGCTGGTGGTCCTTCAATTTCACCCTGGCAGAACGCTCCACAACTTGCTTGGGACACCACCTGCTTTAGCTGGTGGTCCTTCAATTTCATCCTGGCAGACCGCTCCACAACTTGCTTGGGACACCACCTGCTTTAGCTGGTGGTGATTCAATTTCACCCTAGCTGACCGCTCCACAACTTGCTTGGGACACCACCTGCTTTAGCTGGTGGTGATTCAATTTCGCAACTACCCGCGATGGACACGATCTTGGCGGGGAGTCCTCTGAGATGCCCTGCAGTCGAATGGTTTTTTGGTTTTGGTTGTAGCTAAGAAATTGAAGTACCACCGGCTGAAGCCTGGTGGTGTCTGAGCGACGAAAGGAGTTTTGTGTAGCTAAAAAATTGAAGTACCACCGGCTAAAGCCGGTGGTGTCGGCTTACGGTTTCTTTGTTACGGTTCCGGTTGCGTTGGACGGCAAACGCACTGCAGGAGCTTTAGGCGCATCCGGACTTTCTCGCCTCGCCAACCTTCCATTCCTCGTCAACGCAATGCGCTTGTCTGAAGAGTTTCCCTGATCGACAGTCACTCTGATCGCGCGGAACGATCCGTCCGGTGTCTTGTTGGTTGGACTGTAGGAAACCACATACTGAGTCCGTAGATCGCGGACAATCTCGTTCGCGATCTGCGGCAGTTCCGAAATTGACTCTGGAAAGAACGCTCGGCCACCAGTTTCAGTCGCCAACTTGTTAATGAGAGCGGTGGCCTTATCACGCGGGCTCTTGCGGATGAAGCCGCTGTCCTTATCGAGCTCATTAATAAAACCAATCACGAAGATCTGAACATCTTCCTCTCGCAGACGTGCGAACAGTTGTTCCTGTTTGTAGAAACTATTTCGATCTTCTCCGTCTGTAATTACGATCAAAGCCCGCCTTCGACGATCATCTGCTTCGTCACCTCGCTTGTACTCAGAGACATGCTCCGCCGAAAGGTAAACAGCATCGATAATCGCAGTCTGACCTCCTTCGATATAGAAGCTGTCGAGGCCATCCATCAGCAGATCTTTGTTTGGAGTGAAGTCCTGGACGGTCTCGATCTTGTCGCTGCTAATGAACCGCACCAGAAACGTCTCGTCGCCTTTCTTGTTGCTATTGATGATGGTCTTTCCCGCGTCGATAACACTTTGAAGTTGCGTACGCAGCGAGCCGGAGGTGTCTACCGCCAATCCGTAACTGATGGGTACTTCTTCACGCGAGAAGCTTTCAATCGGCTGTGGGACTCCATCCTCAAAAACGTGAAACTCATTCTGAGTCACGTTATCAATGGGCCGGTTGTTACGATCGATAACCCGAACGTGCAATGAGACCAGGTCGGTGTTGAACTTTATCCGGTCGCCTTGTTCGATTTCTTCCGGAGGCGTCGGAGTCGGAGTTGGCTTCAGACGCGGTACGGGAGGCGCTTCACCCAACGTTGGTTCGGGGCTCGCGGGCCTGGGCGTCGGCGTCGCTGTTGGTCGTGCCGTGCTTTGTTGAGTTGTTGCCGCAGTGACCGTGGAATCCGGTTTGGACGGCGTAGGTTGGGCAGTGCGAGGTCGATTCTGTCCTAACGCGAAGACCGAGCTCAACACAAGCGCCGCAAAAATAAAGGAGGTCAGAAGAATGACTCCTACCAGCCTAAACCGAGCTTCCTTATGCATTCCCAAACTGTCCATTGTGTCCCTTGTAGTTAATCTGAATCCGTCGGTCAAGAGCGCCCAAGCGAAACGCCCCGTGAACCCGTCTGTCGGGGACCGGAGCGCCTTGGGGAGTGAATATCAGTTTGAAGCCACAAGCGCGGCTGGGGCAAACAGCGTCGCAACCGAATGCGGCGTTCAAGCGCACACTAAACAGATGCCACTGGAGTGATTTTGCGTTGCCGAACTCCCAAACCGGGAACTATTTTGCGCCAGCGGTGGCGTAGTAGCCCTCTTTAGATCGAACAAAGAGCCGCGGTAGACCGCGCGGCGGTGTCACTTTAACTTTCACCCGGTGCCACTTGCCATCGGTGGTAAAGCCCTCAGGCTTGTAACCAATTGAGTATTGATGCCGCAGTTCCAGTGCGATTTGTTCGAAGATATCGTCCATCTCAGCTGCGGAACGCGGGAAGAAAGCCTTGCCGCCCGACACTCCTGAGAGTTCGTCGAGCACACCTTGTCCTTCCATTCCGAGAGAACTACCGGCATCGCTGCCACTCAGAATGCCTATCGCATAAAGTACGACATCGGATTCCTTCAACAATTTGCGTAACTCATTAAACGTGTAACGGGAGTCGTTATCCTGACCATCGCTGATCAAAAGCAATGCGCGTTTGGGATGTGAGCCTCTTTGCACCTTCTCGACACCCAAATAACAGGCATCATAAAGCGCTGTCTGGTTCTTCGTTTCGACGAAAGTAAGTTTGTTCAAAACGGAGTCGCCATCGCGTGTTTTGTCCAGCAAAAGTTGGGCGCGGGAGTTAAAAGCGATTAAGAAATACTCGTCTGAGTCGTGACTCGTTTGAATGAACTTGCTCAGGGCATCGCGGGCACGGCGGACCTTATCGCCACTCATTGACCCCGAAACATCGAAGATCACGCCCACAGAGACGGGGGAATCATCGTCGCTGAAGTATGTAATTTCCTGGGGTTGTTTATCGTCCAAAATCGAAAACGCGGTCTTGCTGAGGCCTGATACGTAGCGGCCATAGGTATCAGTCACCGTCACAGTCAACGTTATGAGATCGGTATTTGTGTGAATAACCGGTCCGTCCAGTTCCGCACCGAGTCGCTTCTGAGGTGGTGTTGGCGTCTGTACCGCTGGTGAACTCGACTTGTCTGGTGTTTGCGACTGTTTGTCCTGCGACGTCTCCTGGCTTCTACCAACCAGCGCTACCGCGAAGACTGCGATGAGCAATAGCGAAACAGAAGATACTTTGGTGGCTTTACGTATCGGTAAATGCATCTCACCCCCGGCTACTCTGCTATTTAGTTTTTACTTACCGGTCAGGCTCGAAAGGGACTGTGTCAACACAGATGCTCGCAGGAGAACGAGTGATGCCCGAAAAATTTACTTCGGCGTGAAATAGTTGCGGGGAGACGACCGCATTATTGAAGCCTGGGTTGACGTAGGCATTCTAGGACAGTGGATTGAGACGTGCAAGAGCATTGGCGATTTCAGATTGCCAATTGCCGATTGGTCTTTGGTTTTTGGTCTTTGGTCTTTGGAGAAGCGAGCGGCGGAAGAACAGTATGAACTGAAGGCGGAAGTGCGGAGGTAAGACCAAAGACCAAAAGCCGAAGACCAATCGGCAATCACAGCAATCTGTTTGCAACTTCCAGCAGAAAGCAGCGTGTCTCCAATCAGCAGGTTGGCCTCCCGAGTTCAAGGCCCTCCGCGGCTCCTAAGAGCTGCGTGTTATACTCGCAAGTCAATCAATTCGCACCACCGCGCACTATGGCTGAATTCATCTGTCGATTAGGAACACCTGCCGGCGAAGTTGTAACCAGAACTGTCGAAGCTGCGGGAGTCCACGAAGCTCGAGCGCGACTAGAGCGCGAAGGCTTTCGTGTATTCAATGTTGTACCGCCGAAGGCAAGCGGAGTGACTGCCCTGACGCGAATGGGTCGTTCAGGCGCGCACGCTCGTGTTAAGGCAAACGATTTTCTGCTGTTCAACCAGCAACTCGCTGCCCTGAGCCGCGCCGGTATCCCAATTCTTCAGGCCATCAGCATGCTGCGGAAACGTGCCGCCTCCGCTCGTTTGCGTGGCGTTCTGGGCGATGTTGAAGAACAGATCCGAGGCGGCGCCGCCTTATCCCAAGCATTTGCCGCGCAGGGAAGCATCTTCCCGCGAATCTATACGGCCTCGATTCTCGCTGGTGAACGTTCAGGGGCGTTGGACGATGTCCTCAGTCGTTACGTCGTTTACATGAGGCGCAACGTGGCCCTCAGAAGAAAGATCCGCGGCGCTCTCGCTTATCCACTGTTTCTGCTCTTCGCTTCAGGCTGTATGGTCACGTTTCTAACCGTTTACGTCGTGCCGCGAATGGCAGACTTATTTTCGGGATTTGGAAACGAATTACCGACAGTCACTCAAATCGTTGTGGGGCTTTCTCGATGGCTATCGGGAAATGTGATCTGGTTTGGTCCGCTGGTTATCGGCGGAGCAGTTTTGCTTTTCCTGTGGTCACGGACGCCGCGAGGTAAACTGCAGCTGAGTGCGTTAATTCTGAAAATACCCCTCGCAGGCAATCTTGCGGTTCAGCTTTCGGTGGCCCAGGCTACGCGCTCACTAGCCACACTCCTCGCTGGAGGTATCACGCTGGTTGAGTCGTGGGAGATTGCGTCCGAGTCGATAACAAATCTCGAACTGAGACAGCGCAGTTCGTCCATCCTTCCAATGATTCGGGAGGGGCGGTCCTTCACCGAGAGCCTGGAGGTTTCGGGATGGATGCCGCCGTTGGCAATCGACATGATTGGTATCGGTGAACGTTCCGGCAGTCTCCGCGAGATGCTGGATGAAGTCGCAGTATTCTACGACGCTGAATCGGAAGTTCGACTTGAACAGTTGACGACCACGCTTGAGCCTGCGATCCTTGTCGTCATGGGTGGCGTCGTGGTCACCATCCTGCTGGCCATTTACCTCCCGATAATTCAATCAATCTCGAGTGGCGCGGGAATTACGGGTGGACATTGAAACCCCGGCACTTCGTATGAAGGAATTAACCGAAAACGACACCGAAACTTTGCGGGGCGTGCAGCTGACGCAGGATCTCGACGAGCACCAACCTCCTGAGATGAAGGCCGCTCGCGAACTTGCGCGTCGCTATCGATTGCCTTTTGTCGATCTCCTTCCGCCAGACAAAGAATCACCAATTGATTACACGCTGTTTACCGAAGTCCCAGTCGATTTGATGGTGCGTCATCAATTCGTACCGTTAAAGCGCGACGACAAGGGTCTGCACATAGCGATGGCCGATCCAACCGATCTCGAGCGACTGGATGAACTGTCGAGCACACTTCGCACTCGGATTGTTCCGCATGTTGCAACGGCTGGAGCAGTCGAAGTGGTTTTGCGCAAAGGCGACACAACACAACGAGTGTTGCAAGAGGCAGCGTCGGGATTTCGTATTTCACTCGTTCGCGAAACAGAACATGGCGAGGAGGTATTGGACCTCGATCGTCTGGCGACGGATTCCGAAATGTCGCCAATAATCAAACTGGTCGATACCATCATTTACAACGCGATGGAGTCGCGCGCGTCTGACATTCATATCGAGACCCGCGACACTGAGGTTCAGGTGAAGTACAGAATAGATGGCGCGTTATATGCCAAAGTCGATCCGATTGACCTTGCCTACCACCAGACGTTGATTTCGCGCATCAAGGTCATGTCGGAGTTGGACATTGCTGAACGTCGAGTGCCCCAGGATGGACGGTTTAGAGTTCGTTATAAAGGACGCAACGTCGACTTCCGCGTTTCTATCATGCCCACCATCCACGGCGAAGACGCGGTCATCCGTATTCTTGACAAGGAACAGATCAACGAAGCATTTAGGAATTTGAATCTTGATGTCGTGGGCTTTGCCGAAGAGGATCTGAGGAAGTTTCGCCGTTATATCGCAGAGCCTTACGGGATGGTCCTCGTGACCGGACCAACTGGTTCGGGAAAAACGACCACTCTTTACGCCGCGCTGAACGAGATCAGAAACGAAGAAGACAAGATAGTAACAATTGAAGATCCTGTTGAGTATCAATTGCACGGCATCACTCAGATTCCCGTTAACGAGAAGAAGGGGCTGACATTTGATCGAGGTCTACGCTCGATCCTGAGACACGACCCCGACAAGATCATGGTGGGCGAAATTCGCGATACTGAAACGGCGCAAATTGCAATCCAATCCGCGTTGACCGGTCACCTCGTATTTACGACAGTTCACGCGAACAACGTTATCGACGTCATTGGTCGATTCCTGAACATGGGTGTCGAGCCTTATAACTTTGTTTCTTCGTTGAACTGTGTGTTGGCACAACGACTCATTCGCATGCTGTGTCCATATTGCAAACGTCAATACCGTCCCAACGACATTGAGCTGGCTGAGTCCGGTTTGCGTCCTGAACTGAATCGAGACCTTCCTTTTTATATGAACGTCGGTTGCGACGCCTGTAATCACACGGGATATCGTGGCCGAACAGCGATCCATGAGTTGTTGGATTTGTCTGATAACATTCGCGAGATGATTGTTGAACGACGGCCCGGCTCAGAAGTCAGGCGTGCAGCCGAGGCAGAAGGCCTCAAAAGTTTGCGTGAATCAGCCCTACAGAAGGTTTTTGCAGGTACCTCAACGCTTCACGAAATCAACCGCGTGACGTTTGTCGAAGAATTGAATGCCACGAAATAGGCTGCAACCCTGTTTCTGGTTCCCGCATCAGTCAAGACTTACTGTTTTCAGGAACCGAATTTTCTTCGTTGCGTGTAAGGAATTCAGGCTCGTAGATCTTGCATCTTAGGAGCCGCAGGAGCATTATTTAGCACGCTGAAACTGTCCACCTCTCGGTAAGAACGTACATAGGAAACTAATATGCGAAGTCGAAGAATACTCTCCTACATTCTGGCCGTTAGCCTACTAGCGTTACCACTCACGGCCTTCGCAAAAAAGGGCGACAAGAATTTTAAGCGCGGCATGGACTACGAGGCTGCCCAGCAATGGGATAAGGCTGCCCAGGAGTTCACACTGGCAGTAGCCGCCGACCCTTCGAACACCGAGTACCAGATGCATTTCCGGCGCGCGAGCTTTAACGCATCGCAGACGTACATGCAGCAAGGCCGCTCACTTGCCGAACAGGGCGACTTCCTCGGAGCTTATAACGCCTTTCGCCAAGCCTACGGTTACGACCCCGTCAATGAGCTTGCGGTCGCTGAAATGGAACGAATGCTTCGCATGCAAGGAGTCAAAGAGGGCCGCAACACGCCAAGCAAGGCTGAGCCACAGGATGGAATGTTTACTCCAGCCAATGCTCAAGCTCAGGATCTGTCTGGACCGTCAACGCAAATGCGCGTGATCAGCTATACGGGCGATCTGAAACCTTTCATTCGCAAACTTGCTGAAGAACTGAATCTCAATGTCATTTTCGATCGCCAGTCGTTCGCACAGACGAGACCGCTCGATATCAACTTGCGCGACGTTACAACGGCGCAGGCACTCGATTACATTTTTCTGCAGGAAGGTCTCTTCTTCCAGAAGCTGAGCCGCAGAACGATTCTTGTTGCTGATCAAAGCCGTCGTCCTCAGTACCAGCAATTAGTTCTGAGAACCTTCTTCTTGTCGAACATGAAACCAACCGACGCTCGCACATTGGTGCAGCAGGCAATTCCGCCATCGGTCGGCCGGCCGCAGACGATTGTTGTTCCCGATGATGCAACGAACAGTTTGACCGTACGTGACACTGCAGAAAATGTTCGTCTGATTGGCGACTTGCTTCAGAGTATTGATAAGGATCGCGCTGAAGTCGTGATGGACGTCAATATCTACGAAGTATCGAAAAACGACTTGATGCAGTTCGGCAATCAGATTGGCGGCCTTAGTCCATTTACTATAGGCGGCTCTCCTGGTTTCTCACTCCTAACTGATAACGGAATTGTCAATGGCGGTGGTGGTCGGGGTGTGAACCTTGGCAGTTTCGTTGGCTCAGTGCCGACGGCACTGGCGGCAGCTCTGGTAATTCCATCGTCCGCTCTTACAGCGTTTCAGAGTCGCGATAACACCAAATTGATTGCTTCGACTCAAGTCCATGCCTTCAATGGTGAAGAATCAACAGCGCGTATCGGACAACGCGTACCGGTTCAAACAGCGCAGGCATACCCGTTCGGTATACAAACAGGGCAGCCACAACCAGGAACGACTTTCCCAACTGGTGGATTCCCGGTGATCAATTACGAGCCAACCGGATTGACGCTCAAGTTTACGCCTCAGGTGTTTCCGAATCTCGATGTGCAGGTGAAGATGAACATCGAGTCGAAAGATGTTGTGAATGCAGCCAGCCCAACTCCGACATTTACTGAGCGATCGATCACTGGTACCGCCCGCGTCCAGAACAATCGGACGATGATGCTGGCCAGCGTGTCACAAGATGTACAGACAAAGGGCAGAGCTGGTTTACCGGTGTTGGGTGGTTTGCCCATTTTGGGACGGTTCTTCACTTCACCAACTAGAAACAATCGTCAGGTTGATATCGTGATCTCAGTGACTCCAAGAGTTCTTCGAGCACCAACCGTAACACCGCGTGACGAGGAAATGCGGCCTAGTGGAACTTTGCAATCACCAACTACGGGATCGTTGGCGGAGATGGTTCGCGAGGCAGATCGCGAGGATCAAATTGCTGCGGCGAGAGTTATTCCACGCAACGTGAGCGTTCAACTACCGGATGCTCCAGTGGAAGTTGCGTCGCCGTCGAACGCCTCAACCCAAACACCTAATACGAATGCCGCTACCGCTGTGATCGCTCCGAAGCAAGTTCCGGTAGCGAGTTCACAGAAAACAAGCGATACGGTCGAGGAATTACCAGCATACATTCCAGCACCGAAATCGCTGGTCAGTGATCGCGCTGCAGCCGAAGTGGCGACAGTGAATGCCACGACGGCAGGAACGCAGAACGCAGTCTTATCAAGTCTGCCAAAAGCTGAAGAGACTTCGCTCAATACGAAGTCAGGGAGTCTGAATCGAATAGCGCAGATTAGCTTCCTTCCTGGCGATGACATACTGAAGGTCGGTGAAAAGAAGCGTTATGTAGTTCAGCTGAGCTCCGATCAGCCGTTGAGCCTTGCTCTTCTGGCTTTGCGATTTGATCCGAAAGTAGTCAAAGTCAACGCTGTCTCCGGAGGAGTGCTTTTGGGATCTCAGCCTGATGGCGGCATGTCACCCACGTTCACTCAGTCTGTCGATGCCACTGGTGTTTGTTTGATTTCAATATCGGCGCTGAATAGTAAAGTCGCGATTAAGGGATCAGGAACACTCTTCTTCGTTGATGTTGAAGCGATTGCAGAAGGTAAGGCAGCATTGGCATTCGACAAAGAAACCCTGCACCTGGTGGCAACCGACGCGCGCGACATAACAGCGCAACTGACGCAGGGAAGCGCAACTGTTAAGCAATAGATGTTCGAATTAGATAAAAGGCAGAACGCGGCCTTTGAAGAACGCGGCGACTGGATGAAGAAATCCATATCGACTAGTCGCCGCATTCTTCTGTCGAGCCATCGTAATAGCACCGGGTTTTCGTTAATCGAACTGGTGATAACAATAACCGTGCTTACGATAATGACGATGGGTGTGATGCCGCTCGTTCAGATCTCCGTTCGACGTCAAAAGGAGCAACAGCTTCGCGAAGCGTTGAGACAGATGAGAAGCGCAATCGATGAATTCCATCGCGATTCAGTAGGCATGGTTTGCACTGGTACTGGTATCGGACAACAACCACCCAATTCGAATTCCCCACCCAACGTCTACATTGACGGGCGCAGCAAAGTTGTACTCAGCGATTGCACAATTTTTGGAGTGGACAATCCGGATCATTTTCCACCAACTCTCGAAACTCTCATCGAAGGAGTGAACGTTGTCCCGCGAGGAGGAACGGGCTTGGGAGGTCAGGGATTGGGAAGGTCAGCGGGTGATAATCAATCGGTTCTGGATTCGCAGTTGGCGACTAAGAAGAAGGTTTATCTGCGCGCAATTCCAATTGATCCGATGACTGGGAAAGCCGATTGGGAGTTCAAGTCTTGTTACGACGCGGTCGATTCAACTTCATGGGGTGGCGAAAACGTTTTCGACGTTCGTTCCAAGTCAAAGGGCAAAGCACTAAATGGAGAGCAGTACAGTGACTGGTAAGATGCAACAGCGGCGCGGCTTTACGCTGCTGGAGTTGATGATCGTTATCTCGATCATAATCATTCTGGCGGCTATCGCCTTGCCACAGTATCAGCGCACAATCGTTGCCACACGTGAAGCCGTTTTGAGAGACGACCTCAGCAAAATGAGAATGCTTATCGATCAGTTTGCTGCTGACAAGGGGCGCCTGCCACAATCACTCGATGAGTTGGTGACCGAACATTACATGCGTGAAATTCCTGTCGACCCGTTTACTTCGCAAAAAGAGTGGGCCATCACCAACGGCGAAGATCCCAATTCGAATGAGGGACAATCAGGCATGACAGATATACACAGCACCTCAGGAGAGGTTTCAACGGAAGGCACACCGTATAGTGAATGGTAGGTGCATTTAAGATTTCAGATTTAAGATTTCAGATTGCGTGGGTGGGCATCTTAAAATTGGCAATCAGAAATCAGAAATGGCATCAATCTGAAATCTTAAATCTTCAATCTTAATTACCTTCATGCCCAATCTCATCTCGCGAATCATCCATCCCTGGTATCCGGCGACCGCCCTTGGTCTGGAGAAGGGAATTGCCTCCGTTGTCCATCTGGAGAAAGGGCGTGGTGGTACTTGTACAGTCAGAAGAGCCGCAAGCTTCGAGCTCGCCGAATCAATCATTCGTCCAGGTTTTGACGAAAGAAATATCGAGAACCCACGTCAGTTGGCCAGTATTCTCAGTGAAGTAGCCACGAGTGCCGGATTGCTCCGTCAGAAGCGATGGTCCCTCAGTCTTCCTGAAGCCACCACGAAGACGTTGGTGTTGACGATGGAGACTCAGCCACAATCGGCATCTGAGCTTCAAGAAGTACTGACCTGGAAAATGGAGAGGGGCTTTGGCGCACCATTGGCGGAATTGTCCATCTCGAGACATCATCTGGAAAAGGACTCGCAAGGTCGCGATAGGTACCTGGCAATTGCCACAAGGCGCGAGGTTCTGAACGAATATGAGAATCTCCTCCAGTCGCTGGGATGGCGCGCCGGCTTGATTCTGCCGCGGCATATTGGTGAGTCACGGTGGTTGGTACGCAACGGTTCATCTGGCGACTCTTTACTGTTGAGTGGTTCGAATAACGGTTTCACTGCGGTCATCATGAGGGACAAACACCCTCTCATAGTCAGAACCGTTACATGCCATGAGGATGAATGTGAGGATGAGCTTTACCGCTTGTTGCTGTTCTATAGAGATCGCCGCTCTACGGACGGAGATGGTCGAACCGGCTTAGCGCGTTTGATGATTGTTGGCAAAGGACTTGCCCGCGTTCGAACACAGGAAATCGTCAACGAGACTATTGGAGAGCACTTGCGCCCACTCAACCCCACAGATCTTGGTCTGATGCTTCCGGGCCGAGAGCTGGATTTCGATGCGATTGCGGCGCCGGCAGGATTAGCAACGCTGTCTTTTTAGTCGGAGCATACGGGATGTCCGACGAACTTTAGTTTGTTGTGTGTTGATGTAGCGTTTCCCTGGAATATCCAGGTCCGCTCCCTCCACCACGACAAACTAAAGTTCGTCGGACATTCGGCTGCCTGAAACAAATCGTTTTCCCGAAACGTAACACCTTGTCATCATGAATATCGCAACATCTGCTTTTGCCCCTGCAATATCTCAAGATTTGACACTGGTGAGCGATCGGGAGCTGGTTGCCAGCGCTGTCTCCGGCTTGGACGGATGTTTTGAAGAGCTGGTGAGGCGCTATCAGCGGCCAATATCGGCGTACGTCTACCGAATGGTCGGCGACTATGAGTCGGCTCTCGATCTGACTCAGGAAATCTTCATCAAGGTTTACAACTCCCTGCGACGCTACCGCTCTGAATTTAAGTTTTCTACCTGGATCTACAAGATTGCGCACAATTCTGCTGTTGATCACCTCCGAAGAACAGCAACTCGCGAGCAGTCACTCATCAGTGGCACCGAAAGTGAAACCTTCGAATTGCCGATCGAAAGTAGTCGATTAAGTCCCGAACAGGAGAGTGAGCGCAAAGAACGTCGCGGCGAGATAGAAAGTGTCATTAGAACTCTGCCAGGTAACTATCGCGAACTTATTATCCTCCGCCACTCACAAGACCTGACTTACGAAGAGATAGTTGAAGTGACAGGCTTGCCGCTAGGGACTGTAAAGAACCGTCTGTTCAGAGCACGCGAGATGATGCGACAGCAGTTCGTTGAAAGAGGGATCACGGGGATCTAATCTCCTGAAATGGAAGTCAAACTGGACAAGCTCTGCGAGAAAAATTTAGTCGCTGCTTATGTTGACGATGAACTCGACGTCACGGCGCAGGCGTGTTTCGAGGAGCATCTCAAAGACTGTCAGGATTGTCGTTTGGAGTTGAGGGTACACCGGCAGTTTATCTGTGAGCTTGACGCTTTACTAACCAACGATGTTCAGGTCAGTGTACCGATCAATTTTTCGCGAGTGGTTGCGGCCAGAGCAGTCAGTGACATGAGTGGTGTTCGCACGCGCGCCGAAAACAGGAAAGCAATAATATTTTGCCTCGTTCTGGGTGTTACCGGCTTTGCGCTCATTGGTTCAACGACGCGGGTTGCCATGGTTAGCTTTGTGCGCGTGTCCGCGAGGAAGTTTTTCTCTCTGATAGACCTCGTATCTCACGCAATTTACGACTTGGCTGTTAGTGTGGCCGTGATCTCGCGAGTGCTAAGTCGGAAGTTGATCGCCGACGACGGCGATCTCCGGATAGCTTTGGTAGTCCTGGTCTTCGCCATTTTCCTCCTTACGCGGCTAATCTCCGGTTATCACCGCAGGGATGCGATCGAGTAAGGGGCGCGTCTCGCATGATCAGTTCGTCTATACAAACCGCCACTTTCAGCGCTCTTCCGCAGATACGAAAATCGCCATCATCAATTGAGTTCTATCGCTTTAGTGCTCTTCTATTCTGGCTGCTGGCCTTAGTTGGTCTCGTCAATGCTCAGACTGACAAGACTACAGATCGCGAAGTTGTGATCAGCGGCGTGGTAGACAATATTGTTATTGGTACCGGCGACACGATCAGAATTACAGGGACGGTCAAGCAGGGTGCAATTGCGTTTGGGTCGGACGTCATCGTGGAAGGTTCCGTTGAAGGTGATGTAGCGGCAATAGGCGGCTCCGTGATTCAAAGTGCCGGGGCGAAGATTACGGGCGACGTAATTGTCATAGGCGGTACTTATCAACACGTGGACAACGTTCCTCAACGTAATTCTGCGGCAATGACCATGATGGTAGCTGGTTATCAACAGGAGCTTCGCAGTTTGATGCGTACTCCTTCGCAGATACTTCGCCCAAGTTGGTCGCCCGGCTATTTGGGTTCGCGACTGTTATCCATCCTGTTCTGGTTCATCGTTTCGTTGGCCATGACGGCGGCACTGCCTGGGGCTATCAGTCGCGGAGTTACGAGGATTCAGTTAACGAGTTTGCGCGTGGCTGTGATCGGAGTTGTCGGCGCCATTGTGGCCGTTGCCGGCGTCGAGGCATGTCTTTGGTTTTTGCCTCAGCCAGTTAGTGTGTTTGTGTTGATTATGGGATTGCTCCTGGGGTTAGTAGCGCTCCTATTCGGTCGAGTCGTACTAGCGGCCGCTACCGGAAAGTGGCTTCAGCGCAGGTACATTCCTGTTGCGAAGCACTCTGAATCCGTTGCCCTGCTACTCGGGACCACCGTTTGGGTAATGCTTACTTCACTGCCTTACGTCTGGCTTTTCGTCGTGTTAATGATGGTTGTAATTAGCTTTGGTTTGGCTCTCACTGCCCGTTATCGGGTCGGCTGGCAGCGTACCTAGGCAAGCAAACCCTTCCTGGCCCGGTACATATTCTCTTTTACTTTCTTGCATCATATGAAGTCCGGACACGCGTTCGGAAGAGCTTCTGCAACTTTGGCGGGTTTCAGACGTCTAAAGTGTAGGAATTCTCTGGTCTTTGTCGTATCGGGCGGCCACATACTTAGAACATTCTCGACGGCGGCTGCGTACCAACTCTGGCTTTTGTCCGAAGGTATTCCTCTTTACGACTCTTGTAAGGTCACAAAACCGCGTCTTGCGGTGTTCAGATATCAGGATAGAAAGGACGAATAAATGAGGGTGCTCTTCTTTGCAGCCATGCTGATTACAGCAGCAGGCCTCATTTCCTTAGGTTCAAGTTTTAACTCACAAGCAATTATTCGGCAGACACAGGACCCAGACATTTCGACAAAGTTTGCTATCGGAGAAGTCAAATCGATCGATAGCACCGGAAAGTTAATTACGATTAAGACGGATGCCGGAGCAACCGTCATGGTTCTCTATACGGATCGGACGACGTACAAGAAGTTGGTTCCCGGAGAAAAATCGCTTGCAAATGCGACGGATATTACTATCGCCGACGTCGGTGAAGGCGATCGGGTTATGGCGCGTGGCACCGTTGCCGATGATCGGAAGTCCGTATCAGCTTTGCAACTCATCGTGATGACCAAAGGCGACCTGGCCAAGAAGCAAGAGGCGGAACGAGCTGAATGGCGGCGCCGGGGAATTTTGGGTGTGATCACGGTTCTCAAACCTGAGACAAAAGAGATCACGATCTCGAATCGAACCATGGCCGGCACACAAGCAGTCGTTATTCCCGTCAGCGACAAGACTGAAATGCGCCGTTACGCTCCCGATTCGATCAAATTCAGTGACGCAAAACCAAGCGACTTTAGCGAACTAAAAGTCGGAGACCAATTACGTGCGCTTGGCGATCGAACCGCAGATCCACTTCGTTTCAGCCCACAAAAAGTAGTCACTGGAAGTTTCAGAACAGTTGGTGGTGTCGTTACAGCCGTAGATCCGGCAACGGGTGAGATCAAGATCAATGAACTCGAAAAGAAGAAACCGTTGACGATTGTTATCAAACACGACTCTGTCTTGCGGCGCTTTCCTCCCGCCTCGGAGATGGGTGGAATGATGGGCGGATTCAACCGCGGTGGTGGTGGCGGTGCGCCGGGTGGCGGAGCTCCTCCACAAGGTGGTCAGGCTCAGGCACCCAGGCCGCAAGGTGGACCGGGCGGCCAGGGTGGTCCTGGTGGCCGCGGCGGGTTCAATATCAACGACATGCTTGAGCGACTTCCAACTATTTCGATCGCAGATGTTAAGGTCGGAGACACAATCATCGTTTCCAGTACGCAGGGAGTCGATCCAACTCGCTTGACTGCAATCGCTCTCGTTTCTGGAGCCGACACTCTGTTAACCATGCTGGCGCCAAGACCACAAGCTGGCCAACAAGCTCCTAATCCTTCAGCCGGCCTCGGTAGCAGCGGCATCTCGTTCGGAATCGGTTTACCTTAACGTTAACAAGCAGAGAGCGTCGAACCCGTTCCGGCGCTCTTACGATCACCCAAAGTGATGTTCACCGTTTTCCCCAAAGGCTTGAAACATGAAATCTACCCGATCTATCTCCCGCGGTTGTCTAGGTATTGCTCTAATCTTCGCTCTGACTTGTGCAGCTGCATATGGTCAGGCGAGAAGCACTCTCCGAGGTCTAATCACTGATGAGCTGGGCGCCGCGATTGTCGGTGTCAGTGTTACGCTCACCGATGCTAATGGCGTACAGAAGAAAACAACGACCAATGGAGAAGGGGTCTACACGTTTACCGGCTTAACGCCGGGCAAGTACCTGGTTTCTGCTGTCGCGTCAGGTTTTGCGCCAACGCTGAATCAAGAGGTCAGCGTTGCCGGTCAGCGGACAACTTTGGATCTAACTTTGAAGGTTACGATTGAGGAGAAGGTTACAGTTGGTGCTGAACAAAACGTTAGTACTGAGGCGTCAAACAACGCTAACCAGACAGTCATCGCGGGAAAAGATCTTGACGCATTACCCG
>Ga0310810_10002984_pt1 | contig 18356 bp, 15 predicted proteins | sample NCmetagenome_FD_207641 | JGI IMG/M metagenome (GOLD analysis project Ga0310810, IMG submission 207641) | Soil microbial communities from experimental microcosm in Duke University, North Carolina, United States - NC | ecosystem: Engineered > Artificial ecosystem > Soil microcosm > Unclassified ...
AAAGCCTCCGAGCCGCAGATCACGATCAGTGCGGATAAATCCAATGTTCGGTTTCAGACGGAGATCACGAGCGGCCCATTCCATGACCCATTCGTCGGTCGGGTGACCGGGATGCTGATCACCACACAGAAGCCCAAGTGCAAATAAGAGGCAGCAAGCAGCCCGGGTAAAGCTGAAGCGCACCCGCCCGCCGATGCGTTAGCGGACGGGGTCGTCGCTAACGCGCCTCGCAATCACGGCAGCGGCGCATCAATCCGGCTGCATCTCGATCTCAAATCTTCGGAATCCCGGCGTTCTCGATCACCTTCCGCCATTTGGCGATCTCGGCCTTGATGTAGGCGTCGAACTCGGCCGGGGTCATGCCGGAAGGCTCGAAGCCGAGCGCCAGCACCTTCTCCTTCACGTCGGGCTGCGCGAGCGCGGCGGCGATCTCCCGCTGCAGCAAATTGATGATCTCCTTCGGCGTGCCGGCGGGCGCGAGCACGCCCTGCATGGTCTCGGCCTCCTGTCCCTTGATGCCGAGCTCGTCGAGCGTGGGCACGTCCGGCAGTGCGGCCGCGCGCTTCAAGGAGGTGACTGCGAGCGCGCGCAGCTTGCCGGCCTTGATCAGCTCGGTCGCCGGCGGGATCGCCTGGAAGGAAAGCGGCGTGTGGCCGGCGACCACCGCCTGGATCGCGGGCGTGCCCCCGGAGAACGGCACGACCAAGAGGTCGGAGAGGCCGAGCGACTGCCGGAACAGCTCGATCGAGAGCGACGGCGTCGTGCCCATGCCGGGCGAGGCGATCGTGAATTTGGTCGGATCGGCCTTGATGGCGGCGACCAGCTCCTTCACGTCGCGCGCGGCGACGGAAGGGTTCGCGATCAGCGCATGCGTCGTCGCCGCCGCCTTGGTGATCGGCTCGAAGTCCTTGGCCGGATCGTACGGCACCTTGTGATAAAGGCTCGGGTTGACGACGTAGCTCGAGGACACGAACAGGATCGTGTAGCCGTCGGGCGCCGCGCGCGCCGCGTTGCCCATGCCGATGTTGCCGGCGGCGCCCGACATGTTCTCGATGATGAACTGCTGGCCGAGGCGCTCGGAGAGCTTCTGCCCGATGAGCCGTGCCATCACGTCGGTCGGCCCGCCGGCCGGAAACGGCACGATGATGCGGACCACCTTGTTCGGATAGTTCTCGGCGAATGCGGTGCTGGCGAATAACGCGGCGCAAAGGGCCGCGATCCGGATGAGCATGGTCATGAGGTTTCCGCCCTGGCTGGTCTTGTTTTGACGAAGGGTATGCGATCCAGGGCGCCGCAGGAAGGCGTGTGCCAGTTTTGCCCTCGCCCGCTTGCGGGAGAGGGCATCGCAGGAATTTCAACTTGCTCTGATGGGAGAGGGGACTTTTAGGCCCTCTCCCAACCTTCCGTATTGAATCTCCGAGTGGCCCTCTCCCGCAGGGCGGGAGAGGGCATAGCAACGGGCCTTCCCGCCTCAGGCACAGCCACAAGAAACCCCGTTTCCGAACCAATAGCGCGCCGATTGTGCCGCGATTTCGCCCGACCCTGTTGATGGATTTCGCGCCGGGTTAGGGCGGGTAACGGGGAGAGTTGATGCGTCGCGTGATCCTCGCCTTCATCGGCCTATTGCTGCCGGCGGCGCTTGCCGCCGCACCGGTGCGTCCGCTTCCCGTGCGCCAGCTCGACATCGCGCCGAAGGAAGTGATCCTCGGCTGGATCAATCAGTACCGCCATCATCCCGAGCCCGACCAGGTGCCGCTCGCGGTGCATGGCCTCTCCCGCCTCGGCATTCTCACCGACACCGAAGCCGCGGGCGTCTACGTCGGCTTCCTGGCTGGCGTATTCGCGAAAAATCCCGATAGGGCCGATGCGCTGATCGCAAAAATGTTTCCGCTCTCCGACGAGCATCAGTGGGCGATCGTGCGCGCGATCGCGTACTCCGGCCTGCCGGACTGGCGCACGGTCTTGCAGCGCAATGCCGTGCGGATGCCGGCGCGGCGCGTGATGATCGAGCGCTATCTTGCCGGCAAGCTGCCGACGCTCGACCAGGCGCCGATCGAGAAGGACGAGACGCTGGGGGAGAAAATCCGCGGCCAGATGCTGTTCGTGAATTACTTCAGCAAGCCGAAGAAGGAATTCGGCCTCGAGCTGACGCCGGACGTGCTCGACACCTTGTGGGGCTATTTCTATGCGACCGGCGAGTACAAGCCGCTCGGCCGCATCATCCTGATGCTGCGCTGGACCAAGGAGCGCGACGTGCTGGAGAAGCTGACCCTCGGCAGCATGGCGAAATACACGCTGGCGATTAATGCCGGCCGCAACGCCGACCTGCTCGCGCGCGTCAAATGGGCGGAGACGCAGCCGCAGCCCGACGCGGTCAAGCCGGTGCTCAAGGAGATCGTCGAGGCCGCCGAGACTTACGAGAGCGGCAAGTTGCGCAACGAGGCGCTCGCCGCGATCGAGGAGTTGAAGCGCAAGGGGCCGGGCTCGAAGCGCGACCTCTCGGTCTGGAGCCAGGTCGGGGAGGGGGCGCTCGCGGTCGGCTGCATCGTGCTGGCGGTGACCGGACAGGTCGAATTCGGCATTCCGTGCGTGGTCGGCGGGGTCGCGACCTCGGCGGCGCTGCGGCTCTGGGACACGCCGAAATAGCGGAAAAACGCAGGGTTTTCGGCCTGCCGGGGCGATGGCGGGCCGGTACATCACAGGGATCGGGGCGATTGCCATGGGATCGCCTTATTGATGGGTGAATCGGGTAACGTCTTATTCACTCTGATCCCGCACTTTGGTCTGAAGGGGGAGCGTGGGAATCACGATGAAGTCAGCACAGGTCTGTCTGCTTTCGCTTGGATGCGTGGGTGGGGCGTTCGCCTTTGGCATCGCCGCCAACGCGGCGCTCGACGTGATCATGCCCGCGCCGGAGCAGGCGGCTGTCGCCCGAGTGGCGGCCGCGAAGCCTGCCGAAGCCGCGCAGGCAGTCCCGGCTTACACGCTCGCCTCCACCACCTCGACCCCGGTCGATCTTGCGCCGGTGAAGGTCAAGACCATTCCGATGCTCTACACCGAGGAGCGCGCCGAAGCAGCCGCCGCTCCGCAACGCGCCGCGGCCGTGCCGCTGCCGCGTCCGCGCCCGGCCGCAGCGCCTGCCGCGCTCGCGATGGACGGGGAGGTCGCTCACCAGGCGGGCTCGCTGGCGATTGCGGCGGCGACCCGCAAGCTCCCCTATGACGGCGAGGTGCTCGGCCCCGCCGGCATCGAGCGCATGAAGATCGCACTCGCGCTCACCGCCGAGCAGGAAGAATACTGGCCCGCGATCGCGGCGGAGCTGCAGACGCTCGGCAAGCTCCTCAAGGCGCGCAAGGGCCAGAACATCAACCTCGACAATGACACCATCCAGCGGCTGTACTGGGCCGCGGCGCCGCTCATCTCGCGCCTCTCCTGGGAGCAGAAGGAGAAGGTGAAGCAGATGGCGCACGTGATGGGCCTGCATCAGGTCGCGGCCGCGCTGTAGCTCCCGCCCCTGCGGCGCTTCTCTTGCCTTTTAGGCCAGGAAATTGCGAATGGCGCTGGCGACGGACGCCATCGCTTTCGTGCGGTTGGCGATAGCATCCGGCCCGGATATCAGGATCTTGTCGACCTTCGGATTCGAGATGAATTCGGCCTCGATATACGCCGCGACACACATCGGATTCGCGTGAGTATTGCCCAAATCCTCGTCGTTGAGCACGCCCAGTGATCCAGGCCCCGAGTCGGTGTCCGGTTTGACGTGTCGGTCCTTGGCCGCGGGGTTGACCGCTCGCATTCCGTCCATGAGCCCCGCATGGACCGCGTTGGCAAAGGCAATGTCATCCTGAAGGTTGAGATTGCCGTTCGCCTCGGCGCGGAAGTACGTCTCTGCGCCGCTGACGGTCTTGTCGTCCAGCCCGTTGAAATGCAGGCACAGAAACGCTCTCGCCCTCTCGGTGGCGGCGACTTTTGCCCGATCCGCAATGCCGATGTTCACGTCGGTCGTGCGCGTCAGCACGACTTTGATGCTCTGGGCGTTGGCCGCGGCCTGCTCGACCAGCTGGTCGCGCAGGATCATCGAGAAATCGAGCGTGAGCTTCTTTTCTTTGACCCCGCTTGCGCTCGTGGCGTTGTTCGGTGAGCTCCCGCCTACCTTTGTTGTGCCGCCATGCCCGGGATCGATCACGACGGTCCCAAGATTGACCGCAGCAGGCGCTGCCATCAATGCCACGCGCGGCGTGCCGGCAAGCAGCGCTTCCGCCTCGGGCACCAGCGCAAGGACATCGGCCGAATAGCTGGCCTTCGGCGTATAGATCGGGCCGATGAAACGGATAAAATCTTCGCCGCTGTCGATGTGTTCTTCCCACCCGGAATAGGGCGCGCGATTCAAGAAAGCCCAGTATCCGTTGACGAAGCTCTCGATCGTCGCAAATTTGCAGTAATAGTCCTTGCCGTCGTGCGCTTCGTACAAGATGCGCGTGGCGTATGGCGCCATTTCCTTGCGCCATTTTAGTCCGCCAAAATTATAGTGCAGCGTGGCGAGCTTCGAGGTCGCCCGGGCGCTTTCGAGCATCCATTGAGCCAAGGTGACCGCGCGCAGCTGCGGATGCCTGATATTCTCGCCCGCATAGATGTCGGCGAGCCGAAGCAAGAGTTCGTTTGTTGGCATGGCGTTTTGCGCCCCTATGGTCCCAATGCGCGCGGCTCGCCGGCAAGCTACTGATTTGCGGTTTTGCACGCAATCTTAAGTTTGCGGGCTCGCCGAGGCAAAGACCAGCAGAAGTTCTGCCCTGTCGACACCGCTCGCCCAATCCGAATGTGACATTGTGGCGCAGCCAACAGCACACCGCGCATCGTATAGTCCGCACGACAGCCGCGCGCGAGCGGTGTGCTCGATTTTAATTTGGACTCCGGCCGCCGCCTTTTGAACCTGCACGGAGAATTGTGTGTTGACCTTTGCGGCCCGTGTGGCGCTGTTGTCCGCCTTTACCGTCACGGGCCTTAATTCCTGCATGGCCGAAAGTCCGAGCGGAGAGCCGATCGGGATTCTACTGGCCGCGGGAGACATCACGGGCTGTCACCAGACCGGAAGCAAGCACGTCGAGACCGCGGCACGAGTCCAGAAGGAAATCGATGCTGCGGCGGGTCTACCGGTCGGCGTGCTGGCTCTGGGTGATTTGGCCTATGCTGATTACGTCAAAGGCAATCCCGTTCCGGGCACGTACGGTCCATGTTTCGACAGGTTTGAGGCGACATGGGGAGTGCACAAAGGCCGCCTTTTTCCCGTCCCGGGTAATCACGATTACTCGGACGACATTTTAGCGAACAAAAAAGCCACTCCGGCGAAACGCTACCGCGATTTTTTATCCACTCGCATCCTCGACCTGAAGAAGGCGTCGGGCGATGCGGTCGCGCTCAAGGACAAGACGCTCAGCTTCACCACTCCTTTCCCCGACAAGGAAGGCTGGCTGCTGGTCGGATTGAATTTCTACGGCGGCGACGTCGATGCCAACAAATGGCTCGCTGAGAAGCTTTCGGCATCGGCCGCACGCTGCGTGCTGGTTTTCACGCACCCGTTCTTCATCAGCTCTGGGGAGCATGGAAAAGGCCAAGCCAACAAGAAAATGGCCACGCTCATGCCGATACTATACGCGCAAGGCGCGACCATGTTGGTCACGGCCCACGACCATGATCTCGAGCAGTTCCCAAAGCTCGATGGGGCGGGGAAACGGGAGGAGGCGAAAGGCGTTCGGTCATTCGTGGTGGGCACCGGCGGTGCGACGCTATATTCGACATTCATCAAACATCCGCTCAGCGAGCTGTTCGCCAACGGGAGCAGAGGACTGCTCAAGCTCACCCTTTATCGGGACGGCTACAAATGGTCGTTCGTCGACGTCTATGGCCCAGCCGTCGCATTGCCGGTCGGTGAGGAAACCTGCAATCGCAAGCCGCCGGGCTGAGTACTGATCTCCACCCGCTCCGGTGGCCGGGCCTCGCAAGCTGCGCGTCGGGACGGAGCGCCCACCCTCGCGCTCCTTCGCGCGCGTTGCTACAGTCCCGCGCCATGACCCACATGACCCGCCGTTCGTCCTCGCCGCCGTCGCGAGTCCTTCCGCCGCGCCGGCTTTGCGCATCCGTCCGTGCCCGGCCGAGTGTCATTGCTGGATGTGATCCCGCTATCCTCTTCTTGAACTCAATTTTGATCAATGCGCGCCAGCGCTGCGGTTTGCCTCGCGGCTTTGCTACACTGACTTCATAGCAAGCGCTGCTCGCCGCCCCGGAGGTGATCGCATGACTATGATGTTCAGACGGGCTCTGCTCGTCACGCTCCTCCTCATCCAAACCGGAGTGTCATCCGCCGTCCGCGCACAGGGCAGTCCCCCGGTGAGCGCAGCCACCACGTTGTTTCAGAACGTGCGCATCTTCGACGGCAAGGGCAGCTCGCTGTCGGCGCCGTCGAACGTGCTTGTCAAAGGCAACATCATCGAAAGCATTTCGACGGCGCCCATCGCCGCCGACCCCAGCGTCACGGTGATTGCGGGCGGCGGCCGCACGCTGATGCCCGGCCTGATCGACAATCATTGGCACGCGATGCTGATACGGGTGACGCCTGCGGAGGCGATGGGCGATCCCGGCTACAACAATCTCGCCGCCGGCGCCGAGGCGACGGCCACGCTGATGCGCGGCTTCACCACCGTTCGCGACGTGGGCGGGCCAGCGTTCGGCCTTAAGCGCGCCATCGACGAAGGCATCGTCAGGGGCCCCCGCATCTATCCGTCGGGCGCCATGATCACCGTCACCAGCGGGCACGGGGATTTCCGCCAGCTGACCGATCTCCCGCGGACGCTCGGCGGAATGCTCACCCGCATGGAGGTGCTTGGCGGCGCGATCGTCGCCGACAGTCCCGATGAGGTGCGTGTGCGCACGCGCGAACAGCTGATGCAGGGGGCGAGCCAGATCAAGCTGACGGCGGGCGGCGGCGTGTCGTCGCCGTTCAGTCCGAACGACGTGATGACCTTCACCGAGCCCGAACTGCGCGCCGCCGTCGAGGCGGCCGAGAACTGGGGTACCTACGTGGTCGCGCATGCCTTCACGTCGGCCGCGATCCAGCGATCCATCGCGGCAGGCGTGAAGTGCATCGAGCACGGTTTCCTGATGGACGAAGCAACCGCGAAACTGATTGCCGAAAAGGGCATCTGGTTGAGTCTGCAGCCGCTGCCCGAGGAAATGCGGACGGGTCTTCCGGTGGGCTCGGTGCAGCGCGCCAAGGCCGATGAGGTCTGGCCCGGCATAGCCCGCGCCTACGAGTTCGCCAAGAAGTACAAGATCAAGACGGCGTGGGGCACCGACGTGCTGTTCTCCCGCGCGCTGGCGCAGAAACAGGGAGCGATCCTCGCTTCGCTTGCGCGCTGGTACACGCCTGCCGAAGCGCTCACCATGGCGACATCGACAAACGCCGAGCTGCTCGCCCTTTCCGGCAAGCGCAATCCCTATCCGGGCAAGCTCGGCGTGGTGGAAGAAGGTGCGCTCGCCGACCTGCTGCTGGTCGAGGGCAATCCGCTGGAGAACCTGAATCTGGTTGCGGATGCCGCCAACAACTTCAAGGTCATCATGAAAGATGGCACGATCTACAAGAACATACTGACCAGGTGAGCACCCGCTGCGTCTCCTTTTCATACTGCTAACCACGGCGCTTGGCTGGCTGATCGCGGGACTCTGGTTTTTGTGCCGGGCCCTGCTCATCGCGTGGGGCACGCTCGCGATCTACTATTCGAATCTGCCGTGGGCGCAGGCGCGGCTCGCACTGGCGTTCGCGTTTGCGGCGTTCGCGATCTGGGCGATCTTTATCTTCCGCCGCCGCTGGAAGACCCTTGCCTTCGTCGCGGTTTACCTCGGCGTGGTCGCGTGGTGGATTGCGATTCCTCCCTCGCACGATCGCAATTGGCGGCCGGAGGTCGCCGCGATGCCGCGGGCGGTTGTCCACGGCGACCGCGTCCGCATCACCGGCGTGCGCAACTTCGACTATCGGTCCCGCAATGACTTCACGGTGCGCTACGAGGAGCGCGAGGTTGAGCTCTCGCACCTCACCGCGCTCGATTTCTACGTGTCCTACTTCATGGAGGGGCCCGTTGGGCACACATTCGTGAGCTTCATCTTCGACAACGCGGCTCCGGTGAGCATTTCGATCGAGACTCGGCCGGAGGAGGGCGAGGGCTTTGCGCCTGTCGCTTCGATGTTCAAGCAGTTCGAGCTCATCTATGTGGTGGGCGAAGAGCGCGACCTTGTCGGCGTGCGGGCGAACCATCGGAATGAGCCGATCTATCTCTATCGCCTCAATACCTCGGCGGAGGATGCGCGGCGGCTGTTCCTGGTCTATCTGCAGCGGATCAACGAGCTCGCCGACAAGCCGGAGTTCTATCACCTGCTGACCAACAGCTGCACGATCAACATCGTCCGCTACGCAAACGCTGCCGGCCGGAAGGGCCGGATCGACATTCGCCACATCCTCAACGGGCTTGCCGATAGCTATCTCTACCGCTCGGGCCGGATGGCCGCGGCGCTGCCGTTCCAAGAATTGCGCCGGCGCTCGCACATTAACGAGGCCGTGCGGGCGGCCGATGGATTGCCCGAGCCCGATTTCTCGGATCGCATTCGGTTGGCGCTGCCGACGGTTGATCGGTAGTCGGCTCGCGTTCTGCCGAACCCTTTCACCGCTCTCGCGCGTGCGCGCGGGCATGCTAAACTGCCGCCATGATGCACCTGACCCGCCGTTCCGTCCTCGCCGCCGTCGCCAGTCTTTCCGCCGCGCCGGCTTTCGCGCAAACCTATCCGAGCCGTCCGATCACGCTGTTCGTGCCGTGGGCGCCCGGCGGCTCGACCGACATCCTGGCGCGCATCGTCGCGCAGAACCTGCATCAGTCGATGGGCCAGCCGGTGGTCATCGAAAACCGCACCGGCGCCTCCGGCAACATCGGCACCGGCGCGGCCGCACGCGCGGCGCCCGACGGCTACACCATCCTGTTCAACACCATGAGCGTGCACACCATGAACCACGCTCTGTTCGCCTCGATGCCGTTCGATGGGGTGAAGGACTTTTCGCCGATCACGCTGCTTGCCTATGTGACCAACACGATGGTGGTGCACCCGTCGGTCCCGGCGAACACGGTGCCCGAGTTCATCGCCTACGCCAAAGCCAATCCCGGCAAGGTGATCTATGCGTCGTCGGGCGCGGGCTCCACCAACCATCTGTGCGCGGCGCTGCTCGAGAAGATGACCGGCATCGAAATGGTGCACGTTCCCTACCGGGGCGGTGCGCCCGCGGTCGCGGATACGGTGAGCGGCCAGTGCCACCTCTTCTTCACCGCGGGCACGCAGAGCCTCGAGCACGTGAAGGCCGGCAAGCTGAAACTGCTCGCCGTCACCGAGGCGAAGCGCTCGCCCTTCCTGCCCGATGTGCCGACGGTCGCCGAAACCGTGCCCGGCTACGAGATGACGGTGTGGTACGGGGCGTTCGGACCCGCCGGAATGCCGAAGGACATTGTCGCGAGGCTCAATAGCGAGATTGCGCGCGCGCTGTTCCTGCCCGACGTGAAGAAACGCATGGATGCCATCGCGGTCGAGGTCGCGTCGTCGACGCCGGAGGAACTCGCCGAGCGCATGCGCCGGGATGCCGAGAAGTGGGGCGGCATCATCAAGAGCATCGGCATCGCGCCGCTCGGCTGAGATGCAGCACGTTGTTGCCAATTCGAGCGGCACGGAGGCGCCGAAGCTCAAGGCGCCCGCGAACGCCTGCGACTGCCACATGCACATCTACGATGGCGCGCGTTTCCCGCCCGCGCGGCCCGGGCCGCAATCGCGCATGCAGGAGAATGCGGCGGTTGCGCAATATCGCCTGCTGCAGCAACGCCTCGGCACCACGCGTACCGTGATCGTGACGCCGGCCGCCTATGTGACGGACAATCGCGTCACGCTGGATGCGATCGAGCAGCTTGGGCGCGACCGCACGCGCGGCGTCGCGGTGGTGCATCCGGCCGTGACCGACGCGGAGCTGAAAGTCCTCAACGAGGGCGGCATTCGCGGGATTCGGTTCACGGTGTTCGATCCGCGCTCGGCGGCGGTGTCCGTCGACATGATCGAGCCGCTCGGCAAGCGCGTGGCGGACTTGGGCTGGCACATCCAGATCCACATGCGCGCCGACCAGATCGTCGAGAATGCGGCGTTGCTGGACGGCCTGCCGACGCAGGTCGTGTTCGATCACATGGGACGGCTGCCGCAGCCCAATCCGCTCGAGCATCAGGCCTTCGCGATCATCCGCCGCATGATCGACAAGGGCCGCAGCTGGGTGAAGCTGTCGGGCGCCTACATGGATACGAACTCCAGCGCGCCGGCCTACGCGGACAAGACGGCGGTCGCGCAGGCCTATCTCAAGGCGGCACCGGAGCGCATGGTGTGGGGCTCTGACTGGCCGCATCCGACCGAGAAGCCCGAGCACAAGCCGAACGATGCGACGCTGTTCGACCTGCTCACCGGCTGGGCGCCGGACGCGGCATTGCGTCAACGCATCCTGGTGAGCAATCCGGAGACGTTGTACGGATTTGCCAAGACAGCCGCGTAAAGTACGGAGAAAGCGATGTTGAGGATCGCACTCGCTGCAATCACTCTCATGGTGACGAGCGCCGCGCTCGCGCAGTCGTCCCAGCAGCCGCCGCCCCCGCCGCTGATCGACTGGGAGAAGATCCAGATCAAGACCACCGATCTCGGCCACAACACCTACAGGCTCGTAGGGGCGGGCGGAAACATCACCGTCGCGGTCGGCAGCGACGGCATCATCATGGTGGACAGTCAGTTCGCGCCGCTCTCCGACAAGATCAAGGCCGCGATCAAGGCGATCTCGCCGCTGCCGGTGAAATATCTCGTCAACACGCACTTCCACGGCGACCACACCGGCGGCAATGCGAACTTCGCCAAGGACGGCACCATCGTGGTGGCGCACGACAATATCCGCGTGCGGCTCGCCGGCGGATCGGTGTCGCAGCAGACCGGTCAGGTGGTGCCGCAGATTCCGCCCGAAGGGCTGCCGAAGCAGACCTATTTCGGCGGCTCGATGACGCTCGAGGTCGGCGGGCGCAAGGCGAAGCTCACCTACATCGCCAACGCACACACCGACGGCGACACCTGGGTCTATTTCGCCGACGCGAACGTGCTGTGCACCGGCGACACGGTGAACAATCTCAAGCGCTACCAGACCATCGACTACCGCAATGGCGGGGACGTGCGCGGCATGATCCGCGCCGGAGAGACATATCTAAAGGTGATCAACGACGACACCAAGGTCGTGGTCGGCCACGGCCCGCTCGCCAGCAAGAAAGACGTGCAGGAATTCCACGACATGCTGGTCACCTCGCGCGACCGCATCAAGAAGCTGTTCGACGAGGGCAAGACCGAGGCAGACGTGCTGGCGCTCGATCCGTTGAAAGACCTGAACGAGAAATGGGCTGCCAACAACCCGCAGCTCGGCATCACCCACACCAAAAACGTCTATCACTCGTTCGAGCGGTTTTAAGCGTGGCGTTGAGCTTTGCAACACACTCTGCTCATTCCCGCGAAAGCGGGAATCCAGGGGCCAAGGACTGGGTCCCCGCTTCCGCGGGGACGAGCGAAGATTGGTGATTCCGTCGGAGCAAACTGGAATGACTGACGAAAAGGCGCTGCGCGGCGCCGACATCGTGGCGCGCTCGCTGGCGCGGCTCGGCTGCGAGCGCATCTTCACGCTCTCCGGCAACCACATCATGTCGATCTTCGATGCAGCCATCGAGGCGAAGCTCGACCTCGTGCACGTGCGCCATGAGGCGGCAGCCGTGCACATGGCGGATGCGTGGGGACGGCTCACCGGCAAGGCCGGCATCGCGATGGTGACCGGCGGGCCGGGTCACGCCAACGCGGTCGGCGCGCTCTACACCGCGCTCGGCGCAGAATCGCCGATGGTGCTGCTTTCGGGCCATGCGGCGACCTGGGAGCTCGGCCGCGGCGGCTTTCAGGAGATACGGCAAGCCGACATGGCGGCGCCGGTGAGCAAGGTCTCGTTTACCGCCACGTCGGCCGCGAACCTCGGCCGCGACGTCGGCGAGGCGATCCGCATGGCAACGTCCGGCCGCCCAGGACCCGTGCACCTGAGCCTGCCGTCGGACCTTCTCGAAGAGCGCGTCGAAAGCAACGCCATCGTGTGGCCCGATGCGCGGTCCTCGTCGATACCCGCGCTGAGCGAGGCAGTCGCGGACGCGACGCTTGCGGCGATCTCATCCGCCGCGCGGCCGATCATCTTTGCCGGCCCGCAGCTCTCGAATGTGAGCGGGCGCGCGTTGCTCGGGCGCCTCGAAGCCGCATTGCAAGCGCCCGCCGTGATCCTGGAAAGCCCGCGCGGCATCGCGGATGCGACGCTCGGCGCGTTCTCCGATCTCACCCGCCGCGCCGACCTGATCGTGCTGCTCGGCAAGGCACTCGACTTCACCACGCGTTGGGTGAGCGGCTCGTCGTTCGATTCGGCGGTGCGGCTGATCTCGATCGATCCGGAGGCCGCGCTGGTCGAGCGCGCCGCGAAGGAGATGGACGGGCGGCTCGTGCTCGGCAGCATCGCGGATGTGCGCGGCGCAGCCGAGACGCTGATCCGCCGTGCCGACGCGATGAAGCTGCGCGATGGCGGCTGGCTTAAGGAAGCACGCGCCGCGCTCGATAACCGTCCCGGCGCATGGGCGACCATCGTCTCGCAGACGCCAGGCCGGCTGCATCCCGCAGAGGTGTTTCGCGTGCTGCGCCCGTATGTCGAGCGCGATGGCGACACCGTGCTGATCTGCGACGGCGGCGAATTCGCCCAGTGGGGCCAGAGCATGCTCCCCGTGCGCCGCCGCATGATCAACGGTGTGGCGGGCTCGATCGGCGGCTCGCTCTCGTTCGCAAACGCCGCGCGGCTCGCCGAGCCGAACGCGCCGGTCTTCGTGGTGCTCGGCGACGGCACCATCGGCTTCCATCTGGCCGAGTTCGAGACGGCGGTGCGGCGCAAGCTGCCGTTCGTCGCGGTGCTGGGCAACGATGCGCTGTGGAATGCCGAGAGCCAGATCCAGCTGCGCGACTACGGCAAGGATCGCATGCACGGCTGCGAGCTGACGCCCGCCCGCTACGATCTCGCGGTCGCGGCACTCGGCGGGCATGGCGAGTATGTCGAGCGCGCGGAGGACTTGAGCGGCGCGATTGAGCGCGCGCTTGGCTGCGGCAAGCCCGCCTGCATCAACGTGATGATCGAGAGCATCGCGGCGCCGGTGATAAGGCTGTAAAGGATATCGCGCTGCCGCGAACCTCAGCTAGCATGAGCGGCGATTCGGTTGTGCGGCAGGCGCAGCCTCGCGAGACGACGCCCGAATGGCTGCAAGCAACTTCATGCCGGCTTACGATCACATTGTGGTCGTGGTCGAGGAAAATCATTCGTTCGGCGAGATCATCGGCAATCCGCAGGCGCCGTATATCAATTCGCTGGCGAGCGGCGGCGCGCTGCTGACCAACTATCACGCCGTCACGCACCCGAGTGAGCCGAATTACCTCGCGCTCTACGCCGGTAGCACGTTCGGCGTCGCGGACGATGCCGATCACGCCGAGCCTGATCCGACGCTTGCGACGGTGCTGCAAGCGGCCGGAAAGACCTTCACCGGTTACGTCGAGCCGGGTAGCCCGCGAAAGCACAATCCGTGGGAATCCTTCCCCGAGGGCACGTCGGTCGAGCAAAGCACCGACGCGTTCCCGGCCGATTTCTCGCAGTTGCCGGCTGTCTCGTTCGTCGTTCCCAATCAGGACGATGACATGCATGACGGCACCGTTGCGCAGGCGGACGCCTGGCTGAAAGCGCACATCGATGCCTATGCGCAATGGGCCGTCAGGCATCACTCGCTGCTGATGGTCGTCTGGGATGAAGACGACAGGTCCGCCGGCAACCGGATTCCGGGAATTCTCTATGGCGCGAACATCAATCCCGGCGCGTACGACACCGCGTTCAATCACTACGACATCCTGGCCTCGCTGGCGGGCTCCTTCGCGCTGACGGCGCCGAACAACGGCGCAACGGCGGCCGGCCTAAGCGGAATGTTCAAGACAAGCCTCGCGCACTGGTCGGCGACCGTCGATGTCGGCTTGCATCCCGCCGGCTACGCGCCGGCGCTTGTTGGCGATTTCAATCACGACGGCACGGGCGATCTCCTCTGGTACAACGCGGCGACGCGCGACGCCGATTTGTGGAAGCTCGCGAACGGACAATGGGCCGCGAGCGTGGAGGTGGGCCTGCATCCGGCCGGCTGGCAGCCGATCGCGACCGGCGACTTCAATCATGATGGCGCGAGCGATGTGCTCTGGTTCAACGCCGCGACGAACGGCCTCGAAGTCTGGAAGCTCTCGAACGGGCAATGGGCAGGGAGCGCGAATATCGGCGCGCATCCGGCCGGATATCAGCCGGTCGGCGCCGGCGACTTCAACAATGACGGCGCGAGCGACGTGCTGTGGTTCAACGTCACCACGGGCGACATCGATCTGTGGAAGATTTTGAACGCGCAATGGGCCGCCAGCGTCGATATCGGCGCGCATCCGGCTGGCTATCAGCCGGTCGGCATCGGCGACTTCAATCATGACGGCGTAAGCGACATTCTCTGGTTCAACGCCGCCACGCGCGATGTCGATCTGTGGCTGATCCAGAACGGCCAGTGGGCCGGCAGCATTGATATCGGAACGCACCCGGCGGGCTTTAGCATCGCGGGCGTCGGCGACTTCAATCGCGACGGAACGAGCGACGTGCTCTGGTTCAACGCCGCCACCAACGACGTCGAGATTTGGGACATCTCGAACGGCCATTGGGCGGCGAGCGTCGATCTTGGTGCGCACCCTGCGGGCTGGACGATTGCGGGCGTCGGCGATCTCAACCACGACGGCGCGAGCGACGTCCTTTGGCGCGAGACCGCGACCGGCCGCGTCGAGGGCTGGCTGCTGACCGCGACATAAGCCGTGCTTTGGTCGCCGCGGGTATCGACACACCATCCCATGATCCCTGTGCTTGATCGAAACGATTGCAGCCGGTTAGCTGGTGGAGCGTGTCGGCTGAGGCGGCGGGCACAGGGAAAAACTGATGTCCTTGGATCAGCAAGACCCGACCGCAACGGCGCCATCCTCGCCGGACCTCGGAAGTTCGCACGCTCAATCGCCTGCGCTGCAGCTCATCTACGACACCGCGCCGATCGGCCTCGCGTTCCTCTCCCCCGATTGCCGCTACGTGCATATCAATCAGCACCTGACCGAGATCTGCGGCATTTCGGTTGCGAATCACATCGGGCAGCGCGTGCGCGACACCGTGCCGGCGCTGGCCGATGCGGTCGAGAATATCGTCGCCTCGATCATGAAGACGGGCGAGCCGGTCATCGGCGTCGAGGTGACCGGCCAGCGCCCCGACGAGATGGGCGAGCGGACCTGGGTCACCTACTGGCATCCGTTGCGCGGGGCCGACGGCCGGATTTCGGGCGTGAATGTTGCCGCCGAGGAAATCACCCAGCGCAAGCGCGCCGAAGAAGAGTTGCGCCGGCGCGAGGAGCACATCCAGGTCATCCTCGGCGAGCTCGCGCACCGCACCAAGAATCTGCTCGTCGTCGTAATGGCGCTGGCGAAGCAGACCGCTCGCAACGCCACGGACGTCAAGAACTATCAGGCGGTGTTCACTCAGCGCCTGCAGGGTCTCGCGCACTCACACGACCTGCTGCTGCGGGGTCATTGGCAGGGCGCGTCATTCGCCGACGTGGTCGCCATGCAGATGCAGCCGTTCCGGGAGGAGAACGACGAGCGCATTCGTGCGACCGGACCTGCCATCATGCTCCAGCCGGATGCGGTGCAAAATCTCGGGCTTGTGTTGCACGAGCTTGCGACCAACGCGTCGAAGCACGGCGCGTTGTCCGTGCCCGAGGGCCAAGTGTCGATCGAATGGTCCGCGTCGGCGGCGGGCGAGCGCATTGCGGTGCAGTGGCAGGAAAGCGGCGGGCCGCCGGTGCAGCCGCCGCAGCGGCGCGGCTTTGGACAGGAGCTGATCGAGCGCATCGTGCCGCAGGTGCTCAAAGGGACCGGCGCGCTCACCTTTGCGCCGAACGGGGTGAGCTGGAGCTTCGAATTTCCTGCCGCGAAGTGAGGCCGAGGGGCCTCGCTCAGAATTCGCTGCGCTTGAGCAGATAGTCGAGCCCGCCGACGCGGTACCAGCGATAACCGTAGGGCTCGAGCACGACGCAATGCTTTCCCTTTTCGGCGCGGCTGTGGTCGGCGGCGAGCAAATTGACCAGAAGATCGCCGTGCCGCTCCTTCAGTCCCGCGGAAAAGCGAACCTCGCGCGGATCGCCGGCGAGATTGTGCAGGAACAGGACCGAGTTGTTGCGCCAGTCGTAGCGCAGGCCGAGCACGGCGTTGTCGCCGGTCTTGAGCACCTCGAACGCGCCCCAGCCGACCTCCGGCACCTCCTTGCGCATGCGGATGATGCGCTCCATCCAGTTGAGCAGCGAGTTTTCCTCGCGGCGTTGTTGCGCGGCGTTGACGTGCTCGAAGCCATAGGGCCCGTCGCTGATCACCGGCACCACCGGCTTGTTGCTTTTCGTAAAGCCGCCGTTCGGTTCGGTCGACCAATGCATCGGCGTGCGGCAGCACACCCGCTCCGGCAACGAGAGATCGTCGCCCATGCCGAGCTCGTCGCCGTAGCGCAGCACGGGCGTGCCGGGCAGGGTGAACATCAGGCTGTAGGCGAGCTCGATGCGGCGCCGGTCGCCGCCGAGCATCGGCGCGAGCCGGCGGCGGATGCCGCGATCGTAGAGCTGGTCTTCCTTGTTTGGCCCGAATGCGTCGAACACGATCTGGCGTTGCTTCTCCGACAGCCGCCCGAGATCGAGCTCGTCATGATTGCGCAGGAAGATGCCCCATTGCGCCGTCTCCGGCCGCTTCTGCGTCTTGCTCATCGCCTTGGTGAGCGGGCGGGTGTCGGACGAGGCGAGCGCATAGAACAGATGCTGGTTGACCTGGAAATTGAACATCATCTGCATGCGGTCGCCGTCGTCGCCGAAGTACTGCATGTCGGTTTGCGGCAGCACGTTCGCTTCCGCGAGGATGATCGAGTCGCCGACGCGCCACTGCAGGAATTCGCGGAACGAGCGCAGCATGTCGTACTGCTCGCGCGGCGTCGTGACATCCGCGCCCTTGGTGCTGATCACGAACGGCACCGCGTCCATGCGGAAGCCGGAGACGCCGAGCTGAATCCAGAAGCCCATGATCTTGAGGATTTCGGCCTGCACCGCCGGGTTCGACGTGTTGAGGTCCGGCTGGAAGTCATAGAAGCGGTGGAAGTACCAGAGCTTGGCAACCGGATCGCGCGACCAGGTTGATTTCTGCACGCCGGGGAAGACCATCCCCTTGCCGGCGCTCGCGGGGCGTTTCTTGGACCAGATGTACCAATCGCGATATTTGGACTCGGGATCGCGGCGCGCCTCGGCAAACCACTTGTGCTCGTCCGAGGTGTGGTTCACCACGAGATCGATGATGACGCGGATGCCGCGCTGCTTCGCCGCGTGGGTGAACTCGACGAAATCGCCGAGCGTGCCGTAGGCGGGATTGACGCCATAGTAGTCGGAGATGTCGTAGCCGTCGTCCTTGCCGGGAGAGGTCTGGAACGGCATCAGCCAGATGGCGGTGATGCCGAGCCCGTGCAGGTAATCGAGCCGCCGCATCAGCCCCTGGAAGTCGCCGATGCCGTCGCCGTTGGCGTCCATGTAGGTGCCGACCGAGAGGCAATAGACGATCGCGTTCTTGTACCAGAGGTCTTTGATCATGCGGGGGGACCGGGGGGCGGCGGGCGATCCGGCGCGCTTCTGCGACAAGTGCGCGGAGGGGCGATGGTTCCGGGGCATCGTAGGGTGGGTTAGCGCCGAAGGCGCGTAACTCACCTGGCGCCCGCGCCGCAAATTCGAACGGTGGGTTAGGGCGCATAGCCTATATCGCGAGGGCGCGACGCTCCGCTCCCGATCCAGCTGCGCCTATGGGCCGCGGGCTGCGTCGAATTCGGAGACGGCTTCGATCCATCGCAGCATGTCGCGCTCGCGCCCCGGGTCGAGGCGAGCCACCGCTCTCGCCACCCGCTGTCGCACCGCCAGCTGCGGCTGGGTCGGCGGGCTCTCCATCGCGGCGACGCGGTTCTTCACCGCCTTCTGCACCTTCTCGAAGGCGCGCACCTCGATCTGGCGCACGCGCTCGCGCGACACGCCGAATTCTAGCGAGCTAAAGCCGCGTCAATCTGCAAGTCCGAATAC
>Ga0310810_10002986_pt1 | contig 18351 bp, 12 predicted proteins | sample NCmetagenome_FD_207641 | JGI IMG/M metagenome (GOLD analysis project Ga0310810, IMG submission 207641) | Soil microbial communities from experimental microcosm in Duke University, North Carolina, United States - NC | ecosystem: Engineered > Artificial ecosystem > Soil microcosm > Unclassified ...
CCTCCTTCTTGCCGGCTTCGATGTAGCCGAGGATCGATTTCTGCGCGGCCTCGTCGATGACCGGGTTGACGATGGTGCCGGGCAGGGAAGGGTCGCCCACCGGCAGCGCCGAGCACGCGGCGACAAATCGGTCCATAAAGCGATCGTAGACGCCCTCGAGCACGATGAGTCGCGACAGCGCCGAGCATTTCTGGCCGGCGAAACCGAACGCGCTGTAGAGCGCGGCCGGAATCGCCTCGTCGAGGTCGGCGTCGTTGTCGATGATCATGGCGTTCTTGCCGCCCATCTCGCAGACGACCTTCTTGAGGTTGAGCTGGCCGGGTCGGGTCTTGCCCGCTTCCTCCCAGATGCCGCAGCCGACCTCGCGCGAGCCCGTGAAGGCGATGAAGTCCACCTGCGGATGCGCCACGAGATGCGCGCCGGCGTCGGCGCCGGAGCACGGGAGGTAGTGCAGCGCGCCGGGTGGTGTGCCGGCCGCCATCATGATGTCCATGAGGAACGCGCCGATGATCGAGGTCTGCCGCGCCGGTTTGATGATGACGCAGTTGCCGGCGACGAGCGGGGCGACGGTGAGGCCGGTGAGGATCGCGAGCGGGAAGTTCCAGGGCGCGACGGCGACGCCGACGCCGCGCGGCGTCCAGGTCTGGATGCAACGTTCGCCCGGCACATGCTGCGTCACGACTGGCTTCGCCATCCGGCGCATCTCGACGGCGTAGAAGCGCAGAAAGTCGATCGCCTCGGACACGTCGCCATCGGCCTCGACCCACGGCTTGGCGCCCTCGAGGATCAACAGCGAATTGAGCTCGAGCCGGCGCGATTCCATCAGGTCGGCGGCGCGCTCAAGGATTTTTGCGCGTTCATCGGCGGGCGTGGCGCGCCATTTCGGAAAGTAGGCGACGGACGCAGCGACGGCGTCGTCGGCATCCTGCACGGTGCCCTTGGCCCAATAGCCAACGACCTGGGCCGGTCGTGCCGGGTTGACCGACGGCAGGAATGGCCGGTCCGTGACCTTTTTGCCGTTGATGATGCAAGGCCATTTTTTGCCGAGCTGGGTCGCCTCGAACTGTTTCAAGGCGGTGCGCTGCTTGTCGCGGTTGGCGGCGAGGGAGAAATCGGTGTTGGCGGCGTTGATGAACTCGCCCTTTGCGCGCGGTTTGCGCGCCAGCGGTTCAGACGCCGCGGCGATGGCGTTGACCGGGTTGCCGAGGAGCTGCTCCTTTGTCGCCTCACCCATGTTCTTGATACGGAGGAAGCCCTCGTTGGACGTGTTCTCGAGGAGGCGGCGGACGAGGTAGGCCATGCCCGGCAGCAGCTGGCCGATGGCGCAATATTCGCGGACGCGATGGCCCATCTGCAGCAATGCAGCCTTCAACTCATCGGCCATGCCGAAGAGCGCCTGGAACTCGTAGGCGCGAGGGTCGATGCCGAGGCGCTCGGCCTGCACGATCGCGTGGGCGCAGGATCGGACGTTGTGCGACGCGAAATTCGGCGTCACGACGTCGATGTTCTCGAGCAGGAAGACGGTCAGCTTCTCGTAATTCGCGTCGGACTCGGGCTTGCGCTGCCACACCGGTGCGGGCCACTCGCGCTGCTGGGCGATGATGGTCTCGTAGTCCCAGTACGCGCCCTTCACGAGGCGGATGCTGAGGCGACGCTGGCGCTGGCGCGCCCAGGCGACGAGATCGCGCAGGTCGGCCTCGCAGTCGCGCAGGTAGGCCTGGAGCGCGATGCCGATGGCGGGCTTTTGCGCGAACTCCGGCTCCTCGAAGATCGACTTGAAGAGCGCGAGCGTCAGGTCCTTCAGCTTGTAGCTCTCCATGTCGAAGTTGATCAGCGCGCCGACCTCGGCGGCACGGCGCAGGATGGGGCGGAGGCGCTCCTTGAGGGCGGCGATGGAGTTTTCCGGATCGGCGGGGTGGACGTCAGGCGTGAGCGCCGAGATCTTGACCGAGAGGTTCAGCCGCGGGAGCGGTCCGGCTGGACCGACGTCGCTGAAGGCCGGCGCGGGCTCCTTGGCGAAGAACTTCGAGACCGAGTCGAGGATCTCGAGGTTGCGCTGGAGGAAGACATCCGCCTCGGCGTCGTTGACGACGGTCTCGCCGAGGAGGTCGATCGTGGTGGCGAGCCCGAGCTTGGCGTTCTTCTTGATCTGCTTGATCAGGTCCTCGCCGGTCTCGCCGGCCACGAACTGGCCGGCCATGTCGACGATCTGGGCTTTCACCGGCCCGGCGACGAGCGCGGGCGCGAAGGACGACGCGGCCAGGCCGGCCTTGAGCGCCGGGTTCAATTCGACGGCCTTGTCGCCGAGGTATTCCTGCAGGTGGCGGACGATCTCGGCGGAGCTGTCGAGCGAGGGCAGCACATCGACGAACCGGAAGAGCTGGGTCTTGAACGCCGGGTCCTTCATCGACCAGTCCATCAGGCGCGCGTAGGCACCTTTCTTGGAGAACAAGGCCGGCGGCGGCTGCTGGTCCATGAGGGCGAAGATTTTTTCGCCTTTCGCGCGGACGGCGGATTCGATTTTGGGGTCGGGAACGAGGAAGTTGCTCATGGGAATCGGCGCTGCGGCCGAATGGAGTTGTTTGGCTCCAAGGTGCCTCCCGGCAGAAAAGATGGCAAGGTCGGCGCGGTCACCCAAACGGAGCAAAACCCGTTCTTATTGCGGATGTAAGCATGGCGGCCGGCGAGTGGCGAAGGTCGCGCGGCCTGGGCGGGAATTCAGGGCCGCTCGATGCGGCTACAGCAGAGGTGGGAGCCTGCGGGCAGGCGAAGGGCTGGTGTCGATCCCGCAACATCGCCGGCCAGTAGGCTCCGACAATACGCGAGCCGCGACCAACGACGGACGCATTGGAAGCAACCCCAAACGGAGGAATTTTGCCCTCGACGAATTGCCAGTCCGCGCCGTCCGATATCCACCCGGGCGAGCGCCTTGAGCACTCGCTTATGGGCTTGGCGGATCGGGTTTTGCGTGGCAGGAGGATTATGCAACTCTGCCCCGGCACGCCGTGTTCTAAGCGTGAATGAAGATCCCACAGTGCACACAACCACTAACGAAGGCGTAACCAGCCCGCCGGACTTCACCACCTTCATGCGCAACTACCAGGACATGGTCTATTCCACCGCGGTGCGGCTCATCGGCAACGAGACGCAGGCGGAGGACATTGCCCAGGAGGTGTTCATCAAAGCCCACGAGCATTTCGACAACCTGCGCTCCAGCCCGACGGCGGGCGGCTGGCTGAAGACCGTGGCGACGAACCTTTCGATCAATCACATCCAGCGCTACAAGAAGCGCTGGACCTTCTTCTCCGACATCGTCCATCGCGACGACGAGGGCGAGGAGAAGGAAGTCGAGTTCGCGGCGCCGGACAATTTCTTCGCCGGCATGGACTCCGGCGAGCGCCGGGAGTGGATCGAGCGGGCGCTGGAGAAGCTGCCCGAACACCAGCGCGTCCCGCTCGTGCTGTTTCATTTCGAGGACATGCCCTACGAGGAGATCGCCAAGAAGACGCGGGTCTCGCTCAGCAAGGTGAAGACGGACATTCTCCGCGGCCGCGAGGCCCTCGCCAAGATTCTGCTCCGCAGCGGAGCAACCCACGAACGTTTCGCCACCTGAGGACAAGCCATGAACCCGGAAAAGATGTCCCCTGAGGAACTCGAGCAATTCATCCACCGCGAACTCCGCGCGCTGCCGGCGCGGAAGGCGCCGGTCGGATTCGAGGCGCGCTTCCAGGCCAGGCTCGCGGCGCGGCAGGCGCAGGCGGCGCTGTCACCCGAACAACTGGAACAGCTCGTCCACCGCGAACTGCGCGCTCTCCCGCCGCGCCGGGCCCCGCAAACACTCGAGGCCCGCGTCCTGGCGGCGATCGAACGGCAGGCGACGATCCCGTGGTACCACCGGTCGTGGTCGTACTGGCCGGCCCCGGTCCGCGCGGCCTTCGTCGGCGTCGGCACCCTGGTGGCCGCGCTCGCCGTGGTCGCTTTCTACCAGATGAGCCAGGGCGCCGCCGTCGCCTCGGTCGACCAGCGCATCGGCGCCGGCTTCGACTGGATCGGGCGGCTCGTCGCGGCGGGCAAGTGGACCGTCAATCTCGCGCAGCAGCAGATCGCGAACATCCCGCCGCTCTGGCTGTATGGCGGCCTCGCCTTCATCGGCGCCATGTACGCCACCTTCATCGGCCTCGGCACGGCCGCCTACCGTTACCTCTATCGCAACAACTAAGTGTTTCCCGTGAAAAGCGTCAGTCACCTCAAATATTTGCTCCTCCTCCTGCTGGGCCTCGGCTTGGTCGCCGGTCCCGCATTGCGGGCTGAGGACACCCCCGCGACTGCGGCGCCCGACAAACCGGCCGCTTCCGCGGAAGCGACGAAAACGCCCGAGGCCAAGCCGGCCGACGCGGCCGTCCCGGCCGAACAGGTTGCGGCTCCCGCTGAATCAAATCCGCCGCCCCCCGTGGCGCCGGCCGCCGAAGCGAAACCGGCGGAAGCCGCCGCCCCGGCGGCCGAATCAAACCCGCCGCCCGCGGTCGCGCCGGCGGCGGAATCCAGTGAGACCAAGCCGGCGGCCCCGGCGCGTCATCGCCGCCACGGCGGCCGCTCCGCCAACGAAAAGTTCACCTTCGGCGGCAACAGCACGCTGGCGGCTGGCGAGTCGGCCGATGCGGTCATCTCGATCCTCGGTTCGTCGACGTCGGCGGGCGAGGTGGGCGACGCCGTGGTCTCAGTCATGGGCAGCAGCCGGATGACCGGCGGGACTGTCGGCGACTCGGTGGTTTCCGTCCTCGGCGACTCCTATGTGAACGGTCACGTTCGCGGCCAGGTCGTCGCGGTGCTCGGCAACGTCGAGCTCGGGCCCGATGCCGTCGTTGACGGCGACATCGTGTGCGTTGGCGGCGAGTACAAACACGACCCGAACGCGGTGCACCACGGCAATGTGCAGAACGTCGCGATCGCCGGCCATCATTTCAATTTCGGCGCCCTGTCGGCCTGGTTCGAGAAATGCGTGCTCTATGCGCGGCCGCTCGCCTTCGATGCGCGCCTGTGGTGGGCGTGGACCATCGCCCTGGCCTTCCTCGGTTTCTACACCTTGGTCGCGCTGATGGCGCCGACGGGCGTGAACAAGTGCGTGGAAACGCTCGAGCAGCGGCCGGGATCCTCGCTGCTGTCGGCCCTCCTGACGCTGTTGCTCACGCCGGTCGCCTTCATCCTGCTCTCGCTCACGCTCGTCATTGCGATCGGGGTCGTGCTGATCCCGGCGTTGTCGCTCGGGCTGTTCTGTGCCGCGCTTTTCGGCAAGGTGGTCATGCTCGCTTGGCTCGGTCGCCGCATCACGAAGCTCGCGGGCGAAGGCGTCTGGTCGCACCCGGTGTTCGGCGTGTTGATCGGCGGCGTGATCGTCCTGTTGCTCTACACCGTTCCGATCGCCGGTTTCGTGGTCTACAAGCTGCTCGGCATCCTGGGGCTCGGGGTCGTGGTCTACACGCTGATTCGCGTGAGCCAGGCCAGTCGTCCGCCGAAGCCCGCGACGGTGCCCGGCGCGATGCCGATGGCCGCGGCTGCCCCGCTGGCCACGCCGGTGGTCCCCGCCGCCCCCGGCGCCCCCGAAGCGGTGCCGCCGGTGATGCCGGGAGAATCGGCTCCGGCCGTGGCGCCCCTGGCCGCGTTGCCGCCGGTCATCTCGGCCGTGACGCTGCCGCGCGCCGGGTTCTGGATCCGTGTCGGCGCCGCCTTCCTCGATTTCATCATGGTTTTCGTGGGTGGCGTGATACTCCTGAAGGGCATCCTGCATCTCGGCCTCGGCCCGGGTATCATCTTCCTCGCCTGGATCGTCTACCACCCGGTCATGTGGAAGCTAAAGGGCACGACGATCGGCGGCATCATCTGCAACCTGAAGGTCGTGCGGGTCGATGACCGGCCGATCGATTGGGGCGTGGCCATCGTGCGCGCCTTCACGGCCTTCATGTCCTTCATCGCCTGCGGCCTTGGCTTCATCTGGGTGGCCTTCGACGACGAGAAGCAATCCTGGCACGACAAGGTTGCCGGCACGACGATCGTACGGGTGCCGAAGGGCACGCCACTGCTTTGACGGCGTCACCGGGACCGGCTGCGGCCCGGTGACAGCCTTTTCGTTTGCGGTCGGGCGGGGCTCGGCCCTAGGGAATTGTCGCCTATGGCAAAGCCACTGGTCGGAATAATCATGGGCAGCTCCTCGGATTGGGAGACGATGCGGCATGCCGCCGCGACGTTGGAGCAGCTCGGCGTGCCGTACGAGAAACGCGTGGTCAGCGCGCACCGCACGCCGCGGCTGATGGTGAGCTACGCGGAGGCGGCGGAAAAGAGGGGCTTGCAGATGATCATTGCGGGGGCGGGCGGGGCGGCGCACCTGCCGGGAATGGTGGCCTCACTCACCACGCTGCCGGTGCTCGGCGTGCCCGTGGAGTCGCGGTCCTTGAAAGGCCTGGATTCGCTGCTGTCCATCGCGCAGATGCCCGGCGGGGTGCCGGTGGCGACGTTTGCCATCGGGCGGGCCGGGGCGGTGAACGCCGCGCTGTTCGCGGCGGCGGTGCTGGCCCAGGGCGGGGGGAAGACGCGCGCGGCATGGAAGAAATTCCGCGCGCGCCAGACCCGCAAGGTCCTGCAAGCAAAGCTTCCGTGAGCCAAGGCGATGTGATCCTCCCCGGCGGCACCATCGGCGTCCTCGGCGGCGGACAGCTGGGTCGGATGCTGGCGCAGGCTGCCGGCCGACTGGGTTACCGGGTGCATGTATTCGAGCCGAGCGGGCCGTGTCCCGCGGGCGAGATGGCCCGCAAGGAGATCAACGCGCCCTACGAGGACGTGGCGTCGCTGGCAGCGTTCGCGCGGGAATGCGACGTGGTAACGTATGAATTTGAAAACGTGCCGGCGGCACCGTTGCGTGAGATTGAAGGGCTGACCCGCCTGCACCCGCACTGGAAGGTGCTCGAGACCTGCCAGAATCGCTCGCGCGAGAAGAACTGGCTGCGGACCCGCGGATTTCCGCGGGCTCAATTCGCCGAGGTCCCGGCCGGCGGCGACGTGGCCGCGGGCATTCGCCAAGTCGGCCTGCCGTGCGTCGTAAAGACCGCCGACTTCGGCTACGACGGCAAGGGTCAGGTCAAGGTGCGCGAGGAACAGGAGATCCTGGCCGCGGCCCGGGCCTTTGCCAACCGGGCCTGCGTGATCGAGCAATGGATCGATTTCGCGGGCGAGATTTCGGCGGTGGTGGCCCGCGCCGCGTCCGGGGCCGTGCGAGTTTTTCCGGTCACGGAGAACATCCACACGAACCACATCCTGGATTTCTCCATCGTGCCGGCGCGGGTGCGACCGGCGGTGGCGGACGCGGCGGAAGACCTGGCGCGGGGTATCGCGGAGGCGATCGGACTGGTGGGCGTGATGGGCGTGGAGATGTTCGTGACCAGGGACGAAAAGGTGCTGGTGAATGAGCTGGCGCCGCGGACCCACAACAGCGGTCACTGGACGCTCGACGCATGCATGACATCGCAGTTTGAACAGCAGGTGCGCGCCATCTGCGGACTACCGCTCGGCGACGTGACTCTCACTTCGCCGGCGGTGATGGTGAACATCCTCGGCGATGCCTGGGGACTGCGGGCGGGCTCGAGCCGCGCGCCGGTGGAACCCGATTGGGCCGGGCTGCTCGGCCACGCCAGCACGAGGCTCCATCTCTATGGAAAGCGCGAACCGCGCCCTGGCCGGAAAATGGGCCATTTCACGGTCATGGCGGGCAGCGCTGACGAGGCGTTAAAACTGGCGCAGGCCGCCAAGGCGCGTTTGTCGCGATAGGGTCCGGCCCGGGCGGACTGCGGCTTCGGTCTCCGGTCATCAGTGCGCGGGCTGGATCACGCCGCGGCATTCGCCGAACCCGATCCGCCGAAAGCCGGGGCGCTCGGCATAGCCGCGCAGGATGATTTCGTCGCCATCTTCGAGGAAGCCGCGCGTTTCGCCGTTGGCCAGGCGGAGTGATTTGGTCCCGCGTTGCGTAAGCTCGAGGAGGCAGCCACATGATTCGGCGGTCGGACCGGAGATGGTCCCGCTGCCCAAAAGGTCTCCCGGAGAAAGATTGCAGCCATTGCTGGTGTGATGGGTCACCAGCTGCGCCAGGGTCCAATACACTTCCCGGAAGCGCCCGGTGGAAAGGAGCACGGGCGACGCGCCTGAAGCACGCGAGCGCTGGGTGGATACCCAGGCTTCCACGATGATATCCAGGCCGCCTGCCGCCTCATTGTCGGGACTCGACAAATAAGGCAGGGGGCGGGGCTCGCCGTTCGGACGCGGCGCGGCGGGCACGCGGAAAGGTGCCAGGGCTTCCATCGTCACCACCCAGGGAGAGATGGAGGTGGCGAAGCTCTTCGAGAGGAACGGGCCGAGCGGCTGGTATTCCCATGACTGGATGTCGCGAGCCGACCAGTCGTTGAGCAGGACGAGGCCGAAAAGGTGATGCTCCGCCTTGGCCAGGGAAATCGGCGTCGCGAGCGAACTGCCCGGGCCGATGAACGCACCCAGTTCGAGTTCATAATCCAGCTCGGTGCTGGGGCCGAAGGAGGGTATTGCCGCCGCGGCTGTTTTCGTTTGCCCGGACGGACGGCGCACCGCGGTTCCACTGACGACGATCGACGATGCCCGCCCATGGTAGCCTATTGGCACCCAGGCATAATTGGGCAGCAGCGGCCGTTCGGGCCGGAACATGGCCCCAACGCGAGCGGCATGGTGGCGTGAGGCATAGAAGTCCGTGTAGCCGCCAATTCGGGTTGGAACCATCATCTCTGCGGCGGCGGCAGGCAGGAGGCATTCGGCTACCGTGGCGCGAAGCGGCCCGGCGGGACAGGTTGCCTCGTCCAAGAGATCGCAAAGGGCGCGGCGCAGGGCCGAGATGGCTTCCGGTCCCAAAGCCATCAACGCCGAGAGGTCTTTTGCCTGGCACGCCGCCCTCACCTCAGCCGCCGCTTCGGAGGCGAGGGCAAACTTCGCCAGGTTCTTTGCCGTGATGGCCCGTACGTCGAGGATCGATGATCCGATTGCCACGCCAAGGGCCGGTGCGGCTCCGGTGCCCGTGCGGCGAAAAAGTCCCAGCGGCAGGTTCTGGAGCGGGAAGTCGGTCCCCGGCTCGTTGGCAGACTCTATCCAGCTGCGCCTGGTGGCATCGTGGGTCGGATTGAGTGTCATATTCGGGGTCATAAGCACCGGCGCCAACAGTCCCAGACGGCGCTGCGAGGATCACTGCGCGAGCTGGATTTAAACACGAGTATTTCTTTCGGATTCGATTGAAAGGCGCGGGACTTCCGTAAGTGAGAGTCATCGCATTCCCGGGCGATTTCCGGGGCGTTAGCTACATAACTTATTGGTCAATAGATAAAAACTAATGGGGGTCCTGAAGACTCTCGGCCGGAGATAATTATTGAATCCCGGCGTGGAAAATGCACCATCCGTCGCAAGAAAATAGCCGTTTGAGGCGTTTTTCTGCTAACACACACAACCTAAGAACTATGAACAATAGCTCCGTAAGTTATCTACGGAAGCCCTTGGCGTTGCTTTGCGCCGGGCTTTCGTTGTTCGCGGCCCAAGCCGCTTTTGCCCAGACGACCAGTCAGTCGTCGACTACTGACGAAACGATGAAGCTGGATAAGTTTGTGGTCACGGGCTCCTACATCCCGGCTGCTCTGGACGAGGCCAAGGCCCTTCCCGTCCAGGTGCTCGATGCCCAGGCGATCCAGCTTTCCGGCGTCAACACCAACGTCCTCGACGTCCTGAAAAAGACGGTGCCCCAGATTCAGGGCGCCAACAACATCGGCATTGAAAACGCCAACATCGCTGGCGGTGCGAACAACGGTGGTTCGCAGGTTTCGCTGCGCAACATCGACACGCTGGTGCTGATCAACGGCCGGCGCGTGGCGGCCTCGGCCGTCGCGGCGGGTGGTGAATCCGGCACAGGCGGCGAGTTCGTCGACCTGAACATGGTTCCGATCTCGGCCGTCGAGCGCATCGAAGTTCTGACCGACGGTGCGTCCGCCATCTACGGTACCGATGCGGTCTCGGGCGTGATCAACATCATCCTGAAGAAGGATTACACCGGCGCGGAGATGAGCTTCCACTACACGATGGCCCCGAATGACACGGGTGGCTATTGGCGCCAGCGGTCGGTTTCCGCCCAGGCTGGAGCCGGCGACGAGAAGACGCACCTCATGATGTCGTTCGAATGGTCGCAGAATGCCCCGCTCTGGGAGCGTGACGTCTCCTACGACAATCCCTCCTACGGCACCTCCTCCTATCCCGGTATCATCAGCAAGGGCAGCGCCTTCTACACGCTGAAGACCGGCCTGAACAAGCCCTCGAACACGACCCCGGATTCGGTCGCCAACCTCGTGGCGGCCGGCATTTATACCGGACCCTCGGCCGACGTTACGACCGGATTCAACTTGTCCGAAAAGCCCACGATTCTCTCCAACGTCGACAAGCGCATCGCGACGGTTTCGGGCACGCACAAGATTACCGACAGCCTCTCGATCAATGCCGACCTGATCTACGCCACGACCGAGACGGAATACCAACTCAACCCGCAACCCGTCACGGCTTCGAGCACGACGCTGATTGGCTACGGTGTTTCGCCGATTACTGATACCGGTTTCACGATCCGCAACCGCTTCATCGCCGGCCCGAACCGCATCTACAACAACAAGACAAACTTCTATCGCGGCACGGCTGAACTCGTGGGCAAGGTCAACGAGTACTTCAACTGGAACGCCTGGGTGAATTACAACTATTCGTACCAAGTCGCGCTGGGCAAGAACCAGATCCTCAACTCTGCCCTCTTGAGCGCCCTCCAGAACGGGTTGATCGACCTGTTTGCCCGCACGCAGGACCCGACGAATCTGGCGAAGGCGAATATCTTCGGCACGTCCGAGGCCATCTACAAGAGCGAGCTGGTCACGTACAATGCGCTGGCCAATGGCAAGGTCTGGGACCTTCCCGCCGGTGAAATCCGCTATGCGGCCGGTTTCGAATACCGCCGTGAGGCGCTCAACGCGACCGCTGACTACAACAGCGTGATCCCGCCCGGCGCGACGACCTCGCTCTGGAACAACGGCACCTCGCTCAGCCCGTTTGACAATGCGCGCAATGTGAAGAGCGAATTCGCCGAACTGAAGATTCCCGTCACCAGCCCGTCGCAGAACATCCCCGGGCTGCACCTGATGAGCCTCGACGGCGCGGTCCGCCACGAGTCTTACAGCGATGGCAATTCGACCACCGTGCCGAAGGTTTCGCTGCGTTACCTGCCGGTCAACGACGAGATCGCGCTCCGCGCCACCTACGCCAAGTCGTTCACGGCGCCGACGCTCTACGACCTCTACGGCCCGTCGTCCTCCGGCTTCACGACGCCGCTGGGTGGCTTGAATTCATACACGAGCTCGGGCTCGGCCACCGGCAACAAGTTCGCGAACCTGCAGGGCTTCCAGCTCAACGGCTTCAACCCGGCGCTCAAGCCGTCGAACGCCAAGAGCTATACCGCGGGCATCGTTTACTCGCCGAAGGCCGTCAAGGGCCTCGAAGTCTCGGTCGACTACTACAACATCAAGCAGACCGACCTGATCGGCTCGCCCGGTGGCACCACGACCATGGTGCAATCGGTTGAGGCGCTCGGACCTGCGTCGCCGTTCGCCCAGTATGTGACCCTCGGCGGGTTCGCCGGCCAGGGCGGCACGATGGTCACGGCCCCCGGCCAGGCCTCGACCAACATCACCAACCTCTACGTGATCCAAGGCTTGGTTAACATCGCCAGCCAGGAGCAGCACGGCTTCGACATCAACGTGAAGTACACACTGCCGGTGAAGGAATACGGCCACATCACGATCAATACGGAGTGGGCGCTCCTGCAGAAATTCCTGCTCAAGAACGGACCGACCGACTCCGGCACCGACTATGCCGGGTTCGACGATTACGGCACCCTGCCGAAGTATCGCTCCTACACGACGTTCGACTGGAACTACCAAGGTTACGGCGCCACGCTGGGTGTTACGCACCTCGCGGCGGTCGACAACCTCAGTGGTGACCACATCCCGTCGTACACAACCCTGGACATCCAGGGCCGCTACGACCTCGGCAAGCTGAACCCGATGCTCAAGGGCGCGAGCCTCGGCTTGGGCGTGAACAACTTCACGAACAAGAAGCCGAACCTCGACCGGACGAACTATTCCAGCCCGCCGTTTGACGGCAGTGCGTATAGCTTCTTCGGCCGGATCTACTTCATGGATCTGAAGGTGAAGTTCTGATTCCCCTCCGATCCGTATCTGTCTTCGCGCCCCTCGTTTTCGAGGGGCGCTTTTTTTGCGCCCACCTCGGGGCCGAGGCGAAAATCGCGTTGCCCGGTCCCATCGGCGGCGGCATTGAGATGGCCATGATACGACAGCTGCTGGTTGGTACGATGCTCTGCGCCACGGCGGTGTTCGGCGGAACGAAGGAAGGTGGATTCAGCGGGTCGATCAACCCTGCCGATTTTCAGGCAGCCGGGCTCAACCGCCTCACCCCGGCGGAGCGGCAGCGCCTCGACGAGCTCGTGGCGGCATACCGGAACACCGCAGAGGAAAAGGTCCGGCGCACCGCGGAAGCCGACGTCAAGGCTGCGCAGGCCGAGGCGAAGGCGGCCCAGGCGGCGACCAACGCCGCCAAGGCCGAGGTCCAGGCCGCGAAGGCGGAAGCGGGCGAAACGAAGAGAGAGAGCCGGGGTTTCTTCGCCAAGGCCAGGGTCGAAGTGGTCCCGGGAACGATGATCGAGTACGCCGTGATCAAATCCACGATCCTCGGCAAGTTCGAGGGCTGGGAGGGTCGCAAGGTGTTCCGCCTCGCGAACGGCCAACAATGGCAGGTGATGAATGCCGGCGAAAGCTATTACACGCGGCCCACCGAAAACATGGAGGTCGAGATCGCCCCGGCCCGGATGGGCGGGTTCTGGATGAATTTCCCCACGCTGCAAACGCGCGTGCGCGTCCGCCTGATCTCCGAGAAATAACCGCGCCGAGCGGCCTGCCGCCGCGCGAGCAGGCCGGGGGAGCGGCAGCGCATGTCCCGCGCGTCCGTGCTCCGGGGCAAATTGCGCGGCGGCTTCGCCGGCATCCCACCCATGAGTCCTTAGTCCAACGCGAAGACTTTCGCCCTCCGGCGGTTCTCAACCCCCGCATTCAGCTGAAGAAACTTTACGGCGTTGACTACCGCCTCGAGTTCCTGCGCGACCCGCGCGGCTTTACCACCGTGGCCTTGGACCGGCCATGACGCATGATGGCTCCGCCGAAAACATTGGCGACGGGGCTCCCCCGCTGCCGGACACGTTCTCGAGCGACTCGGCTGGCGCGGGCGAATACGGCCCGATCGGCCGCACATTCGTCACCTCCGCAGAGTACAAATTCTGAGCCCAGCTTCGAACCTGTTTGATGCAGGTTTCCGGGCCGGCCCTTTGCTGGCGTGGCGCCGGTCGGGGCCGCCGTCACCGGGTTAAAATGGTGGTTGCGACCGGTGGCGAAGTGATCCCACATGCGCTGCGGTCCTGTCGTGAACTTGAGCCTGAGCAGTCTGAGTTCGTTTTTTGGATGTTCGACTCCCCGCGGACGGCGGACCCTGCAGGTCCAGCTGCTCCTGCTTCTTGGTCTGAGCACGCTCCTCTACATCGGTTTTCCCGGCACCCGCAAGTGGCAGCAATTTGCCGAGGAAGAACACCTGCGGACGATCATTCGCGGATGGGACGGGCTCGCCTGGTATGTCTGGGTGGGCACCGCGCCGTTCATGCTGGTCCTGATCCATCGGTATCCGCTCACCGGCGGACGCATCCGGCAAAACCTTGGCGGCATCCTGCTGGGCAGCCTCACGCTCTACCTGGTCGCGGCCAACGTGCGCTTTCTCTGCCGGGTGCTGTCGGAGTTCTGGGGAGGGGCCAATCCCTCCGACCTCATCGCCCTCGATGCCTACCTCTACAACACATTCGGCCTGCTTCCGCTGGACGTGCTCACGTATTGTGGCTTCTTCGCCGTGTCGTTCTCCGTCGATTACTACTTTCAGTACCGCCAAGATGCGGAGGAAGCGATGCGGCTGCAGCTCCGCGCCGCGAAGTTGCAGACGGACCTGACCAGGTCCGAGCTCGCCGCCCTGCGCGGGCAATTGCACCCGCACTTCCTGTTCAACAGCTTCAACGCGCTCGCCACGCTCGTACGCCAGAAAAAAAACAGCGAGGCGGTGGAGATCATCGCCCAGCTCAGTGCGCTGCTCCGACTCGCGATCGAGCGGACCGGGCTGACCGAGATTCCGCTGCATCAAGAGATGGATTTCATCGAGCGTTACCTGGCCATTGAGCGCGTGCGCTACGCGGAAAAGCTGCGCATCGAGCTCGCCGTGGACCCGGCCACCTTGGACGCGCTCGTGCCCAACATCGTCCTGCAGCCGCTGGTGGAGAATGCCATCAAGCACGGTATTTCCAGACGGACCACCCCCGGGACCGTCCGCCTGGCGTCGTCGGCGGCGGGCGGACGACTGCGGATCATGATCAGCAACGACCGGGCCGATGAGCCCGCCGCCGGCGCGGTGGATCGCAGCGCGAGCACGGGCATCGGGCTGGCCAATACACGAGCGCAGCTGGAAAAGCTGTACGGCGTTGATTACCGGCTCGAGTTCTTGCCCGACCCGGGCGGCATAACTACCGTTGCGCTGGATTTGCCTTTGCGTATGGTGGCTCCGATGCAGACGCCGTGAATCAGCCCATCCGCACACTGGTTGTCGACGATGAGCCGCTGGCTCGCGAGGGTATCCTCACGTTGCTGGCCCAGGACCCCGAGATCGAGGTGATCGGCAGCTGTGCGGATGGACAGACCGCGCTGACTGCGATTCGCAACCAACGCCCGGATCTGGTGTTTCTCGACGTGCAGATGCCCAAGCGCACGGGGTTCGAAGTAATCGGCGAGCTCAAGCCCGCCGAGCGCCCGGCCGTGGTCTTTGTCACCGCGTACGACCAATATGCGATTCAGGCATTCGAAAACTGCGCGGTCGACTACCTCTTGAAGCCTTTTCGCGATTCCCGTTTCGCCGGCGCGCTCGCCCGGGCCAAGGCCGAAATCCGCCGCCAGCGGGTGGTTGGCATGGGTGAGACGATGGAACACCTCCTCGCGTGCGTGCAGGCGATGGTGCGGACAGGCGCGAGCCCGGCGGAAGCCCCGGCGAGCGTCGCGCCGACCGCGCCCTCCGACCGGGTGGTCATCAAGGCTGGCAGCGACCTGCACTTCATCAAGACAGCCGAAATCGTCTGGGTCGAAGCCCAGGCCGACTTCGTCCGGGTCCACACCACCGGTACCGCGCAGTTGGTGCGGGAGACCCTGCAAAGCTTTGAGCGGCGGGTTGACCCGGCCAAGTTTCTCCGGATCCACCGATCCTCCCTGGTGAATCTCGACCATGTGAAGAAGGTCACCCCCGCTCTTTACGGCGATTACATCGTCCTCATGAGCGACGACACCAAGCTGCGCCTGAGTCGAAAAAACCGGGGCCGGCTCAAGCAGATCATCGCGCGGCTTTCTGCGTCCGGGGAATTAGACTGAGCGGATTGGTGGTCCGACTCGTCGCGATGGCGCCTCGGCCGCGATGGCCGTCAAAAACGCGGAAAATAGCCGTGCCGTTCGTCGTAGTTTTGGCGCCATCCATTCGGAGAAGGCTGCACTTCATCGATATGCTGTTGCTGCGGATTATGACACAAGTAGGCAGGCCGCAAATACGGCAACGTATTTAACACAACACACCTAAGAACTATGAACAATAGCTCCGTAAGTAATCTGCGGAGGCCTTTGGCGCTGCTTGGCGTCGGGCTCTCCCTGATCGCGGCTCAGGCCGCTTTTGCCCAGCAGAAGACCGACCCCAGCGAAGAGCAGCCGGTGAAGCTGGAAAAGTTTGTCGTCACAGGCTCCAACATTCCCATGACCGAAACCGCGGTCGAGGCGGGCATGTTCCCCGTTGCGGTCATCGACCGCACCGCGATCGACCAGACCGGCTACACGACGGCGGCGGACCTGCTGCAAAAGATCACGGTCTCGAACGGCGGATCGGTGCCGCTTTCGAACAACGCCACCGGTTTCACCCCGTCCGCCGCATCGACGTCGGTCCACGGACTCGGGCCGGAAGCAACGCTCGTCCTGATCAACGGACACCGGGTGACGACCTATCCGATCGGCACGGGCGGCACCACCGCCTTCGTCGACTTGAACACCATTCCATTGTCCATGGTGGAACGGGTCGAAGTCCTGAAGGACGGCGCCTCCGCCAATTACGGCGCTGATGCCGTCGCGGGCGTCGTGAACATCATCCTGCGCTCAAACTACGAGGGCACCGAGGTCAACGTCGGTTACGGCAACACGACCACCCGGGACTCGTCGGAATTCACGAGCAGCATCACGACCGGCGTAAGCAACGACAAGGGGCACATGACGGTCGGCTTCAACTTCTCCAGCCGCGATGGCATTGCCAACCGCGACCGTTCTTATTCGGCCGTTCCGCCCTTCCTGAGTTCGAACGCCTCCCCGATCAACGCCCAGATCAGCCAGCTGGCCTACGACGAGGCGCTCGGGCTTGCGCCCGGCACGCCCGCGCCGGGTTCGGCCGCCAGCAAGATTGTCTTCTTCGGCACGCCCGGTCTCTTCAAGTCGGGGACCAACAAGACCGATCCCAACGGCAACCTCGATACCACCGCGACCAACGACGGTCACGTGGCGCCCGGCCAGTGGATTTATTCCAGCGGCCGCAGTTCGGCGACCAACTACAACCAATGGTCGGACTCCTATCCGCCGTCGGTCCGCTATGGCGTGCTGGTGAACGGTGACCGGAAGATTTTCGGCACCGACAACATCAAGTTCTACTACGATGGTTCCTTCCAGCGGAACTACGAGGAAAACACCCTCGCGCCGTCCGCCACCGGCAGCTTCCTGACCCCGGGTCAGACCACCTTGATCATCCCGGCCCGCACGGCCAACCCGATCCTGACCATCAGCAAGAGCGGCGTCATCCAGCAGGTTGCCGCAGGCACGCCGCTACCCGCCGGATGGGCCCCGAGCGTGGGCACGGTCGTGGATGTCAACGGTCTGGTACAGCGCGAGGCTCCGGCCGGCGCCTACAATCCGAACAACCCGTTCAACCAGGACATCACCGACGGCACCCGTTTCCGCCTCGCCGACTTCGGCAATCGCGTCTTCCGCGACACCAACGATGCGTTCATGGCGTCGGTGGGAATCAAGGCCGACAACTTCCTCGGAAACTGGAGCGCCGACATGGGTTTCCGCTACAGCCAGGTGGCCCTGCACACGGACGACAGCCTCGTTTCGACTTCCCGGTTCAACAAGGTGTTGAACCAGAATGATCCGATCTTCAATCCTTCGAGCGCCAGCTACATTGGCACCGGCACCGCCTACAATCCATTCGGCTATTTTGGCGTGCCCATCGCCGCCAACAGCGGCGTCGTTACCTATGCGACCTCGCGCGTCAAGGACTTCGATGTCTCCTCGCTCGGCAACGTCTGGCTCGGCGTGAGCAATCCCAGCATCTATACGCTGCCGGCTGGCGACATGGGTGTCGCCGCGGGCGTCGACTATCGCGACGAACAGCTGACGCAATCGCCCGACTCGCTGAACCAGCTCGGCGACACCATCGGTAGTTCGCCCGCCACGCCGACCAACGCCCGCCGCAAGATCGTAGCGTACTACGCCGAGGCGAATCTCCCGCTGGTCGCCCCGAAACAGAACATTCCGGGCTTCCACGAGCTGAGCATGAATCTGGCCGCCCGTTACGAAGACTTCGTGACGAGCAAGATCACCCAGACTGTGCCCAAGGTCGGCCTGCACTGGCAGCCGATCGACGACACCTTCGTCATCCGCGCCTCGTACGGCAAGGGCATCCGGCAGCCGTCGCTCTATGAGCTTTATTCCGGCAACACCGCGGGCCTCCAAAACCTGTCCGATCCGCGCACCGGCGCGGTGATTCAGGAGACACCGACCATCGTGGGCAGCAACCGTCTGCTCCGCCCGGAGAAGACCAAGTCGCTCACGATTGGCGCGGTTTGGACCCCGAAATTCACCGCCCTCAACGGCTTCACCGTCTCGCTCGATTTGTGGCGGGTGGAGCGCGACGGCACGGTCGCATCCGACCTGCAGAACACGCTGGACCGCTGGTTTGGCACCGCCCCCGGCGGCAAGCAGCCGGGTGAATCCGTGTTGCTGGATCCCGCCGGCAACATTGTGCAGGTCATTGCTCCCTTCGTGAATTCGGGCAAGACGACCGCCAAGGGCTTCGATGCCAGCGCCAGCTATTTGC
>Ga0310810_10002987_pt1 | contig 18346 bp, 15 predicted proteins | sample NCmetagenome_FD_207641 | JGI IMG/M metagenome (GOLD analysis project Ga0310810, IMG submission 207641) | Soil microbial communities from experimental microcosm in Duke University, North Carolina, United States - NC | ecosystem: Engineered > Artificial ecosystem > Soil microcosm > Unclassified ...
CCGTCCGACGCCAAAAATGGCTAAATTAAGCAATAAATTCAGCGGTTTGTGAAAGCATTGGCGCTTTACTTTTGGGCCGCTTTCCGGTATTATTCTTGGTGCTGGTAATTCTTCCTAACCCTCTAAGATTACAGGAAAAAATAAAACTCAGCGCCAGGTGAAAATGGCCGAACAAAAACCCCCGCAGGATTCCGAATACAACGCCGATAACATCAAAGTTCTCGAAGGCCTGGAAGCCGTGCGAAAACGGCCCGGCATGTATATCGGCGACACCAGCGAACGCGGTTTGCATCATCTCGTGTATGAAGTCGTGGACAACTCCATCGACGAAGCGCTTGCCGGCCACTGCAATACGATCGAAGTTACCATTCACATCGACAACAGCGTCACAGTTACCGACAACGGCCGCGGCATTCCCGTCGATATTCATCCGACCGAAAACGTTTCGGCCGCCGAAGTCGTGCTGACCAAACTTCACGCCGGCGGCAAGTTCGACAAAGCTTCCTACAAAGTTTCCGGCGGCTTGCACGGTGTCGGCATCTCCGTGGTCAACGCGCTCGCGGAAACCTTGGAAGTCGAAATCAAGCGCGACGGCAAAGTTTATCAACAAAGCTACAGGCGCGGTGACCCGCAGGGGACATTGCAGGAAATCGGCAAATCCAAGGAGCGCGGCACGCGGATCACCTTCAAGCCCGACAGCACGATCTTCGAAACCATCGAATTCAGCTTCGACATTCTCTCCCAGCGCCTACGCGAGTTGGCGTTTCTGAACAAGGGCGTCAAGATCACCATCGAAGACGAGCGCACACAAAAAAAACACGAGTTTTTCTACGAAGGCGGGCTTCTCTCCTTTGTCGAGCATCTCAACCGCACAAAAACGGCAGTACACGCAAAAGTCGTTCATTGCGGAGGCGAAAAGGACGGCGTCGAAGTCGAAATCGCCATGCAATGGAACGACGGCTACACGGAAAGCGTTTTTTCTTTCGCCAATAACATCAACACGATAGAAGGCGGCACGCATTTGATCGGCTTTCGCTCGGCGCTGACGCGGACAATCAACAATTACTTGCTGAGCAGCGGGTTGCTGAAAAAAGACGAAGAGAATCTGCAGGGCGAAGATGTGCGCGAAGGGCTGACAGCGGTGATCAGTGTGAAAGTCCCCGAGCCGCAATTCGAAGGCCAGACCAAAACCAAACTGGGCAACAGCGAAGTCAAAGGCATCGTCGAAGCGCTTATCAATGAAAAATTCGCCAGCTATCTGAACGAAAATCCCAGCGAAGCGAAAAAGATTGTTGCCAAAGGTGTGGAAGCCGCGCGGGTGCGCGAAGCCACCCGCAAAGCCAAAGATCTGGCGCGCCGCAAGGGCGCGCTGGATTCCGGGTCTTTGCCGGGCAAACTTGCCGACTGTCAGGAACGCGATCCGGCGCTCAGCGAACTGTACCTGGTCGAAGGAGATTCCGCCGGCGGTTCGGCCAAGCAGGGTCGCGATCGGCGCAATCAGGCGATCCTGCCGCTCAAGGGCAAAATATTGAACGTCGAGAAGGCGCGTTTCGACAAGATGCTTTCGTCCCAAGAAATTCGCCTGATGATTACGGCGCTCGGAACCGGCATTAAGGAGGACTACGATCCGGCCAAGCTCCGTTATCATTCGATCATCATCATGACTGACGCGGACGTCGATGGCTCGCACATTCGAACACTGCTGCTAACATTCTTCTATCGGCAGATGCCCGATCTGGTCGAAAAGGGCCATCTCTTTATCGCCCAGCCGCCGCTTTACAAGATCAAGCGCGGCAAGCAGGAACGCTACCTCAAGGACGAGGCGATGTTGGAAGACCATTTGATCGAGCTCGGTACCGAGAACGTGCGCCTGCGCGCGACCCAAGATGGCAACGGGCTTGTCGGTCAGCCGCTGCAGGCCTTCATCAAAAAAGTCGCGCGCGCGGAAAAGTTGATGAACCTGATCGCGCGCAAGCGGAAAAATCGCACGGTGGTGGAAGCGCTTTTGCTCGACGAAAGTTTTAGCGACGACACTTTGAAAGACGAAAAGGCGCTGGTCAGCCTGCAGGGTCGTCTGGCATCCTTCGTCAACCTGGCGGCGCCGGAGCTGGCGCCGATTTCCTGTGTTCTAGAAGAGGATGCCGAGCACAATTGCTTCAAGCTTGTGGTTTCAACCCGTGCCAACGGCTCGGGTCATCAAACCGTTATCGATCGCGAGTTCCTGGCCAGCCCGGAATACAGAGAGATCAAAAAGTTGTTTAATGATCTGCTATCGGTGGGGATGCCGCCCTATTCGGCTGAAAGCGGCGAGAGCAAGACGCAGCTCAAATCGCTCACTGAGATCTTTAACTACATCATGGAAGGCGGCAAAAAAGGTCAGTACATTCAGCGCTACAAGGGCCTCGGTGAAATGAACCCGGCGCAGCTCTGGGAAACCACAATGAATCCGGAGACCCGCGTGCTGCTCCAGGTGCGCATCGAAGACGCGGTGGAGGCGGACGAGATTTTCTCAACGTTGATGGGCGACGAGGTCGAACCGCGGCGCAAGTTTATTGAAGCGCACGCGCTATCGGTCAAAAATCTCGACGTTTAAGATATCGAGCGGGTCCCGATCCTTTCCCATCGTCCCTAGGTTTTCCAGGCAACGCGAAAAAGCGAGTATTCATGGAAGCGACGATTAAGCCGCAGAAAATCCCAGTCTATATTGAAGAGGAAATGCGCGAGTCGTTCATGGCTTACGCTATGAGCGTCATCATCAGCCGCGCTTTGCCGGACGTGCGCGACGGTCTCAAGCCGGTGCATCGGCGGGTGCTCTACGCCATGTACGACGCCGGCAATACCTCGGACAAACCTTACAAGAAGTCGGCGCGCTTGGTCGGCGACATCATGGGTAAATATCACCCGCACGGTGATACGGCGATCTACGACACGATCGTGCGCATGGCGCAGGATTTTAACCTGCGCTACCCGCTGGTCGACGGTCAAGGCAATTTTGGCTCGATCGACGGTGATAACCCCGCGGCCATGCGTTACACCGAAATTCGCATGACGCCTCTGGCCGAAGAGATGCTCGCCGACATCGAGAAAGAGACCGTCGATTTCATTCCCAACTACGACGACTCGCTAAAAGAGCCGGCGGTTTTGCCGTCGCGGATTCCCAACCTATTGATCAACGGTTCGGCGGGCATCGCGGTAGGCATGGCGACCAATATTCCGCCGCACAACCTGAGCGAGGTCATCGACGGACTGGTGGCGCTGATCGGAAACCCGGACGTTACCATCAAACAATTGATGCGCCATATTCCCGGTCCAGATTTCCCGACGGCGGGCTTCATCCACGGCAAGGAACCGATCGTTCAGGCTTACGAAGAAGGCAAAGGCATCGTGCAGATGCGCGGCAAAGCCTTCACCGAGACGGTCAAGCGGACGGGAAAAGAGCAGATCGTCATCAGTGAAATTCCCTACATGGTGAACAAGAAGCGGTTGATCGAGCAAATCGCGGAGTTGGTGAACGACAAGAAGATCGAAGGCATCGGCGATCTCCGCGATGAGTCGGATCGCGAAGGCATGCGCATCGTCATCGAGCTCAAGCGCGATGCGGTGGCCGATATCGTGATCAATCAGCTTTACAAGCACACCCCTTTGCAGGACTCTTTCGGCGTCAACATGCTCGCCATCGTCGACGGCAAACCCAAGCTTCTCAATCTCAAAGAAGCGCTCAAGGCGTTTGTTGACCACCGCAAAGAAGTCGTCACGCGGCGCACAGCCTACGATCTGCGCAAGGCTGAGGAACGCCTGCATATCTTGGAAGGCTTTCGCATCGCCCTCGACAATCTCGACGCGGTGATCGCGCTGATTCGCGCCTCCGCGGACCCCAGAGTCGCCAAAGATGGCCTGATGACGAATTTTTCGCTGAGCGAGCTTCAGGCCCAGGCGATTCTCGATTTGCGCCTGCAGCGTCTGACCGGCCTGGAGCGCAACAAGATCATGGAGGAGCACCGCGAAACTCTCGAATTGATCGCCAAGCTGCGCGCTATCCTCGCCGACGAGAAGGAAATCTACAAGATTATCGTCACCGAGCTGAAGGAGATCAAAGAAAAATACGGTGACGAGCGGCGCACCCAGATCGTCGAGCGCTCAGAGGAAATTTCCATCGAGGACATGATCGTCGACGAGGACATGGCGGTGACGATCTCCCACGAGGGTTACATCAAGCGCAATCCGGTCACGCTTTACCGGGCGCAGCGGCGCGGCGGCAAGGGCAAGATCGGCACGACGACGAAGGAAGAGGATTTTGTCGAGTACCTGTTCATCGCATCGATGCACTCGTACATTCTCTTTTTCACCACGGTGGGCAAGGTTTACTGGATTAAAGTCCACGAGCTGCCGCAGGCAAGCCGGGCGGCGCGCGGGCGACCGATCGTCAACCTCCTCCACCTGGAAGCCGGTGAGCGGGTATCGGCATTTCTATCGGTGCGCGAATTTCTCGAAGGGCGCAATATTGTCTTCGCGACGAAAAACGGTTTGATCAAAAAGACCGAGCTGATGGCCTACTCCAACCCGCGCCCCTCGGGCATCCGTGCCATCGGTCTCGAAGAAGGCGACGAAGTCATCGGCGTGCGGCTTACCGACGGCAACCAGGAAATTATTCTATCGACAGCGGAAGGCCAGTCGATCCGTTTCAAGGAAGGGCAGGTACGGCCCACCGGCCGCGGCACCTTCGGCGTGGTTGGCATGAAGCTCGATCCCGGCGACAAAATCGTCAGCATGGAGATGCTGAGCCCGGGAGCGACCATTCTCACAGTGGCCGAAGGCGGCTTCGGCAAACGCACGGAGATGGACGAGTATCGCCTGCAGTCGCGCGGCGGCAAGGGCATCATCACCATGAAGACCACCGACAAGACCGGCCGGGTCATCGGTGTCCAGCAGGTGACCGAAGAGGATCAACTGATGCTGGTCACCAATAACGGCAAGATCATCCGCATGCGCATCAAAGATATCCGCGTCATCGGCCGCAATACGCAGGGAGTGCGCCTGATCGAGCTCGAGGAAGGCGAGCGCGTGGTGTCTCTGGCGCGGCTGGCAGAAAAAGAAGAAGAGGACGAGGGAGAAAAGACCGAAGATTAAGTTCGGTCGGTGGGGCGGCTTTCACCCCGCAGTTTTCTCTCGCTATCGAGTCATGCCAAGCGACATCGGAGTGGTGGGAGCCGGCGCCTGGGGCACGGCGCTCGCCCATGTTCTCGCCGCAAAAGGCGAACGGGTTACGCTCTGGTGTCACGGCGCGGATAGTTTCGAGACGATCCGCAATAGCCGCGAAAACCGCCCGTACCTGGCCGGCATCTCTCTTGCCGCGGGAATTACGCCTACCCGCACAGTCGCCGAAGCCGTCACTAAAAAAGAATTGGTCATCTGCGCATTGCCGTCGCACGTCGTGCGCACCGTATTTGCCGAAGCGGCCCGCGTTTTGGACCGCGCGACGATTCTCGTCTGTGCCACCAAAGGCCTCGAAGAGGGCAGCCTCAAAACCATGGGCGAGCTTTTCGACGATTTGTTCGGCGGCGAGCACAAGGGCAAGCTGGCGTTTCTTTCCGGGCCGACCTTCGCTATCGAGGTCGCGCGCATGCTTCCTGCGGCGGTGACCGTTGCTGCCGCCGATGAGAACCTAGCCAAATCGATCCAGCAGATTCTCAGCACGCAGAGTTTTCGTGTTTACACCTCAGCCGATGTGATCGGCGTGCAGGTCGGCGGCGTGGTCAAAAACGTGATCGCCATCGCTGCCGGCATCAGCGACGGCTTGAATCTCGGCCAGAACGCGCGCGCGGCGCTAATTACCCGCGGCCTGGCGGAAATGACCCGGCTTGCGGTGCGCATGAAGGCTGATCCGTTGACTCTCGCCGGCCTGCCCGGCCTGGGTGATCTGGTATTGACCTGCGCCGGCGAGCTGAGTCGCAACCGGGCGGTGGGTCTGGCTATCGCGCGCGGCAAAAGCCTTGACGAGATTACCTCGTCGACACGGACCATCGCCGAAGGAGTGCGCAACGCGCGCTCACTGCATGCTTTAGCGGAGCGGCTCGGCGTCGACATGCCGATCGTCGGACAGATGCATCGGGTGCTTTACGCCGGGAAGGAGCCGGCCGATGCCGTGCGCGATCTCATGCTGCGCTCGCTCAAGCCCGAGGCCGGTTAGAAGTTCGCTGATGCCGGTATGCAGTCCGTGAATTTCGCAAAGCTGCTGTTAAAACTGGCTAAAATTGACAACCACAAGTTGGTATGATTCATATAATCACTTGGCCCTTTAAGCGGCCTGAGGGAGCATTGGTCTTATGAAACGAACCTATCAACCGAGCAACATCCGAAGAAAGCGTACCCATGGATTTCTCGCCCGCATGGAAACGCCGGGCGGGCGCAATGTACTCAGACGCCGCCGTGCCAAAGGTCGCAAGCGCTTGACGGTTACCGTACCGCCAAAACGCGCGCGCACTTGATCGCCGTCGGGCGCATGTCGCTCAAAGGATCGCAGCGGTTCCCCAAAACGGCTCGGCTCAGAAAGCGCGCGGAGTTCCTGAAACTTTCGCGCGGTGGCGCCAAGCTGCACTCGGCCAGTTTCGTGATCCTCACGCGGAACAATAATCACTCGGAAAACCGCCTGGGAGTGACGGTCAGTTCCAAAGTCGGAAATGCCGTGGTGCGAAACCGTGTCAAGCGCCGGGTGCGCGAATATTTTCGCCGACACCGAGCCGAACTGCCGCAGGGTGCCGATATCCTTATCATCGCGCGGCCCAGCGCGGCGGGCGCAAGCAGCGAGCGAATCGCCGACGAGTTGCGGCGCGCGCTGACCGGCTCGGGCCAAAGGCGCAGGGCATGAAATTCACGGCGCGTGTTGTTTTTGCCTGGCTGATTGTCGGCTATCGCAAGCTGATCTCGCCGCTTCTGCCGCCGGCCTGTCGGTTTTATCCGAGCTGCTCGGACTATACTGAGCAGGCAATTCGAAAATATGGAATCCGCAAAGGAGTCATCCGCGGCATCGGCCGGTTCCTGCGCTGCCACCCCTGGCATCCCGGCGGTTACGATCCGGTGAACTAAATCCCTTCATGGACAAACGCGCACTCATCGGCATCGCACTCTCGATCTTCGTGCTGGTCGCATACCAGACGATTGTCACGCATTTCTACGGTCCGCCGCCATCCTCGGTCGCTCCGGAAAACCAGAGCCCGCAACCGCCCACCGCCGGAGCGCCGGACGCTGCCGCACCTGTGGCTTCTGCGTCTAAACCGGTCGCGCCGCCGGCGCTCGCGCCGGCCAAAGGAGTAAAAGAAGTCACCGTCGATACGGACAATTACAGTGCGGTGTTCACGACCCAAGGGGCGCGACTCAAAAGCTTCAAATTCAAAAGATATCGGAGCTCGGTGGACGAGCACAGTCCCCCCTTCGAGATAGTTCGCACCGCGCCCGGCGTGCCGTTGCCTCTCGGCGTGCGCTGGCAGACGCCGGCACCGTTCAACGACGAGGCGCTGGTTTATGCCGTTCAGGGCGGCGATCTCAAGCTCAGCGGCGCCAACCAAGGAACGCTGGTCTTTCAGGGCCGGAACGACAACGGCGTGACGATTACGAAATCGTTTACTTTTTCCGGAGGCACTTATCCGATCCAATTCGACGTCTCGGTGAAAGGATCAGAAGGAACCGCGCCGGTGCCGGAAATTCTACTGGCCGATCAGAGTGATCAAACCGTCCCCAATCACGACGCTCCGTTCGAGGGATTCATTGCGCTGGTCGACAACAAGATCAAACGGGAACATCCGCCGGACGCGGCCAAAGGCCAAGAATTTAGCGGCGACGTTTCCTGGGCGGGTTTCGGCCACACGTATTTTTTCTTCGCGCTGTTGCCGGACAACGGCGCAGGGCACAAAGTCTCGGTGCATCAGGTCGGCGCCGCGCTGGTGGGCGCCATCGGTGGCCCGGCGGCGAGCGAACGCTACACGCTTTTTGTCGGCCCCAAAGAAATCGATACTTTGAAATCGGTCGGCAAAGGCATCGAGCGCTCCATCGATTTCGGCATTTTCTGGTTTATCTCGATTCCTCTGCTTTACATCCTGCATTTCTTCCATCGTTTCACCACCAGCTACGGGATCGACATCATCATCCTGACAGTGCTGATCAAAATCCTCATGGCGCCATTGACGCACAAGAGTTACGTGTCGATGAAGCAGATGCAGAAGCTGCAGCCGCAGATGGAGAAGCTCAAAGAACGCTTCAGCGAGGACAAGGAAAAACTCAACAAGGAAATCATGGAGCTCTATCGGCGAAACGGCGTCAACCCGCTCGGCGGGTGTCTGCCAATGGTGCTGCAGCTCCCGGTGTTCTATGGTTTATACAACTGCCTCGGCACTCCCATCGAATTGCGTCATGCGCCGTTCATGTGGATTAAGGATCTTTCCCGGCCCGACTGGCAGTCCTTGACGTTTGCGGTGCCTAGTTGGTGGCCTGCGGCGTTACCCGCGGGCATTCCCGTACTGACGATCCTCATGGGCGCGAGCATGTTCTTGCAGCAGTGGATGACGCCCACCGCTGGAGATCCCAATCAAAGAAAGATGATGATGATCATGCCTTTGATGTTCACCTTCATGTTCGTGTCGTTTCCCGCCGGGCTGACGGTTTACTGGCTGATCAACAATTTGCTCACCATCGGGCAGCAGTACTGGATCAATCGCACCGTGAAATAAACTGCTTTGGGAGAGGCAGAGTTTATGGATTTCGTGGAGACCGAAGGCGACACCATCGACGCAGCCATTGACAACGCGCTCAAGCTGCTCGGTGTCGGGCGCGATAAGATCACCGTCGATATCATCGCCGAAGGACGAAAGGGCATCCTGGGTTTTGGCTCCCAGAAGGCGCGCGTGCGTGCCGAACTGCGCAAATCGCCACTGGAACGAATCGAGACAAAAATCACTGCCGAGCCCAAGCCGGCCGCAGCCGAGGCGCCGGCAATCGGCGTCGATCATGCGGCGTTGGCGGCCAAAGGCGAGGCGGCGCTGCGCGAGATTTTGCATCTCATGGGGATTAAGGCGACGGTGACCCAAACCGTTTCGGCCAACGGCGACGAAACTATTCTTGAGATCCGCACCGAGGACAGCGGTCTGCTGATCGGCCGCAAGGGCCAGACGCTCGAAGCGCTGCAGTATCTCGTCACACGGATCGCAGGCGAACGGCTCGCCAGCGAAGGGCCGCACATCGTCATCGACGTCGAAAAATACCGCGAGCGGCGACGCAGGACGCTGGAAGACATGGCGCTCCGCCTCGGTGAAAAAGCCAAACGGCAGAGAAAAGCCGTTACCGTCGATGCGCTCAGCGCCGCCGACCGCCGGGTGATTCATGCGGCTTTGCAAGACGACCCGTGGCTTTCGACCAAAAGCCTCGGCCAGGGTTCCTACCGTCGGCTGCTGATCATTCCCGAAGGCGACCGGAAAAAAAGAGAAGGAACCGAGCCGGTTCCGAAAGCAAATGCTCAGGCCGCGACGACGAGTGTCAAGGCGCCCGCGCCCGCCGAGGCCGAATCCGAAGACGACCAATAGTTTGCGCTTAAGGTCGCCGAAGCGGTCCGCTCATTGGCATTTTGTTGACCCATCGCCGGCAGTTCTCTATTATTAAAGCTGTGATAACCCGTCGCCAAACCCGTCAGATCCAGCTCGGCGCCGTCAAAGTCGGCGGCGATGCGCCGATCACCGTGCAGTCGATGACCAAGACCGACACGCGCGACGTGCGCGCGACGGTGCAGCAGATCTGGGCGCTGGAAGCTGCCGGCTGCGAGATTATCCGCTGCGCCGTGCCGGTGCGCGAGGCCGCCGAGAAGCTCGGCGAAATCAAAAAGAAGATTCGCATTCCACTGGTGGCCGACATCCACTTCAATTACAAACTGGCGCTGATCGCCATCGAGCAGGGTGTAGATGGGCTGCGCCTCAACCCCGGCAACATCGGCGCGCGCAAGTACGTCGAAGAGGTCGTACGCGCGGCGTCGGAACGGAAAATTCCCATTCGCATCGGCGTCAATGCGGGATCCTTGGAAAAAGATCTGCTGCAGAAATATAACGGCCCTACGGCCGAGGGAATGGTGGAAAGCGGGCTGCGCCACATTCACATCCTCGAGGACTGCGGTTACAACGAAATCAAAATCTCGCTCAAGGCGTCCGACCCGCTGATGATGATCGAAGCCTATCGCCTGCTCGCGAAACAGGTCGATTATGCTTTTCATCTGGGCGTGACCGAAGCGGGCACACCGTCCATCGGCACGATCAAGTCCGCGGTCGGTTTAGGAACGCTTCTCGCCGAAGGAATCGGCGACACGATCCGGGTTTCTCTCGCCGCCGATCCGGTCGAAGAAGTGCGGGTTGGCCGCGAAATTCTCAAAGCGCTCAAGCTCAAAAAAGAAGGCATGACGTTTGTCGCCTGCCCGTCCTGTGGCCGGGCCGACGTGGATCTCGTCGCGCTGGCCAAGACCGTCGAAGAAAAGATGCTGCCTTACAGCAATCTGAACATCCATGTGGCGGTCATGGGTTGCGAAGTGAATGGTCCGGGCGAGGCGCGGGCTGCCGATCTCGGTGTGGCCGGCGGCAAGGGCATCGGTCTGATCTTCAAGCGCGGCGAAATCATCCGCAAGGTTCCCGAAGCACAGATCGTCGACGCCTTGATGGAAGAAGTGGAAAAATTCGCCGCCGAAAAACAGGCCGAACAGAGCGCCGCTGCGAGCGCCTAACTTCTCGTTTCTCTTCCCAAAAAAATTACTCGATCACCCGCTGTGGAGCCGCGGCCGAGGGGGCCAAGAGATTTAACCAGAGAGGCACGGAATAGAATAATCAACCTGGGAATTAACCGCTCTTTGTGGTTAAATCCTGTTTCATTTCAGATTACAGCTGCAAATTGTACTTATGCTTTGGAGCAAAACCCTCATACCCACACTCAAGGAAGATCCTGCGGACGCCGAAGTGATCAGCCACAAACTGCTGGTGCGTGCCGGTTTCATCCGCCAGGTGAGCCGCGGCGTCTACGATTATTTTCCGCTGGCGCTGCGCGTGATTCGCAAGATCGAGCAGATCGTGCGCGAAGAAATGAATCGCGCCGGAGCTCAAGAACTGCTCATGCCAATCACCGCGCCGGCGGAGCTCTGGCAGGAAAGCGGCCGATGGGAGATGTACGGCAAGGAACTGCTGCGCTTCAAAGATCGAAACGAGCGCGATTTTTGCCTCGGCCCGACCCACGAGGAGATCGTCACCGATCTGGTGCGCCGTTCGGTGCGCTCCTATCGCGAGCTGCCTTTCAATCTTTATCAGATTCAGACCAAGTTCCGCGATGAGCCGCGGCCGCGCTTCGGCCTAATGCGTGGGCGCGAGTTCATCATGAAAGACGCCTACAGCTTTCACACCGACGTTGAAGATTGCCGGCGCGAATACGACAATATGTATCAGACCTACAGGCGGATCTTCAGCCGCTGCGGTCTGCGCTATCGGCCGGTCGAGGCCGACACCGGCAGTATCGGCGGCAGCCAGTCGCACGAATTTCAGGTGCTCGCGGATTCGGGCGAAGACGCGATCGTGAGCTGCAACAGCTGCGACTACGCCGCCAACGTGGAAAAAGCCGAAGTTAAAGCCGCGCGGCCCGCCGGCCGCGATCTCGCGGAACAGTCGCCGACGCTCGAGAAGGTTTCGACGCCGGGAAAAAAGAGCGTCGCCGAGGTCGCCGAGTTTCTCAAGCTACCGAGCGATAAATTCATCAAGACGCTCGTCTACAAGACCGACACCGGCGAGCTGGTGGCGGCGCTCGCGCGCGGCGATCACGAGATCAACGAGCTGAAACTCAAGGCGGTGCTGAGCTGCCGTGAAATCGCTCTAGCCGATGAGGCCTCCGTCAGCGCGGCGACGGGCGTGACACCGGGATTTCTCGGTCCGATCGGGCTCAAGCTGCGTGTGCTTGCGGATCTCTCCGTGCATGGCATGCGCGGCGCGGTTACCGGCGCCAATGAAGCCAACGCGCATTTCACCCACGTCGATCAGGAGCGCGACTTTACACCCGAAGCATTTGCCGATCTGCGCTTGGCCGCGAGCGGCGATCCTTGCCCGCGCTGCGAGAACGGCCGCCTCGAAGCGCACCGCGGCATCGAAGTCGGCCAGGTGTTTTATCTCGGCACAAAGTACAGCGTCTCCATGGGCGCGACCTATCTCGATGCCGAGGGCCGCGAGCGGCCCATCGAGATGGGCTGCTACGGCATCGGCGTAAGCCGTTTGGCTGCCGCCGCCATCGAGCAAAACCACGACGCCAATGGCATCATCTGGCCCTTTTCCATTGCGCCGTTTCATGTTTTGTTGCTGCCGATCAACTACAAAGACGCGGCGATTCGAGCCGCCGCGGACACGCTCTACAACGAGCTGCAAAAGCAGGGCTTGGAGGTTTTGCTCGACGACCGCGACGAGCGCCCCGGCGTGAAATTCAAGGACGCCGATCTTGTCGGCATTCCGCTGCGGGTTACGATCGGCGCCAAGGGATTGGAAAAGGGCGTTCTCGAATTGCGTGCGCGCCGCGAGGGCAAGACCGACGAAGTCCCGGTCGCCGACGCCGCGGCGAAAATTCGCGCGCTGGTAGATCAAGCAATTCAGGCATAGACATGGCATCTAAGCTCGAGCTGGTTCGTCGACACGGTTCCATGCGCGAGCGATTGATCGTTGCTCTCGACGTCGACAATCTGGAACAGGCAAAGTCGCTGGTGCGCTTGTTGGCTCCGGAAGTCGGCATGTTCAAGATCGGCAAGCAGCTCTTCACTCACGCCGGACCGCAGGCGGTGCGTTTGATCCAGGATCTCGGCGGCGAAATTTTTCTCGATCTAAAATTCCACGACATTCCCAACACGGTCGCCAAGGCGGCCATCGAGGCGACCCGCCTCGGCGTGAAAATGTTCAATGTGCACGCTTCGGGCAGTCTCGAGATGATGCGCACCACGGCCAAGGAAGTGGAGCGCGTCTGCCGGCGCGCCAAGCTCCGCCGGCCGATCATGCTGGCGGTGACCGTATTGACGAGTCTCGGTCAGGAAGATTTGCTACGGGTCGGCGTGGAGCACAAAGTCGCCGATCAGGTGGTGCGTCTGGCGCTGTTAACCAAAGAAGCGGGCATGGACGGGGTGGTTGCGTCCCCGCACGAGGTCGCCGACATTCGCGCGGCCTGCGGTCGGCGTTTCGTGATCGTCACGCCGGGCATCCGTCCTGCCCAAGTCAACCACAACGACCAGCAGCGGGTGATGACTCCTTCACAGGCGATCAGCGCCGGAGTCGACTACATCGTCGTTGGCCGGCCGATTCTCGAAGCCAAGGATCCCGTAAACGCGGCCCGCGCCATCGTTGCCGAGATGGAAGCGCCGGGCAGGTAAAATCCGAGGATCGAAGATAGAGGATCGAGAATCGCATTTCTACCCTCGGTCTCCCCTCATCCATCCGCGCCCCTTATTCTTTCCACATGCGATAAAAGTGATGCACTGGGCTGTGGCCGGCGCCGATAGCAAAGCCGGCGCGGATGGCTCCGGTGATGTATCGTTTCGCCAGCGCAACGGCGCTTTCCAGAGTCTCGCCTTTAGCCAGATAGGCTGCGATCGCCGCGGAAAACGTGCAGCCGGTGCCGTGGGTGTTACGGGTGCGGACGCGCGGCGCGCGGAGAGCGCGGAGTCTTTTGCCATCAAAAAATAAATCCAGCGCCGGACCACGGCGATGGCCGCCCTTGATCACTACGCTGCCGGCGCCCATGGCAACAATGCGCCGCGCCGCGTCTTCGATGTCCTTGGCGGCGCGCAGCTTCAATCCAGTGAGTTCCTCCGCCTCGGGAATATTCGGCGTGACCACTACCGCGAGTGGGATCAACGCCGCGCGGAGCGCGGCGACGGCCTTCTTCTCGATTAAAAGATCGCCCGAGGTCGCCACCATCACCGGGTCGACCACCAGATTTTTCAGGCGGTGCTCGCGGATTTTCCCGGCGACGGCTTTGATGATCGCCGCGTTGGCGAGCATGCCGGTCTTGAGCGCATGCGCGCCGATGTCTGAAATCACCGCGTCGATCTGGGCGGCGATGAGCTTCGGTTGCAGCGCCGCCACCCGAGTGACGCCCACCGTGTTCTGCGCGGTGATCGCCGTGATCGCCGAAGTGCCGTAGACACCGAGAGCGGCAAAAGTTTTCAGGTCGGCCTGAATGCCCGCGCCGGCACCGGAGTCGGAGCCTGCGATAGTAAGCGCGGTGCGAATTGCCTTCATCGGCCGATGGCGAAGGGTGTGGCGCCCGGAGCGACAAATTCTCTTGCGAGTCTGCTCAAAGATTGACCGCCGCGCGCGCCGTAGACGCGCCGAGCTGGATGTTCTCCGACCGCGTCACGTGGACATTGAAGTCGTAGGCGGGCGAACGAAACTGGCTCAGCGCGAATTGCTGACCGTCGGGACGACTGGCGTGAACACAGTCTTCCGGCACGTGGATGATGTAATTGCGAACGTGAAAGCCGATGACCGCGTGGTAAACGCAGTTGTTGGAACCGATGCCCGTGACCACCACGTGGTCTCGGCAGGGACGCAGATCGAGAGCTTTGAGCTGCTCTTCCATCGTCGTTTTGTAGAAACAGTCATGGGAGTATTTTTTCACGATAATCTCATTGGGATAGGGCTTCAGTTCTTCGACGAATTCCACTGCTGGGCTGTCCTCGATCAAAGAATAGCTCTTGCCGAAAAATGTAAACTCGGGATGGTCTTTGGAGCGGACCGACTGGATGTGAACGATCTTGCCGCCGATCTGGCGAAAGCGGTCCAGCAAGGCGCGAATGTTTTTGATGACCGGCTTGAGCGTCGCTCCGTGCCGTTCACAGCCTTCCGCCTGCATGTCGACGATGATCAGGCCGGTGTGTTCCGGCGCAAGTTCGACGGTCGGATGGGTTTCCATAAAACCTCCAGGTTCTTTCAGTGCGAGCGTCCTATTCTTAACGAAGCGCGGCGGCACGGGTCAAGAAGGTCTCGTCGAAGAATTTTTGCGGCGGATCGGAAATACCGATCGGCTTTAAAAGCGCGGCGATGTTCTCCTTTTTTAGACGAATATCGAGGTCGTCGGCGTAATAGTCCAGCGCCTTTCGCTCCAGCGCCACGTCGCCCCGCAAGCCTTGGTTTCTGCCGATGGCGATCGCCTTGTCTTTGTCCTTGCGAATCAGCTCCATCCCTCGCGACAGTGCGCGCAAGAATCGCGCGACTTTTTCCGGGCTCGAGCCGGTGAACTCCTTGGTTGATGCGACGATCGTCGAGGGAATTTCCGGGAGCGAGTCGCGCGTATCCAACAACACCGGATAGCCCTCGCTTTCGATCTGCACGCGCTGTCCCGGGGTGAGCGGCACGGCCTGCACTTTGTTGGTTTTCAGCGCGGCAATCCGCGCCGCCGGCCCGCCTTCGATGTTCAATACGGTAAAATCCCGATCTTTGACGAGGCCGCTGCGGCGCAAGGATTCCACCACGGTGAATTCGCCCATGCCGCCGATGCCGGTAATACCGATGGTCTTGCCGCGCAGGTCCGCCACGGTCTTCATGCCTTTGGCGCTCATCAGCGCATAGCTCATGCGATTGAGGTGCCCACCGACCACGACCACCGGAGCGTTTTGCGCGATACCGCGCAGGATCGCGACCGCGCCGGCGACGACCAGATCGGCGTGGCCGCTCATCAGCAGCGCCATCATGATCGGCCCGCTGCTCGACAGCGTGACCGGCCGCACGTCGAGATTTTCTTCCTTGAAAAAACCCGCACCCCGCGCCACCGCGGTGGGCAGGCCGGTATTCCAGCTCGGCGACACCAGCGCGACCGTTACCAGCTGAGGTTCGGCCGCGCCGGCGAAGGCACAGCTGAAAACCGAAAGCACCAAAACAAGAGTCGCCGAAAAAAATTTCATGCTAAAGAATTTCGCTCAGCGTCCTATTTTCCGCTCGGTAGCATGGAAAAGTCGAGAAACTTCTGCGGATCCAAATCCGCAGGGACGGACCGTTCCTGGCGGAGCAGGTCCAAGTAGCCGCGCGCGACCTTCAGTGGAAGACGCCCGTCCTTGTTGAGCGAGGCGACGAAACCTTCGTAGGTGCGCTCAGCTTCGGCGGGTGTGATCTTGAATTTTTCCGAGATCATCTTCGCCGCTTCGGGGCGGTTGGCGCGAATCCAGGCGACCGCGTCGAGTAGCGCGGCCACGGTTTTCTGAACCTTATCGCGCTGGGTTGCGACTTCGGCGCGCGAAGCGATCAGACCGGAGCTGGGAATATCGACGAGATCGCCGACCAGCGCGAATTTCTTGAAGCCCAGAGTCACCGCTTTGTCGTCGAAGGGCGGCGTGAGCACCGCGCCGGCAACCTGGCCGCTGGCAAGCGCCGCATAACTCGACGCGGTGCCTCCGGTAAGGACAAAGCCCACATCCTTGTCATTGAACTCGACCTTTTTGAACCAGGCCATCAAGAACTGGTGCGGTGACGTTCGGATGCCCGAGACCGCGAGTTTCTTGCCGATCAAATCCTGCGGTTTGTTGATCTCCTTGGCCGTCACCAGCATCCACGGCGTCATGGTGTAGAAATTGAGCACGACCACGATCGGCAGACCGGCCACCGCCGCCGAAATTCCCGTTGACAGGGAAGGAAAGAAATTGATGTTGCCGCCGACCACCGCCTGTGGCTGAATGCCCGAGTTCATTTGAATGTACTCGGCTTCGAGACCGGATTTTCTGAGAAAGCCTTTTTCCTGCGCCACGTAATACGGCATGTAAGTCAACGCCAGCGACGGCAACCCGACGCGAATTTTTTGCAGGCTCTCCGCCGCGAATGAAGCTTTCGCGTTCGGCAAAGTGACAAGAAGTAATGTGATGATCAGCCCTGTTGCAATTTTCATCTGCGATTTCCTTGCATCGGTGGCGTCCAAGACAACTATCGTCGAGTCTAACGATTCTGACTGTAGAGCTGTTCGATGGCACCACCCTGTTCGAGTTCGTGCACGAAGCGCATGTCGATGAAACCCTGTGGATCGACGGTTTTCGCGCGCGGATCTCGCGCCGCGGCGAGATCGAAGATCGCCTGCACGGCGGCGGGCGTTGCGTACGGTGCGCGCGGAAACTGCTTCACGACGAAAGACTCGTAGGCGTCTTCGAGCGCCTCGCGGTCCTGGACGCGAAGATATTTCTGCATGATTTTCAGCGCGGGTTCCTTCTGCGTTTTGGCGAAATGAATCGCCTCGACGATTACGCGCACCAGCCGGCGCACGGTGTCTTCGTTGGATTTGATATAAGCGCGGCGGGTGACGAGACCACCTTGCAAGAACGGAATACCAAGCTCCACACCATCGGCGAGCACGCGAAATCCCAGCCGGCGCGCCTGGACGGTTTGCGGCGAATCGAGCACAGTGGCGTCGAGCTTTTTCGCTTCCATGGCGGCGAGGCGGGTCGAAGGTCCGCCGCCGCCGGCCTGGATGATTTGAACGTCTTTGTTTTCGTTGATGCCGAGCTGCCTGAGAATTAAGCGAAGCCCCCAGTCGGCGGCGGCGCCGTAGCGGCCGATGCCGATGATTTTGCCGCGTAGATCCTCGACCCGGCGAATCTCAGGCCGGGTGATGAGCTGATAGGAATTTAGATTGCACCAGCCGGCGAGCATGACCAGATCCAAGCCGTTCAAGTAAGGGCCGACGGCCAGGCCGCCCGACATCGTAGCCACCGGCGCCGCGCCCGCGGTGAGTGCTTGCACCGCCGGCGCAGAATCGACATAAACTAAATCCGCGGCAAGACCGTGGCGTTCGAACAGACCGGCTTCGCGGGCGAACCAGGTCGCCGAGTTGGTCATAGTGAACTGGCTGTAGATGACTTTGAGACGTTCCTGGCTCGACGCATGGTCAGCGAGAATCAGCATCGCCGCGAGCGATACGAGACCTACGGCAACGCGTATCGGGTTTTTGCTCATGAGCCGGCTCCTGGGATCATCTAAAACTATTCGACATCAGCCGCAGAGGTCAAACAAAAAACGGAGGAAGAATCTTAATGAAGCTCATCGGACTCATCTCACCCAACCTGAGCGAAGACACTCTGGGAGACGTTTACAAAGTTTTCCCGCCGGGAATTCGTATCGAAGGCCGGACTTTGAAAGTCGGTAAATACACCGACGACGAATTCCACCGCGCCGAGCTGATGTTCGCTGATCTGGTGCGCGACCTGGCGCGCTCGCCGCTGGATTTTCTGATGGTCACCGGCGAGTTGTTTCTTTCCTACAAGGGACCGGGATCGGATTTGGAAATTCTCGAGCTGGTGAAGAAAATCACACCGGTCCCGGCATCAGCCGTT
>Ga0310810_10002988_pt1 | contig 18340 bp, 15 predicted proteins | sample NCmetagenome_FD_207641 | JGI IMG/M metagenome (GOLD analysis project Ga0310810, IMG submission 207641) | Soil microbial communities from experimental microcosm in Duke University, North Carolina, United States - NC | ecosystem: Engineered > Artificial ecosystem > Soil microcosm > Unclassified ...
GTGTGGCACCGGAGGCGACGAGATCGTCGACAGGGCCCTGACTGCGGCTGTAGGCGACGACCGGGTAACCGGCCTTCAGCAGATTCTTCGCCATCGGCCGGCCCATGAGACCGAGGCCGATGAATCCAATCGTTTGTGACATCGCGCGAGTATAGCGGCGCGCGATGGTCGCGGGACTCCGGGCCACGGACTCCGGGCTGCGGCAAGGCGCCGAGGATGCTCAGGCCCGAAGCCCGTAGACCGAAGCCCGAAGTCCACCGATGATCTCCCCATGCACATCGTCCTGGTGATTCTGACCGTGCGGCCCGAACTGCTCGAGGAGTTCACGCGCGCGCTGCTGCTGAATGCGCGCACATCGGTGGAGCAGGATCCGGGCTGTCGGCGCTTCGATGTCAGCCAGTCGTACGACGATCCGGCGGTCTGGATTCTGCATGAGGTGTACGACTCGAGGGAGGCTCACGCCCGGCATCGGGAGTCAGCGCACTTCCTGGCGTACGACGCGGTGGCCGAGCGCGCCGTGGTGCAGAAGCAGGTGATAACGGCGGCGGGCCGGTTTTTCCTGTAGGGTCCGGTTCTGTTCACGGACCGGCCGTTCCCGTTGGCGGCGGACGAGTGAGTCCGTTCGACCCCGTCGCGCGTCTCATCGATCAGGAGGCGAAGCGCGCAGGCATGTGCCCGAAGGGCGAGCCAGAAACCTAACAGGGCGTGTGACTTAGACGAGTGGGGTCAATTGGTATCGCCAGAGCTTTGCCTTATAATGGCGCGACAGAGGACCCTCTCACCAACCTCTAACCCAGGCAGGCCGGATGTTCGAACGCTATACGGAAAGGGCGCGGCGGGTTCTGTTCTTTGCCCGCTATGAGGCCAGCCAGCTCGGCAGCATCTCCATCGAGACCGAGCACCTGCTCCTTGGCTTGATTCGCGAAGGCAAGGGGCTCACGAGCCGCATTTTTGCGCGTTCTCATCTCTCGCTCGAGAACATCCGGAAGGAGATCGAGGGGCGAACCGTGTTCCGCGAGAAGGTCTCGACCTCGGTCGAGATTCCGTTCAGCGCGGAAACGAAGCGCGTGCTGGGATTCGCCGCGGAAGAAGCGGATCGCCTGCTTCACAACTACATCGGCACCGAGCATCTGCTGCTCGGCATCCTGCGCGAAGAGCGCAGCGTCGCCGCCTCCATCCTGATGGAGAAGGGGATGCGCCTCCATACGGTCCGCGAGGACATCGTCCAGCTCCTGAACGAGAAGACGACGCTGACCCGTGCGGCCAAGGAGACGCCGCTGCTGGCCGAGTTCAGCCGCGACCTGACGGAGGCGGCGATCAAGAACCAGCTCGATCCGCTCGTCGGCCGCGACTACGAGCTCGAACGCGTTCAGCAGGTGCTGTGCCGCCGAACCAAGAACAACGCGGTCCTGATTGGCGAACCAGGCGTCGGCAAGACGGCCATCGTCGAGGGGCTCGCGCAGAAGATCGTCTACGGCGACGTTCCGCACTTCCTGGCCGACAAACGGATCCTCGCGCTCGACATCTCGTTGATCGTCGCCGGCACGAAGTACCGCGGTCAGTTCGAGGAGCGCCTCAAGGCGATCATGAAGGAGCTGACCGAGAACCCGAACATCATCGTGTTCATCGACGAGCTCCATACGCTGGTCGGCGCGGGCTCGGCCGAGGGTTCGCTCGACGCGGCGAACATCCTCAAGCCGGCATTGTCGCGCGGCGAGATCCGCTGCATCGGCGCGACGACGCCGGCGGAGTATCGCAAGTACATCGAGAAGGATCGTTCGCTCGAGCGCCGCTTCCAGGCGATCAAGGTCGATCCACCGGCCGAGAAGGAAACGATCGAGATCCTGATGGGCGTGAAGGATCGCTACGAGCAGTTCCATCACGTCGAATACACGCGCGAGGCGATCGAGGCGGCGGTCTATCAGTCGAGCCGTTACATCACCGACCGGTTCCTGCCGGACAAGGCGATCGACCTCGTCGATGAGGCGGGTGCGCGCGCGAAACTGAAGGAAGCAGGTTACAGCAGCGAGTTCAGCGAGCTGAATAAGAGCATCCGGGTGGCGGTCGAGCAGCTCGAACACGCGGTCTCGAACAAGGACTTCGAGCGCGTGCAGGCGCTCAAGGACCAGGAGCAGACCGCGCGCGAACGGCTGCAGCTCGAACTGAAAGAGAAGTTCGACGTCAAGTCGAACACACGCAAGATTGTCGTCGGCAAGACGGAGATCGATGAGGTCGTCTCGAAGTGGACCGGCGTCCCGATCGCGTCGATCAACCAGGAGGAAGGCGACAAGCTGCTGCGGATGGAGGAGGAACTCCATCGCCGCGTGATCAGTCAGGAGAAAGCCATCTCGGCGATCTCGCGCGCCATCCGCCGATCGCGTGCCGGGCTGAAGAGCCCGCAGCGCCCGGTCGGCAGCTTCATCTTCCTCGGACCGACGGGCGTCGGTAAGACCGAGCTGGCGCGTTCGCTGGCGAACTTCCTGTTCGGGAGCGACAGCGCGCTGATTCGCTTCGACATGTCCGAGTACATGGAGAAGCACTCGGTGTCGAAGCTGATTGGCTCGCCGCCGGGATACGTCGGCCACGAGGAGGGCGGTCAGCTTACGGAGAAGGTGAAGCGCAATCCCTACTCGGTCGTGCTGCTGGACGAGATCGAGAAGGCGCACCCGGACATCTTCAACATCCTGCTGCAGGTGTTCGAAGACGGCCACCTGACCGATGGTCTTGGCAACCGGGTGAACTTCAAGAACACGATCATCATCATGACCTCGAACATCGGGGCGCGCTTCATCCAGAAGAAGGCATCGCTCGGGTTCCAGGCCAGTGATGCCGGGACCGTCGACAAGAACGTCAACGAGATGGTGCTCGGCGAGGTGAAGCGGACGTTCAACCCCGAGTTCATCAACCGTATCGACGAGATCATCGTCTTCGAGGCGCTGACCGACGACGACCTGCGACGGATCACGGGCCTGCTGATCGATCAGCTCAACGTCAACCTGGCCGACCGCCGGATGAAGATCAACGTGACGGCGGAGGTCATCGACTGGATCATCGAGAACACCCTGAAGGACCGGTCGTATGGCGCGCGTCCGCTGCGCCGTGCGATTCAGCGGCACATCGAGGACCCGCTGTCGGAAGAGCTGATCCGCGGCCACCTGCGCGACGGCGAAATCGACGTCTTCGTCGAAGGCGGACGCCTGGCCTATCGGTCGGCTGGTGAGCTGACCGGCAGCCGCCATCTGAGCTGATCGCACACCTGTAGGGCCGGTCTTGCTTTTCAGACCGGCCACGCGGCGCATCTAGAAAGCAAGATGCGCCCTACAGGTACCGCCGCCCGGCCAAACCGCGGTCGGGGCCGTCCTAAATCCAGTAAAATTCTCGGGTTACCCGGAAGGCGTTTCAGGACTCCCACGAATGTATAGCCCGTTGCCCCGCGCGCTGGTGCTGGCGACCCTGATTGGGGTATGGCCGGTGGCAGCCGGCGCGCAGTCATCTTCGCCGTCTTCAACACCGGCGGCGAGCCCAGGCCCCGCGCAGGTTCCAGCGCCCGCGGCTCCCGCAGCCTCGAACGATTCGTCCTCAGAGTCGACGCCGCCTCCCGGCGCCGTGACGCAGACCCCCTGTAGCACCCCCGAGCAGCACTGGCTCGGTGCCCCGGCGAACACGCCGCCGGCTGGCACGACCTTCGTCTGGACGCTGATTCTCTGCTTCGACACGCAGGGAGGCGCGTCGACGATCGAGCCGAGCACCTACGAGTACTACATCAAGCTGAAGGACATGCTGAGTGCACCCTCGCAGAACAAGTGGGTGCCGTACGACGACAAGGTGGAGGAGACCGCGATCGCCGACTTCAATACCTTGATGAAGAACACCAGCTTCCTCGACAACATGTCCGTCGAGGTGACCGACTACACGTTCCCGAACGGCGCGGTGGGGAAGATCTTCACCTACCACATGGAGGAGCGGCAGCGGATCAAGGTGATCACCTACGAGGGGTCGAAGGCCGTCGAGCGCTCGAAGATCGAAGAGGAGTTGAAGAACCGCAGCATCGAGCTGCGCTCCGACGGCTTCCTCGACGACAGCACGCTGCGGCGCGTCGAAGGCGTGGTGCGTGACCTGATGGCCGAGAAAGGGTTCACCAACGCGGAAGTGACGCACAAGGTGACGCCGGTCGAGAACGCCACCTCGAAGCTGGTGAACGTCACGTTCACGATCGGCGAGGGCCCGAAGATCAAGATTCGCCGGATCGACTTCGTCGGCAACCAGGCGATCAGCGATCGCAAGCTCGCGCGCAAGATGAAGGAGAACAAGGCCAAGGGCTGGCTCTCCTGGATCACCGGCGGCGGCACCTACAAGGAAGGAAAGTTCGAGGAGGACGCCCAGAACGTCGTCGACTACTACCACCAGAAAGGTTACGTCCGCGCCCGCGTCGGCAATCCCGAACTGAAGGTGCTCGAGAACACCAAGGACGGCAAGACCCGGTGGGTCGAGCTGCGCATTCCCGTGACCGAAGGCGCGCGGTACCGGGTCGGGTCGTTCCAGGTCGCCGGCAATACACAGTTTCAGCCCGAGCCCCTCCGCTCCCAGTTCAAGGTGAAGACCGGCGAGTGGTACGACGAGAAGAAGATCCGCGATGGGCTGCGCAAGGTACAGGAGGCGTACGGCTCCAGCGGATTCATGGAGTTCACCGGCTTCCCGGACATGCGATTCAGCGACGACGCCCAGACCCTCGAGGCGGGACTGAACGCGCAGGTGCCCGAAGCGCTGCTCGCGCCGCCGGAGGTGGTGGCCAAGGGAGCGAAGCAGGGTGAGGAGGCGAAGGCGGCGCCGACGGTCGACATCACGATGCAGTTGACCGAGGGCAAGCAGTACCACGTCAACCGCATCACCTTCACCGGCAACACGACGACGCGCGACAACGTGATTCGCCGCGAGATCCGCCTCTACGAAGGCGACGTGTTCAACACCGAGAACCTGAAGAACAGCGTCAAGCGGCTGAACCAGCTCGGGTACTTCAAGGAGATCAAGGGCGACGACAAGGACATGAAGGTCGACAAGACGCCGGGCAAGGACGGCTACGTCGACGTGACCCTGAAGGTCGAAGAGCAGAACCGCAACCAGTTGACGTTCGGCGCGGGCGTCTCGCAATACGAAGGCGTGTTCGGCCAGCTCGCGTTTCAGACGTCGAACTTCCTCGGCCGCGGCGAGAGCCTGACCCTCTCACTGCAGCAGGGCGACCGCGCGTCGAACTATCAGCTCTCGTTCACCGAGCCGTTCCTGTTCGACCGCAACATCACCGGCGGCTTCGACCTGCACCAGAGCACGCTGCAGTACATCGGCTACTACACGCAGAAGAACACCGGCGGCAACATCATGTTCGGCCTGCCGCTGGGCCGCGGCTTCACGCGGATGTTCGCGACCTATTCGTACGACAAGATCCGTGTCGCCGACTTGAGCGAGGCGCTGCTCGATCCAAGCTGCATCACCAGCACCGCCGGGTGCAGTCTCCTGACGTCGCTGAACGATCTCAGCCAGTTGACGCCGACACAGCGCGAGGCGATCAATCGCAACCCGTTCCTGGTGGACTCGCTGCTGCTGGGGCAGGGCGGCGTGCGGACCATCAGCAAGGTCTCACCGACGCTCGTCCACAACACCATCGACAACCCGATCTTCCCCTCGTCCGGGAAAAAGCTGACGGCGTCGGTGGACCTGGCGGTGCTCGGCGGCAATACGAAGTACTACAAGCCGGTCGTGGAAGGCATCTGGTTCCTGAAGCAGACCTCGCGCACCTCGATCGGGCTGCGCGCCCAGGCGCAATACATCGCGCCGCTCGGCGACACCAAGACGTTGCCGATCTTCGAACGGTTGTTCCTCGGCGGTGAATACAGCATCCGCGGTCTCGACATCCGATCGGTCGGACCGACGGTGCCGAACTCGCAGGTCGTGCTGGGCGGCAACAAGAGCCTGCTGTTCAACGCCGAGTACCAGATCGCGATCGCGAACCCGGTGCGCCTGATCTTCTTCTACGATGCCGGCCAGGTTCGCGACGTCGGGCAGAGTTTTGCGTGGAAGGAAGATCTCACCGAGCTCGTGTTCCCGCCGACGCCGCTCCTGCTCGATGGCGTGACGCCGCAATTGATCGTCGATCCCAACGCGCCCGGCGTCACGACCAGGGTGATCGGCAAGACCAGCGCGTTCAAGACGTCGACCGGCGCTGAACTCCGCTTCTTCATGCCCGTACTCAACGTGCCCTTCCGCCTGATCTACGCGTGGAATCCGCAGCGTGGGGGCGTGCTCGATAACCAGCTCCAGCCGGCCAAGAACCTGACGTTCAGGTTTGCCGTTGGCACGACTTTCTAAACGAGACTGCGACTGATGGTTCGTTCTCTGCTCTTGCTGCCGGCGCTGTCGCTGGCCCTCCTCGCCGCCGGGTGCGGCTCCGACACGCCGACGGCTCCGGCCGACACGCCGGCGGTCCAGGTGACCGAGACCCTCTTCGGCACCGTCACCGTCAACGGCGGTGCGACGTCCACCTTCGACGAGGCGAAGGCGGGCAGCGTCACCGTGCAGCTCACCGCGCTCACTCCCGACGACACCGTGAAGGTGGGTCTGCAGCTTGGGACCTGGAACGGCACGTCCTGCGCCATCAGCTCGGTGGTGAAGGACGATGCGGTATTGAATTCGGTCCTGCTCGGCACGGCCACCGGGCCCGGGACGCTCTGTGTGCGTGTCTATGACGTGGGCGCGCTCACGCAGCCGACGGATTTCGAGGTCAGGGTTGACCACTACTGAGGCTGAGATGGTCCCGTGACTGCGGCCTCGAACCTCCCCCGGCAGGGCTAGGTCGGCCGTAGTAAAATCAGTCGCTTCCGTTACATCACGAGAGGACTCGAATGAAAGTGTTCGCCGCTACCGTGGCGCTCAGCCTGATGCTGACGGCCGCCCCGACCTTCGCACAACAGGCGCCGGCGCCGGCCGCGCCACGTCCGGCCGCCCCCGCCACGCCGCCGCCGGCCGCTGCGACCAAGGTACCGTTTCCGCCCGGCGTGAAATACGCCATCGTCAATCTGGAAGAGATGTTCGCCGCCTCCACCGAAGGCCAGAAAGTGCAGGCGATGATCAACCAGAAGCAGAGCGAACTGGGCGCGAAGCAGAAGACACTGCAGGATGCGCAAGCCAAGGCGCAGCAGAATGCCAGCGTGATGAGCGACGCGGCGAAGGCGCAGGCGCAGGCGGATATCGATCGCCAGAGCAAGGATCTCGAGCGCGCCAACGAAGACGCGCAGACCGAGGTGCAGAACGTGCTGGAGCAGGCGCGGATGGAATGGCAGCGGCGCGTCGGTCCTGTCGTCGAGAAGATGGCGAAGGAGCGGCAGTTGCATTTCCTGCTCGGCGCCGACGGAACCATCGTCTGGGCCGATCCGGCGATCGTCCTGACCGATGAGTTGATCAACGCACAGGGTTCGGCGGCGGCACCCGCGGCTGCAGCACCGGCGCCACGACCCTCGACGACGACGCCGGGGCCCAAGCCCGCGCAGCCCGCCACCGGCAAGTAGCCGCGTGCCGGATCCGCAGCACCCCAGCGCGCCCACGTCTGCGGCGGGGACTTCGGTCCCCGCGCTCGCGCTCTCCGCGGTTCTCGAGCGCGTCGACGCCAGGTACCCGTCCGTCCTGGTCGACGCGATCGTCGAACACCAGCCGGGTGTCCATCTCGTCGCCTACAAGAACGTCACCGTCAACGAAGAGTTCTTCCAGGGCCACTTTCCCGGCACACCACTGATGCCCGGCGTCCTCATGATCGAGGCGCTCACGCAGGCGGCGTCGCTCCTGGTGCTCGAACGGACCGCGGCCACGCCGCACGCACGGACGTCGCTGCGCGGCGTCAACAACGCGAAGTTCCGCCGTCCGGTGGCGCCGGGCGATCGCCTGAAGCTGGAGATCACGCTGGGCCGCTCGCGGACGCGGCTGGCGAAGGCGCAGGCCTCGGCGTTTGTCGATGGCCAGCTCTGCGTGGAGGGCGAACTGCTCATCGCCGTGGAGCCCGGGCCCGCGTACGTCGATCCGACCGCCCGCGTCCATGCGGCGGCGCAGGTCGGTGAAGGCACGATCGTCGGCGCACATGCGGTGATCGGGCCGGACGTCCGCATCGGCAAGCGGTGCCGGATCGGCGCCTCGGCGGTGATCGACGGCTGGACCGAGATCGGCGACGAGACACACATCTATCCCATGGCCTCGGTCGGGATGGCGCCGCAGGATCTCAAGTACAAGGGCGAGCGGACGCGGCTGGTGATCGGGCAGCGCAATACCATCCGCGAGTTCGCGACGATCAACCGCGGCACGGCCGGCGGCGGCGGCCAGACGAGCATCGGCGACGACAACCTGCTGATGGCGTACGTCCATGTCGCGCACGATTGCCATATCGGCAGCCACACGATCTTCGGTCCGCATGCGACCCTGGGCGGCCACGTCACGGTGGAAGACTTCGCCAACGTCAGCGCCGGGTCGGCCGTGCACCAGTTCTGCCGCGTCGGTCGTCACGGCTTCATCGGCGGTTATTCGGTGGTGACGAAGGACGCACTGCCGTTCGGCCGTACGATTGGGAGCCGGCCGGCGCGCATCTTCGGCGTCAACAGCATCGGGTTGACGCGGCGCGGCTTCAGCGCCGACACGGTGGAGCAGTTGAAGCGGGCGTACCGCTATCTGCTGCAGTCGAAGCTGAATACCACGCGCGCGATCGCGCAGATCGAGCAGGACGGCGAACTCACGTCGCCCGAGGTCCGCTATCTGATCGATTTCATTCGCTCATCGCAGCGCGGCGTGATCCTGCGCCGGCCGACGCGCCGCGCCGAGGAAATGGTTGCGGATGAATGAGGCTCGGTCTCATCGCCGGTAACGGCCGATTTCCGTTCCTCGTGCTCGACGCCGCCCGCGCGCAGCGGCACGACGTCACCGTCATTGCGCTCAAGGAAGAAACGTTCCCCGAGCTGGAGACGGCGGCATCGCGCCACGGCGCGGCCTGCCACTGGATCTCGATCGGCCAGGTCGGCAAGTGCATCGACCTGCTCAAACGCTCGGGCGCGACCACGGCGGTGATGGCGGGACAGGTCAAGCACGTGAAGATCTTCAGTGGATCGTTCGTTCCCGATCTCACCGCCTTGTCCGTGCTGAAGCGGCTGACGAGCCGGAATACCGATGGCTTGATTGGCGCGGTCGCCGACGTGCTCAAGGAGAACGGGATCGACTTGATCGACTCGACGTCGCTGCTGACGCCGTTACTGGCGGGCGGCGGCACGCTGACGCGCCGGGCCCTGAACGACGCCGAACGGCAGGATTTTGCGTTCGGCTATCCGATCGCCGACCAGATTGCCGGTTTCGACATCGGCCAGACGATCGTGGTGAAGGATCGCGCGGTCGTGGCCGTGGAAGCGATGGAAGGGACCGATGACGCGATCCGGCGCGCGGCGGCGCTGGCCGGATCGGGTGTGCGCGTGATCAAGGTCGCGAAGCCGCAGCAGGACATGCGGTTCGACGTGCCGGTGATCGGCGTCGCCACCATCGAGGTGATGCGTGCCGCCGGCGCAACCGCGCTCTCTATGGACGCGGGCAAGACGCTGGTGATCGATGGCGATGCCGTGTTCGCAGCGGCCGATACGGCGGGAATTTCGATCGTCGGTCGGATCGTGTCAGGTCCGCTGGGGCGAACCTTGTCAGATCCGCCTGGCGAGCCGGACCCTTCAACAAGCTCATGGTCACCCCGAGCGGAGTCGAGGGGGGACAAGGCTCGTCCCACGGGAGGGGAGCAGTGAGATTGACGAAATTGCGAATCGACGGAATGACGAATTTATCGACGCATGTGCCGTGCTGGTCGCGGCCGAATTCGTCGACAGCCAGTCGTCAATCGGTCAATCCGTCAATCCGTCAATGGTGAGAGTCGCCGTCATCGGCGTGGGCCATCTTGGCCAGCATCACGCGCGGCTCCTGGCCGGCATGTCGGGCGTGACGCTGACCGGCGTGGTCGACACCAGGCCCGAGCGAGCGGCGGAAATCGCCGGCAAGTACGGCGTTCCAGCTCACACCGACATCACGCCGCTGTTCGGGCAGGTGGATGCGGTCAGCATTGCGGTGCCGACCGTCGCGCACGTGGACGTTGCGCTGCCGTTCATCGAGCGGGGGGTCGGCGTCCTGGTCGAGAAGCCGCTTGCCGCGTCGATGGCGGATGCCGATCGGCTGCTCGCGGCCGCCGAGCGCCGCGGCGTCATCGTCGCCGCGGGACATACCGAACGCTTCAACCCGGCGGTGGTGGCGGCGCTACCGCTGGTTGATCGGCCGCGATTCGTGGAGATTCACCGGCTCGGCACGTTTCCCGAACGCAGCCTCGACATCGACGTGATCTTCGACCTGATGATTCACGACCTCGACCTGCTGCTGGCGGCGGTGAAGTCCGACGTCGCGTCGATCGAAGCAGTTGGCGTGAACGTGCTGACGCCGAAGACGGATATCGCGAACGTCCGATTACGATTCGCCGACGGGTGCATCGCCAATCTGACCGCCAGCCGAATCAGTCGCGAGCGCGTCCGCAAGGTCCGGTTCTTCCAGCCGCACTCGTACGTGTCGATCGACTACGCCGCACAGGAGGTCGAGGTCTATCGGCTCGCGCCCGGCGACGGTGGCCGGCCGACCATTCAGGGCGGCAAACTCGAAGTGCCGCGGCAGGAGCCGTTATTCTGTGAGCTGGCCGATTTCGTCGACGCCGTCCGGGCGCAGCGTGCACCGGGTGTCACCGGCCGCGCGGGTCGCGATGCGCTGGAACTTGCGACGAAGGTGGCTGAAGCGATCGACGTCAGTGTGTGATCAGAATGAATTCTGAATTCCGAGATGACTTCCACCACGTTTGACGAATATCAGGAACGGATCGCCGCGGGTGAGCGGCTGGATCACGATGTCATCCGCTCGCTGGCGGCGGCGCCGGACATCCTGCCGCTGGGGATGCTGGCGGATGCGCAGCGCCGCGAGGCGCACGGCACGCGCGTCACCTATTTGCGCGTGGCGGATTGCGGCTTCGATGCCTCGTTCGCCGACGCGGTGCCGGCGCCGGCGCGCGAAATTCGAATCACCGGTGTGCCGGGGTCGCTCGACGTCGCGCTGTCAGCCGTGCAGGCCGCCCGCGCTGTCGCCGGCAATCGCGTGGTCAGCGGCTATGCGTGGAAGACCGTAGGGCAGTTGTCGGAGATGTCCGGCACGCGCCGGGGTGACGTGCTGCGCAAGCTGCGCGGGGCCGGTCTCGATGCGGTCGCCGAGCTGCCACTTGATGTGATGGAGCACGTGGACGACGACATCGAGCAGTTGCAGCAGGCGGGTTTCGACCGGCTTCGATTGACGATCGACAAGCTGCCGGCCGCCGAGCGCACGGATCTGCTTCTGCGCGTCTCGGCATTGCAGCGACGCTTCGGCTGTATCGCCGCGATCAATCCGCTGCCGCTGTCCCTCAACGCGTTCAGGCCGACCACCGGGTACGAGGACGTGAAGATGGTGGCCGTCGCGCGGCTCGCTGCGCCTGACGTGCCGCACATCCAGGTGGACTGGCGCCGCTACGGCCCGAAGCTGGCGCAGGTGGCACTGACGTTCGGCGCCGACGACCTCGACGGCATCTCCGCGTCTGACGCCTCGCCCGAGGGGCGTCGCCGGGCGCCGCTCGAAGAGATCCGCCGGAATATCCAGGCAGCCGGGTTCGAGCCGGCGGAGCGCGATGGGCGATTCGAGGTGATCTAACGACGCGGTTCGGACTTCCCGGTTCTCGGTTCTGTGTTCGTGTTCTGCGTTCGGTTCACGGTTCACGGTTCGGCGTTCACGGTTCGGGCCTGGGTCGCGACGCGGTGCGGGAAGAGATTGTGGGTGTCTGGAAGACCGGCTATTGAACGTGAAGCACCGAACCCCGAACCGAACCCAGAACCTGGAACTCAGAATTCCGAACTCAGAACTCCGAACTCAGAACTCCGAACTGAGAACACGAACTGAGAACACGAACCCAGAACGAAGAACACAGAAGCGTGAACTCAAAGTCCATTCGCCTCGGCGCCGTCGGTTACCTGAACGCCCGTCCCTTGACCTGGGCGCTCGATCGATCGCCGGATCGCTGGCAGGTGCGGTACGACCTGCCGTCGGCCTGCGCGACGCTGTTGCATCGCGGTGAGACCGATCTCGGTCTGATTCCGTCGATCGAATACCTGCAGTCGCCGGATTACCGATTCGTTCCCGGCGTCGGCATTGGATCGCGCGGGCAGATCGCGTCAGTTGCCCTGTACACCTCGGTGCCGGTCGATCGGATTCATCGCATTGCGCTCGACACCAGTTCGCGCACGTCGGTCGCGCTGATCAAGGTGCTGTGCCACCACCACTTCCGCATTGCTCCTGAATTCGTGCCGCACGGGCCGGACCTCGCGGCGATGACGCGCGAGTGCGACGCCGGATTGCTGATCGGCGATCCGGCGTTCGATGCGGACCACGAGGCGCTTGGTCTGACGAAGGTCGACCTGGGAGAGCAGTGGACCGCGCTGACGGGACTGCCGTTCATCTATGCAGCCTGGACCGGCCGGCCCGGGGCCGTGACGGATCGTGATGTGCGGGCGCTGCAGGACGCACAGGCTGAAGGCGTCGCCAGCCGGCGCGCGATCGCCGACGAATACGGCCGCGGCGACGAGGCCCGCGCCGGCCGGGCCGAGCTGTACCTAAGGGATAATGTGCGATACGGTTTGGGCCAGGACGAGGCCGCAGGGCTCCAGCGGTTCCTCGATTACGCTGCGGATCTGGGCCTGGCGCCGCAGCGCCGGACTCTGGAGTTTTTTTGATCGTCGGGTGAGCCTTGCCAGGCTCGGCGGCGCGGACCTCAAAGGTTCGCGCGCAGGCGAGGCCTCAACGGTCCCCGCCACAGGCGAGGCGTCAAAGGTTCGTGCCACAAGCGCGGGCCTCAAGGGTCCGTGCCACGGGACATCATGATCGAGCAGATTGCGACGAAGGTACGAGAGGGTGGACGCGTCAACGCCGCGGAGGCGCTCGCGCTCTATCGTCATGCGCCCACGCATCTGCTCGGTTCGCTCGCCGACGGTATCCGCGCGGCCAGGCATCCCGAGCGCTACGTCACCTACATCATCGATCGCAACGTCAACTACACGAACGTCTGCGTCGCGCGCTGCAACTTCTGCGCGTTCTATCGGACCGTCGGGTCGCCGGACGGCTATGTGCTCGCGTTCGAAGAGATCTTCCGCAAGATCGACGAGACGATCGCGGTGGGCGGCAATCAGTTGCTGCTGCAGGGAGGCCACAATCCGGACCTGCCGATTCAGTGGTACGAAGACCTGTTTCGCGCGGTCAAGGCCAGGTACCCCGAGTTCAAGCTGCACGCGTTGTCGCCGCCCGAAGTACTGCACATCGCGAGGCTGAACAACCTGACGCCGTCGGCGGTCATCGATCGACTCGTGACCGCGGGTCTCGACAGCGTCCCCGGCGGCGGCGCCGAGATTCTCGTCGATCGCGTCCGCAGGCTCCTCAACTGCTATGGCAAGGCCTCGGCGGACGAATGGCTTGGCGTCATGCGCGATGCGCACCGCGCCGGCCTCCGGACGACGGCGACGATGATGTACGGGACGGTGGAGACGGAGGAGGAACGCATCGAGCACATGCTGCGCCTGCGCGCCCTGCAGGACGAAACCGGCGGCTTCACCGCGTTCATCACCTGGAGCTTCCAGCCCGATCACACCGAGCTCGGCGAGGCGCGAAGTCTGGTCGAGGCGACCGGCGTCGACTATCTCCGCACCCTCGCCCTCTCGCGCATCGTCCTCGACAATTTCGACAACCTGCAGGCATCGTGGGTGACGCAGGGCGGGAAGGTGGGGCAGCTCAGTCTGGCGTTCGGCGCCAACGACATGGGCAGCGTGATGATTGAGGAGAACGTCGTGCGCGCGGCCGGCGCGGCGTACTGCATGGACGAAGTCGAGATCGTCACGAACATCGAGGACGCAGGGTTCATTCCCAAACGCCGGAACATGCACTACGAGGTGCTCGGCGATCCGATCTACCGCGAGCGCGAGGTGCCGCGCATGCGCTCGCTGGCGACTGCGCGCACCGACGGAAACACGTCGGTCCCCGACGAACTTCGCAAGTACCCGGCGCGGAGCCGCCAGGGCAAGGCCCTGCGCACCGTCTAGGTACGCACTGCGCGAGGAGTGCCTACCTACACGGCCGAGTGGATCCTGCCGATCAGCGACGAGCCGATCGAGCGAGGCTTCGTCACGATCGACAGCGGCCGGATCGCCGCGGTCGGTGACGGCATTCCGCAGGGTGCGAGACCGCTGGGTCGCGTCGCCCTGCTTCCGGCGCTCGTCAATGCGCACACGCATCTGGAGCTGTCGTACCTGCGCGGCCGGATTGCGCGCCGGGAACGGTTCCTCGACTGGATCCGCGATCTGATGGCCGCACGGCGCGAGTTCCCCGACGCCTCCGACCCGGTCATCGTCGACGCGGCGCGACGGGCGATTGCCTACGCCCGCGCCAGCGGGACCGGGCTGTTCGGCGACATCAGCAATACGCTCGTGACCGCGCCGCTGCTCCGCGACGCCCGGATGCCGGCCCGTGTCTTCTACGAGCTGCTTGGATTCAACGCTTCTGATCCGGAAGCACGACTGAAGGCTGCCAGGGACCAGATCGCACGAGCGGGTCTTCACGGCAGCGATAACGCAGGGGTGGATCTTCAGACCCGCCCGCGCGCCGAAGGCGCGGACGACATCCGGGTGTCGCTCGCGCCTCACGCGCCCTATTCGGTCTCACCCGCGCTGTTCCAGGCGATTCGTGCTGACCTCGATGCGCACGCCGGCGACATCTCGAGCGTGCACCTTGGCGAGTCACCGGAGGAGGTCGAGTTCACGCGCAGGGGCACCGGACCGTGGCGAGCGATGCTCGAAGATCTCGGGGTCTGGAGCGACGACTGGCGCGCACCCGGTACGTCCCCGGTCACGTACCTGTCGGACCTTGGATTTCTCGATCGCTGCGTTCTGGCGGTGCACGGCGTACAGTTTGACGGCGAGGATCTGACGAGGCTCGGCGCACTCGGTGTCACGATCGTGTCCTGCCCGCGCAGCAACGAGTACGTCGGCGTCGGCGCGCCGCCGCTCGAGGCGTTCTATGCCATGGACGTTGACGTCGCGTTCGGGACCGACAGCCTGGCGAGCGCGCCTGACTTGAACGTATTTTCGGAACTGAAGGCCGCACGGCGCCTGGCGCCGCGTGTGCCGGCCGCGCGCCTGCTGGAAAGCGCGACGCTGATCGGCGCGCGAGCGCTCGGCTTCGGGCGCGACTATGGCAGCATCGAAGCCGGCAAGCGCGCGTCGTTGATTGCGGTGCGCGTCCCGGAGCACGTGACCGACGTGCAAGAGTATCTCGTCGGAGGCATCGAGCCTGACGCGATCCAGTGGCTCGATCGGTAAACTCCCAAGTGGTTCCTGAATTGGATTTTGGGAGCCGGGAGTTGGGAGTTGGAGGGCCCGGCTTCAGGCGGGCTTCCGAATTCGTATGCGCAAGCTGACCACCTATCTCGCCTTCGTCCGTTTCAGTCATTCGGTGTTCGCGCTGCCGTTTGCGCTGACGGGGGCGCTGCTCGCGTGGCGCACACATCCGTTCTCGTGGACGCAGGTCGGCTGGATTGTGGCGTGCATGGTGTTCGCGCGCAGCGCCGCGATGGGGTTCAACCGGCTCGTGGACGCGCGCTGGGACGCCCGGAATCCGCGGACAGCCATGCGCGAACTGCCGCGCGGTGCGATGACCAGCCGCGAAGCGACGCTGTTCGTGGTGATCGCGTCGGTGCTGTTCGTGGCCTGCGCGTCGCGCCTGAACATGCTGTGCTTCCTGCTGTCGCCGGTGGCGCTGGTGATCGTCTTCTGGTATTCGCTCGCCAAGCGCTACACGACGTACACGCAGCTCTTTCTCGGCCTGGCGATGGCGGTGGCGCCCGTCGGCGGCTGGATTGCGGCCGGCGGCGGCCGGGGATGGGAACCATGGCTGCTCGGGTCGGCGATCGGCCTCTGGGTCGGCGGCTTCGACATTCTGTATGCCTGTCAGGATCTCGAATTCGATCGGCGCGCGGGCCTGCGATCGATTCCGACGCGCTTTGGCGTGCCGGCGTCCATCCGGTTGTCGCGAGCGATGCATGTGCTGACGATTGCCGCCATGCTGGCGCTCGCGCCGGCTGCGCGCCTGCCGCTGCTGTATCTCGGCGGGGTCCTGTTCGTCGCGATCCTGCTGTTCTACGAGCAGTCGCTGGTGAGCGACACCGACCTCTCGCAGGTGAAGAAGGCCTTCGACCTGAACGGCTACGTCGGCATCGTCTACTTCGCCGCGACCGCGCTGTCGTTGTACGTCGGATGAGGAAGACTGGCGGGATGAACACGACGAAGACGACGGCCGCGATGTGGACCTCGGTGAAATGTCTTCGTCGTGATCGTTGTGTTCGTCGTGGCGTGTTGTTGTGTCAGTGAACGTCGCACCCGACAAGACTCCGGATCGCATCGCCGGGATGTTCGATGCGATCGCGCCGCGCTACGACCTGCTGAACCATCTGCTCAGTGCGGGCATCGACAAACGGTGGCGGACGAAGGCAATCCGCAGCCTCGGGCTGACCGGCCGTGAGACGTTGATCGACGTGGCCACGGGCACCGCCGACGTCGCGCTCGAGGCTCGCCGTGCGGGTGCGCGCGGCGCGGCGCGTGTACTCGGCGTCGACTTCGCCGGCGCGATGCTGGCGCTTGGACTCCGAAAGGTTGATGCCGCCGGAGAAGCCGGCGCGGTGCGCCTGGTCCGCGGCGATGCGATGCGTCTGCCGGTGCCGACCTCCCATGCGGACGCTGTCACCATCGCGTTCGGGATTCGCAATGTCCAACGCCCGGAAATCGCGTGTCAGGAAATGGCGCGCGTCTTGAAGCCCGGCGGCAGGCTGGCAATTCTCGAGTTCGGCGTGCCGCGTGTTCCGGGCGTGAACGCGCTGTACCTCTGGTACTTTCGGAGGGTGCTGCCGATGATCGGGAAGGTGATCAGTGGACATACGGGCGCGTACACGTACCTTCCTGCCTCGGTCGGTACATTTCCGCCACCAGCGGAGTTCATGGCAATCCTGCGGCAAGCGGGGTTTGTCGACGTCAAGGCCGTCCCGCTGACGCTGGGCATCGTCTATCTCTACGTCGGCCGTAAACCCTGACTCATGGTGTACTGGATTCCTTGATTCGTTTCGATCTCGAAGAGCGGTACGAGGACGAACTCGTCGTCGGCAGCGCGATTTCGCGCCGTGAGGGTGTCATTTACGCCGTTGTCGCCCACGTGCTCCTGCTGGCGGCATTCATCCTCGGACCACGGTTGCCCCTGTTCCAGCCGTCGCCGGAGCAACTCGAGGCGCAGCGGCAGGAGCAACTGCAGCAGCTCGAGCAGGAGCGCAATCGTACGTTCGTCTTCGTCGCCCCGAAGATCGACATGCCCGCCAGGACGCCGCCGCCGCGCGCGGAACTGTCGGACATCGATCGCAAGGCGCAGGCGCCGGAGCAGGCGCCAAAGCCGCAGAACCCGCTGCCGTTCTCGCGCGGTGATTCGGCGGAGCGTACTGAGTCGGCAAAGGTCGAGCAGCCGAAGGTCGAAACGCCGCAGCCACAACCCGAGCCCCAGCCGGCGCAGCCGAAACCGGATCAACAGATCGCGCGTTTGCCAGAAACGCCGACCGGCGCGCGATTGCCGGAGGAGAAACCCCGCTTTGGCGGCGTGCTGGGCGACGCGGTCCGGAACGTCCAGAAGTACATGCAGAAGGAGACGTTCAACAATCCGCAGGGCGGGGCGCATGATCCGGGACAGGATATTCAGTTCGACACGAAGGGCGTCGAGTTCGGCCCGTGGATCCGCCGCTTCGTGGCGCAGGTGCGACGGAACTGGTTCGTGCCGCAGGCGGCGATGACGTTCCACGGCAGTTGCGTCCTGCAGTTCAACATCCACAAGACCGGTGTGATCACCGATATCGCGGTGGTGCGTCCGTCCGAGATCGAAGCGTTCACACGCGCCGCCGTGAATGCCATCCAGGGCTCGAATCCAACCGAGCCGCTGCCGCCCGAGTATCCCGACGAGAAGGCCCTGTTCACGGTCACCTTCTATTACAACGAACAACCGTAAGTTCGGGCTTCGGACTACGGACTGCAGGCTCCGGGCTGAGGACGACCGGCAACCGGCCACAGATCGGAAACTCTTGTCGTCGTGGCGTCCTGGCGTGAGACCAACTCTGGCGTGAATGCGCCGAACATCCTGAGAATTGCGATTTGAC
>Ga0310810_10002989_pt1 | contig 18339 bp, 16 predicted proteins | sample NCmetagenome_FD_207641 | JGI IMG/M metagenome (GOLD analysis project Ga0310810, IMG submission 207641) | Soil microbial communities from experimental microcosm in Duke University, North Carolina, United States - NC | ecosystem: Engineered > Artificial ecosystem > Soil microcosm > Unclassified ...
GCTGGGCGGCAGTACGATCTCCATCCGGCGGTGCGCGCGTGCGTTCTCGTCAACGGTCGCATAGACGTGCAGCGTGGCGCGGCTGTCCGACGGAATCGCAATCTCTCCCGTCGCTTCGAAATCTCCCACCTTGACAGACGACAGGTACGGCTCGTTCACGCCAGCGCTGACGGTCAGCTCGTTGTTCACGACGGTCGCGTGCTGCTTCATCGCGTCGTTGCGCAGCACGAACTGGACGGGCTGCGATTCGGACGGCGCAGCAGCCGGAGCAGCCCCGGCCTGAAGCAGCGCACAAACGAAAAGGACGATGGATGCGGCGAGCATGGCGCTCATTTCAGCCTCAACCTTATGACGATCTTGACACGACACCGCACCGGCTCACCATCGATCGATGGCGACGTAAGGGACCACCGCCGGACCGCCCGAATGCCTTCTGTGTATGTTGCGCAGCGACACGGAGCCCTGCGTCACCTCGGGCCCAATCCGGCCAGACGCCGGGGCCGGCAACGTTCGATCGGCGATGACGAACTGAACGGCAGGAGTGGCGGGCGGAAAGGCAGCGAAGGCGAAATACAAGGACAGCAGCAGCGCAGTAATCGACGCAGCCATTGCGACGATATTACCGCGCTGCCGCGGACAGGAAATGGACGCTACAGGCTCAGGGCACCTGCCGCGCTGGGGTTGTCACTTATGGGGAATTCACCATCGTCAGAGTCACGGACGGTCAGTCCGTCTGAGCTGCCGAGTCCACTTCACGAAAGCTTCACGACGACGATGTGCGCATCCTCGAACCTGATGCCATCAGCGCCCGGATCGGCGGAACAGCCGAGCGTCACGGTGCCAGCCGACGTGAACGATACCTGCCCGACCAGCGCGAGCGGAATCTCGTTGATGTCGTCCAGGACACTGGATCCCAGCCTCGTGCTGTCGAGGAACGTCCCCGCAGATCCCGGCGCGAGGCCGCACGTGACCGTCCTGAAGTCCTGCACGTTTTCGTCCGAAGCAATGGTGCCCTTGCCGATGACGAGGTACAGACCAGGGCTGGTGATTGAAACCGTTCCAAACCCGTAGAACTTCCCGTCGTCGAGCACGGCTCCTTCGGGTGCGGTCGCGGAATGGGCGATTGCGGGCGCGGTCTGGTTCGCGCAGGTCCACGTGTCGGCGGCGGTCTTCGCCGCAACCTGTCCCTCCTGGCATCCCTGTGGCAATCGGTATCCCGGCAGCACGCTGAACACGGTAGACGCGAGAGACAGCCCGGTACCCGCACTGTATGTGGTGTCGTGATCGACGCCGCACTCCCACTCGGTTCCGCTCCATTTCGGAATGCCACCCGTCATGCACGCCTGCGGCAGGCTGTATTTGGGATCGAGCGTGATGGTCACATCGCCATTGTCGCCGCCGCCCGTGAGTCCGCCGCCGACGCTGATGCTCGTAATGTCGCCGGAAGAGACCATGATCGGAATGTCGCCAGTGTTACAGGCCTTCTGCGGCGTGGTGCCCTGCTGCAGCTTGTTGATCGTTCCGCTGGCGGCGTTGTAACAGCCCGTCCACGTCGGGACGAAGCTGCCGCTCGCCGCCTTCACGACGACGATCGCAAGTGCAATCACGATCGCCGCGGAGAACGAAAAGACAACCGTTGACTGACGCGACAGTCGACTGTTCATAGAGCCTCCAAACTCCTTCATTGGCCGGTCAGAAACGTCTACAGCACCTTGAGATACGCGACCAGCGCCGCCATTTCCGCCGGCGTCGGCGGTCGGTCGAAATGGACGCCGTCGGTCGACGCGACCGGCGGCACGGTTCCGGGCGGCGCGTTGGCCCGCACGCGCTTGAAGAACTCGATGTAGTGATTGACGACGTCCTCGAGCGTGGCGGCGCTGTTGTTGTGGAAATACGGCGCCGTCCTGCTGATGCCGCGCAGCCCCGGAACGTCGAACTTGTTCCAGTCGTCGGCAGTCGCCGCACCGCCGACGAACCCCGTCAACAGCGCGCGGCCAGGATCGTCCGTCGTCCGGCGGATCTTCGTGCCGTCGGCAAGCGTAATTTCAAACGTGCGCGCGTTCTTCGAGATGCCAGGATCGCACGGCACGAAGTTGAATCGTGCGGGAACGACGGTGTCCACAGGCCGCGGGCACTGCGTCGCGATGTCGTGATAACGCAGAACCGGCGACTGCGCTGTCGAAAGCCCGGCGCCGCCGTGGCACTGAGCGCAGGCACGATTGAAGACAGCCTTTCCCTGCTCCTGCAGGGGGCTGAGCGGCGGATCCGGATCCGGCAATTCCGCGGCACCCGCCGCGACGGCGTCCGCCAGCATGCGGACCTGAGGACTCGTGAACAGACCGCGCTCGAAGGCGGCGAGATCGTCGAGCATCGCGCTGGATGGAACACCCTGCACCTGCGCATGGTTCACCAGAGCGCCAAGCGCCTGGTCCTGCAGAGTCTCCATGCGCGCATCGAGCTGATAGCCGCCGGTGCGATTCGGCTCTCGAAACCACGGATTCTGAAAGTCCGGGCCGGTGAGCGCCACGTTTTCGACGGACGGCACCATGCGCCACACATCGGCGAAGCGCTGTGTGGACGGGCGGTTCGTCGCGGGGTCGACCACGCTCACGTTCGACGGGAGCGGCAGCGTCACGCGAACGAGCGCGTGCTGCCGAAGCGTCGAGAAATCGCTGGCCTGATCGCCGTTGACCCGGAAGTCGTCGGCGTCGATCGGCCGGAACAGCGGATCGTCCGCGTCCGGATTGTGCGCTCGACGCAGCATGAAGATGCGAAACCTCTGCTCGACCGATGCGGGCGAGAGCTGGAATTCATCGGTCGGCATGTGGCAGTCGGAGCACGCGCGACCGTTGCCGTTCAGGCCGTCGAGACGCCCATCGATGAAGGCCTTGAACCCTCGCGCCGCATCCTCATTCGCGGTTTGCGTCACAGACGGCGCGTCCCCGGCACTCCGGGCGTGGATGATCGCGACTGACATGAGTACGACAGCGGCAGCCGAAAGGGCGGTGGATGGCTTCACGGGCGGCTCCTCGATCTATGTGCGTCCATCTCCTAAGGCGCGGCCTGCGCGGAAAACCTGCAATCCGGGTCGCGCACGCACGAAATCCGCGAGCTGAGCAGTTCGGGTCGCGGGTATCGCGAGTGGCCGCCAACGACTTGCAGGTTCTGACGGTGAATTGCGCCTTCATCAGGGAAGCGACGCGTCTGCTAGACTGTCGGCCCTCCATGGCCGGACTCCCGGACGCCGGCTCGCCGGAAATCACGGAACTCCTCCGCCGCTGGAGCGACGGCGACGCGGAGGCGTTCGAACGTCTGCTCCCGATGGTGTACGACGAGTTGCACCGGCTCGCCGCGCGCTACCTGGCTGGTGAACGCGCCGCGCCGACGCTGCAGCCGACGGCGCTGGTAAACGAGCTGTGCGTACGCCTGCTCGGATGGGACGCGGCCCGGTGGCAAAGTCGGGGGCACTTCTTCGGCGTTTCCGCGCAGATGATGCGGCGCGTTCTCGTGGACATCGCGAGGCGACGCCAGGCCGAGCGTCGGGGCTCTGGCGCGATCCGGCTGCCGCTGGATGGCATCGACATACCGGCGAGGGAACCGACGGCGGACGTGCTCGAAGTAGACGCGGCGCTGGACCGCCTGGCCGAAGGCGACCCGCGAAAAGCACGCGTCGTCGAATTGCGCTTCTTCGGCGGGTTCTCCGCGGAAGAGACGGCCGAGGCGCTTGGCGTATCGGTGCGCACCGTGCACGGCGACTGGGCGTTCGCGCGCGCCTGGCTCTATCGGTACCTCACATCAGGACATGCCGGGTGAACGCTGGCAGCGCGTAGACGACCTGTTCAATCAGGTACGCGATCTTCGGGACGGTGAGCGCACCGCCTTCCTGCGAGAGGCCTGTGATGGCGATGACGCGCTCCGCGACGAGGTGTCCGCGCTTGTGGCGGCATGGGAGCGCTCCGACGGCTTCCTCGCCGAGTCCGCGCTGGATGCTTTCGCGCGACAGGTTTCGATCGAAGGCTGGACCGTCCAGGCCGGCGAGCGGGTGGCTTCCTACGTCATCGACCGGCGCATCGGCGCCGGCGGTATGGGCGAGGTGTGGCGCGCGCGCGACGATCGCCTGGACCGCTTCGTCGCCATCAAGCTGCTGCTGCCGCGGGAGCACGGGACCGACGCGGCGCTGGGAGGCTTCGGCGACGAAGCGCGAAGCGCCGGATCGCTGAGCCACCCGAACATCCTGACCGTGCACGACGTCGGCAGCCACCGCGGCATGCCGTACATCGTCACTGAGCTTCTCGAAGGGGAATCGCTGCGAGCGCGCCTGGGGCGCGGCGCACTCTCGCGCGAGACGGCGATCGATATCGCGAAGCAGGTCGCACGAGGTCTGCGTGCGGCACACGGCCGCGGAATCGTCCACCGGGATCTGAAGCCGGAGAACATCTACCTCACCAGCGAAGGCGCCGCGAAAATCGTGGACTTCGGCCTCGCGACTCTGCAGGACGCGCACCGCACGGCCGCAACACATCCACTCGCACTTGGCACCGCGGCCTATATGGCACCGGAGCAAATGCAGGGCGCTGTCGTTGACGGACGTGCCGATGTGTACGCGCTCGGGATCGTGCTGCACGAGATGCTGACCGGCGCGCGACCCGGCCATACAGATGACGGGGCCCTCGTGCTGTCCACACGCGGCGTTCCGCCCTCCGTCTCGTCGCTGGTGCAGCGTTGCTGTGCCGCATCAGCGGCGCGCCGCCCGACCGCAGCGGAGGTGGTGAACGAAATCGACGCCATGGAGGCAAAAAGTCCTCCGTTCCGATCGCTGGCGCGGCGACCCGCGGCCGCGCTGCTCGCACTGGCTCTTTTGATTGCCGGAGGCGCGCTCGGTTGGAGGTGGTGGACCGTGACGGCTCGCGCCAACTGGGCCCGAACGGTTGCGGCTCCGGAAATCGAGCGGCTCTCGTCACAGGGCGATGTTTCGGCGGCGTTCCTGCTCGCGCGGCGCGCGCTGGCGGCGCTGCCGGACGATCCGCATCTGCGGCAGCTCTGGCTGGATACCACCGTACCCGTGACCATCGACACGGCTCCGGAGGGAGCCGACGTCTCGATCGCACCGTATCAAAACCCAGACGAGTGGGTGTCACTCGGCCGGACGCCGTTGAATGACGTTCGCGTGCCACGCACCGTCGTTCGCGCGCGCGTCACGAAGCCGGGTTTCGCCGACATCAACGGGTCGATGCAGCCGCCCGCCATGCACTACGCACTCTCGCCCATCTCCGCAGTGCCGAAAGGCATGGTCCGTGTGGCCGGCGAACACGATCCGCTGCGCCCGGGATTGGTTGGGTCACTCCGCGACTACTGGATTGCGCGATTCGAAGTCACCAATCGCGAATTCAAAACGTTCGTCGACGCCGGGGGATACGGCCGCCGTGATTACTGGAAAGGGCCCTTCATCGATCACGGACGCGCGGTCGCGTGGACCGACGCGATGTCACGATTTCGCGATGCGACGGGTCGTCCCGGCCCGGCGAACTGGCGCCACGGTACCTATCGTGACGGACAGGCGGACTTTCCTGTGACGGGCGTGAGTTGGTACGAGGCGGCGGCGTACGCGGCCTTCGCCGGCACATCGCTGCCAACCATTCATCACTGGTTTGCGGCCGCCGGACCCGGCCGTTTCGCCGACGTGCTCGTCGTCAGCAACTTCAGCGGGACAGGATCGGCCGCAGTCGGCACATACCGGGGTGTCGGACCCTTCGGCACGTATGACATGGCCGGTAACGTGAAGGAGTGGTGTTCGACGGCCGTCGGCGACGGCCGTCAATATGTACTCGGAGGGGCGTGGAACGAGCCGCGATACATGTTCGACGACTACGATGCGCACGACGCGTTCGAACGTGCCGACAACATCGGGTTCCGAGTCGCTCGATACGACGAAGCCTTGCCCGCGCCGCAGGACGCACCCGTGCGCCTCGAGACCCTTCGCGGCGATCTGCCGGCGCGGGTGCCGGTGTCCGATGAGATTTTCGACGTGTATCGGCGCCAATTCGCCTACGATCCGCGTCCCCTCAACGCGAGTACCGAGACCAATGACGCTCGCGACGGATGGGACCGGCAGATCGTCACCTTCGATGCTGCCTATGGACCAGGCGAGCGCGTCCGCGCTTACCTGTTTTTTCCAAAGCACGTCTCGCCGCCATTCCAGACCGTCGTTGTTTTTCCGTCGGCGGATTCCAGACGGTTGTCCTCGAGCCGGGATATGTCGCTCACGATCGTGGATCTGATTGCAGCCACGGGCCGTGCGGTGATGTATCCGGTCTACAAAGGGACGTACGAGAGGGCTGTGCCCGCTGCGGATGGACCCGCCGCCGCGCGCGACCTGCGGATCGCGTGGTCACGTGATTTGGGGCGCAGCATCGACTATCTGGCGACACGACCGGACATCGACTCGGGTCGGATCGCTTTCTACGGCACCAGTCTGGGCGGAGACGCCGGGATCATTCTGGTGCCGCTCGAGCCGCGGCTCAGGGCCGCGATCCTCCAGAGCAGCGGCCTTTCACGAAGTATGGCCCCGGAGATCGATCCCGTGAACTTCGCGCCTCGGCTCCGCATTCCCGTGCTGCTGTTGAACGGGCGCTATGATTTCGAGCGGCCGCTCGAGACGTCGCAACGTGCGCTCTTCCAGCTTCTGGGCAGCACGTCGAAGGACCACCTCGTGTTCGACACCGGCCACACCCTCGCGAGCGGTGACGTCGCGAGCGCCGTGACGAAGTGGCTCGATCGCTATTTGGGGCCGGTTGCCGGTCCTCGGTAACGATCAATCCGAGAGCAGACCATTAGCCGCGCGGCACGGTCCATGCGCGTTCCGGCGATATCATCAGTCGCATGCCCTTCGGCCGCTCGATGCTCTCTCACTGGCTGCTCGACCCGGAACAGACCTACTTGAATCACGGCACGGTCGGCGTCACGCCGCGGCGTGTGCTCGAGAAGCAGCAGGCGCTGCGCGACGAAATCGAACGCCAGCCGTCCCGCTTCCTCCTCCGCGAGCTCGCCGGAGAAATGCCGGCGCCGTGGCGTGAGAAGTCCCGCCTCCGTGAAGCCATGGACCGCGTCGCGCCGTTCCTCGGATCGCGTCCTGAAGACATGGTATTCGTGCCGAACGTCACGGTCGGAGTCAACGCGGTGCTCGGGTCGATCCCGCTCGCGCCCGGAGACGAGGTCCTCATCACGGATCTCGCGTACGGCGCGGTCCGGACGACAGCGCGAGTCGTCTGCGAGCGCAGCGGCGCCACATTGAAGACGGTTGCGATCGACTATCCGGTGCGTGACTCCGGCGACGTCGTGGAGTCGGTCGTCAATGCCATCACACCAGCGACGAAGCTCGCGATCGTGGATCACGTGACGGCTCAGACGGCGCTTGTCCTGCCGGTCGCGTCGATCGCGCGAGAGTGCCACGCGCGCGGCGTTGCGGTGCTGGTGGACGGCGCCCACGCACCAGGATCGCGTCATGTCGACATCGGCGCACTCGGTGTCGACTGGTATTCCGCGAATCTCCACAAATGGATGCTCACGCCCCGCGGCTGCGGGATCCTGTGGGCCGCGCCGGAGCGACAGTCCATTCTCCACTCGCCAATCGTGTCGTGGGGGCGCGATCGCGGCTTCCTGCACGAGTTCGAGCACACGCCGACGTTCGATCCGACGAGCTTCCTCGCTGCACCTGAAGCGATTGCGCTGCTCCAGGAGTGGGGCTTCGACGCCTGCGTCGCCTATATGCACGGCCTCGCCTGGGATGCCGGCCTCGCGCTGACCGAGCGCTGGCAGACGACGCTCGACACGCCGCGCGAGATGACCGGGGCGATGGTCACGGTGCCCCTCCCGTCCGGCGCCGGCGCGACAGAAGACGACGCGACGCGGCTGCGGCTCGAACTGCTGGTGGAAGACGGCATCGAGGTCGCGCTGCACGCCTACGGCGGCCGCCTGTGGGCGCGGGTATCCACACAGATTTACAACGACACGGCGGACGTGATGTGGCTTGGTGAGGCGGTCGCTCGGCGAGCGTGAGGCGCGAGGCGTGAGGCGTGAGGCGCGAGGCGCGAGGTGACGAGCCCAGCAGCCTCGTCCCGCAGGCGAATTTGGAGCGAACGTCCTACACTGAGGCGGTGATTATTTCAGACCTGCCCACCGTCCGACGGCTTCTTGCGATTTCGCTCGTGTTCACCAGCATCTGTGCGTGCGGTTCGCCGCAGACGCTTCGGGTCGCCGACATTCAGCTCGGGCGATCGCTGAACGCCGATAACAGCATCCGCGAGAGCGCCGCGCAGTTCACCCCGCACGACAGCGTCTACGTCTCGGTGATTACAGCGGGAAGCGGCTCCGGCACCATCGCCGTTCGATGGACGCTGGCGGGACGCGTGCTCGACGAACCCAAGAAGCAGGTGTCCTACACAGACTCCGCAGCCACCGATTTCTCGCTTCAGAGCGCCGCGGGATTCCCGCCCGGGCAGTACACCGCGGAGGTTTTCCTCAACGGCCAGTCCGCGGGCACGAGGACGTTTCGAATCGAGTGATCAAAGAGCGCGCGAATGGGAACTATTCCCGACTGATGAGAGGGTGGGCCCCAGCGCGGCCAGCCCCACGTCGTGCTCGGCGCCCCAAAAGACGTGTCGACGGGGAGGCGCCTGCGGCGCGCCGCGGGGCGCCCCGGCCGCGCCCCCACCCTCGTGATCTTTTCGGCGGATTCTTCGTGAAGCGACGGTCCGCGGGTGGGGCGCAGCGCGGCCACTTCACGAACCAATCCGCCACCACCGACGGCTGAGGCTGATCGCGGTCGCCGTGTGAGTCACAATTGTGGGATGAAACCTCGAATCGATTACCACGCGGCCTCTGCCGCTTACCAGGCCATGGCGGGTCTGGAAACGTTCGTGCGTAACTGCGGCCTGGAGCACCGGCTGCTCGAGCTGGTCAAGACGCGTGCATCGCAGATCAATGGATGCGCGTACTGCATCGACATGCACACCAAGGACGCGCGCGCTGAAGGGGAAACGGAACAGCGGCTCTATGGCCTGTCCGCATGGCGCGAGACGCCGTTCTACACCGACCGGGAACGCGCCGCGCTCGAGTGGACCGAAGCGCTGACGCTCATCTCCGAAAACGATGTTCCCGACAGCCTCTACGAAGCCGTCCGGCAGCATTTCAGCGAGACGGAACTGGTGAACCTCTCGATGGCGATTATCACCATCAACGGATGGAATCGCCTCGCCATTCCGTTCCGCTCTGTGCCGGGCAGTTATCAGCGGAAGCAGAACACTCAATCGTCTGAGCCGATTACCGTGTGAGTGTCCCGCTTCGGCGGTGAGGATTCGTCTGGAACGCGCGCATCCAGTTCGCGCCCGGTATCCCAGTGCTCGTGCGGGATGGCTTCGTCTCCCACCAGGGCGCGATGCGCGGCGCAATTCTGGGCCTCATCCCAGTCGCCCGTATTGCCGCCGTCGCACGCTAGCGCGGGTCGATGCTCCGTGTAACGGCAAGCAACTCTCGGCGTTTGGCGGGGCTGAAACGCTCGATCGCATACCGCACCGTCGTCCGCGGAATCGCAGGACCATTCGTACGCAGATACGCTTCGAGGCGGGGCGCGTCCTGCTTCCCCGCTTCGCGCAGTGCCCAGCCGACCGCCTTCTGAATCAGATCCGCCGGATCGCCGTGAAGCTCGCGCGCGTTGTCGTAAGCCACGCCGAGTCCAAGGCCGCGGCGCATCGGGACAATGAGCGAGACGATGGAGGCACGTCGAACGCACATATTGCGGTGACGCGCCCAGGCGCGCATCTCCGGGACGAGTTCAGGGCGGTCGGCCAGCAATGGGCCGATCAGCATTCCGCAAATCGCATCGGTTGTCGCCCAGTTCGCCGAGAGGTTCGCCGCCAGCCACGATTTCCACCGGGACAGCAGCTTCGGCGAAAAGCGCCTTCGATAGCGCGCCACTACTTCGATCCCCACCGATTTCGTCTCGAGGTACGGATCGCGCATCAGGGCGTCGGCAAACAACATTGCATCGTCCACGGACCACGCGTCGCGTTGCGCACGGTGGATCTCGCGGGCGAGCGCACGCATGGCGCTGGTCCCGACGTTGTAGAAGCGGAGTCCGTGGTCGCCGCGGAAATACCGCTCTGCGTTGAACTCGACGACGGGTCTCGACATCCGTCGGAGAGCAGCCGAGACGCCGGCGCGTGTGGACACGGCTGCCCTGATCGGCCGGTTGTCAGATGCCTTCATCGCAACCCGTCACGTCTGCGCAGTGCGTCCGACGAATCACGAGAGTGGGGGCGCGGCCGGGCCGCGCTGGGGCCCCACGCGCGGGCCGCCGCACACCGTTGCGCTCAATCAGCCTTCCCGCGGCGGGACTTGAGCGCATCTAGGAGGCGGCCGACTTCGTCGTCTTTCTCCAGCGCGTCCAGCCGGCGATCCACATCGTCGGCCACGAGTTCTGACTTGGCCTGGCTGACGGCTTCGCTGCGCTGCACGCGGGTCTTCAGTCGTTCGAAGTCGGCGACGGGACCGTTCGCACCGATGGCGAGCTGCGCGTCGTTCGCCTTCTCGAGCGCGCGCGCCCGGCGGTGCTGCGCGAGCATGACGTCGCTTTTGCCGCGTGCTTCGCCGAGCTTCTGATCGAGCTGGTCGAGCGCCCGGCGCAGCGTGTCGACCTGCCCCTTTTGATCAGCGAGCTGCCTGGTGAAGCTCTCCGCAAGCTTCGTCAGCGACTGGTAGCGCTCGAGCGCCGCGCGCGCGAGATCGTCCTGTCCTTTGTCCACGGCCAGCTCCGCCTTGCGCATCCACTCGGCTGCCTTGTCCTCGTGCTCCGACTGTTTCTTCTGCAGGAGGTGCTGGTCCGCCATCGCGATCGCCACCTGTGTCTTGACCTGCACCAGCTGATTCTCCATGTCGAGAATCACCTGTTTGATCATCTTCTCGGGGTCCTCAGCGCGATCGATCAGGTCATTGAGATTCGCGCGGACCAGCGTGGCCACACGTTCGAGAACAGCCATCGTGTATTCCTTTCGAATTGGGCGGCCGCGGAGGGCCGCCCGACAATTTCACCGGCGCGGCGTAACCAGGCGCCCCACTCCGCCCCCGCACGCCGCACGCCGCGCTACACTCCCGCCGGCTCGGCTGAACGTGGCGCGTTGTCACCCAGCTTGCGCACCTTCGAGAGCAGGTCGGTCATCGGCACTCCCGAGAGCGCTTCGACGAGCGCCGGCACCTGCGCGGCGATGTCGGTGAGGTCGCTCGTCACTTTGTGCATGCCCGTGGACGAGCCGTTGCCGGTCGACACGACCGTGATCCGGTCGACCTTGCTCAGGGGCGACGCGAGCGCCGCGACGATCTCCGGCATCGCCGTCAGCAGTTTGTCGATGACCGCCGCCTGGTTGTACTCCTGGAACGCCTCCGCTTTGACGTTCATCGCGCGCGCCTCGGCGTCCCCCTTCTTGAAGATGATGTCGGCTTCGGCCTCGCCTCTGGTCCGCGTCGCCGCGGCCGCGCCTTCGGCTTCCGTCGACAGACGGTTCTTCTCCGCGCTCGCGAGCACCTCGATCCGCTGACGCTCGATCTCGGCCTGCTTCAGCACGGTCGCGATCAGCTCCTTCTCGCGCCGCAGGATCTCCGCTTCCTGCACCTTGATCTGCTGCTCGCGCTCGACCTGCTGGACGCGCACGGACTCGGCGATGACCTGCTGCTGCATCACGTTGGTCTGGATCTCGTATGCCTTATCCGCCTGGGCCTGCTGCTTTTTCGTGGTCTCGAGGAACTGCGCTTTCTTGATCTCGAGGTCGCGCACCGCCTCGGCCTGCTTCGTCTGCGACAGGGTCTCGGCCAGCACGCGCTCCTGATCCGCCTGCGCCTTCGCAATAGCCGATGCGCGCTGCGCCTCGGCGCGCTTGATCGCGGTGTCGCGATCAGCCTCCGCGGCCGCCACGTCGGCGTCGCGCTTGATGCGCGCGACGTCAGGCCGACCCATGTTGACGATGTACTCGTTCTTGTCGCGGACCTCTTTGATGGTGAACGACACGACCTCGAGGCCCATCTTGTTCATGTCGTCTGCGCACGTCGACCGCATCCGGTCGGCGACCATTTCCGGCTCCTTCACAATCTGTTCGACCGTGAGCTGGCCGATGATGCCGCGCAAATGGCCTTCCATCACGAGGCGGATCAGGCTCTCGCGCTGGTCCTGCGGCTTGGTCAGGAACTGCTCGGACGCGGTCTGGATCGATTCGATATCCGACTTCACCTTGATCTGCGCGACGGCTTCAACGGTGACGGCCACACCCTGCTTCGTGTAAAGGTCCTGCACCGGCGCCACGTCGAACGACATCAGCTCGAGCGACAGCTGCCGGTACGACTCGACCATCGGGAAAATGACCGTGCCGTGCCCCTTGACGATGCGCGTTCCACGGAAGCCGTAGACGATCAGCGCTTCGTGCGGTCCCGCTTTCCGATAGAGCGACGCGAGGAACGATCCGAGCAGCGCGATCGCCAGCACCATCAGCCCGACGATCACCCAGAACTGGACACTCATCTGCACACCCATTGGGTTGCCTCCAACTGTTCGAACTCAGTCAATTCCCAACTCCCAAATCCCAAGTCCCAATTCGCAATTCCCAATTCCCAATTCCCAACTCCCAATTGGAAGTTAGTCCTGTATTTCCTCCGACAGCTCGCTCCAGCGGCGCACGATCGCGATTCCGCGGTCATAGGCGATGACGACGACCTCCGCGCCCTTTTCAATCGGCTGCCCGTCCTCGCTGCGCGCGCCGCACGACTTGCGGGTGCCGCCCTGCGTGTAGACCAGCTCTCCGGTCCCTGCCTGGCGGATCGGCTGCGTGAGCCGGCCGAGGACGCCCACCATGTGGTAGTCCACGAGCTGCATGTTCTCGTGCGGCGACCAGAGCACTTTCGCCATCAGGAAAAAGACGATCGCCGAACCCGTCAGTCCAACGGGCACGGCGGCAACGAGCGCCGGGACGGTGAGCCACCGGAATTGAGCGGTCAGCAGGTACCCGGCGCCGCCAAACCAGGCGAGAAACGCCATGATCGTCGCGAAGTTGATCGGGCCGACGCTGTGCAGCGGCCCGGCGCCGACATGGCCGACGGGGACGTGTGTCTCCCACGGGAACTGCACGTGCATGTCGACGACCCCGAACGCGAACGAAATCACGCTGAGGACGAATCCGAGAACGAAGCAGCCGAGGAATAGCTGCGGCCAGTTCATGACGCCTTCTCCTCCGGGAGTAACGTCTGCGCGAGACGATCGACGAGGCCCGGCATCGACAGCATCTCGCCCAGGAGCACGAGGCACTTGCGCGTGTCCGCGTGCGTCGCGATGCGATCGAGCGCCGCGCTGAGGACCTGGTCGTACGAGAAGCGAATCGCACCCTCGCTCATCCACCGATCGAGCGATGTCTCGATGGACGCGATCTCCGGACTCAGCTCCGTGCTGAATCCCGGCGGGTCGCTGACGAGATATCCGGGGTGCACCTTGAAGAACCGGGAGAGCAACTGACGCGTGTCGTGGGTCAGGTGCTTGCGTTCACCTTTCTCAATCAGCGACAGGTAGGACTGACTGATCGACTTGCCCAGCTCTGATTTGACGGCTCGAACGAGCTCCGCCTGGGTCATCGGGCGGCCGAGCCCTCGAAGATCGCCTTCGAGCTGCCGGAGCTGACGGAGCTTCTGTCCGAGCGTCATTTACGATATGTAATATAGGTTTTGCGATTTGTAATTGCAAGCCCTGGGGTATCACCGCAAAGTTCATATTCCCCAAGCATTTACGATGGCGATTGTCGAAGCGGAATTGGAAGGCGTCGAGCGAGGTGGGAAAGCGCGGCGACGGGAGGAGCCGCCGGCGCCTGACGCGGGTGGCGACTCAGCTGTTCTCGAGGCTGCGCCACAGATACCAGCACGCGACGGTGCGGTACGGCCGCCACGGCTCGGCGATTTTGCGGAGCCGATCGGGTTTCGGCCGCTTGCGCAGTCCGTACAACCGCTGGACCGCGACGACAATGCCGAGATCGTCGACGGGTAGAACGTCTGCCCGATGAAGCCGGAACATCAGGAACATCTCCGCGGACCATCGCCCCAGGCCCTTCACCTTCGTGATCGCGGTGATCACGTCCTCGTCGCCGAGAGAGTTCAGCGAGTGCAGCGGCAGATCGCCGTTCGACGCGTGCTTCGCGAGATCGCGCACGTAGGCAATCTTCTGTCGACTGAGGCCTGCGCTGCGGAGCGCCTCGTCTGCCGTCTTTTCGATTGCCTCGGGTGTCGCAACGCCGCCCGGCATGAGATCGAGGATGCGACGGTGAATCGTGGCCGCGGCCTTCGTCGAGAGCTGCTGCGACGTGATCGTGCGCACGAGCGCGGAGAACGGATCGAGCGACGGCGTATCGAGGATCGTCCGGTGCTTGTACTTGCGGACGACGGGGGCGAGAACGGGATCGCGCCGCATCAACGCGCGACGCGCCCGCGCGAAATCCTCAGGGGTCATCGGAACGGACACGCACCCAGTGTATGCGCTACAGGTGAGCTTCAAACCGCAGCCGGTGCGTCCTGACGTCCGACGGGCAAGTGCAGTGGCGCGACGTCAATGAAGCGCCACAAGTACACGGTTCGCGGCGGGTGTGTAGCGCGCACCTTCAGTTGCGCGCGTTCAGGTGTGTAGCCTGCCGCTTCGGTTGCGCGGAACACGGAAATCCGTGTTCAGCTGCCGACGCCGGCAGGTTGGCAGATTGTTGCCGTTTCAGGCGAAAACATCTCCACTTCTACCGTTCCCCCGGCCGCAAGCCGCCACCCACGGCCGCGTAACGGAACCCGCTTCCCTTCTTTGTCCCGCTGGATACTCAAATGTAAGTACCTCATCCCGTTCGACTTAGCAGGCATATCCGTTGCAGTTCGGCTGGGCCAGAGTTCCCTTGGCGGCCACGCGCCGCCGTTCTCACACGGTGCAGCGGCCCGAGCGCCTGCGGCCCGACCGAAGCGATGGAAGGCAGCGCACGGAGGACATCGCCGAACGAGAGCGAGCGGAGGTGGGACCCGCGAGCGTGAAGGAGGATACCGTGGCAAAGGAAGATCGCGGATTCGCGTCAATGGATCCGGCCAAGCAGCGTGAGATTGCGAGCAAAGGCGGCAAAGCGGCGCACCAGAAGGGCACTGCGCACGAGTGGACGAGTGAAGAAGCCCGCGACGCGGGGCGCAAAGGCGGCATCGCCAGCCATCGTCGTCGTCGCGAGCAGACGGGCGGGCCCGACGACACGGACGCCGGCAATAACGGCGGCATGAACAGCGATACCGCCGGCGGCCAGTAGCAACGCCGCCACACCGGGGGGCGCCCGGGGCCCCTCCACTTTCCGCTTGCGGCATTGCCAGTTGCCGCTTGCGGTGCCATTACGGGTCGCGCACGCGATCACGCCGCCTGACTAACTGCATCCCTCACGCGAGCGATCACGCGCTCTCGCCCGAGCAGCGCAAGCACTTCGAACAACCCGGCGCTGACCGCCCGTCCCGTGACAGCCACACGCGTCGCGTGGATCAGTGCGGCGGCCTTCAGACCCACGCGCTCGGCAGTCGAACGCAGGACGGGTTCGATTGACGCGGCGTCCCAGACCGACGGCGACTGCTGAAATTCTGACGCGAGCACACCAAGCGCTTCTTTCGCGTTGCCCACAAGGTGCCTGGCGGCCGCCGCGGGATCGATGTCGGGCTGGTCCACGAGAAAAGGCTTCAGATCGTCGACGAGTTGATCCAGCTTTTTGACGCGCGGTTTGAGGAGATCGAGAACCGATGCGATCCAACCCGCGTCGCTCGTCGACAGCGTGTCGCGCCACAGTCCCTGCTCGCGCAGCATAGGTTCGATCCGGCGCAGCAACTCCTGCGCACCGAGCCGCGCGATGTGCTGCTGGTTGAACCAGTCCAGCTTTTCGGGATTGAAGACGGCGTTGCCGCCGCTGATCCCTTCCAGCGTGAACTGCGCGATCAGCTCCTCCTTCGTGAACAGTTCACGGTCGCCGCCAGGCGACCAGCCGAGCAGCGCAAGGAAATTGACCATTGCCTCCGGCACGTATCCGAGACGGTGGTACTCCATCACTGAGGTCGCGCCATGCCGTTTGCTCAGGCGCTTCTTGTCGGGGCCGAGGATGAGCGGCACGTGCGCGAACGCGGGCGGCGCGGCGCCAAACGCCTCGTACAGGAGGACCTGCTTCGGCGTGTTCGAAATGTGATCGTCGCCCCGCACGACGTGGGTGATCTGCATCTCGATATCGTCGACGACGACGGACAGGTGATACGTCGGATGACGATCCGATCGCAGGATGACGAAGTTCTCGATGTGCTCGTTCTCGAACTTCACCGGCCCATGCACAAGATCGCCGAAGGTCGTCTGGCCGGCCGGCACCTTGAAGCGGATCGCGCCCTCGTCGACGTAGGCCTTCCCTTCGGCAACGAGCCGCTCGGCGTGCTCGCGGTATTTCTCGAGCCGCTGCGATTGGAAGTACGGCGCGTGTGGTCCTCCGACGTCGGGTCCTTCATCCCAGTCGAGACCCAGCCAGCGCAGTCCGTCGACGATGCCGGCGACCATGTCCCAGGACGAACGCTCGGTATCGGTATCTTCGATGCGCAGCACGAACGTGCCGCCGTGGCGGCGCGCGTGCAGCCAGTTGAAGAGCGCCGTGCGCGCCCCTCCCACGTGCAGGTAGCCGGTTGGCGAGGGGGCGAAGCGGACGCGGATCATGTGAGTAGTGTAGAGATCAACTACACAACTTCACAACTTCAACAACTACTCAAGGCGTCAGGTGCGGGGCCCTGTCAGCGCTAAAAAACCTCTCCAAAATAGCTCCAGAAATACTCGCGCGATTTTTCCAGCAGCGAGCGCTGGGGCCATGTCGCGGGATCGAGGCGATGCGACAGACGCAGGTCCGCGTCGAAATCCTGGGCGACGCGCGCGGCGAAGCCAGGGTCGGTGACGCCCACGTTCATTTCGTCGTTCATCTCGAGCGACCGGTTGTCGAAGTTCGCTGACCCGAACATCGAAAATATGTTGTCGACGACCATCAGTTTCGTGTGCATCATCGTCGGCTGGTATTCGTAGATGTCGATGCCGAGATCCATCAGCTTCTGGTACGACTGCCGGCTCGCATATTTCACGGGGAGCGCGTCGGTGTGGTCGCCTTCGACGAGGATCCGAATCCTGACGCCGCGAGCCGCCGCCTGACGGAGCGCCCACTCCGAGGACTCGTCCACGATGAAGTACGGAGAGCAGATGTCGAGCGTGTGGCGCGCAGCAGCAATCGCGAGCAGATAGAAGTGCTTGAGGTCGTTGCTGCGGTTGTTCGCGGAGCTGCGAAGGACGAACGCCGCATCGCGCGGCCGCGCCTCCGGCGGCGCCTCCAGCGGCTCGACCATCGGTTTGACGGGACCGGCGGTGTCCACGAAGTTTTCGTTGAACGCGCCTTCCATCAGCCGCGCGACCGGCCCCGTCACACGAACCATGGAATCGCGCCAGTGGTCCGGATCCTGCGCGTTCCCGAGCCAGTGATCGCTGACGCCGGCGCCTCCCGTAAACCCGATCTTGCCGTCGATCACCAGAATCTTGCGGTGCGTGCGGTAGGTCAGATTGTCGAGCGTCCACCATCGCGCCTTCCCGAAACGCCCGACACGCGCGCCGGCCTGTCGCAAGTGCTCGATGTCGTCCTCCGACATGCGGTTCGACCCAAACGCGTCGACCACCAGATTCACCTGGACGCCGCGATGCGCCGCGGCCACCAGCGCTGGCGTGAACTGGTTTGCCACGCGGCCTTTCTCGTAGATATAGGTTTCGAATGCGATGCGCCGCGTGGCGTGGTTGATCGCGTCGAGCATCGCGGGAAAGAACTGGTCGCCGTTGGTGAGCAGGGTGTACTCGTTGCCGCTCGTCGTCTCGACGCCGAGGAGTGTCGTAATGTATCCGGCAAACTGAGGATCCTGCGCGGCATACGCGCTCTCGATCTCGAGCGTCTGCTCGTCCTGCGAAAGCGTCAGGACGAGGGCGATGATGCCGCAGACGATCAGGATCGAAAGGACGAGCTTGTGCGCGTAGTGCAGGCGCGCGAACCGTTCGAGGCGAGGCCGCCGCAGATCGAGCACGCGCGGCGGGTGTGCAAATCCGGGTCCGTTTCTACATAATCTCGGGGGAGGCCTTTTCGAATGCGCAGTTCATATGTGGTCACCGGCGCCGCGCTGCTGCTGGCAAGCGTCGGCCTGGTGCGCGCGTCCGCGAACGCGGCAACGGCCGCGCCGGGGACGATTGAAGTCCAGGGGATCGCCGGG
>Ga0310810_10002990_pt1 | contig 18335 bp, 13 predicted proteins | sample NCmetagenome_FD_207641 | JGI IMG/M metagenome (GOLD analysis project Ga0310810, IMG submission 207641) | Soil microbial communities from experimental microcosm in Duke University, North Carolina, United States - NC | ecosystem: Engineered > Artificial ecosystem > Soil microcosm > Unclassified ...
GCGCGGGCCTGCGGGGTTACGCGGCGCAAGGGGAGGACTGCCTCGTCCTGAACGTCTTCTCAACCGGCGTCAACGACAGCCGCAAACGACCAGTGATGATGTGGATTCACGGCGGCGGCTATGCGTATGGGTCCGGTTCGTCGCTCGGGTACGACGGCGCAAACCTCTCGCGCGCCGGCGACGTCGTGGTCGTCTGCATCAATCATCGCCTCGCGATCGCCGGCCACCTGTATCTCGGCGCCGCGGGCGCCGACTTCGCCGACTCGGGAAATGTCGGCATGCTCGACATCGTCGCCTCCCTGCAGTGGGTCCGCGACAACATCGCGCGCTTCGGTGGCGATCCCGGGAACGTCACGATCTTCGGCCAGTCCGGCGGGGGCGGCAAGGTGAGCACCCTGCTGGCGATGCCGTCGGCGAAAGGCCTCTTCCACAAGGCGATCGTCGAGAGCGGATCGACGTTGAAGCAAATGACGCGGGACGAGGCGCAGAAGACGACCGATCGCGTCGTCGCGCAGCTTGGCCTGAAGCCGACGCAAGTCGCGGATCTGCAGCAGGTGCCGATTGCGAAGCTGCTGGCGGCCATGGGCGCTGGCGCACGGCTCGGTCCGGTCGTGGACGGCCATTCGCTGCCGCGCGATCCATTCGATCCGGACGCGCCCGAGGTGTCAGCCGACGTCCCGATGATCATCGGGACGACTGAAACAGAAGGCTCGTACTTCGCGGCGCCGGAGCTGTTGACGCTGGACGAGACGGCCGTGCGTGCGCGGCTCAAGGAGCGGCTGGGCAACGACGGCGATCGCATCTACGACCTGTTCCGGAAGAGCCGGCCGCAGGCGACCCCGAGCGAGATCTACTTCACGATCTCGGCGTTCCCGAGCAACGCACACATACAGGCCGAACGCAAAGCCGCGCAGCGCCGGGCCCCGGCATTTCTGTACCAGATTCGATGGAGAACACCCGTCGAAGGCGGCCGCCGTCTGTCGCCGCACTGCATCGAGATTCCGTTCGCGATGCAGAACCACTGGCAGCTGCCGGAGATGGTCGGCACCGGACCGGAGCTGCAGCCGCTCGCCGACAAGGTCAGCGGCGCGTGGCTCGCATTCGCGCGTACCGGGAACCCGAGCCACGCCGGCATCCCGCGCTGGCCGGCGTACAACGCGAGCGAGCGTCCGGTCCTGCACATGAACAACGAGTGGGCTGTCGTGAACGATCCGGATCGTGAAGAGCGCCTCGCGCTCGCGCCGCTCCCGCGGCTGCCGATGGTCTGATCTCCAAACCGGAGTGTCCGGCCGGACCGTGGCGGTCTGATCTCCAAACGGTAGTGTCCGGCTTCAGCCGGACCGTGGCGGTCAGGTTGTGAGGGGTGTTGTAGGACTGATCGCCGCGAGACAGTCGGCGAAGCCGTCGTTGAACAGTGCGCCAGGGCGCCGCTCGCGCAGGCGGGCGACGACGTCGGCGCCCGACATGCCGAGCTCGATCATGATCAGCCCGGCGACGAAGGCCGAGCGGTTGTAGCCCAAGCCGCAGTGCGACAGCACGCGGTGCCCCTGACCGATCAGCGACGCGCCGAGCCTCGCGATTGCGCGCAGCTTGATCATGTTCGGCAGCTGCTCGTTGTCATCGTCGATCGGAAAGTAGATGTAGAGGCACTGATTCGTCACGCTCGGGATGCACGAGTCGAGCGCGCCCTCGAGATCGATGACGGTGTCGATGTCATAACGCGCGACCGCATCCCAGTCGTCGAGCGCCGGGGAAATGAACAGCCGTCCGTCGTCGTCCACCTGGAACAGCTCCATACGACGGCAGCTTACCAGACCGGCGATTGCCAACAAACCGCCGCGTTGTATATCGTGGCGCGCCATGTGGAGCATCTGGCTGGACGCGCGATACGCGCTGCGGGGCTTGAGGCGGGAACCGGGTTTCGCCCTCGTCGCGATCGTCACAATGGCACTCGGCGTCGGCGCGACGACGACGCTGTTCAGCGTCACGTACGGTGTGCTGCTGCGCCCGCTTCCGTGGCACGAGGCCGAGCGCCTGGTGCGGGTCAGCGAGTCGCGCAGCGGGCACGTGCCTCGAATCCCCGGGACGATCACCAACGGCAGCTATCTCGCCTGGCGCGCGCAGCGATCGACGGTCGAAGACATCGGCGGGTGGCGAAAAGTGCCGATCACCGCGACGATTGGCAGCGCCAGCGATCCTGTTCGCATCCAGACGGCCGCCGTCACCCCGTCGCTGTTCACGATCCTCAAGACGCCGCCGCTGCGAGGGCGCCTGTTTGTGGACGACGACGCGGTTGACGGGGTGACACCGCAGGCCAAGAACGTCGTGATCCTCTCCTACGGTCTGTGGCAGGAGTCGTTCGGCGGCCGGGACGACGCGATTGGCGGCGTTGTGCGGATCGGCGATCAGCCGTACTCGGTCGTGGGCGTCATGCCGAAGGCGTTTGTCTTTCCGGATCGCGACACCCGCGCCTGGACGCCCTGGGCCGTCCCATCCACGATCGGCGGCGGTGTGCAGCGGCTCGTGATCTTCTCGGCTCTCGCCCGCCTGCGTCCGGGCGTCACACCGCAGCAGGCGGCGGCCGAGGCGACGTCGCGGGCGCAAGGCGCGCCCGATCCTGGACTGACCATCGTCGCGCTGTTCGGCGGCAGCGGCCCCGCGAACATCGCCGCGGTGCCGGCGATTCAGATGATGACCGCCGACGTGAGGCCGGCCTTGCTGGTGCTGCTGGCCGCGGTGATCCTGCTGCTTGCGACAGCGGCCGCCAACGTCGCCAGCCTGCAGCTCGCGCGGGCGACGACCAGGCGCCGGGAGATCGCGATTCGCGCTGCGATCGGCGCCGGTGCGGGCAGGCTCGCGCGCCAGCTGATCGTCGAGAGCGCACTGCTCGCCGGGGCCGGCGGAGCCGCCGGTCTCGCCCTTGCCACCGCGCTCCATCGCGCGCTGCCGGCGATCTTGCCCGCCGATTTCCCACGCGCCGCCGACGTCGCCGTCGATCTGCGAGTCGTCGCCTTTGCACTCGCAGTCACGCTGGCGACGAGCGTCGCGTGCGGACTGCTGCCGTCACTGTTCGCGCGGCGCGTGAACCTGGTCGAATCGCTGACCGACGGCGTCGGCGCGACGGTTGGCGGCATGCGCACATCCACCGGAGCCGCGCGTGCGCTGATCATGGCTGGCCAGCTGGCGATCGCCTGCGTGCTGCTGATTGGCGCGGCGCTGCTGTCGCGGAGTTTCACCGCGCTGCTCCAGGCCGATCGCGGCTACGACCCGACGCATCTGCTGACCGCGCGGCTGTCGATGCCCGGGATGACGCTCGAGCGGCGGACCGAGGTGCTCGAGACGCTGACGTCGCGGCTGGGATCCTTACCGGGCGTCCGGACCGCGGCGTTCGGCAACGCCTTGCCGTTGCTGACGGCGGGTGGTTTCCGGGCGATGAAGATGCGGCCGCCGTCGAACCCGGCGATCGAGATTGACGTGAACACGATCCAGCGCGTCGTCAGCCCGGGATTCTTTGCCGCCCTCGGTCTCCGCCTCACCGCCGGGCGGCCGCTGGCCGAGACCGACGGCAAGACGTCGCCCGAGGTGATCGTCGTCAATCGATCGTTTGCGGCGAAGTATCTCGGGGGCCGTCCGGTCGGAGCCGTGGTCCCGAACCTCGGCATGTGCCGCGGCAACAACGACCGCTGGGAAGTGGTCGGCGTCGTCGACGACATGCGGCAGGGGAGCGTCGGCGATCCGCCGCAGCCCGAGGTGTTCATCCCGTTCCGCCAGAACGGCTGCGCGAATGCGGTACCGGATCCCATCATCGTCGTTCGCACGGCGGGCGATCCGTTGCCGTATGCCGCTGCCTTGCGTTCGCTGGTGCGCGAGCAGGCGGCGGGGCTGGTGCCCGATGCGATCCTGACGATGGAGGATCGCGTGACGGCGAACATCGCGAAGCCGCGGCTCTACGCCGTGGTGTTAGGCGGCTTCAGTGTGTTCGCTGTGGTGATCGCGGCCGTCGGATTGTTTGGCGGGTTGTCGTATGCCGTCGCCCAGCGGTCGCGCGAGATTGGCGTGCGGACTGCGCTCGGCGCCAGGCCCGGCGACATCATCCGGTTGGTGCTGCGGCAGGCCGTGGTGATTCTCGCCGCTGGCCTGATGGCGGGCGTATGGCTGGCGTTCGCCGCCTCGCGGTCCCTGTCGGCGGTGCTATACGGCGTCACGCCGCACGACCTGGCAAGCTTCGTCGCCGTGCCGCTGGGTGTCGCGCTGGTTGCCGCGATCGCGTGCGTCGTGCCGGCGCGGCGCGCGGCGAAAGTGGATCCCTTGATCGTGCTCAGGTCCGGCTGATCCTGGCGGGTCCAGAAGGACCCGCCCTACAACCTCCAGCCCCTCCCGACGTGGTTCATCCCACTTTCGTGCGGAAGTAGGCGATCGTCTTGATCAGCCCTTCTTCCAGCTGCACCTTGGGTTCCCAGCCGAGGAGGGCGCGCGCGCGCGTGATGTCGGGCCGGCGCTGCTTGGGGTCGTCGGTCGGCAGCGGGCGATACACGATCTGGCTCGTCGAGCCGGTCATGCTGATGATGGTCTCGGCGATCTGTTTGATTGTCATCTCGACCGGATTGCCGATGTTGACCGGATCGTTTTCCGAGGACAGCATCAGCTTGATGATGCCGTCCACCAGGTCCGTGACGTAGGTGAAGCTGCGCGTCTGCGAGCCGTCGCCGAAGACCGTGACGTCCTGGTTGCGCAGCACCTGCGACATGAACGCCGGCACGGCGCGGCCGTCGTTCAGCCGCATGCGCGGCCCGTAGGTGTTGAAGATCCGGACGATCTTCGTATCCAACCCGTGATACCGGTGATAGGCCATCGTCATCGCCTCGGCGAAGCGCTTGGCCTCGTCGTAGACGCCGCGCGGGCCGACCGGGTTGACGTTGCCCCAGTAGGTTTCCTTCTGCGGATGCTCGAGCGGATCTCCGTACACTTCGGAGGTCGACGCGATGACGAACCGCGCACCCTTGGCTTTCGCGAGGCCGAGCGCCTTGTGCGTGCCAAGCGCGCCGACCTTCAGCGTGGGAATCGGCAACTCGAGGTAGTCGATCGGGCTGGCCGGGCTCGCCCAGTGCAGGACGTAATCGACCGGGCCGTCGACGAAGATGTAGTTGGTGACGTCGTGCTTGACGAACTGGAAGTCGCGCCCGGCCAGGTGCGCGATGTTGCTGATGTCGCCGGTCAGCAGGTTGTCGATGCCGACAACCGAGTAACCCAGATCGAGGAGCGTCTCCGCCAGATGGGATCCGATGAATCCGGCTGCGCCGGTGATGACCACACGTTTTTTCATAAGTTGCCGAGCCCAAAAGGACCCGGCCTACACGCGGTGCGCGGGGCGGGTCCAGCCTACCTGCCATTTGTAGGGCGGGTCCTCTTGGACCCGCCTAGTATGCATGCTTGTGGAAGAAACCCCGGAGCAGCGTCAGCCACATGATCTTCAGGTCGAGGCGCACCGACCAGTTCTCGATGTAGTAGAGGTCGTACTCGATGCGCTTCTCGATCGAGGTGTTGCCGCGCCAGCCGTTGACCTGCGCCCAGCCGGTGATGCCGGCCTTCACCTTGTGCCGCAGCATGTACTGCGGGATCTTGTCCTTGAACTGCGCGACGAACAGCGGGCGCTCCGGGCGCGGTCCGACGATCGACATGTCGCCGCGCAGGACGTTCCAGAGCTGCGGCAGCTCGTCGACATTCGACCGTCGCAGGAGCCTGCCCAGTGGCGTCCGCCGCGGATCCTGCTCGCTCGCGAACACCGGCCCGGTCTCGGCCTCGGCGTCGTCGTACATCGAGCGGAACTTGTAAATCATGAACGGTTTGCCGTCCAGCCCCATCCGCTCCTGGCGGTAGAACACGTCGCCGCGCGACGACAGCTTGATCAGCGCGGCAATCAGGCCGAGGGGGATGGCGAGCACCAGCAGCATGGCGCTGGAAATCGCCGTGTCGATCCCGCGCTTCACGATCGCGTTGAAGCCCTGGAGCGGAACGTCGTTGATGTTGATGACCGGAACGCCGTCCAGATCTTCGAGGCGCGCGCGCAGCGCAATCACCTGGAGCAGATCGGGCACCACTTTCACGTCGACGCACTCGCGGCTCGTGCTCTCGATCAGCTGCAGCATCCGCACGTGCTGTTCGGGCGGCAGCGCGACGTAGAGGTGATGGATGCCTTCGCGCGCCGAGATGTCGGCCGCTTCCTCGATGGTGCCGAGCAGGGGCAGGCCGCGGTAGCCGAGATGGTCGCCGGCCGCCTTGTCGTCGACGAACCCGACGATCTGGTATCCGAGCTCGCGGTGCTCGATGATCTTGTCGGCGACGAGCCGTCCGAGCTCGCCGGATCCCGCAATCAGAATCCGCTTGAGGCCGATGCCGGCGCGCCAGCGCCGCTCGAGGACCTCGCGCACGAGCTCGCGCGCGGCGAACGTCAGCGCGACGTTGAGGATCAGGAAGATCGCCCAGACCGGCTGAGAGACTTCGAACGCGCCTCTCTGACGCGCGGCGGCGCTGGCCCAGTAGATCTGGACGTAGATCGTCGCCATGATGCCGAAGACGACGGCGAGGATGCTGCCGACGAAGACGGCGAAGAAGTCGTCGACCCGCGAGCGGCCGCGCCGCAGCCGGTAGAGTCCCTGGAGCTGGAAGCCGAGAGGCACGAGGATGGCGATGAACGGCAGTACGTTGATGTACTGCTGCAGCGGCGGCATCCCCTTCGTGATCGGGATGAGCCTGCTGATGAAGCCGCTGTGGAACCGGAGCTCGTAGGCGATGATGAACGCCGTCACGCCGAGCATCGCGTCGGAGAGGACGTGGAACGTGACGAGGAGCCGGTTATGCCGGTTCACCATGCGGCCGGCTCCGCGATCTGCGCCGCCATCTCGTCGCCGAAGCGCGCGCGGCCAAACCGCTCCGCATGCCGTCGGATGGCGCCCGCGTCGAACGTGCGGTTCATCGCCTCCGCGATTCCGCCGGCGAACGCCTCGGCCGTCGAGTCGTCCACGAGGATTCCGGTTTCGCCGGCGATCACGGTTTCGAGTGCGCCGCCGCGGCCGAGCGCGACGACCGGCCGCCCGCACGCTTGCGCCTCGAGCGGCACGATCCCGAAGTCTTCTTCACCGGGCAGCAGCGTCATCGCCGCGCTGCGATACAGGTCGCGGAGTTCGTCATCCGATCGGCGGCCAAGAAACTGCACGTCGGGACCCGCCAGCCGCTCGAGCGCCGCGCGCTCAGGTCCGTCGCCGGTGATCTTCAGCGGAACGTTGGCCAGGCGGCAGGCGGCGATCGCGAGATCGATGCGCTTGTAGGGGACCAGTGCGGATACGACGAGGGCGAATCGCCCGGGCCCGGACCCGTCCGGATGGAAGTATTCCGTGTCGACCGGCGGATAAATCACTGTCGGCTCGCGATTATAGTATCGGCGGATCCTGCCCGCAACATAATGAGAGATAGCGACATAGCGGTCCGCGCGGTTGGCGGTGTCGCGATCCCATCGCGCCAGCCGGGCCATCACCGGCCGCATGACGGCGCTGCCAAAGCGGCCCACGCGCCGCGGTCCAAAGTAGGCATCGAACTGGTCCCAGGCGTAGCGCATCGGCGTCAGGCAATAACAGAGGTGCTGCACCGACGCCGGATGCACGATCGACTTGGCGCAGCAATGACTCACGCTGACGACCCGATCGAAGCGGTCGAAGGAGAACTGCTCGATGGCGGTGGGGAAGAGCGGCAGGTAGTGGCGATACCGGCGCGTCACCTGCGGCAGGTGCTGGATGAACGACGTGTGAATCCGCAGCCGCTCGATCGCCGGCGAGACGGATCCCTTGACGTGGACCAGCGTGAACACTTCCGCGTCGGGAAAGCGCTCGCACAGCACTTCGAGCGCCTTCTCGCCGCCACGCATGCCGGTCAGCCAATCATGGACGATGGCAAGTCTCAACTCTCAACTCTCAACGTGCAGCAACTTCGCCGTAAATCTGTCGGATGCGCCGCACCGACTGTTCCCAGGAGAACTGTCCCGCGCGCGCGATTCCCTTGTGCACCATCTCGCGGCGCAACTGTTCGTCGGTCAGGACGCGATAGATACCATCGGCGATCGCCTGTGGATCGTACGGATCGACCAGCACCGCGGCGTCGCCGGCGACTTCGGGAAGCGACGACACGTTCGACGTGACGACCGGCGTCCCGCTCGCCATCGCCTCGAGCGGCGGCAGGCCGAAGCCTTCGTACAACGACGGGAAGACGAACACGCCCGCCAGCCGGTACATCACCGCCAGGGTCTCCTCCGGCAGGTAGCCGAGAAAACGGACGTACTTGTGCAGCTGATGCTGGTGGACGGCGCGCCGCAGCGCCGTGTACTTGGACATCTCGTCGCCGATCAGCACGAGCTTCAGATGATCGAGGCCGCGCTGACGCACGAGATGAAACGCCTGGATCAGCCGCTCGAGGTTCTTGTGCGGCTTCACGTTGCCCGCGTAGAGGACGAACTCGTCGGTCAGCTGATAGCGCTCGCGCACCCGCACGACGTCCTCTTCGCGCGGCTCCATCGCGAAGCGCTCGTCGTAGGCGTTGTAGATGACGTCGATCTTCTCCGGCTCCGTGTCCACGAACCGCAGGATGTCGCGCTTCGAGCTTTCCGACACGGTCATCACGCGCGTCGCGCGGTGCGCCGCCTGGGTGATCGACCACTTCGCGTACCGGAGCGCCACGCGGTTCGGCAGGTACTGCGGAAACATCAGGTGGATGACGTCGTGGATCGTCACGACGGAGCGGCAGCGCACGAGCGGCGGCAGCACGTAGTGGGGCGCGTGATACAGCGTCACCCCCTCGCGTTTCACGGCCAGGGGGATCTTCAGCTGCTCCGCGATCGAATAGTTGCTGGACGTCTCCGGCACCGGCCGGAAGTTCTCTCCGACCTGTGCCAGCGTCTCGCCATCCTCTGGGCGGCAGAAGATGACGAACTCGGTCTGGCTGTCGATGCGCGCCAGATGCCGGAGCAGGTTCCGGATGTACGTGCCGATGCCGAAGTCGTGCAGCTTTCGGGCGTCTATGCCGATCCGCACGCTACATGATACTCAACGGGTCACGTGGGGCAGGTAGGGCAGGTAGGTCACGCTTATCGGTCCCAGCCGGGATAGGCGAGTCTCGACCGCTGAAGAATCTCGCGGCGCGTGCCGGGATACACGTCGGCTTGGCGGGCCGTTTCGCCCGCGGCCACGATCGCATCGCGCACGTCGTCGGCGATGCGCCGGATGTCGCTGAACGCCGATGTGCAGCCGGGCGAAACCGCTCCCTGCATCGCGCGCGGTTCCCATAACGCGAACCACTCGCGGCCGGCCACCGGGGCGATTCGTCCTTCATAACAGATGCGCGTGAACGAGCGCCAGCGCTCGTCGAGCGCGTCGGCGCGGCGGGCCAGGGCCGTGATGACCTGCTCATAGCTCCGGGTCGCCCGATCGCGCGCCGCTTCCGCATCGGCCGTGGTGCCGGCCCCCGACATCGCCTCGTTGAGTGTGGACAGCGGTGTGCCGCGCTGATCGACCGAGCGCTTGCCGGCCAGTAGCGCCTGCGCATGCGCGATGGCGACGGCGAATCCCAGGCCCTGCGCGATCGACGAGCGCATCGCCATGGTCGTGATGCCGATGACCTGACCGGACCGATCGAGAAGCGGTCCGCCGCTGTTGCCCGGGTTGATCGCGGCGTCGGTCTGCACCAGTGTCAGGCCGCCGACGGTCCGCACGGCGCTGACAATGCCACGCGTGACGGTGTTCTGGAGGCCGAGCGGCGTGCCGAGCGCGATGACGTCCTGTCCCTGCCGTGGCTCCGCGCTGGAGGCGATCGGTAGTGTCGCCTGGCCGGCGTCCGGATTGGCGATCCGGAGTACGGCAATATCGAGCTCCGGCGCGGTTGTCTGAACGCGCGCGGTCAATGTTCTTCCGTCGAGCCGGCGGATCGTCACCGTCGAACTGGCGCCGACGACGTGAACGTTGGTCAGGATCGTGTCGGGTGCGATGAAGAAACCGCTGCCGAAGCCGCTCGAGGTCTCGACGCGGACAACGGCCGGCATCGCGCGACTGATCACGTCTTCGAGTCCTGCCGGAGCAGGCGGCGTCGCCGCAGCGGTCGCGGCGGCCGCCGCGTCGGCGCGTTTGGATGCCGCCGCGGCAGCCATGACGCGCTCCAGCGCTGTCGGCTCCGGCGTCGCGGGCACACCCGGTGGGGCGACAGGGCTTTCGCGCGTCGTCGGTGCCGGTGGCGCAACCGTTATGTGTGGCGACGGTGCATTGACAGGAGCGGGACCGGCGGCCGGTGACGCGCCGGGCGCCGCAGGCCTCCGATTCATCCAATAAACACCGCCCAGGCCTATCGCGAGCACGACCGCGACCTTGCCGATCACGACCAGGAGACTGAAGTCGCGCGGCGCTGGTGATGTGGGCCGGGTCATCTACGAGAAGATCCTGACATACAGTTTGAGCAGCGGCACCCATCCCGGGTGATGTTTTTCATAAAAGGCGATCTGACTCCGGCGGTAGTGCTCCTGAGTGGCTGCCGGCGCACTGGCTGCCGATCGCCCTCGAAGGTGGGTCACCTCGACGTCGGGCGCGAACAGGATCCGGCGGCCGCGGCCGCGGATGGCCGCGCAGAAGTCGACGTCCTCGGCGTACATGAAATAGCGCTCGTCGAGTCCGCCGACCGCCTCAGCGTCGGCCCGCCGCACGAGCAGGCAGGCGCCGCTCACCCAGTCCGGATACTGCCGCTGCCGCGTCAGATGTTCGACCGCGGCGCTCCGCGCCAGGCGCTTCTGTCGAAACTCGTTCAGCGGGCCGATCATGCGGCCGAAGGACAGCTCCGCCCGTCCGGCCCCATCCACCAGCCGTGGTCCGACGACGGCGACATCGGTGTCGCGGTCGAGCTCCGCGAGCATGCGGTCGATCGCTCCAGCAGGGACGATGGTGTCGCTGTTCAGCAGGAGGATGTTCGTGCTCTCGCCGGCGCGGATCCCGATGTTGTTCGCGCGTGCGAATCCGAGGTTCACGCCGGCATCAATCACCCGCACGCCCGGCCGGCGGCGCGCGGTGTCCGCGCTGCCGTCGGTCGATCCGTTGTCGACGACGATGATCTCGGTTGCTGCGGCCGGAGGCGAGGCGTAGATCGATTCGAGACAGCGCTCCAGATCGGCGCGCGCGTTGAACGACACGATGACGATGGACAGAGTCGTCAAAAGGCCTCTTGCGGAGGAGGATACAAAGGATGCAAAGACCGCAGAGTCATGTGTCGTGTCCGGCTTTAGCCGGACCCCGCAGTCTCGATCACCGCTAGTGTCTCCCGTGCGGCCCGCGGCCAGCTGTATTTCGCCAGCGCCGCCGGCGCAGCCGCCAGTATTCGCCGGCGGGCGACTTCGTCAAACAGCATTGACTCGAGCGCGCGCGTCGTCGCCGGCAGATCGCGCACGGTCACGTAGACCGCGGCGCTGCCGCAGCTCTCGCGGGCGACGTCAGTGTCGAGCAGCACGGGCGGGATCCCTGCCGCCAGCGCCTCGAGCGGCGTCAGCCCCAGGCCCTCGTATTCCGACAAGAACGCAAAGGCGCGCGCACCGGCGTAGAGTGCCGCGAGCTGTTCGTCGGTCACGTACGCGTGCCATCGCACTTGTCCCTCGAGCTGTTCGGCGACGATCGCCGCCCGCAGATCCTCATGTGGATAGCTGCGGTCGTCGCCGACGATGTCGAGCGAGGCGTCTGGATGCAGACGGGCGATCGGCCCGAATGCGCGAATCAGATCGATCACGTGCCGACGGTTGAAGATGGAGCCGACGAAGAGAACTCGGTAGGGACCAGTTTCCAGGGGCTGGGGGCTGGGAGAGGGCACAGAGCGGCTGGCCCGAAGCCCCAGGTCGTGAGGCCCAAGCCCCAAGCCCCCGGTCCCTATTCCTGGAGGTATCACGCGGATCTTCTGCGCCGGAACCCCAAGGTGCTCGACGAGCTCGCGTTTGGAGAACTCCGAGATTGTGATCACCGTGGCGGCGCGGCTCGCGGCTCGTCCGGTCAGCCACCGGCGCCTGGCGCCTTCGCGGAGCCGGAACCACTCCGGATGCGCGACGAAGGAGAGATCGTGGATGGCGACGACAGTTTGCGCGTTGAGCCGTAGCGGAGCGGTGTACGCCGGAGCGAACCACACGTCGAGGTGATCCGAGGCCACCGCCCGTGGTACCTGCACCTGCTCCCACCACGTGCCGCCAGATCCGCCAATGGTGCGCGACGGAAACCGGCGCGCATCGAGCTGGAGCGCGATTGGTTCCGGCGCGTACAACACGAACTCGTGCGCGCGCGCTCGTGCATCGTCGCTCCATTCGCGGAGCAGACCGCCCAGATAGCGTCCGACGCCGGTCGGCCGGCCGCAGACCTCGCGCGCGTCTATGCCGATGCGCATGCGTTAGCCGCGGCGGGGCGCCCGGGCCCGCCGCTCGATCGCGTTCCGGTACGTGTCGTAGACGCGATGGGCCGTCTCCTCCCAGCGAAACGTCCGCGCGCGGGCGATCCCCGCGTCCCTGCAGGCTGTAGCGACGCGATCGTCGTTCAGGACCTGCGCGATCGCCCGGGCGATGTCGGCCGGCTGATCGGGGTTGGCCAGCACGCCTGCGCCCCCGAGCACCTCCGGCAGCGATCCGCGGTTGGCCGCGACGACCGGCACGCCAAGCGTCATCGCTTCCAGCACCGGCAGGCCGAAGCCTTCGTCGAACGACGGTTGTACCAACAGCCGTGCCCCGTCGTACAGCGCCCGGCGATCGCCGGCATCGACGTAGCCGATGTGACGGACGTGCCCGCGGAGTGGAGGCCGGGCGATCCGATCGAGCCACGGCTGCGCGTCTTCGGTTGCTCTGCCCGCGAGGACCAGTTCGGGGACGCTCGGCTGAGACGCTCGAAGGGCTGGACCCGACGCTGTCACCAACTGCTCGTACGCATCCAGCAGCCCGCCGACGTTTTTTCGCGCTTCGAGCGTACTGAAGAACAACACATAGCCGTCTTTCGGCGCCGCCGCTCGCGGAGTCCAGTCCGGCGCGCCGGGCGGACAAATCGTCATCCGCTCGCGCGGCACGCCGAGCAGACGCTCGACTTCGCCGGCCGTGTACGCGGATGGCACCAGCACGGCCGCCGCGCGATGCGCGTGATCGCGCGCCAGCGCCGGATAGTCGCGCCTGATCTCGGCGCGGGTGCGCTCCGGATGCGTCAGAAAGTCGAGATCGTGAATCGTGATCACCTGCGCGGCGTGGCGCGCCGGCATGAGCAGCGGATGGGGTGAGTGCACGACGTCGTACGCGCCCCTCGCAAGCGCCTCGGCCGGAGGCCAACCGAGACGATGCCACGCGAAATTCAGCACGCTGACCGGTACTCGCCGATCGACGGCGGCGGCTCCGGCGAGATCCAGTGGCCGCGCGAACCGATCCTTCCATGAGCTCGCGAACAGCGTCAGCTCCAGCGCGCGCGACGGCGTGCCCGCCGGGAATGCGGCGAGCAGCGCCTTCGCGAGTTGGTGTGTGTACTCGCCGGATCCGCTGCGTTCACGCAGCGCCGGCCGATAATCGATCAGGACGCGCACTTGTTTAAGTCGTTTCGAGCCAGTATCTTATTGTGAAATGAAAATCGCCGTCGTCGGGTCCGGGTATGTCGGTCTCGTGCTGGGTGCGTGCCTGGCCGAGAACGGAAACACCGTGTCGTGCGTGGACAAGGACGAATCGAAAGTCGCGATGCTCAAGGCCGGCCGGATGCCGATTTACGAGCCGGGCCTCGAAGAACTGGTCGTCCGCAACCAGCACGAAGACCGTCTTGCCTTCACCACCGACCTGGCGTCGTCCGTGCGCGCATCGACGATTGTGTTCATTGCCGTTGGCACGCCGCAAGGCGAGGACGGCGCCGCCGATCTGCAGCACGTGCTCGCGGTTGCGCGGGCAATCGGCCAGGCGATCGACAAATACACGGTCATCGTCGACAAGAGCACGGTGCCAGTTGGCACGGCCGCGCGCGTGCGCGCGGCCATCGCCGCCGAGACGACGCAGCCGTTCAGCGTCGTCAGCAATCCCGAGTTCCTGAAGCAGGGCGCGGCGATTGAAGACTTCATGAAGCCGGATCGCGTCGTGATCGGGGTCGAGGAGAAGGACGAGCGCGCAGCGGCGCTGATGAAGGAGTTGTACGGTCCGTTCACGCGGACCGGCGCACCGATCCTGACGATGAGCACCGAGAGCGCCGAGTTGTGCAAGTACGCGGCGAATTCGATCCTTGCGACGCGTATCTCCTTCATGAACGAGATCGCGAACGTGTGCGAGCTGGTCGGCGCCGACGTGGATCACGTGCGGAAGGCTATTGGCTCCGATCGCCGGATCGGCACGTCGTTTCTGTTTCCCGGCGTCGGCTATGGTGGCAGCTGCTTTCCCAAAGACACACAGGCGCTGTTGAAGTCGGCCCACGACAAGGGCTACGACTTCAAGATCCTGCGCGCGGTCGAGGACGTCAACGACGCACAGAAAGAACGGCTGGTCGACAAGATCGAACAGCACTTCGTAGATCTGTCGGGGAGGACGATCGCAATCTGGGGGCTGGCGTTCAAGCCGCGCACCGACGACATGCGCGAGGCGCCGGCGATTCCGATCATCGAGCGCCTGCTCGCGCGTGGGGCGACCGTGAAGGCGTACGACCCCGCCGCGGCGCCGGTGGCGCGCGGCATCTTCGGCGATCGGGTTGCGCTCTGCGACCGGAGCTACGATGCCCTCGAGGGTGCCGACGCGCTCGCGATCGTGACCGAATGGAACGAGTTCCGCGAGCCGGACTTCGCGAAGATGCGCGCGCTGCTGAAGGCTCCGGTCGTTTTCGACGGCCGCAACATCTACTCGCCCGAGCACATGCGTGCGCTCGGCTTCACGTATTTCTCCATTGGGCGCTGACCCGCGCGCCGTGCTCGTCACGGGCGGCGCCGGGTACATCGGCAGCCATGCGGCCAAGGCGCTGCACCAGGCCGGTTATCGCGTCGTCGTCTTCGACAACCTGGCCGCGGGACACCGCGCGGCGGTGAAATTCGGCGAGCTCGTCGAGGCGGACATCGTGGACACCGCGGCAGTCCGGGCCGCCCTACGACGCCACGAGATTTCGGCCGTCATGCATTTCGCGGCGTTCCTCGACGTCGGCGAGTCGGTCCGCGAGCCCGCGAAGTACTACCGCAACAACGTCACCGGGGCGCTCAGCGTGCTCGAAGCGATGGCGGCCGAATCGGTCCGCCATTTCGTGTTCTCGTCAACCTGCGCCACATATGGCGAGCCGCTCGAGACGCCAATTGCCGAAACGCATCCGCAGGCGCCGATCAACAGCTACGGCGAGTCCAAGCTCGCGGTCGAGCGTGCACTGCCGCATTTCGCGACCGCGCACGGCATGAAGTACGTGGCGCTGCGTTACTTCAATGCGGCGGGTGCCGATCCCGGTGGTGAGATCGGCGAGGATCATTCGCCGGAGATTCACGTGATTCCGCGCGCGGTCGAGGCCGCGACAGGCGGGCGCGGCCTGCAGGTATTCGGCGACGACTATCCGACGCCGGACGGCACCTGCCTGCGCGACTACATTCACGTGACCGACCTTGCGGACGCCCACCTGAAGGCGCTCGAGCTCATTGCCGGCGGCGGCGCCTCAGGCGCCTACAATCTGGGAACCGGCACCCCGCACTCCGTGCGGGAGGTGATCGAGGCGGTCGCGCGCGTCACCGAACGGCAGGTGCCGTGGACACTCGCGCCGCGGCGGCCGGGCGACCCGGCTATCCTGTACGCCGCCGCGCAGAAGGCCCGGGCGGAGCTGGGCTGGACGCCGGCGTTCGGCGACCTCGAGACGATCGTCCGCACCGCCTGGGACTGGCATCGCACGCACCCGCGCGGTTATGACGACAAGTAGGATGGTCTAGCGTGCCCGTTCGACAGCGGTACACCCTGCAGCGTCTGTTCCGGTACGCGACGCCGTACCGCGGGCGTATGGCCTGGGCAGTTGCCGGCATGTTGGTGTACGCGACCGGCACCGCCGGCCTGCCTTATCTGATCAAGCCGATCTTCAACGATGTCCTCCCGCGGCAGCAGGACGTGGCGTTTGTGGCCTGGGCGATTGTCGGCGTCTTTCTGCTCAAGGGGATCGGCTCCTTCGCCTCGTCGTACCTGATGGCTTCCGTCGGGCAGCGCGTCGTCATGGACATCCGCAACGCGCTGTACCGACACATCCTCGATCAATCGGCCGGGTTTTTCGCCCACGGTGCGACGGGACGGCTGCTGTCGCGGATCAACAACGACGTCGGCCAGGTGGAACGGGCGGTGTCGGAGACCGCGGCCGATCTCGCGCGCGAGTCACTCGCCGTGGTCGGCCTGTCGGCGCTGCTGTTTTACTACGACGCCCGGCTGACAATCGTGTGCCTGACCGGCGCGCCGCTCATCATCTACCCGCTGATCCGCCTCGGTCAGCGCGTGCGCCGGACGACGCGCCGGAGCCAGGAGGCGATCGAGCAGCTGTCGCACCTGAGCACTGAAGCGTTCACCGGGCATCGCATCGTCAAGGCGTTCGCGACCGAGAAGCACGAGGCGGAAAAGTTCAACCGCGCCGGCTACCATCTGTTCCGCACGAACATGAAGGTCACGGCGTCGCTGTCGAGCCTGCCGCCGCTGATGGAACTGCTCGGCGGCATCGGCATGGCGGGCGCCATTGTCTACGGCAGCGGGCAGATCGCGAAACACAACCTGGACACCGGCGCCTTCGCATTGTTCATGTCGACGCTGCTGCTGATGTACGGGCCGGCGAAGAAGCTCAGTCGGGTGAACGCCGATCTGCAGCAGGCGATCGCCGCGTCCGAGCGGATCTTCGAGATGCTCGACACTCACACCGAGGTGGTGGAGGAACCGGGCGCCGAGCCGCTCGCGCCATTCCGCGACACCATCGAGTTCCGTGACGTCGCGTTCGGCTACGACGACGAATCGAGCCGCATCCTCCGCAACGTCTCGCTGCCGGTGCGCGCCGGCCAGATGATCGCCATCGTCGGGCGCAGCGGGGCCGGCAAGACGACGCTGGTCAACCTGCTGCCGCGGTTCTACGACGTGAGCGCCGGGTCGATCCTGATCGACGGCGTCGACATCCGTCAGACGACGGTGGCGTCGCTGCGCAAGCAGATTGGGATCGTGACGCAGGATACGGTGCTGTTCGACGACTCGATTCGCGGCAACATCGCCTACGGGTCCCCGACGGCGGCCGCCGACCAGATCGAGGCGGCGGCGCGCGCCGCCAACGCGCACGACTTCATCGTCGCGTTGCCGCGCGGCTACGACACCATGATCGGCGAGCGGGGACAGCGGCTGTCGGGTGGCCAGCGGCAGCGGATCGCCATCGCCCGGGCGATCCTCAAGGACGCGCCGATTCTCGTTCTGGACGAGGCGACGTCGGCACTCGACAGCGAGTCGGAGCTGCTCGTGCAGGAGGCGCTGGGGAATCTCATGATGAACCGGACGTCGTTCGTGATCGCCCACCGGCTCTCGACCATTCGCCGGGCCGACGCGATCGTCGTTCTGGAGCGCGGGAGCATCGTCGAGATGGGCCGGCACGACGAGTTGCTGCGCAAGACCGACGGCAAGTATGCCGCCCTGTACCAGTTGCAGCTGCTCGAAGGGCGCCGGACCGAACGCGTCAGGATGGTGCCTTCATAGGGCAGGTAGGGCTGGTGGGGCGGGTTGGGCCGGTAGGTCGGGTTGGCAGGGCAGGTCCAATGTCGGCCGGGTCCTTTTGGACCCGAATCGGGCGGGATGATCTGATGGAACAGCGATGATCAAGAGCATGACCGGGTTTGCGGCGCTGACCCGCGAGGACGAGCGCGCGACGGTCGCCGTGACGATCCGCTCGGTCAATCATCGTCACCTGGATCTGCAGCTGCGCAGCCCTCAGTCGTTGTCGGCGATCGAGGCCGAGCTGCGTGCCCTCGTCGCGAAGCACGTGGCGCGCGGACGGGTGGAGCTCAGCGTATCGCTGCAGCTGCGGCAGACGCCGGGTGTCGACGTCGAGTTCAACGAGGAGTTCGCTCGCGCGCTCGAAGTCGCGCTCGACAAGGCCCGGGAGCGCGGACTTGTCGCCGGCCCGCTGACGCCAGGCGATCTGCTTCGGCTGCCGCAGGCGATCACAATCCGCGAGCGCCAGCCGGATGACGATGAGGCCGCCACAACAGCGGAGGGAGCCTCGGCGCAGGCACGCGAAGCGGTCGAGCAGGCGCTCATCGATTTGAATGCTATGCGAGCCCGTGAAGGAGCGTCGCTGCGCGGCGACCTG
>Ga0310810_10002991_pt1 | contig 18334 bp, 16 predicted proteins | sample NCmetagenome_FD_207641 | JGI IMG/M metagenome (GOLD analysis project Ga0310810, IMG submission 207641) | Soil microbial communities from experimental microcosm in Duke University, North Carolina, United States - NC | ecosystem: Engineered > Artificial ecosystem > Soil microcosm > Unclassified ...
TGCGATTTCTGGAGTGCGTGAAGGCCTACCGGCCGACGCAAGCCATTCCATTCGTGGGCTGCCGCTCGCTTTCGACCGCGTTGCGTGATCCATCGCTCTCGGCAATGCGCGAAGCGTGCGAAGCGCTGGGCGCCGTCGCCTTCATCGATCTGCCGGAGCTGCAGAGCCGCGCGGGTACGGAAAAGGCAGCGGTCGAATTCCGCGAAGCGGTGCGCGCCGCGGTGCAAATGCAAGTGCCGGTGGAACGGTTGCGGGTGCTGGTGGTGGACGACAACGCCGATTCCGCCCACATGCTGACCGCGCTCCTGCGCATGGCGGGACACGAGGTGCAGAAGGCGGCGAGCGGCGAGGAGGCCCTGCGCATCGGATCACAGCTCAAGCCGGACGCCGCGGTGCTCGATATCGGCCTGCACGGCATGTCGGGCTATACGCTCGCGGAAGAAATCCGGCGCGCGTCGTGGGGTGCCGACATGACACTCATTGCCGTCACCGGATATGGCGGGCCCGAAGACGTCGCGCGCAGCCGGGGGGCAGGCTTCGCTCATCACCTGCTCAAACCGGTCGCGGTCGACGTGCTCCTCGATTTACTGGCGCGTCGGAGGGGATAGAAAACGGAGCAATCGACATTCCCGCAGCTTGTGGTCAGATACCCGACATCAACGAATGCAGCTTCGCGACTTGTGGCCCCGAGGCTGCAGACGCAAGATGCCTCATGCGCCTCGCTACAGCAAAAGTCGAGTGCCCGACGGCGCCGCCGTCGCGGGAAACCACACAGGCGCGCACGCTGCATCGCGCATGCCTAATCCTCGGTGGCGCAGCGCAGCTGGCCGCGCACCTCGGTGTGCCGGAACCTACTCTGCAGGCATGGCTTGAAGGGCGAGAGGACGTCCCGCAAATGGTGTTCCTCGCCGCAGTCGAGATCGTCCTGTTGCACGTCGACCAGTCGACGAGCTCCAACTAGCGCTGTCGGAGTTTTTCGCGCTTCGCTGTCGGGAGAGGCGCGATTGTGCGCAGCTGCCGGTTTTGGAATGATGGGCGCATGAGCTTCAGCGTATACAGCAGAGCATTGACCCGAGCCGCCCAGCTGCTCGGCGGACGAGACAAGCTTGCGAAGGTGCTGCAGGTGTCGACGACCGAGCTCGACAAGTGGATCGCCGATCGGGCGAAGCCGCCGCGCGAAGTGTTCCTGCGCATCGTCGACCTGATCCTCGACGAGACCCGGCAGGCCGGCGATGGCGACGCGGCGGAGCCGCCGCCATCACGCGACGCGGCCGGCCCTTCTCGCTACTTGGACTGAATGCGGATGTAGCCGCCGCTCTTGCCGAAGCGCTCCGGCTTCGCCCAAGAGAGGACGTCGGTCTCGATGCAGTGGATGCGCACGCGCTTGTTCTCGGCGTCCAGGCGCACGACCTGGATGGTGCGTTTCACGCGCCGGTCGAGGTCTTTCCAGGTCGAGCCGACGGGGGGAAATGTCTTGCCGCTGGTGGATTGGGAGAGCATGGGCCGATTCTAGAGCATGACTTCGACCTCGGCGGCGCCATTTCGAGCGAGCAGGTTTACGGCCACGCTCGAGTCATGGCGCCGGAGGAGGAGATCGACCTTTGCGTCTCCTATGCAAAGGCGCTTAACCGTCATCCAATCAATAAAGTGCGGCAGCCTCGGCTTGCGCAACCGGAGCTTCGCTGCGCCGCAATCCACCTCGATGCCGAGGCACGCCTGCAGGACGGCGTAGGGCGCCACCGCAGCCCATGCTTGCGGCGCACAAGCGACGGGATAGAGGGTCGGCGCCTTGCCGCGCTTTCTCTCGAAGCCGCAGAAGAGCTCGGGTAAACGCCGCAGGTGCATATGCGAAGCCGCATCAAAAAGCGCGCTCGCGAGCGAAAGCGCTTCGCTGCAGTGACCGTAGCGCGCGAGCCCGAGGCCGATGAGCGCGTTGTCGTGCGGCCAGACCGAGCCGTTATGGTACGAGGCCGGGTTGTAGCGTCGCTCGCGGCGATTGACGGTGCGTATGCCCCAGCCGGTGAAGAAATCGGGATCGAACAGGCCTTCGACCACGCGCGCGGCACGCTCGGGCGCACAAATGCCGGTGAAGAGGAGCTGCCCTGCGTTCGATGTGCGGACTGCGCAGGGCCGCTTGTCCCCGTCGAGCGCCAGCGCGTAAGTGCCAATCTCGTCGTCCCAGTAGGTGTCTTCGAATTTTCGGCGAAGCGTTTCCGCCTTGAGCGTAAGGCCCGCCGAGAGCCGCACGTCGTCCATGTCGGCCGCGAGTCGTGCCGCGACCCGGTAGGCGAGGTAGACGTAACCCTGCACCTCGCAAAGGGCGATCGCGCCGCTCGCGAGGCTGCCGTCGGCATGGAACACGGCGTCGTCGGAGTCCTTCCATCCCTGGTTGCGCAGCCCGCTCTGGCGGCGGCGGTCGTATTCGACGAAGCCGTCGCCATCGCGATCGCCCCAGCGTTCGATCCAGTCGAGCGCGGCGAGGACGTTTGGCCAGATCGCCTTCAGCGTCTCCTTGTCGCGCGTGCGTTCCCAGTAGAGCCCGGCGAGCGCGACAAAGAGGGGCGTGGAGTCGATCGAGCCGTAGTAACGGCCGAAGGGCACTTCGCCGAGCCGCGCGAGCTCGCATTCGCGCAGCTCGTGCAGGATCTTTCCCGGCTCCATGTCGGCGCCTTCATCCATACGATCGGCCTGGTGGGCAGCGAGATAGCGCAGGACGCCGCGCGCTATGGTCGGCTCGATCCACAGCATCTCGAGCGCCGTCAGCAGCCCGTCGCGACCGAACGGCGTCGAGAACCAGGGCACGCCGGCGCAGGGATACGGGCCCTCGGGCGTCTGCGTCATGAGCATCGCGAGGTCCGCGCCCGAGCGTTCGAGCACATTGTTTACAGCGAGGTTGGATGTCTCGATCGCCGGCGCGTCTTCCCGCGCGGCAAGGAGTGAGCGCCGCGCCACACGCCGCATGACGAAGAAGCGCCGCTCCGCGACAGGCGGCGCCTCGCCCTCGAGGCATTGCACCGTGAGTGCGATCGGCCGGCGCTCGCGCGACGCGAGCCGCAGGTCGAATTCGGCGCGGCCTTCGGTGCCAGTGGCATCGAGCCGGGCAGGGCGCGGCGCGAATGAGAGGCGGGTCGCGCGCGGCAGACCATCGAGCGATTCATAGTCGAAGCGAACCTCGGACGGCCCTTCGACGCGGGCGCGCACTGTGCCGCGCCGCGAGCGCCGGTAGCCGCGCACCTCGAAGAGATCGGCAAAATCGGCGGCGAAGTCGAGCGCGAGATGCAGCTGCCGGGCCGAATCGCTGTAGCTCGCCACGGTGAAGAGCTCGTAGCACGCCGCTTCCCACAGGAACTTGGCGCGCGCGATGTGGAAGGTGTCCTTGGCGAGGACGAGATGACCCTCGGCGTCGAACAGGTCGGGATTCGTCAGGTCGACGTCGAGCATCACGTTGTCGGGCTGCACGGTCGACGAAAGCACCATCGGGCGATGTCCCTCGAGCGTGAAATGCAGCCGCGAGAGGAACCGCGTGTCGTGGTGAAACAGGCCCGCGGGGCTATGCTCGAACTCGAAGACATCGCCGAACTCGTCGAACATGGCGAAGCTCGGGCCATGCTTGAGCGTGCGGCGGCTCGAGGCGGCGAGCGAGACCACGCCCGGGACGAACAAAGGTGCGGCATGACCGCCGTCTCTCTTCATGAGGGGCGCTTCATACGGCTGCAACGGCCCGGCGGCGGCCAAGGGCCCGATAGACGGAAAGATAATCCTGCGCCATGCGCGTGGCGGAGAAGCGCTCCTCGAAGCGGGTGCGCACGGCGAGCCGGTTCAAGCGGGGCGAGCGCTCGATCGCTGCGACCGCGTCCTCGACCGAATCGACGATGAAGCCGGTGCGGCCGTGCTCGATCACCTCCGGCACCGAGCCATGCGGCCAGGCGATCACGGGCGTGCCGCACGACATCGCCTCGATCATCGCGAGTCCAAAGGGCTCCGGCCAGTCGATCGGGAAGATGAGGGCGGTGGCGTTACCGAGGAAGGCGGGCTTCTGCTCCTCGCGCAGCTCGCCGACGAACTCGACGCCCGGTGCCGCGAGGAGCGGCACGATGTTCGTGCGGAAGTATTCCTCGTCGTCGCGATCCACCTTTGCGGCGATGCGCAGGCGCACGCCCGCGCGCCGCGCGATCTCGATCGCGCGATCGAGGCCCTTCTCGGGCGAGACGCGGCCGAGGAAGGCGAAGTACCCGCTGCGCGCCGACAGGTTGAAGGCGGGATTGAAGGGACAGACCTCCTCGGAGAGCCCGTGATGCACGGTGCCGACCCAGTTCGCGAACGGCAGCGGTGCGCGCTGGCTATTCGAGATCGAGACGAGCGGCATGTCGCTGAACTCGCGATAAAGCGGCGCCACCTCGGCGAGGTCGAGGCGGCCGTGTAGGGTAGTCACGGTCTTGCGCGAGAGCGGCCGGAAGAGCGGGAAATGCACATGCTCGAGGTGGAAGTGCAGGATGTCGAACTCGTTCACGCGCCGGCGGACCTGCTCGAGCATCAACGTGACCGGCGCCAGCGGATCCTGCACCTCCGCATCGAGGCGCAGCGCGCGCGGCGCACAGTCGACGAGGGTGGCCCGGGTCTCGGAGTCGCCGCTCGCGAAGAGCGTCACGTCGTGCCCCAGGCGCACGAGCTCTTCGGTCAGATAGGACACGACGCGCTCCGTGCCGCCGTAAAGCTTGGGCGGCACGCTCTCCGCAAGCGGTGCGATCTGCGCGATCTTCATCCGGGACCCGCATCTGGTTTGCAATCCGCGTGCCGGGCGCGTGGCTTGCTCACGGGGTCTGCGGCATAATGCCGCTGCCCAAAAAAGGACTCGTTTTCGGACCCACGATGCAGATCGAGGCGGTGAAAGCCGCTTACCGCCGCTATGCGGCCGTGTATGACGCCGTGTTCGGCCCGGTCTTGCAGCCCGGCCGCAAGGCGGTGATGCAGGCGCTGCGGCTGCGCCCGGGCGACCGGGTGCTCGAGGTCGGGGTCGGCACGGGCCTGTCCCTTCCGCTCTATCCCCGCGACGTGAAGATCACCGGCATCGACCTTTCGCGCGAGATGCTGGAGAAGGCCCGCCGCCGCGTCGAGCGCCGCCACCTGCCGAATATCGAGGCGCTGGTCGAGATGGACGCGGAGAACATGACGTTCCCCGATGCGAGTTTCGACAAGATCGTCGCGATGTACGTGCTGCCGGTCGTGGAGAACCCGCAGAAGCTCTTGCGCGAGCTGCACCGCGTGTGCCGTCCCGACGGCGACATCTTCATCGTCAACCACGTCCGCTCGGACAACCGCCTGATCGCTGCTTTCGAGAAGGGCCTCGCGCGCTTCTCCGACACGATCGGCTTTCGCGCCGACTTTGAGCTGCGCGACATGGTTTCCAGCCCGGACGAAGTCACGGAGCTGTCACGCATCAATTATTTCTGGCGCGTCATGCACCTCCGGAACGGGGTGGCGCATCGCCTTCCCGGTGCGGCTCCCTGACGGCGAAAAGCGGGGCCGCCCCCAGCCCCTGCAGCACGGCCGCGAGGCCATAAAGCAGACCCGTCACCGTCGCCTGCTCGGGCGCCACGCCCAATACGCCCAGCACCACCACTGCGCCCAGCTCGCGAGCGCCGAATCCGCCCCAGCCGAGCGGGAGCGCTCCCATGATGAAGATCGGCGCCGCGGCGGCGAGCACCGCCGGATAGGAGAGGCTCACCCCGGCAGCGAGCGCACCGAGCCAGAGCGCCATGGCGGAGAAGAGCTGCACCAGCACCGAAAGCCAGACGGAGCGCAGGATCGGTCCCTCCGATTCCAGCGCCTGGCGGCGGGCATTCTCGATCCTCGCGACCGGTAGCGGTACCCACGGCATGGCGAGCGCGACGATCAGGCCGGCGACGTACACCCCAATCTCTTTCCCGGCGGGCACGATCCCCAAAGCCAGTGCGCCGAGCAGCGATGCAAGCGACGCGGCGCATAGGATCCAAAGCCCGCTCAATCGATCGAGTAGCACCGAGAGCCCCGAGCGCAGTAGCGGATTGCCCTGCTGCTGGGCGAGCTGATAGCCGCGCAGCAGATCGCCGGACACGGTGGCGCCGGGCAGGAGGACGTTCATCGTCATGCCGCGGAAATACATCCGCACGAGCGGCGCGAGCGGTGCCGTCAGGCCGAGACCCCGGGCAATCGCCGCCCAGCGCGCCGCCGAAAAAAGGTTGGAAACTACGGAGGCAACTACCGCCGCCGCAAACCAGCGCACATCGATTGCCGATAGCTCGCGGCCGAGCTTTGCCGGATCGACATACCAGACGACGGCGGCGAGGAGGACGACGCCGAGCGCGATGCGCGCCGCGGTCTTCAGAGGCTCTTGCGGGGCTGGCGCCGCAGCAGGTATTGCGGCCGCCCCTGGGGCTCGTGGTAGATGCGCGTGAGGAGCTCGCCGATGAGACCCGTGGCGATGAGCTGCACGCCGATCAGCGCGAGCAGCACGCCGAGGAGGAGGAGCGGCCGGCCGCCGATGTCGCGCCCGAGCGCAAGCTTCTCGAAGGTAAGCCAGGCGAGGATGACGAAGCCTACCGCGCCCATGCTGAGCCCGACGCCGCCGAACGCCTGCAGCGGCCGGTGCAGGAATCGCATCAGGAACTTGATCCAGAGGAGGTCGAGCAGCACGCGGAACGTGCGATCGATGCCGTATTTCGACTCGCCGCGCGTGCGGGCGTGGTGGCGCACCGGCACCTCGACGATGTGGGCGCCGACCTCGGCGGCGAGCGCCGGGATGAAGCGATGCAGTTCACCATAGAGTCGCAGGCCGCGAATCACGTCTGCACGGTAGACCTTGAGCGCGCAGCCGTAGTCGTGCAGCTCGACGCCCGTCGCCCTCGATATGACGCGGTTGGCTATCAGCGAAGGGACCTTGCGCGACAACGTCCGATCCTGCCGGTCCTTGCGCCAGCCCGAGATGACATCGATGTCGGGCTTCTGGTCCATCATCTTCAGGAGCTCCGGCACATCGTCCGGGTCGTTCTGCAGGTCGCCATCGAGCGTGACGATGATCTCGCCCTGCGCCGCGTCGAATCCCGCCTGGAGCGCAGCCGACTGGCCGTAGTTCCGGATGAGGTAGAGCGGCTTGAGCCAGGGCCGGTCGACGGTCAATCGCTCGAGCGCCGCGGCAGAGCCGTCGCGCGAGCCATCGTCGACGCAGATGAGCTCGAAGCTCTTGCCCGACTTCTTCAGCGCCACGCCGACGCGCTCGACGAGATCAACGATGTTCGCCTCCTCGTTGTAAACGGGGATGACGATCGAGACTTGAAGCGCCGGGTTATCCGCTCGCACGCCTCAGTCTAAGCGCCGTTGCGGCGAGGCAGCAAATTCCGACTGCGCGCTGGAAAAGTTCGGCCTGCGCATAGCCGCTCTTATTGGGGCCGAACACGAGAAACGCGGCGCAGGCGGCGAGGAAGATCCCCAGCGCCCATTGGACCCACGGTCTATTCCCGAAATCGATCGTTTTCTGCGCCAGCCAGAGAGCCGCAACAGCGGCGAGCCATCCCCCGAACGCGCCGGCGAGGATGTCGAGCGGCCAATGCACCCCGACCACCGAGCGCGAGACGCCCACCAGGATGGCAGCTGACAGAAAAATTACGTACCGGGTACGGAATTGAAGCCCCATGGCCATCAGGCCCGCGACGCCGAAGGCAGTTGTCGTGTGACCGGACGGGAAGCTGCCGGTCCGGAACGCCGGGCCGATTACGTGAAGGTCCTGCATTACGCCGGGCGGCCGCGCAATGTCGATCGCGTGCTTCAGGCCATGCACCCACAGCGTTCCAAGCAGTGCGAGAAATAGGAATGCCCACAAGAGGTCCGGCCGCCGGCGCCAAAGGGGCAGGCAGAGTGTGAAGGCGACGAGCGTGTCGCCGAGCACGGTGATGTTGGCCCAGAGCCAATCGCTGGTTGCCGGCCCCAGCTTATTGAGCGCTAGGAAGATCGGCGCGTTCGCGCCGAGCGCTGCGATGGCGAGGAAGAGCGCTGCCGCGACCGCCGGCACAAGCCAGCGCTTCAAGCGCGGATTCTCGCGAGCACGATGCCGCGCTTCGAGTACAAGAGGTCGTAGCTCAGCCCCTTTGGCAGGTCGGCGAGCCGATTCGATCGCGTCACGACCACGTCGCCGGGCTTTGGATCGCGGCTCGCCGTCGGCGCACCGCGATAGACGCTGAAGCTCGGCGCATTCAGGTGCCAGAGGATCGGCTCGAAGTGCCGCTCGCGACACAGGATCGCCGCCTCCTTGAGCGAGCTCTGCTGGGCGAAGCCGACGGTCGGCACGATGAGCGTGGAAAGCGACGCAACGGCCGCAAGGCCGAACACCGCGAACTTACGAGGCAGCGGCGTCGTGTGCTCCAGCATTGCAAAGATGACGAGTGCGGCCAGTACCGAAAAGAAGCCGAAGTAGAACGTGTCGAAGCGCTCGAGCGCGGCCGCCAGCACCTCGCGATAGAAGGCGTCCGCCACATGCCACATCCCGTAGTTCACGAGATAGGGCAGGGCGAGCAGCGCGATAAAGAGGCCGAGCACCGGCACCATCGGCCAGAACGCGGCCTTGATGTCGAAGCCATGCACCGCCATCAGGATCACGAGCCCGGTGTACCCATAAAGCAGGTAATGGGGCAGCTTCGTCCCCGACAGCGAGAAGAACAGGAAAACGAAAACGAACCAGGTGAGGAGATAGAGCTGCAGCTCATCGCGCCAGATGGCCTTGATCTTCTGCCCGACCGGTAGGAGCAGCGCCGTGAACGGCACGGTGAGCAGGATGATCACGGGGATGTAATAGAAGAGGCTTCCCGCGTGCCCGGAGACCGGACCGGAAAACCGGCCGACGTTGTGTTTCATGATGAAGCCGTCGATGAAGGCGCGGCCTTCTTTGAGCAGGATCACGACGTACCAGGGTGCGGCGATCGCGATCAGGAGCAGTAGCGCGCGCCAATCGAACACCGCTCTGAGCCATGTCCTGATGTCACGCCGCAGCCAGCAGAAGATGAAGGTGACGACGAATGGAATCAGGATCGCGATCGGTCCTTTCGCCAGCACACCGAGGCCGATGGCGGCGTGTGTTGCATAGAGCCACTTGCGCTCGCCGGTCGAGAGATGCAGCCAGGCGGCGAACATGGACGCCGCGAGGAGCAGGTTGAGGAGCGAATCCGCGGTGGCCGCGCGCCCGATGATGTAGACACCGAGGGAGGTCGCGAGCAGCGCGGCAGCGAACAGGCCGCGATCGACGCCATAGTGGCGGCGTGTGAAGAGGTAGGTGAGCCACGCCCAGCCCGTCGCGCAGAGCGCGGAAGGCAGGCGGAACGCCCATTCAGTGGGCCCTAGGGCCGCGACGGCGAGCGCCTGGAGCCAGTAGACGAGGATCGGCTTGTCGTAGCGCGGTGCACCGTTGAGGTAGGTCGAGAGGAAGTCGCCGCGCTGGAACATTTCGAGCGTGGCCTGGCTGAAGGCGCCTTCATCGACGTCGAAAAGGGGCGCCGTGCCGAGCATCCAGAAGAAGCTCGCCAGCACCGCTGCCACCGTCAACCACCGCGCCGCACCTTCCCTCATGCGGCGCGGATTCTACGCGTGCGCCGTCAACCTGCAGTCCAGTGCACGAACACCCGGCAGCGCGCGCAGCGCCCGGGCCACTCATGCCCGGGCGAGCGGCAAACGCCGTTCCCGCATGCCGTTTGCTACCATGTTGCCTATCGGAGGCCGCATGTTCGGACGCCTGCACCACATCGCATACCGCTGCAAAGACGCGCAGCGCACCGTCGACTTCTATACGAATGTCATCGGCCTGAAATACGTGGCCGGACTGATGCCACCCGAGAACAACAAGCCGACCTGGCCGCTCAACGAGCCGGGCCAGCCGGCGCGCAAGGTGGTCGGCGAGGAAGCCGATTCGATCCACATCTTCTTCGAGCTCGGCGACGGCAGCTATCTCGCTTTCTTCGACGTGCCGGGCGGTGGCGACGACAGCGTGGACCCGACACCCTGGTGGGTGAAGCACATCGCCTTCGAGGTTGCCGACATGAAGGCTCTCCTCGACGGCAAGGCCCGCCTCGAGGCGCACGGCGTCCAGGTGCTCGGGCCCAAAGACCACGGGCTGTGCCAGTCGATCTACTTCATGGATCCGGATGGGCATCGCCTGGAGATGGCGGTGCGCACGGAGACCGAGGAAACCTGGCCGAAGCTGGAGAGGGATGCGACGAAGGAGCTGAAGCGCTGGAACGATCTCAAGCGCCGCAAGTACGGCCCGTTGCCGAAAGCGGTCGACGACATCCCGGCGATGCCGGCGGACAGCACCATCGTCAACGCCTGAGAGGCGCGCTCGCTGCTGTCCTGGCAATCCTCGCGGGCACCGCGCTCGCGCAGCCCGCAGCTTCCCAATTTCCGAACAAGCCGATCAGGCTGCTGCTCACATTCTCGTCGGGCGGCCAGGCCGACATCCTCGCGCGCACCGTGGCAGAAAAGATGCGCACGACGCTCGGCCAGCCCATCATCATCGAGCCCAAGCCTGGCGCGGGCGGCAATCTGGCGATGGAAGCAACGGCGAAGGCGCCGGCCGATGGCTATACGCTCGTGTTCGGCACACCGGCGGTCGCGATCAACGGCAAGCTCTACAAGCAGCTTTCCTACGATCCCCTAAAGGACCTGGCACCGCTGGGTCTTGCCGCGTGGGGCCCGTACATCGTCTATGCAAGCGGCGCGCTGCCGGTGAATTCCATGAGCGAGCTCATCGCCTACGCCAAGTCGAAGCCCGGTGAGCTCAATTACGCCTCCGTCGGCGTCGGTAGCGGAACACACCTCGCTGCCGTCCTCTTTACGCTGGCCGCGGGCGTGCAGATGACGCATGTGCCATACAAGGGCATCCAGCAGATCGCGCCGGACATGGTCGCGGGGAGCGTGCACCTCACATTCAATGCCTATGGCCCGCTCGCGCAATTCGTGCAAAGCGGACGGATCAAGATGCTGGCGACGAGCGCGTCGCGACGCATTCCTTCGCTGCCCGAGTTGCCGACCATCGCCGAATCCGGCGTGCCGGGCTTCGAGGCGACCGGCTGGTATGGTTTCTTCACCACTGCCGGGACCCCGCGCGAAGCGCTGCAGAAGCTGAATGCGTCCATCGTCGCTGCGGTCAGCGATCGCGAGATGAGCGAGCGCATCGAAAAGATGGGACTCGTGCCGGCGCCGCAGACGCTGGACGAAGCGTCGCGCTTCGTTGCAGCCGAAGCAGAGAAATGGGCGAGGGCGGTCGCTGCGTCAGGCGCGACAGCGGAATAACGTCGAGTTGACCTACCTGGGCTTGCGCTCCTCCATGAGCGCGAGCTGATTGCCGTCCGGATCGGTGAACTCGGCGAGCCAGAGCTCGGACTGCGGCGTGCGATGGACAAGGTGCGGCGCCGCGCGGAACTTGACGCCTTTCGCTTGCAAGTCGCTGTGGACGGCGTCGATATCGGGCACGCGGAAGTAGATCGCCGACCCCCGCTGCGCTTTCTCGCCCGGCGGCAGAACCCCCACCAGCAGGCGCACGTTGCCGCACATGAAGAACGCCATCTGCGGCGGCGCGGCGAAGAGGAAGGGCAGGCCGAGCGCGTCCCGGTAGAAAGCGAGGCCGCGGTCAAAATCGTCGACCGGGATCATCAGCTGGCCGATGCTGGCGCCGGAGAGGTTCATGCCGATAGTATGGCGCCCGCATGCGCACCGTACTACTGCTTTTGATGCTTGCCGGCTGTGGCGCCGCACCTATGACCGATAAGAGCGCAGATGAGCGGTTCCAGGCGCACGCCGCCCGCGTCCTCGAAGACGTGTGGCAGGAATTCCCGGAGCTCGCCGTGCGCAACGGGAACTACAAGTACGCCGACCGGTTGACGGTGCCTGACCAGGCGCAGCGCGAGCGCTCGGTCGCGTTCTACGACCGGCAGCTCGCGGCGCTGGCGCAGTTCGATCCGAAGTCGCTCAACGCGTCCAATCGCGTCGATCTGGAGATCCTGAAGAACCGCTTCCAGCGTAATCGCTGGTACATCGTCACCTTCAAATCCTGGCAGTGGCAGCCTTCGGCCTACAACGTCGGGCCGGACATCGATCTCGTGCTCGATACCGATTACGCGCGGTTGGACACGCGCCTGCGGCAGACGCTCGCCAGGCTCGCAAACGTGCCGGCGTATTACGCGGCTGCCAAGGCGAGCATTTCGGATCCGACGGCCGAGCACATCGATCTCGCCCTGCGCCAGAACCGGGGAGCCGCGCGGGTCTTCGGCGACGAGCTGATGAGGAAGGTCGAAGCGTCCGGGTTGAGCGCCGAAGAGAAGGCGCTATTCAAGCAACGCGTAGACGCGTCGAAGGCAGCGATCGACGGATACATCGCCTACCTGGGAACGCTCAAAGGCACGCGCAACTTCCGGATCGGGCCGGCGCTATACGAGCAGAAGTTCGCCTACGACATTCAATCGGGCTTTACTGCCGAGCAGCTTTACAGGCGCGCATTGGCGGAAAAGGCGGCGCTGCATGATTCGATGGAGAAGCGGGCGCGCGAGCTCTGGCCGAAGTACATGGGCGGCGCCCCGGTGCCGGCCGACCGCCTGGTGATGATCCGCGCGGTATTGGACGAAATGGCGAAGCACCACGTCGCGCGCGACAACTTCGTGGGCGCCGTGCGGAAGCAGGTGCCTGAACTCGAAGCGTTCGTGCGCCAGAAGGATTTGCTCGATCAAGATCCGACGCGTCCGCTGGTGGTGCGCGAGACGCCCCCCTTCATGCGGGGCTCGGGGGCGGGCGCATCAGTGAGTGCGGCGGGCCCGCTCAATCCGACGGCGAATACCTATTACAACGTGACGCCACTCGACGGCTTCACCGCCGAGCAGGCCGAGTCCTACCTTCGCGAATACAACGACTGGACGCTGCAGATCCTGAACATCCACGAGGCGATCCCGGGTCACTACACGCAGCTGATGCACGCAAACAAGTCGGGCAGCCTGGTGAAGTCGGTGTTCGGCAACGGCTCGATGATCGAGGGCTGGGCTGTCTTCGGGGAAAAGGTGATGATGGATGCCGGCTACGGCGGCGGCACGCCGGAAATGTGGCTCGCGTGGATGAAGTGGAACCTGCGGGCGGTGCTGAACACTGTTCTCGACTACGAGATCCAGACCAAGGATCTCTCGCGCGACGCGGCGCTGACGATGATGACGCGCGAGGCGTTCCAGCAGCAGACCGAGGCCACCGAGAAGTGGCGCCGCGCGACGTTTACGCAGGTACAGCTGACGAGCTACTACAACGGCTACGCAGAGATCACCGCGCTGCGCGACGAGATGCGCGCGAAACAGGGCAGCGCTTTCTCGGTCAAGCAGTTCAACAACCAGTTCCTGTCCTACGGCAGCGCGCCGGTGCGCTTGATCCGCGAGCTGATGCTCGCCGGACAGTAGTTAGTCGAACTTCAGGTTCGCTTCGCGCACGACCTTACGCGTGTTGTCGAGCGCATTCGCCACGATCTTGCGGAATTCGTCGGGGGAATTACCAACCGGCAGGGATGCATTGTCGGCGATGCGCTTTTGCACCTCCGGCTGCTTGAGCGTGGCCACCAGCGCGGAGTAGAGCCGCTTCGTCACGTCGTCCGGCAGCTTTGCCGGGCCAATAAGGCCGAACCACGACGGATCGTTCACCAGCGGGTGACCCGTCTCCGCGAAGGTCGGCACATCCGGGATGCTCGCGACGCGCTTGTCGTTTGCCACGGCGAGGGCGCGCAGCTTGCCGGACTGGATGTGGGGGAGTGAGGAGGGCAGGTTGTCGAAGAGCACCTGCACCTGGCCGCCGAGCGCGTCGTTCAGCGCGGGGCCGGCGCCGCGATAGGGCACGTGCGTGAGGTTGACCTTGGCTGAATACTTGAACGTCTCGCCGATGAGATGGCCGAGGCTGCCGACGCCCGGTGTGCCGTAGTTGAGCTTGCCGGGGTTCTTGCGCGCGTACTCGATGAACTCGGCCATGTTCTTCGCCGGCACCGACGGATGCACCGACATCGAGTTCGGCACGGCGGCGATCAGGCTCACGAAAGTGAAGTCCTTCAGCGGGTCGTAGCGCAGGTCCTTGTGCACGACGGGATTCACGACGTGCGTGGAAATAGTCGCGACGCCGAGCGTATAGCCGTCCGGCGTCGCATCCGCGATTGCCTTGGCGCCGATCGCGCCGCCGGCGCCGCCGCGGTTGTCGACGACGAAGGGCTGCCGGAGCTCGCGCTGCATGCCTTCGGCCGCGATGCGGCCGATGATGTCGGTCGAGCCCCCCGGCGGGAACGGAACGATCAGCGTGATGGGCTTGGAGGGGTACTGCGCCAGCGCCTGCGCGGAGCACAGCGCCAAAAGTGCGAGCAGTCTTTTCATGGGGAGATTGTAGAATGCGCGCCCCTTGATCCGCTTCTCCCAAGTCACTCTCGCGCGCGGCGCGAAGATTCTCCTCGAAGGCACGGACCTCACGCTTCACCAGGGCGAGCGCGTCGGCTTGATTGGCGCGAATGGCTCGGGCAAGTCGAGTCTCTTTTCGCTCCTCCAGGGAGAGCTGCACTCCGACAAGGGGGATGTCGAGCTGCCCGCGCACTGGAAGATCGCGCATGTCGCCCAGGAAACGCCGGCGCTCGACCGGCCCGCGACCGAATACGCCATCGATGGCGACACCGCGCTGCGCGAGCTCGAGGCGAAGCTCGCCGTTGCCGAAGCCGAGGACGACGGGGCGTTGATGGGCGAGCTGCATGCGGCGCTGGCCGATGCGGATGCATACACGGCGCGCTCGCGGGCAGAAACCCTTCTGCTAGGACTTGGCTTCGCCAAGGAAGAGCTGGAGCGGCCGGTCGCGAGCTTCTCGGGTGGATGGCGCATGCGCCTCAACCTCGCGCAGGCGCTGATGTGCCGGTCCGACTTGCTGCTGCTCGACGAGCCGACGAACCACCTCGATCTCGATGCCATCGTCTGGCTCGAGGACTGGCTCAAGCGCTATCCCGGCACGCTGATCATCGTCTCGCACGACCGCGATTTCCTCGATGGCGTGGTGGAGACGGTCGTGCACATCGACTCGCGCAAGCTCAGGCGCTACAGCGGCAACTACTCGTCGTTCGAGGAGCAGCGCGCGCAAGGGCTCGTCCTGCAGCAGGCGCAATTTGAGAAGCAGCAGCGCGAGCGCACGCACCTGCAATCGTTCATCGATCGCTTTCGCGCCAAGGCAACGAAGGCAAAGCAGGCGCAGAGCCGCATGAAGATGCTGGCACGCATGGAAGATCTCGCGCCGGTGCACGCGGCCGCGCCGTTCTCGTTCGAGTTTCGCGACCCCGAGCGCTCGCCGGATCCGTTGCTGGTGCTGGAGGACGTCACCGCAGGGTATGCGGAGCGCACTGTGCTGGAGGGTGTGACGCTTACGCTGCGCGCCAACGAGCGCATCGGGCTGCTCGGCGTGAACGGTGCAGGGAAGAGCACGCTCATCAAGACGATCGCGGGTGTCCTGCCGCCGCTTGGCGGCAGCGCCGTGGTGAACAAGGGCCTGGTGGTCGGTTACTTTGCGCAGCACCAGGTCGAGATGCTGCGCGACGACCAGTCGCCGCTCTGGCACCTGTCGCGACTTGCATCCGGCGTGCGCGAGCAGGAGCTGCGCGACTATCTCGGCAGCTTCAACTTCCCCGGCGACATGGCGACCGGCCCGGTCGAGCACTTTTCCGGCGGAGAGAAAGCGCGCCTCGCGCTCGCGCTCATCGTCTGGCAGCGGCCGAACCTGCTCTTGCTCGACGAGCCGACGAACCACCTGGATCTCGAGACGCGCGAGGCGCTGACGGTTGCGCTTGCGCAGTTCGAGGGCACGCTCGTGCTCGTCTCGCACGACCGGCACCTGCTCCGCGCGAGCACCGAGCAGCTCGTCATCGTCCGCGGCGGCCAGGTGAGCGCTTTTGAGGGCGACCTCGATGATTACCGCGCGAGCCTCCTGAATCGCGTCGCTCCGGCGGCAAAGCCGGCGCCGGCGCCCAAACCGAGTCCGCGGAAGGCCGGCTCTAAGAAAAATTTACAAAGCCGTATCCAGCGTCTGGAAGAACAAATGAAAAGGCTTGGCGTCCAAATCGCAGCCGTAGAGGCGCGTCTGGCCGATCCAGCCACCTATAGCGACGGCGAGGCTTACAAAGCCCTTGCGGCGGACCAGGCTTACCTGCGTCGCGAGCTCGATCAGATCGAGACGGAATGGTTGGCGCGGCAAGCCGAATTAGAAAACTGAGTAAACCTCAGGCGGAAGGTGAAGAAGCCGGCGTAAACTAGCGCCTGCAGTTGCTCGGCCGGCAGCTGCCAAGAAGCGGGAAGGGGGGGCCATGTTGGGCAGGTGGAGTGCGCTCGCCGTTACAACGGTGCTTTTGCTTTGCGCGACCGCGCAGGCACAAGTCCCGTCCCTGATTCCACCCCTGGGTTCCATCGGCGCGCCGCACGAGAAGAACCTCGCCGACCTCCTCGACCAGAACAAGCCCGAAGACGCCGCGCGCTACTGGGGCGAGAACCGCTCCTACTTCTGGGATAACGCCGAGCAGAACAAGGTGCTGCTCGCGCGCCTGAAGACCTCGGTCAACACTCCCTACGAAGCGCGCTTTGCCGAAGCGGAAGCCGTGCTCAAGCCTTTCGCCGGACAGCCGCAGCCGATCACGGAGTGGGCCGGTGTGATCAAAGCGCTGACCACCGCGCGCCTTTCGCTCGATGCCTATCGCGCGCTGCCGATCGCGGTCGACGATTCGCTGCGCAGCGACAAGTTCGTCGCGCTCGACGGGCTGGTTGGCGAAGTCACGCAGGTCTATGTGGCCAATGCGCCGGCGGCTTTCGCGCAGTACGACCATTTCGCGATGCCGGCCTTCAACCGCACGTACCCGGTCGAAGTGCCCGACGAAGTCATCGCCGCCGGCTACCTCGCCATCAAGCCGAAGCTCGAGACCGCCAGCGGCGAGCAGATTGCCAAGTTCAGCGAGGCCTACGGCAAGGTACTGACGGGCAAGCAGCGCGAGGAGCTCGCGCACTACGCCACCGCCGCGCATTATCGCGACCTCGTGCCGGGCGGGCGCCTGACGGCCGAAGCCGCCGCGAAAGTGATCGGCGAAATCATGGCCGGCCGCATGGACCCGACCGCGCTGCCGGTGCGCTTCAACTTCTTCTGGTCGCAGGATGCAGTGAAGGGCAGCGAGGTGCCGGTGGCGCTCAAGCAGCCGGCCAACATCGCGATGAAGGAAGTGCAGCGGAAGGAGCTCCTGCCGCAGCTCGCCAACTCGGACGTGGCGGTGTTCATCGACGTGGACAAGCCGACGCTGAAGCGCGAGACGCGCAATACGCGCCGGGAGTATTCGCGCTTCAAGTCCTCCGAGCGCCAGGTGCTGAACCCGGCGTATTTCGACGCACAGGCGGCGGTGCAGCAGAAGCAGCTCGAGCAGATGCGCGCCGAAAGCGGCGGCGGCCTCTCCTTCACGCTCGACCCGATCTCGCTCGTGGCCGGCCTCGCGAAGGAGGCCTATACGCAGGCGAAGACGATGGTGGCGAAGGGCAACCTGAAGCAGGCGCAGGACACGCTCGCCAACACGCCGCGCATGATCACCGAGGACGTGATGGGCGACTACCAGTACACGATCTCGGAGCAGGAGCTCACGCGGCGCATCCCGCTCGCCCTCTACATCATCGACATGAAGAGCGGCGGCTACCTCAAGCAGACGACCGAAATCACCGAGAAGCAGAAGTTCGAGGCGGTGGCGGACCTCCATCCGCGCGACCCGGACCGCGAGCAGATCCTCGCCCGCTTCCCGCCGGCAAAGTCGATGGACGACTACGTCGCGAGCCCGGTCACCGTCGAGAGCGGCATCATCCTTTCCACCGCGCTCGCCGTCGTGAAGGGCGACGTGGCGACCCAGCCGATCGCGTCGCTCTCGCAGGACATCGAGCGCGGCGCGGTCGTCGCGCCGCTTGCACTGGCGCTCGCCGCGCCCGGCAGCTGCGATGTCTACTTCGACAGCTTTGTCGACCAGCTCAAGTTCGGGCGCTGCGCCGCCGAGGCGGAGAACCTGAAAGGGCTGGCCGAAGCGATTGGCGGTCCGTCGCGTGGCGTTGCCGATACCGGCATCATCACGACCACGCGGACCCCCGACATCTACAAGAGCGTGCCGGCCAACGATGAGCGCTGGGTCACCGCCAACGAAAGCGCGCAGCCCAACTGCAATACGCCGATCGCCGTGCGCAACCCGCAGGACGCGTTCATGGAATGCGTGCGGATGATCTCGTGCGGCTCGCGCACCGCGGCCTGCGGACGCGAGCTCACGCGG